>Ga0190286_1000608_pt1 | contig 14523 bp, 12 predicted proteins | sample 48691834_MG_FD_183241 | JGI IMG/M metagenome (GOLD analysis project Ga0190286, IMG submission 183241) | Hydrothermal vent microbial mat bacterial communities from Southern Trench, Guaymas Basin, Mexico - 4869-18-3-4_MG | ecosystem: Environmental > Aquatic > Marine > Hydrothermal vents >... | reverse complement strand
TATCTGAAGTCCTCCGGGTTCGACCTCCTCTCACGGCCTACAACCTCCCCATCGATGACGAAGCATCGGATGTCAAACCCCCTGTTAGGTATGTATTCCTGGAGGTAGAAGACGCCCTGGCCGTGCACCCTGTTATACCAGGTGAGGAACTGCAGTAGGTCTCTCCGGCTTCTAATCCTATCGAGCATGACGACTCCTATGCCTCGACCCCTACATAGGGGCTTCAACACAACCTTCCGACCGGAGTCGAGGAGGCTGGAGGCGAACTCATAGGCCCTCTCCACATTCTCCGTGATCAGAGTCTCTGGATGGGGTAGGCCCAGGGTTCTCAGCCTGAGGGTGAGATTCCCCTTAGAGTAGTTCAGGATGGCCTCCAGGGGGTTAATGACGACGCCGAGTTCGTCGAAGACCCTGAGGATCTGAAGCCTATGGAGGAGCTCCAGGGCTGAGACCCTGTTGAGGATGTTGCTCCCGATGTAATAGACATCGGCCTCCAGCTCCCTGGTTGGGGGTAGACTTATGTCCCAGGGGGCTAGAACCTGCGTCTCCACGCCCCTCCTCCTCGCCTCCCCAGCTATCAGCCTAACCTCGGGGAGGGCTGGCTCATCTGTGAAGACGATGAGCTTCAACTCATCCCAGGCTCGACTAGGAGAGAGACCTCTTATAGGCTTCGGTGGTTTCTGATTTTGATGTCCTCTAAGGAGAAATCGCTGATCATCCCCTTTCCCCCTAGAGCTGGACCGCTGACCAGTTCCTGTCATCTCCACTACACTCTAAACGTGAATGTGCGGAAAAATCAAAACAGAAAATTTCCATAGAAGCATGGGGAGGATACACTGAACCAACAGCACACGTAGCTTGAAAGCGTGGGGGTAGGTTCTCTTTCTAGTAATTATCACTATAATGGCTGCTACTGTAGTGGCGATCGCTACTCCGACACCTACATAGATCCGTCTCATAGCGATCGTATACGAGTATGTGTGGGTTCTAACTTTATTCCCAGCCTTGTCGACGGCCTCTATGTAATATTGAATTGTTGCACCTTCCAAGCGTCCTGGTATGGTGGCCCTCCACAGGCCGTCCTCAAAAATCATTTCAACCTGCTTCCACCCCTCCTCGCTTACAACCTTATAGTATAATACGGCCTCCTCAACACCAGCCAAAGAATCGTCTATCCCTACATATATTGTAACTTCCTTCATGACCTTCGGTCCCTTCGGGGCTATGAAAGGCTTGCCTATTGTTGGTGCTGTGTTATCTACCATTACACCTATTGAATGTTCAGCGTAGTTTCCAGCCTTATCCACTGCCACAAGCTTGATTACATATGTTCCATCAGAGTAGGTTGCTGTATTCCACGAGTATGTATATGTTCCGCTTTCAGCCCAGGTTACTACTAGCACTCCATTTATGTATAGTTTAATCGCTTCTAGGTTTGCATCGCTGCCGGTAATGGTGATGCTCACGATTCCCCTCAGCATTGCACCCTGCGGAGGCTCCATTATCTCCACCGTTGGAACCGTGTTATCTACGAATAGAGTATAAGTTGGCGTTTCATCTACCCTACCGAGGAGGCCCTCCGCTCTTACATACCACTTATATATCCCATCGCTGAGGCTTAGCGAGGCCTCGTAGAGCCCAGTCTCTTCGTTGAAGTGCATCTCATACTCTTCAGCCTCGACAACTAGTATAACCCCTTCGACGCTGCCTGAGACATTGGCGGTAAATCGAATGGTGGAGGTATTCAGAAACACTCTGTCATTAGGTCTTGCGCTGATAATTTGAGGAGGTTGAGGTATATGGAATACTATCGGCGTGTCAGTAAGGAACCCTATCTTCTGTGAAAGAGTTCCATTATAAACAGCAGCTATTAATTTCCACTCTTTTTGATAGTTTTCTTTTGTGAAAGTTATATTAAAGATTGCCTTACCTTCAGAGTCCGTTGTACCACTCCACAATAACATACCTTCTGGATTTATAAGTTTTAATGCCACATTTTTTGCAGGCATTCCATTTTCATCTGTAACAATTAGTGGATACTCTCTAATTATAAAACCTTTAGCAAAGTTAACTTTTTCTATATTAAAGATGTTTACTGTACCTTTAATCAATCCTCTTTCACTAGCCATTTCCATAAATGCATTGCTAAAGGTAGAGTTCCTAAACTCTATAGTAAAGTCCTTACTTTCGACAAGAAATTGTAATGATTCATCCAATATAGAGTTTTCAAGCCTAACATAAACATCATCACCTACTTCCATCATTCTCACATAGCTATTCTTGATAAATACTTTACTTCCTTCCCACACATCTATCTTTAGAGTAGAATTATTAATGTAAGCAATCGTATTTTTTTGAAATATAAACTTCCATCTTTCTTCCACTGTTGTATTTACTAATGTTAAGTTCCAAGGTATGCCCTTTCCTTCTACAAAATCAGAAAGCTGCCATAATTTAAAAAATCCAGGTCTCACATTTTTTACTATTAATTGACAATATGGAAAGTGAGGCAAAATCTCTTTTATATTAGAATCTTCTATTATAATATCCCCTTTAAATCCATTCTCTATATCTATAACCCATGCTGTAACATTAACATTCTCTAAAACGAAGTAATGTAGTCTATATGTTATATTAAGCTCTTGAATATTACCTGTTCTTAATCCCTCAAATTTTAAATTTACTAATTCTTCATCTGTATCTGGTAACTTTAGAGCTATATATCCCGGCCAAATACCTACTTGAGAATTCACTATTGTAACATTAGACGAACCCATTGAGTAGAATAAACATTCTATGCTAGAATTTTTTACATAAATTATACTTCCATGAGAAGCTTGAAGCTGAATATCTTGAATGCTACTGTTATATAAATTTAGTTTAGCCTTCCTACCTTGAACGAGAAGATGTATAGCTCCAAGAACTGGACTTTCTTTTAACACATGAGAATTAACTATATCAACAACTGCTTCATCATATACAGCTATTTTGCAAGAAGCTCTATATCTTGAAATCATTTTAATAAAAGAGTTTTTAATAATTAATTTTGCCCCATCCCTAACTATTATATCTCCTTCTATTTGAAAGATCGTATTTTCAATAATGTATACTGTATTTCCATTTAAAATTAGGTTGCCCTTATATAATGAAAAATTCTTTTTATGTATTTGTAATTCATTAGAAGCTAATGATGGGGTTGGATAAATTATGCTTAAAATCAGCAAAATAATCAAATGTATAAGCTTAGAGTTTATCCTCACCCTCCACCTACCTACATCCCTACTGCGCACCTCAGCGGTCCTAAGCCTAACCTTTTCACCCAACTTTTCTAACCTTCAGAAAGTAGAAACTCTGAGAATATTAAAAACTTTTCAAGGAGCTTCTTACAGCTAAGCTTTCCTCAGGCGATCAGACCATGGAGAATGCTATCATTATGACTTTTATATCTTAGCAGGAGGAGAGCTCAGTATCCACCTCTCCTATGTGGCAGTGTTAATCTATTATGCGAGTCCCCGTCCAGAAGTCTGCCTAGACAAGATCTTAGCAAAGAGGAAGTTGCCCAGGGTTCGGAACATGCAAATGCGTGCTGCAACCTCGGACCTTTCAACCTTCTAAAAGACTCGCCCGAGACGATTCTCTGGGTATCACGTCTCGGCTTTGAGGATCTCATCTTAAGAACAGCCCTCAGACCTGCGGAGAGGAGGTCTCTTACGCCTTTAGATACCCTTTCAGCTGTGAAAAAATGCCGAAGGTGATCTGGTTTGGAGACGGTAATGTCGCTTATGAAATATCAAACTCATCGAGAAAGATATAGATAAGTGCATCCTCTTGATGGTGAAGGCCGCGACGATGGGTACTTCAATTTCGATGAGGGCGTCTCTATCCTCATTGCTCATCTACTGGGCATAGTGCTCTTCGACGAGCTCAGCAGATTGATCTAGACGTCGAAGGCCCGCCGGAGGGTTTTCCATCCGAGAGCTCCCATTTGGAGGGGCATCCCATGGCGAAGGAGGCGGGGGCGATCAGTGGCCCCCGTTGATGAGCAGAGCTATGAGGGCGACGGCGACTCCGGCGGCCACCATCTTAAGCCCAGAGTAGATGAGGTTCTCACCGCTGACCCTGCCGAGATAGACGCCGAGGAGGAAGAGGGTTAACAGTGAAGACGCTATGGAGGCTGGGAAGGCGATGCCCGGAGGCAGCAATCCATAGATTGAGAGGGCGAAGGGTATCAGCGATGGAACCGATGCGAGGAAGGGAGCCGCCCCATCGATGAGGGCTGCGAAGAGGGAGATATACCTCGAGGCCTCGCCGTGGATCGTGTTCTTCAAGTCGACGAGCATCGCCCCCTCCAGGTCGTTGAGGTCACGTTCACGCTCAGCCCTCTCAGCGAGGTAGGTTCCTGAAAAGCCTGAGATCGCCATGGCGAAGCCGCCCATGAGGATGACTCCAAGAATCGGTGCAGGCTCCTTCAGGCCGGTGATGTAAGCCCCCATGACGACGCCGAGACTCGTCATCGCCCCGTCGAAGGCGTTCACGGCGAAGTATCTACGAAGTATGCCCTGAGCCCGGGTAACCCGCATATACTCCCCTACGTCGCCCATCCACTCGGAGAGCCAGACCCTCAGCCTCCTCAGCCTACTCTCATCTCTCCCCTCTGAGCTCACAGAAGCCGTCAAAGACCACTGCACTCCTCCTTATGAGAAGCCTGGGAGCCTTCTCCCATGAGATCGGCACTCAATTTGGTGTTGAACCCGGAGATAATTAAACTTTATGAATATAAGGGAGGAGGATAATTGAGGGATGCATCCCTCGGAGGTCTATGAAGGGTTTGAAGTCCCCCAAGGTTAGATACCTGGTTTTAGATGTCCTAAAGCCCCATGCGCCCCCCCTCCCAGAGTTCGCCTCCTACCTGGCGGAGCTGAGGGGGGTAACCAAAGTGGATGTAAGCCTCGTGGAGATGGATGAGAGAACAGAGAGCCTGAGGGTTGTCATACACGGCGTCGAGATAGACTTCGATGAGCTCAAGACCCACATGGAGAGGCGGGGAGCCGTCATCCACAGCGTAGATCAGGTCATTGTCGAGAAAGAATAGGCCATGAAAACCCCGAGACTCAGGCCGCCGATCCAACCCTTCATAGAGGCTGAGACAGCCTACGAGGAGGCGGATTACATCATCCTCGGCGCCCCAATCGACGAGACGACCTCATATAGAAGGGGAGCCAGATTCGCACCTCAAGCCATAAGGAGGGAGAGCATACACCTCGAAACCTACAGCCCAAGAACAGGCCTCTTCCTCGAAGACTTAAGGGTGGCGGACATAGGCGACATAGAGGTGAATCCTAAAAGCCTCGAGGAGAATCTGAAGGGAGTAGAGGAGGCCATAAGGGAGATCAGCGGAGACGGGAAGACGCCCATAATGCTTGGAGGGGAGCACACCGTCACCCTCGCAGCCCTCAGAGCCTTAAGGCCTCAGGTGGTTGTCAGCCTCGACGCCCACCTCGACCTAAGGGACACCCTCCTCGGCCTAAAGCTCTCACATGGAACCTTCATGCGTAGAGCCCTCGAGGAGCTGGAGCACCGCCTCATAGTGCTGGGATGTAGAGCCCTCTCCAAGGAGGAGCTCCGATATGCGGAGGAGCATAGAGATAGGGTGAAATGGATCGAGGCCTCCAAGAGGCCTGAGGAGGCATTAGAGGCCCTACGGGAATGGATTGGGGAGGCGTCGAGGGTTTACGTCACAATCGATATGGATGTCTTAGACCCCTCGGAGGCTCCGGCTGTGGGGAATCCAGCCCCAGAGGGGTGGAGCACGACGAGGCTCCTAAACCTATTGGGGGAGATCATGGATCATCGAGTGGTCGGCGTCGATTTGGTGGAGGTCACACCCCACTACGATTCAGGTGGGACAAGCCTATTAGCCGCCTACATCACCCTGGAGCTCCTCTGCCTACTGGAGAGGGGGAGACAGGCCTATTAGTGGGGAAGCCCTCAGTAGTAGGGGTGAGCGATATAGAGGCGAAGGGGAGGATCGCCCCCGACAACCTCTCAACCTGCTACCTACTCTCAGCCGGCTACGATGGAGAGGCCGAGAAGGCCTTCCTCCGCCTATATGAGCCGAGGGGGCAGCAAATCTACCTCTGGTACGACAACACGGGGCATCTCCCCTACTGCATATCCAAGAGGCCGAAGGAGGAGCTGGAGAGAAACGAGGAGCTTGTGAAGCATCCAGGCTTCCTACGATTGGAGGAGATCAAGCGATACGATGCCCTCCGAGATAAGTGGATAAAGGTGACAAAGGTTGTGGCATCAAACCCCCTCGCCATAGGGGGGCAGGGCAAAAACGATATTAGACATATACTCGGCGAAAGCTGGGAGAGCCACATAAGATACTATCAGAACTACATCTACGACCACGCCCTCATCCCCGGGATGCCCTACAGGATCATGGACGGTAAACTCGTCGAGGATTACAGGCTGCCCGAGGATGTTGAGCGTCGATTGGGGGGACTCCTCAAAGAGGTTGAACCGGAGTTCAGGGAGAAGATGCTTGAATGGGTTAGGCTGCTGGAGTGCCCCATCCCCAAGATTAGGAGGGCTGCCATAGACATAGAGGTTGGGGGAGCAGTCGCCGAGAGGGTTCCAAACCCGGAGAAGGCTGAGGATCCCATCATAGCCGTCTCCATAGTCTCCAGCGACGGCGTTAGGAGGGTTCTCCTACGGGGCGAGCGACGTGGGAGATTGGAGGTTGATGGAGCCGAGGTCGAGCTGATGCCTGAGGAAGAGCTCATCCGAGAGGCCTTCAAGGTGCTCGACGAATATCCAATCATACTCACCTTCAACGGCGACGACTTCGACCTGAGATACCTAAGGAACAGGGCTAAGAAGCTGGGCTTCCCAAGGGAGGCGATACCAATATCGATAGGAAGACGGTTCGCATCCCTACGCTATGGACTCCACATCGACCTATACAGATTCTTCCAGAACAAATCCATACAGGTCTACGCCTTCGGAGACCGATACAGGGAGAACACACTCGACGAGGTTGCCTCAACAATCCTCGGCAAGGGCAAAATAGAGGTCACGGAGATCTCAAAGCTCACGGAGCGGGAGCTGGCCAGATACTGTCTGAGGGATGCGGAGCTAACCTATGAGCTGACAGCCTTCAACGACGACCTCGTCATGAGATTGATGGTTCTCCTAAGCCGCATCAGCAAGATGACCCTCGAGGACGTCACCAGGCAGGGCGTAAGCCGATGGATACTAACCCTCCTCGAATATGAGCATCGACGCAGGGGATGGCTGATACCGAATGTCGAAGACATAATAGAGGTTAAAGGTGTAACGGCGACCAAGGCCATAATAAAGGGGAAGAAGTATCTCGGAGCCATAGTCAAGGCGCCGAAACCCGGAGTCCACTTCGACGTAACCGTCCTCGACTTCGCATCCCTCTATCCATCAGCCATAAGGAATTGGAACCTCAGCTATGAGACCATCCTCTGCCCCCACGAGGAGTGCCGAGGCAACCTGATACCGGGGACTCCGCACTGGGTCTGCACTAAGCGCCGTGGAATGATGAGCCTCATCATAGGAAGCCTAAGAGACCTAAGGGTGAGATTGTATAAGCCTCTGTCAAAGAATCCTGAGATACCGGCTGAGGAGAGGGCCTACTACAACGTCGTCCAGAGCGCATTGAAGGTCTTCCTAAACGCCGCCTACGGAGTATTCGGCTCAGAGGCCTTCCCGCTGTATTGCCCCCCACTGGCTGAGAGCACCGCAGCCATAGGCCGCTATGCGATGACCAGCGCCGTCGAGGCCGCCAGGAAGCTGGGCATAGAGGTCGTCTACGGCGACACGGACAGCGTCTTCCTCGAGCATCCCTCGAAGCATCAGATCGAGAGTCTCATAAAATGGGCGGATGAGGAGCTCGGCATAGAGCTGGACGTCGATAAGGTCTATAGATATGTCATCTTCTCCAGGAGGAAGAAGAATTATCTCGGCGTCTACCCAGATGGAAGCGTCGATATAAAGGGGTTGACCGGTAAGAAGAGGCATATTCCACCGCTTTTGAAGAGAGCCTTCCAGGAGCTAACCAGAATCCTCGGAAGGGTTGAACGGCCCGAGGATATAGAGGAGGCGAAGGAGGAGATCAAGAGACTCGTCCAATCCGTCTATAGAAGGCTGAAGGAGAGGGACTTCGAGCTGGATGAGGTCGCCTTCAGGGTGATGCTCGGCCGGAGACTTAAGAGCTATGAGACCCAGCCCCAGCATGTGAAGGCGGCGAGGATGCTTCAGGAGAGGGGAATGGAGCTGGGAGCAGGAGACATAATAAGCTACGTCGTCACGAGGAGCGGCGTCAAACCCGTTCAATTGGCCTCAAAGCGAGACGTCGACGTCGAGAAATACGTTGAGTATCTTGAATCTATGTTCGAGCAGCTACTGGAGGCGCTGGGAATAGACTTCGACGAATTGGTGGGCCGGCCACGGTCGACAACCCTCGACAGCTTCCTCAGAGGTGGGTGAAGCCTTTATAAATCGTCTACGGGATGGTTTAGTGGTTGGAGATGCCCCTCGTCGATATAGCGTCGATACTCGACGGCGAACATGATGGAGAGGAGGTATCCATCAGGGGCTGGATGTATAACCATAGGAGCAGCGGTGGAATCCAGTTCCTGATGGTGAGGGATGGAAGCGGAGTAATCCAGTGCACCCTCCCGAGGGATAGGGTGCCTGAGGAGACCTATAAAAGGGTGGAGAAGCTCCCCCTGGAGTCCGTCGTGGAGCTCCGGGGCGTCGTGAGGGTTGATGAGAGAGCCCCAAATGGGAGGGAGCTCTCCATAACGGAGGTAATAAATCTCTGGGAGGCTCAGCCTGGATATCCGATAACGAGGAAGAGGCATGGAGTCGACTTCCTCCTCGACCACAGGCATCTCTACATCAGAGACCCGAAGATGCAGGCCATACTCAGGATCAGGTCTAAGGTTCTGGAGGCAGCGAGGGATTGGCTGAGGGGGCATGGCTACACGGAGACACATTCACCCAGCTTCATCACAGCCGCCTGTGAGGGGGGCGCAACCCTTTTCAGGGTCGACTACTTCGGGAGGAAGAACGTCTACCTAACCCAGAGCTGGCAGCTCTACGCCGAGGCCCTAATCTACACCCTGGGCAAGATATACACCATCGCCCCAAGCTTCAGGGCTGAGAAGAGCAGAACCAGGAGGCATCTCGCAGAGTATTGGCACCTCGAAGTTGAGGAGCCCTGGACAGACCTATGGGGAATAATGAGGGTCGGCGACGAACTCGTAACCCACATCTGCCACAGGGTGGCGGAGGAGATGCCACGGGAGCTTAAAAGCCTCGGCAGAGACCCAAAGGAGATCCTAAGACTTGAGCCACCTTATCCGAGGATCACATACGATGAGGCCCTCGAGATTCTGCGTAAAGATGGAATAGAGCTTGAGTGGGGCGACGACTTCGGATGGAGGGAGGAGGAGCCGCTGACAAGGCATTTCGACACACCCTTCTGGGTGACCCACTTCCCCATAGGGGTCAAGGCCTTCTACCATAAACCCGACCCCAAGAGGCGTGAGGTTACCCTCTCTGCTGACATGCTCGCCCCTGAGGGCTACGGCGAGATCATAGGCGGAGGACAACGCATCGACGACTATGATGAGCTCCTCACCCGCATCGTCGAGGAGGGCCTAAACCCCGAGGACTATAGCTGGTATCTCGACCTCAGAAAGTGGGGTTCAGTTCCCCACAGCGGATTCGGCCTCGGCGTCGAGAGACTCATCATGTGGATATGCCGCCTAGACCACATCAGGGATGCCATACCCTTCCCAAGGGACGTTAGGAGGGTTTTTCCATAGCATATTTATAAGACATTTCCATAATACGATTCGGTAATACATGGGTAGGATGGTCGTCGTCTCGGCGAGGGTGGAGGAGGAGCTGAAGCGGAGGGCTGAGGAGCTGGGCATCAACATCAGCGCCATCGTTAGGAGGGCGCTGGAGGAGGAGGTGAGAAGACGGGAGATCGAGAGATTCATCCAGCAGCTTAGACGCCGCATGGAGAAGGGGCCCGAGATGCCTGAGGGAGTTATCTGCGAGGTCATCCGTGAGATGAGGGATCATGAAGGCTGACCTGAGGGAGGCGGTATTAGATGCATCGATATTCATCCAGGCCTTCGTAAAGGAGCAGTATAGCGAGAAGGCCCTCAAACTCCTCGGCTCTCTAAAAACGATATATGCCCCACCCCTCCTCCCCTACGAGGCTGGAAACACCCTCATCATCCTCAACAGGAGGGGGTTTATATCCCGAGAAGATGCCTTAACCCTCTCCTCGATGATTCTGAGAGTGCCAAACCTGGAGATCAGGGAGCATAGCGTCGAGGAGGCCGTCAAACTAGCACTAAAACTCCATCTCACCCTCTACGACGCCTCATATATACAGCTCTCAAAGGAGTTAAGACTCCCATTAATAACGGCGGACAACACCCAATATGAGAGGGGAAAGAGGGAGACGGATGTCATCCATGCAAGGGAGATCTAGATTCGGACATAAGAAGTCTCAAGGCCACCCCCTCCACCCATATGGTTGCTGAGAGCGCCGATATGGCCTCGGGTATCGCTGGACTACTCCAAGACAACAGCCATACGCCGAGGGCGACGGTGGCGGAGAGGGCTGAGAGCAGCGCCCCCCTCCTGGAGCTCCTATAGGTGGAGGCGGCGTATAGGTAGATGGTGAGGGGTAGGGTGAGGAAGAAGGCGGCGGAGACATAGTAGTGTAGGCGGCCACAGGACTCTGGGAAGAAGCCTATCGATGAGAGGAGGATGGCGGAGAGCAGTAGGAGTATGGCTGACAGCCTCCCCAATCCGCCTTCAGAGACTGTGTAGAGGGCGATGGGGAGGGGGATTAGCATCAAACCTGAGGCTATGAGGCCGAGATTGAAGGTAGTGGAGGCCCCACCTACCCCGAGGTCGCTGAGGGCGTTCCCCGTCCAGCTGAACCAGGGTGAAAGCATTATAGCTGTGAAGATGGAGGCAAAGGCAACCATCGGCGCCACGACGGCCAGCATAGCTGCGGCCTTAACCCATCTCGGGGTCAATCCTCACCCTCCACGTAGAGAGGTAGGCCCATAGACTCCAGAGCCCTTAGAGCTCTAGACCTGATGAGAAGCTTAACGAGGAGATAGCCAAGCACCCCGACGGCGACGAGGCTGCTGAGGGTGATGCTCACAACCATACCGGCCCAGAGGGGGAGGGCGACGGCCAAAACCCCTGGAGGGGGGAAGAAGAGCCAGAGGTATCCGCCGACCACGAAGCCGATGACCAGAGATGCAAGAACACATCCCAATAGAAGCCTACGCCTAAGATGATAGATGACCAGAGCAGCCAGGAGATTAGCCAGAGGCCCGAGAATGACATCGAGAACGCCCAACATATAGTAGGCATTACCCACCATACAGCCCAAGGCGACGCCGACTATACCAGGCCAACCCAAGAGAGCTGAGAGGGGTATGAGACAATCAGCCACCCGAAGCTGCACAGGACCAAAGGAGATCGGGGTCAACAATATGACTAGGACGGCGTAGAGCGCAGCAACGACGGCTAGCATCCCGATTCTTCTCACATCCATGCTCAGCTCTAGATCTACCCATCATCTTTAAGATGTTCACTATCATTAAATCATTTTAGATATAATCTCTCTTCTTAATTCTTCAGAATTTATAACGCCAAGCCAGACCAAAAGTTTCAATGTAAGCACCGTATAAGTTGGGTCACTATCGGGAGTCCAGAATGGCCGCCAACCACCATCCTTGCGTTGGGATTTAAGTATAGCATGAACTATTTTGTTGACTCGTACATCGTTTAAATTGTAACCAGCTTCTATTCTTCTCTTAGAATCGACAAGGGATGAGAGAAGTAAATGAGTTAGGTGATAAATGTCGTTTTCCCTTTTTTCACCATTAGGTGCTATGTAATATCCCCTCTCCGCATCTGCAGCCACCTCATCAAGGAATTTTTCGAACAGCTTAATACCCTTAATCCAAACTGCATCCTTTTCTCCATAGATTTCCCTCATCATGAAGAGAATCTGCGCTGTAGAATCAGGATCCGATCCCTGATCGCTCTTGAACATAGGCCACCCACCTTCTTGATTCTGCATTTTTCTCAGCCAATTTAAAGCTTTTTTGCAAGGTTCACTTTCTTCTAGTCCAACGATACGAAGTAATTCTATTATGTCAGCTGTTAACCAAGTAATGCTTTGCTCAGTGGTAAGTTCCACTATATTTTCTGGAATAGTTAGTTTAGGGTTTTCACTCCATCCTCCATCTTCATGTTGGTGCTTAAGTAGATAATTAACCGCGGACTGAATGTTCAGGCTATTATGTGGAAAACCACATTTCAAAAGCAAGAGAGTGTTTCTACAAGTTTCTTTTATTCCTTCGACTTTGTTGTTAAACTTGGAAGGGAAGCCACCGCTTGGCATTTGAGACATTAGTAAATGTAGAATTAGCTCTTTGCCTTTCTTTGTCTCCAGTAAATCTAAGAACTGAAATAGATGCAACATTGTAATTTCATCACCATGTTGAAAAATAAAACTCACAGGGTCATACACTAATTTAATATTAATCCCTCCTTTTTCAGCCTTCTATAATGTAAGGGGTTAGTCCTTATATATGTTAATGGGTTGAAGACGCTGGCCGCAAAGACGGCAAATACACCCTGTTTCACCCGCCTCCTATCTTGGGTGTTATATCTCAGAGGATCAAAAGTGAGGAAGATATAGATTAGTTTCTTTCCTAAAAACTCCTCAAAAAAAATCCCCAATTCAAGAATTTTAGATGGCGCCGGGGGTGGGATTTGAACCCACGCGGCCCATAGGGCCACAGGCTTAGCAGGCCTGCTCCCTACCAGACTAGGAGACCCCGGCGGAGGGCTATCTATGGTGTGCCTCCTGGGCCTAAGGCCGTGAATCTAAGGGGTGTAGGCTGTATTAAGCTTTCGCAGCTATGGAGTGATCGCGATCTTCAGGCCTTTACGCTGCTCGGCGTATCTCAGGGCCTCCGGGGCCTTCTCAACGGGGAAGCGGTCTGTGATGAGTTCTCTTAGGGGGAGGCCTGCCTCCAGGCCCATCTCGAGGGCCTTTAGGGCTCTTCGAAACTGCGCTGGGGGGTAGGCCCAGCAGCCGAGTATGTCGATGTCCTTCCAGCAGATGATGTGGGGTCTCACCTCGATGGGGCCTGGATCTGTGAAGTGGCCTATCTCTATGAATCTCCCTCCACGCCTCGTCATCATTATCCCCTCTGGGAGGGCTGAGGGGACTCCGGCGCATTCGATGACGACGTCGGCTCCCACCCCTCCGGTCAGCCTCTCCACCTCGGCCACACGCTCCTCCGGCGTCCTGTAGGCCTTCAGGTCTATGGTGTGATCAGCACCCATCCGCTCAGCCATCCTCAGCCTATGGTCGAGGGCGTCGATGGCGATGATGGTTCCAGCCCCCATCAGCCTGGCGGCCGCGACGCATAGCAGCCCGATAGGGCCGACGCCCTGGACGACGACCGTTGAGCCGAGGCTGAAGCCCTCCCCTGAGGTGGGGAGTCCAGGCTTGAAGGCCCGCTCCAACGCCCTCGTCGACACGGCCATAGGCTCCGTCAACGCCGCCACCTCCGGCGGCATACCCTCCGGAACCTTATAGACCCACCAGTGCCCTGCGTCGACGTAGACGTATTCGGACCAGCCTCCATAGAGGTGGGGTGGATGCTGACAGCTCATGTTGACGCCCAGAACCCTACGATTCTGGCAGAGGTTTGGCCTCTGGGGTATGAAGCGGCAGTAGTAGCAGGTTCCGCAGAAGGCGTTTGTTCCTGGAACCACGGTTATCAAGTCTCCCTCGGAGAGTTCATGGCCTAAGACCTCCAGGCTCCTCGCCTCATCATCGATCTCCTCGATTCGGCCGACGAATTCATGGCCGGGTATGATGGGAAGCGGAACCCGCAGTCGGCCGTGGTATAGGTGGATGTCGGTGCCGCAGATTCCGCAGAGCTCCACCCTCATCAGCAGGGCCTTAGAACCCACCATAGGTCTTGGGAAATCCTCAACCGTAAGTCTCCCAACGGCCTTGAGAACAGCCGCCCTAACCATCATAGGGGGTAGGCCGCTGACCCTATACCTCTTTCGATGATCCAGAGCGGAGAAACCGGCCTTAGTTGAGGAGGGGGACAGGGTTAAATGCATCCTATGCCATACCAGGCCCAGCGGATTGGGGTAGAGCCCTACATGGTCTCCAGGTTTAGATGCGGCCTATGCGGTAGGGAGTATCCACAGGGTAGGAGGGTTAGATGTAGCTGTGGAGGCCTACTGGAGGTGGAGCATGAATTCCCAGGGGGCGTTGAGGCCTCCCTCTTCGATGGCAGGCTCGGCGTCCTCGATCCACCCTATAACAGCGGTGTATGGAGGTTCAAGGAGGTCATCCATCCAGGGATCGATGAGAGATTCATCGTCTCGAGGGGTGAGGGGAAC
>Ga0190286_1000607_pt1 | contig 14549 bp, 19 predicted proteins | sample 48691834_MG_FD_183241 | JGI IMG/M metagenome (GOLD analysis project Ga0190286, IMG submission 183241) | Hydrothermal vent microbial mat bacterial communities from Southern Trench, Guaymas Basin, Mexico - 4869-18-3-4_MG | ecosystem: Environmental > Aquatic > Marine > Hydrothermal vents >... | reverse complement strand
CAACTAATTGACATAACCTCCCAGGTAGGTGAAGCAGTGAGGAAGTCTAATATAAAAGATGGGGTGTGTATGGTATATGTACCCCATACCACGGCTGCTGTGACTATTAATGAGAATGCAGACCCAAATGTCAGAGAGGATATTATAAACATCCTTAATCAGATTGTGCCTTGGCAATACGATTACAAACATCTTGAGGGCAATTCCCCGGCACATATTAAGGCCACACTGATTGGGCCATCTGTCACGATATTCATAGAGAATACCCATTTATCATTAGGCACCTGGCAGGGGATCTTCTTTTGTGAATTTGATGGGCCAAGAAGTAGAAGGGTCCTTGTAAAGGTCTTCTAAAAGATGCCTCACTTCGCCTTTTTTGGTTTTATAGCTATACTTACTATTTTCCTTTACCCCTTTGCGTTTATTGCCAGCTTCCTTCCTGAGGTAAGGAGAACAGTGCCCCACATCATAGCCAGGTTGTGGGCAAAGATAATTATTTGGGTAAGTGGGGTAAAGGTAAGTATAAAAGGTTTAGAAAATATAAATATCGATTATCCTTATGTCTATGCTATGAATCATCAAAGTTACTTTGATATTTTTGCTATTTTATCTGCCTTGCCCATACAGTTTAAATGGATGGCAAAGAAGGAGCTATTTTACATTCCATTTTTGGGCTGGGCAATGAAGGCTTGTGGTCATATCTCAGTTGATCGACAAAATCCAAAAGGGGCCTATAAGGCATTAGAAAAGGCCTTAGAATTGATTAAACAAGATTATTCTATTATTATTTTCCCAGAAGGAACCCGTAGCAAAGACGGGCATATTGGACCCTTTAAGACAGGCGGAATTGTGTTGGCATTGAGGTCAAATAGGCCTGTTGTACCAGTGACTATTATAGGAACAAGGTACATCTTACCCAAAGGGGGGCGTTTTATAAGGCCAGGTCATGTTAAAATTATCATCGATAAGCCCATTTCTACTGAAGATTATAAGGAGACAGAAAAGAGAAAGTTGGCAAATAATGTAAGAAGTATTATTGTTAAAAACTATGAAAGATTTAATCGAGGAGAAATTGCCTAAACATGTAGCAATTATCATGGATGGCAATGGGCGCTGGGCCAAAAAACATGGTAAGCCCCGGATTGAAGGGCATCTAGAGGGGATAAATTCAGGAAGAGAAGTAGTGGAGACAGCAAGGAAATTGGGCATTAGAGTCCTTACCCTTTATGTCTTCTCTTATGAAAATTGGCAAAGACCAGGAGAAGAGGTCTCTGCCTTAATGGGTCTTTTAAACCAGTATTTAAAAGATGAGTTAGAGAATATGTTAAAGCACGATATCCAATTAATGGCCATAGGGGAATTAAGTTTACTTCCTTCTAATACATATAATATCCTTAAAGAAACTATAGAAAAAACAAAGGATTGTCAGGGCATGATATTAAATTTGGCCTTAAGCTATGGAGGAAGGCAAGAGATTATCAGAGCCACCAAAAACTTGGTCAGGGCTACTTTAGCAGGTAAGATCAATATAGATAAGATAAATGCCACTTTGTTTGACAAATACCTTTATACATCAGGTCTGCCTGATCCGGATTTGCTTATTAGGACTAGTGGTGAAATGCGTGTTAGCAACTTTTTGCTCTGGCAATTGGCCTATACAGAAATTTACATCACCCCCATTTTCTGGCCAGATTTTCGTGGTACCCAATTTATTGAGGCCCTTAAGGTCTATCAATCAAGGAACAGGCGCTTTGGCAAGACATCTGAACAGATAAATAATGGATAAGGCACACAAAAGGCGCATCCTTACTGCAGCCGTTGGTTTACCTATAGTTTTTTATATTTTGCTGTTTGCCCCTAATAAAGTCTTTTTGTTCTTTGTCATTCTTGTTGGAATAATTGCTTCCTATGAGCATTACAGCCTCTGGGGGCTTTTATCAGTAAAATTTTTATTTTGGGGCCATATATTTCTAAGCACTTGTCTACTTTTATATTTTGCCTTTGGTTGTTATTATTTGACAGGTTTTACGTTATTTCTTCTAATTTCCAGCCTTTATTTTATATTTATTTATAAGTACAATGCACAACAATTATCTCTATTTCCAGTATGTATATTAGGGTTGGTTTATCCTAACCTTTTTTTGGCACACGCCTATCTTATAAAGGCATTGCCTAAAGGGGAAATATGGCTTTTATGGATATTATTGACAGTATTTGCCAGTGATACAGGGGCGTTTTACACAGGTAATGTTTTTGGTAGGCACAAATTCTATAAGGAATTAAGCCCTGGTAAGACCTGGGAAGGTGGACTAGGTGGTATTTTTTCTGCTGTCTTTCTTGGTTTTATAGGCTATATGTGGCTTCCTTTGTCTTTGGAAAAGGTTTTGCTCCTGGCAGTTATTATAGCTATCTCAGGACAAATGGGTGACCTTTTTGAATCTGCCCTTAAAAGGCATGCCCAGTGTAAAGATTCAGGGCATCTTTTACCTGGTCATGGCGGAATGTTAGATAGGATAGATGGTTTGTTATTTGTTCTTCCTATAGTGTATTATCTTTTATTATGGTGGATCAGGTGATATACTCGTGTGAAGCATAGAGCATGGGGCATAGAGCATAGAGAAAATCCTTTGCTCTTTGCCCTATGCGTGCTGCGAGGAGGCTATCTTTAGGTGAAGTATTTAAGTATCTTAGGTTCTACAGGCTCTGTTGGAAGACAATCCCTAGATATGGCAAGCCTTTTTCCTGAAAGATTTAAGATAACTGCCTTGGCAGCAGGGAAAAATTTATCCCTTTTAAAGACCCAAATTGAAAAGTTTCATCCTCAATTGGTCTGTGTGATGAATAAAGAGCTGGCTACGGTATTAAACCTTAATTTATCTAAAAATAATGCTCTAAGAATAGTATACGGAGAAAGTGGATATGAAGAGGTAGCTGTTCATCCTGAAGTAGATATGGTAGTCTCGGCTATGGTAGGCATTAGTGGATTAAGGCCTACTTTGGCAGCCACTCAAGCAGGGAAAACTATTGTTTTGGCCAATAAGGAATCATTGGTAGCAGGTGGGACATTAATAATAAGTGCATTAAAGAGGAAAAATCAAATTTTGCCTATAGATAGTGAACATAGTGCCATCTTTCAGCTCTTATGTAATCAAAAAAAGGCTAATCTAAAAAGGATTATTTTAACGGCTTCAGGTGGTCCATTTTGGAATCTTCCCCAGGGAAAACTTAGTGAAGTTACACCAGAGATGGCCTTAAGACACCCTCGGTGGTCTATGGGGATGAAGATCAGTATAGATTCAGCTACTTTGATGAATAAAGGGTTAGAGGCCATAGAGGCAAAATGGCTGTTTGATGTACCTTTATCTCAAATTGATATTGTGATTCATCCCCAGAGTATTGTCCATTCAGCAATAGAACTGACTGATGGGGCTATTGTGGCCCATCTTGGTGTGCCCGATATGCGTTTTCCTATTGCCTTTGCCCTCAACTACCCAGAGCGTTTACCAATAAATATCTCACCACTTAACCTTTTTTCTCAGCCTCTCACATTTTTTCCTCCTAATTTTGAAAAATTTCCATGTTTGCATTTGGCTTTAGAAGCAGCTAAAATAGGTGGGACAATGCCTATAGTGCTTAATGCTGCTGATGAGATAGCGATAGAGGCATTTTTAAAAAGAAACATCAGATTTACTGATATTCCAAAGGTTATTAATACAGTTATGGATATGCATGAACCTATAGATCCTATCTCGTTAGAAACCGTCTTAGATGTGGACAAATGGGCAAGAAATGAGGCAAAACAATGGATAGGAAAAATTCAAAGGTAAAGGCAAAGATTTTTCTCTATCTCTACCTTTGCCTTTACCTAATAAAGCGAGGTGTAAGTTGGCTGTTTTTTGGACTATAGTGATTATAGGCTTACTGATCTTTGTCCATGAAGGGGGACACTTCTTAGTAGCTAGATGGTGTGGGGTTTGTGTAAGAAAGTTTTCTTTAGGATTTGGCCCCAAGGTCATTGGAAAAAAGATTGGTGAGACAGAATATGTTATCTCTGCTATACCTCTTGGTGGTTATGTAAAACTTTTAGGGGAATCGCCTAAAGACAAAATTACAGAAGAAGAAAGATATTATGCCTTTATTCATCAATCCCTTTTCAAACGTACTTTGATTGTATTAGCAGGCCCTATGGCAAATCTATTTTTTGCCTTATTCATTTTTATATTCTTGTTTATGATTTATGGATATCCACACATCCTTCCTAAGATAGGTGAAGTGCAAGAGGCCTCCCCTGCTGCTTTAGCAGGTATTAGAGCGAATGATGTAATTATTTCTGTGAATGGTCAAGCAGTTAATGCCTGGGAAGAACTAGCAACTAAAATTCAAAAGGATAAAGGGGTTTTAAACATAAAGGTTGAGAGAAATGGAAAAATTGTTAGTTTAAAGGTAATCCCTAAGATAGAAAAGATAAAAAATATCTTCGGTGAAGAAATTCAGCGACCTATGATTGGCATTATTGCCTCTGGTGAGGTGGAAACAGAGCGTTTCCTGCCTTGGGAGGCAGCTCTGAAGGCATTTGTCCAGACATTTGCTATTACCAAATTGACCTTGGTCACTGTAGAAAAACTGATTTCAGGCAAACTTTCTTTAAAAACGCTTGCAGGTCCTGTTGGCATTGTCCAGCTTACCACAAGCAGAGCTAAGGCAGGTTTTGCTGTGCTTTTGTCCTTTGCTGCCCTTCTTTCTATAAATTTAGGGATTCTTAACCTGCTGCCTATACCTATTCTGGACGGAGGCCACCTATTATTCTATCTAATTGAGTTTATAAAAAGAAAGCCACTTAGTATAAAGACCATGGAAATTGCTCAAAGCATTGGATTGGCCACATTAATTTTATTGATGCTCTTAGTTACATACAATGACATTATAAGGATTATGAAAAAGTCGATTTTTCCATGAATATCTTAGTTATAGATACTTCAACCATGTTAGGTACAGTTGCTTTGGTGGCCAATGGGAAGTTATTAGGGCAAATTGATTTAGACCTACCTATTACCCATACAAAAAGGGTCTTTAAAAGTATTGATACTTTATTAAAATTGACTGACATTAATCTATCAGAAATAGATACTTTTGCTGTTGCCAAAGGCCCAGGCAGTTTTACAGGTATACGCATTGGCATAGTTACCATAAAGGGGTTGGCCTATGCCACAGGTAGGCCTATAGTGTCAGTAATTACACTAGATGCCTTAGCGCAAAATTTCTCATTTACTCCATATCTCATTTGCCCTATAATAGATGCTAGAAAAAAAGAGGTATTTTCTGCTTTTTATATAGCAAAACAGGGAAGAATAAAACAAATTAGCCCTTATTGTACCATCAAACCCATGGATTTAATAAAAAAGATTAAAAGAAAAACTATCTTTGCAGGAACAGGTGCAGCGGTTTATAAGACATTAATAGAGAAGAACATGAGAGATCTAGCGATTTTTCCACCCCAGCATCTGAATCGTATTCAGGGAGAGGCCATTGCTTGTTTGGCCTTAGAGCAAATTGTGGCAGGTAAAATAGATGATAAGATGCATTTGGCTCCATTTTATATAAGACCCTCAGAGGCAGAATTAAAGATAAATAGGCAGTAAAGAGTAAGGAGTATGCAGCTTTCACATAGTTTGACTTTGGAGATACAGGGATTTATAAATAAATGTACCCGTTCACGGGTTTAACGGTTCACCCTGTTAAATAGGGTTCCCTTCGGGAAATTTAACAGGGTGAACTCTGAATCTGTGAATGCTTATAAATAAATGTTTCTGCTTAATTCTTACTCCATAGTGTATACTAGTTTGTAAAACTATTATGGGAGGAAAAGATGGAAGAAAGGGATGAGGCCCTGATTAATAAGCTTATTAATCATGATGAAACTTTGCGTAAATATTGGGAAGAACATTTAGAATTAAAAAAAAGGGTAGAAGAATATAATAAACGTGTCTACTTAACACCAGAAGAAGAATTAGAAAAAAAGCGTCTTAAAAAAATAAAGTTGAGAGGTAAGGATAAGATTGAGGCCATTTTGGCAGAATATAGGGAAAAGACAGAATGAAATTAACAGGAGCTCAAATAACTATTCAAAGCTTACTAAAAGAGAGAGTAGACATTATTTTTGGCCTTCCTGGTGGTGCGATTATTGATGTTTACGATGTCCTTTACGATTCACCTATCAAACATATTTTAGTCCGTCACGAGCAAGGTGCTATTCATGCAGCAGATGGCTATGCCAGGGCCACAGGTAAAGTAGGGGTTGCTATGGTGACCTCTGGACCTGGGGCTACCAATACTGTAACGGGCATTGCTACCGCCTATATGGATTCTATCCCTATTGTGGTATTTACAGGGCAGGTACCTACTAAATTGATTGGCAATGATGCCTTTCAAGAGGCAGATATTGTAGGCATCACTCGCCCTTGCACCAAGCATAATTATTTAGTTAAGGATGTAAATGAATTGGCTAGGGTTATAAAGGATGCATTCTATATTGCACGCTCTGGACGTCCAGGCCCTGTTTTAATTGACTTGCCTAAAAATGTGCAACAGGCAAAGACAGAATTTAAATACCCAAAAGAGTTGAATCTTCCTGGATATAATCCAAAATATAAGGCGCATATAGGGCAGGTTAATAAAGCTGCTCAATTGATTGCCAGTGCCAGAAGTCCTGTAATTTATGCAGGGGGTGGTGTTATTTATTCCAAAGGAGCAACTGAGGCATTGAAAAAACTGGCTGAAGACTTTTCTATGCCTGTAACCAACACACTTATGGGATTAGGAGGATTTCCTGGGACACATCCTTTATGGTTAGGGATGTTGGGGATGCATGGTACTTACCAAGCAAATATGGCTATTGTTCATTGTGATGTGCTGATTGGTGTAGGTGCAAGGTTTGATGACAGAGTAACAGGAAAATTGGAAGAGTTTGCCCCTGATGCAAAGATTATCCATATTGATATTGACCCTGCCTCTATTAGTAAAAATGTGATAGTAGATGTCCCTATTGTTGGGGATTGTAAAGATGCCCTTATGAAATTAAATCAAGCGCTCTCAGAGATTCATGTTAATTGGAAAGATAAGCATAAGGCCTGGTTGGAACAACTTTCTGACTGGGAGAAAACTCATACTTTACATTATCAACAACCACCGGATGGCCCTCTCAAACCCCAGTATGTAATAGAAAAAATCTATGAATTAACCAAGGGAAAAGCCATTATCTCTACAGAAGTGGGGCAAAATCAGATGTGGGCAGCCCAATACTATAAGTTTGATAAACCTAGGACCTTCCTTACTTCTGGAGGATTGGGGACAATGGGTTATGGTTTTCCTGCGGCCATAGGGGCACAAGCAGCCTTTCCAAATAGGTTAGTAATTGATATAGCTGGAGATGGTAGCATCCAGATGAATATCCAAGAATTGATCACGGCTGTGAGCTATAAATTGCCTGTTAAAGTAGCCATTTTAAATAATGGCTATCTGGGTATGGTGCGCCAGTGGCAACAGTTATTTTATAAAGGTCGTTATTCTCAGACATCCTTAGAATACTCACCAGATTTTGTAAAAGTGGCCGAGGCATATGGTGCCATAGGTTTAAGGGCCACTAAGCCACAGGAGGTGGAAACCGCCATTAAGAGTGCATTAAACACAAATGCCCCGGTTTTTATAGACTTTGTAGTAGAAAAGGAAGAAAATGTTTATCCGATGGTGCCAGCAGGTGCCCCACTTTCACGCATGCTTTTGGTATAAAAGATGAAACACACTATTTCACTATTAGTAGAAAACAGGCCAGGTGTGCTTACAAGGGTAGCTGGCCTATTTAGTGGTAGAGGTTTTAATATTGAGAGCCTCTGTGTGGCTGAGACCATTGACCCTCAAATTTCACGCATTACTTTGGTAACCAGTGGAGATGAACAAATTATTGAACAAATTAAAAAACAACTGAATAAACTTATTAATATTGTTAAAGTAATTGATTTATCAGAGACAGAGTCAGTAGAAAGAGAAATGGCCTTAATCAAGGTAAAGGCCACTCCAGAATACAGGGCTGAGATTTTGCGTATTATAGATATATTTCGTGGTAAAGTAATAGATGTGAGCCCTGATTACTATACAGTGGAGATTACAGGAGATGCAAATAAGCTTCAAGCCTTTATTGAGCTACTAAGGCATTTTAAGATAAAAGAGATTGCTCGCACCGGCACAGTAGCCCTGTCTAGGGCAAGAAAGGTCTTCAAGAAAAAAGAGGAGGAATAATGAAAATTTATTATGATGCAGACACAAGCTTTGATATATTAAAAGATAAGACTATTGCTGTAATTGGTTATGGTAGTCAAGGGCACGCCCATGCCTTAAATTTAAGGGACAGTGGTTTAAATGTGACTGTGGGGCAAAGGCCTGGTGGCCCAAATTACAAGCTGGCCATGGAACATGGTTTTAATCCAGTTTCTGCAGCAGAGGCAGCAGAAGCAGCAGATTTAATTGCTATTTTGACCCAAGACCACATCCAGGCTGCTATTTATAATGAATCTATCAAACCCTGCTTAAAAGATGGTAAGGCTATCCTTTTTGCCCATGGGTTCAACATCCATTACCATCAGATTGTTCCTCCTCCGTTTGTAGACATCATTATGGTAGCCCCTAAGGGGCCAGGGCATTTAGTAAGGAGGATGTATGAAAATGGTGCTGGTGTCCCAGCACTTCTGGCAGTAGAGCAGGATGCTTCAGGAGATGCGTATGCAAAAGCCCTGGCATATGCAAAGGGAATTGGAGCAACCAGGGCAGGTGTGCTAGAGACTACATTTAAAGAAGAGACAGAAACAGACCTATTTGGAGAACAGGTAGTCCTGTGTGGTGGGGTAACAGCGCTTATGAAGGCAGCCTTTGAAACACTAATAGAGGCAGGCTATCAACCAGAAATTGCCTATTTTGAGTGCATACATGAATTGAAATTGATTGTTGACTTGATTTACGAAGGTGGTTTTCAGCACATGCGCTATTCTATCAGCGATACTGCAGAATATGGCGATATGACAAGAGGCAAGCGGGTAATAGATGAGGATGTTAAAAAGAGGATGAAGGAGATATTGGCTGAGATACAGTCTGGTGAATTTGCGAGGGAGTGGATCTTGGAAAATCGGGCAGGTCGTCCTGTGTACAATGCTTTAAAGAAAAGAGAAACCTCTCATTTGGTAGAGGAGGTTGGTGCACGATTGAGAAAAATGATGGCTTGGCTTAAATGAAAGTTAATAGTTATTGGTTATTAGTTATTAGGCAAGTTAATTAGTAGAAGGTATTATGGATACAAAGAAATACGCTCAACAGATTATTGATGACCTGCTCAGTTTGCCCAAAGATAAGATTGTTGAAGTAGCAGACTTTGTGCATTTTCTAAGGGAGCAAGTGCAACATCAGGGCATTCCCTTAGAGAAGGCAGGGTTAACCCGGGAAGAAGCATTTGATTTACGGAGACGGTTAGCAACTTTTGAGAGCGATTGGAATGTACCTGATATGGACGCTTATGACAACTTATAAACAGGGGGATATTATCCTAATCTGGTTTCCAGATTCTAATTTGTTAACAGTGAAAAAACGTCCAGCAATTGTTCTACAAGCAGATAATTTACAAACAGGATTGGAACAATTGATTATTGGTGCGATTACTACTAATCTAATGCGAAAAGGACACAAAAGTCGCATTTTCATAGATATTCATACAAAAATAGGGCAACGGACTGGCCTTTTAAGTAATTCAGTAATCATGACTGATAATATTGTGACCGTCCGTTTATCAGAGATTTATAGAAGAATTGGAACATTTACAGAGCTGGCTATATTAAAAGAAGCATTAAGACATACATTCGGAATCTAAAATGAGATTAATTAAAAGTAAGTCTGTATTTGTAAAAAAAATCAAGCCCAAAATTCCACCTATTATATTCAATAATTTCCTTTTAATATTTCCTTTTCTATACAGAACTAAGTTAGTAAACTATGAAACAGACCTTGAAGAAAACCATGGTATTGATGACCTTTTGCAGCAATTAAATATGGTTTTAAACTTAGAAGGAGATATTATTGAATGTGGGAGCTCACGATGTGGCACGAGTATAATTATAGCCAACTACTTGCGTTCAAAACAAGTGTATTCAAAAATGATTTATGCTTGTGATTCATTTGAAGGATTCGATCGCTATGAACTACGCCAAGAGAGAGAGAGAGAGAGCTTTAACTGCTGCATCAGAAAAAGCGTTTACATCAACATCATATGAGTATGTTAAAAAGAAAATAAAAAAACTCGGACTTGAAGATATGGTTATTCCTGTAAAGGGCTTTTTTCAAGATACATTGCCTCATTTAAGATCAAAATTGTGTTTTGCTTTAGTCGATTGTGACCTAAAAGAGAGCACTATTTTTTGTGCAGAAACAATATGGCAAAATTTGGTTACTAAGGGGCGTATAGTGTTTGATGATTATACTTGTCGGGAGTTTCAAGGGGCACGACTTGGAATAGAATTTTTTGTGAATAAACATAAAACTCAATTTGCAGGGCATGGTTTAATGAACCGCCTGTACTATGTTGTAAAGAAGTGAGCTTTTTAAATAAATGAACAAAACAGGGTTAATTTTTATTCTACCCAATTTTCTATTATCTGGATTGGCCATGGGTTATCACTTTTTTCCATGGGCCATTTTTTTTGGTATATCTGGTCTATTTATGACCTTTTTCTTCCGAGACCCAAAAAGGACTATTCCAGAAGATAAAGACTGTATTCTTTCCCCTGCTGATGGAAAGGTGGTCTTTCAAGGGGAGGCATATGAGCCAATTTCTAAAAGAAAAATGCAAAAGATTAGCATTTTTATGTCCTTATGGGATGTCCATGTGAATCGTGCCCCCATAGCAGGGAGTGTTAGAGAAATAAGATATAAAAAGGGGCGTTTTTTGCCTGCATTTAAAGAAAAGGCCTCATCTGAAAATGAGGCAAATTTTATATTATTTGAGACAGAAAGATTTTCATATGTATTGGTCCAAATTGCAGGCATTTTGGCCAGGAGGATTGTTTGTTATCTGAAACGGGGTGATGGAGTAAATCTAGGACAGCGCATTGGCTTGATTTGTTTTGGCTCTCGTGTTGATTTGTATTTGCCACTTGATATAAGGTTAAAACCTTTATTAGGTAAAAAAGTAAAGGCAGGAGAAACCATCTTTGGATATTTGTAATTGTTCACAGGTTCAGCGTTCACCGTTCAGGCCTGCCCGCCATCGCAAGCGAGCTTGCTCGCGTTGCGGGCAGGCTCAACCTCTGAACCTCTGAACCATTGAACCGTGAACGGTTACGGATATTTTAATCGGAGCAGCAAAAACTTGATGAAAGAAAAACTATTTAACGAATCAACGATTTGACTAATTAACGTTTAGATGGGAAAGAAAAGGAAACACGGCATATATCTTTTACCCAGCCTTCTTACTACACTTAGTCTATTTGCTGGGTTTTATGGAATTGTTGAGGCTATAAATGGGCATCCTGAAAAGGCGATAATAGCTATTCTCATTGCTGCCTTTATAGATGGGCTGGATGGCTGCATAGCCAGGTTAACTAAGACAGTAACGGTATTTGGTGCAGAATACGATTCTTTATCCGATTTAATAGCCTTTGGGTTGGCACCTGCTGTCCTTGTCCTTATATATATCCTGGAACCCTTAGGAAGACTAGGGTTTTTAGCCGCTTTTTTATTTGTGGCCTGTGGTGCTTTAAGGTTGGCTAGATTTAATACACAGCTTAAAAAGGCAAGCTTAAGTTACTTTGTTGGGCTTCCCATACCAGCAGCAGCCATTTCTATTGTTTTGACTATAAGTATTTGTAAACAGTGGCAATTTAGTACAAATGTGACACAGTTTCTTGTTTTGGGCCTTACATATTTACTCTCATTCCTAATGGTTAGCAATATTCGTTACTATAGTTTTAAAGACCTACAGTGGGTAAAACGCAGACCATTTCAAAAGTTGGTCTTATTTGTCTTATTGATGGTAGTGATCATGGCCCATCCATTTTTGATACTATGGAGTTTTTCTATAGTATATTTGGTTTCTGGTCCCATTTCCCTATTTTTTCATAGACGTGTTGAGACCCCAGCAGATGTAAAAAGCAAAACGTGAAGCAAGTTTTTCTTTAAATTCCTATCATTTTTTAGTTCCAGCTTGAATTTTAAATAGTTATTGGATATATTAGATAAAAAAGGGAGAAACTACGAGTATTTTATGCCAGAACGTTATACGAAATCGGACTTTACATTAGGTATTTTTGATACAATTAGGAGGGCGAATCAAAAATGTACGAACATAAAGTAATTGGATACGTTGCTTTCAATCGTGGGAAAACGGGTGTTATCTGTGATGGTGATGGGTGTATTGTAGCTAGCTCTGAAACAAAAAAAGAAACGGGGTCTATAATTAAAAGTGAGAGTAAAAAATACAAGTTAGCCGCAAGATTACGAATGGATAGCTCGATTAAGAACAAAAAAGATGACAAATATTACATACTCTGTTGATAATATTCCAATTCGCTTAACCGATGAAAGATGGACTCATATTGTAGAAAATCATGATGATATGGCAGGATATTATTTTGATGTTTTAGAAACTGTTTCTAACCCTACATGGGTGTTAGAAGGAGATGAAGATGAACTTTGGGCAGTAAAACTTATATCTAAAAGAAAGGCTTTTCTCGTAATATATAAAGAGCTAAAACAGCAAAATGACGGTTTTATTATCACTGCTTTTATTACTACAAAAATCCGAAAACTTTTTAAAAGGAGGATAATATGGAAACAACAGCAGCAGTGAAGGAAATATTTGAAGCATTGCCACATATCAAAAAAGTGGGTGCAAAACACTTGTGGTTTGATTTTGACGAAGAAGCGGATGTTCTGTATATAAGTTTAGAGCGGCCTCAAAGGGCAACTGATACAGATATATTGGAAAACGGCATATTCCTCCGACTTCGAGGCAAAAAAGTAGTTGGAATAACCATAACAAATATCAGTAAAAAATTTAGGGGATAAGAACTACTAAATCATATATGAGGAAGAATGGACTTAGAAAGAAGACATGATTTAGTGGATTGCTATGCAGATATTTGACACGATAATAAAAGCGGTAAATAGCTTCTCTTAAGGAGGTATATATAATTCCAAGGAGATAAAATGGCAAAAAGAGGCAAAAATCTAGAAGAAATTAAAAGGCTAATCAAAGAATTAAAGAAATATGATGGTACGAAATATTCCACAAAGGGGAAAGAAGAACTAAGAGAAATTAGAGACAAATTGATCTCTATTGGCAAACCAGCAGTTTCACAGTTGATAGAGGTATTAAATAGATATAGGGATCAGAGTAGTTCACATGCAGCCAATGCATTGGGGAAGATAGGTGATAAAAGAGCTATTATACCCCTGGTAGAGATGTTAGAAGAACCAGAACTTGGTGAAGACGCTAAGGAAGCGCTTAAGAAATTTGGTTCTGTATGCATCCCAGAAGTAATAAAAAAAGTAGAGTACAGGATTGCACACCCGATTAAAAAAGGCATTAAAACAGATCGCATAACGGCACATGCATTGAGTACCATTGGTGAAATAAGATGTAATGAGTCAATTAAATTTCTAAATAAACTGTTAGATGACTACATGTCAGAGATGCCTGAGGAATGTTTTGATCCAACAAAACACGACTGGAAATATAGGAATGTTGACTTTTTTCACCTCTTAGACTGCATGGTAAAGCAGCAGGATAAAAGGGCAATACCTCATATCAGAAAAGCAAGAGATTTCTTCCCCAAAAATTACACCGACTATATAATTTGCCAAATTGCAATTGGTAGAATAAAAAAAGGAGAAGTTGAGGGTTATCTGCCTATGGAAGCATTAGAAATAGCACTTCCTTCTGGAGCCATTATGGATGCGTTATCTGGTGGAAAATTCGGGTGGAAGGACACCTTTGATGAGGATTATGGCGAATATTTTGAAGACGATGACGAAGATGATGAAAAATGACAGTCTTGGATTATCACATATAATTAAAAAGAAGGGATCATGGGACGGATTGTGACAAAAATCAAAGTTGAGAATTTAATGGATGTTTTACTTGCTGAAAAAGGAGACTTATTCCCTGAGCAGGTGAGGAGCATTGAGATAGACGCTTTAGTGGACACAGGTGCAACACTGTTGTGCTTGCCATCCAAAACAATTGCAGACTTAGGACTTTCTTTCCTTGGAACTCGTACGGTTACTACTGCAACGGGTTCTATTGAAAGGCGAGTTTTTCGGGGTGCTCAATTGAGTATTATGAGTAGGACATGTACCGTGGACGTAATGGAATTAGAAGATGAGATTCCAGCACTTGTTGGCTATGTCCCATTAGAAAATTTAGACCTTCAACCCGATGTAAAAAACAGAGCTTTTGTACCAAATCGTGGAACCAGAGACAAAATGGTTATGGATCTCTTTTTAGTATGCCATAA
>Ga0190286_1000606_pt1 | contig 14561 bp, 15 predicted proteins | sample 48691834_MG_FD_183241 | JGI IMG/M metagenome (GOLD analysis project Ga0190286, IMG submission 183241) | Hydrothermal vent microbial mat bacterial communities from Southern Trench, Guaymas Basin, Mexico - 4869-18-3-4_MG | ecosystem: Environmental > Aquatic > Marine > Hydrothermal vents >... | reverse complement strand
CCGCCCCCTCCCATCAAGCTTGGGTTTGCAGCATTGACTATGGCATCTGTCTGTTGACTTGTAATATCACCTTGAATTAAGGAAACCCTTCTTTCTCTGATCTTTAATTCCATGTTTGCCTCCCTTTTATTTTAATCCCTTTCTAATTTCGCCATTTGGCAGTAAATTATCAGGATGTGGTATGCCATGCTCTTCCATTTGGTATCTTACACACCTTTTATTGTTTCCTTTACAATATTCTTCAATCCACTTCTTTTCAAGTTTGCCTTCTTCATAAAACCTCTTCAATGGACAGACTTCATACCACTTGCAAGTTTTTCTTATTCCCATACCGTATTTCCTGGCTTATGGACAGTTCTGATCGCCATATTTTGGCACTATTCTGATTAAGTTTCCAATACGGGATAGATCATAGGTAATAGGCAAATCAGAAATAAAGGCAATAGTTATTTTTTACTCCACCAGACATGGGCATGACAGTTGCTGATGGGAGCTGAAAAATCTAAAATAATGGCTGTAGAAATCCCTTTTATTTTTCCTTCCCAACTTAGCCTATTGTCAGACCTTTTAAAATTATTATCCAAAAAATCTAGCCCTAAAGGATTTAAGAACCATTCAAATTCAGCAGTATAGCTATCTCCATACTTAGATATTACATTATTAACGTCACACCTTAATATGGTGTCTAGTAATCTCTATAAGTTTCCGTTAGTTTCTTCATTAACCAAGCTTTAAAAATATTTTCCTACTTTCTCTATGGCCCTTGCCAAAAGTTTGGCACATTCTTCTAAGTCATTTATGCTTAAGACCTCAACAGGTGAGTGTATATACCTGGTAGGCACACTTATTACGCCAGATGGTATGCCGGACCTTGTAAGGAGTATGGCAGTGGCATCGGTTGTACCACCCTCTAATACACTAAGTTGATACTTTATGTTATGCCTTTCGGCAGTCTCCTTAAGCCATCTCAGTACCGATTTTGGTGTGATTATACCCCTTCCTGCAGCATCGCAGATAGTAATTACTGCCCCCTTTCCCATCTGTATATTTATATGCCTTTTCTCTATCCCAGGGTGACCACCAGCTATGGTGACATCAGTTGCTATGGCAACATCTGGATTTAGCTCAAATGCCGTAGTCCTTGCCCCTTTTAGCCCAACCTCTTCCTGCACTGTCCCTACTGCATATACTTCAAATTCTGTATTTGTCCTTTTAAGTGCCTCTATCATTATGGCAATGCCCGACCTATTATCAAATGCCTTACAAGTAGCTATCCCGTTTTTAAGCTCTACAAAATGTCTATCTATGGTGATGGGTATTCCAATAGAGATGCCCATAGACTCAACCTCTTCCTTGCTAGAAGCGCCTACATCTATAAACATATCCTCTGACTTTATGAGCTTTTCCCTCTCTTCTTTCTTCATTACATGGGGTGGCTTTGAGCCTATAACCCCAAATACCCTCCCTTTATCTCCATGTAAAACTACCCTTTGATTAAGAAGTGTCTGGTCAAACCACCCTCCTATATTGGAAAACCTTAAAAAACCTTCATCTTCTATATGCTTTACCATAAGCCCTATCTCATCAAGGTGGGCAGCTATCATAACAGAGGGTCTTTTGCCCTTCTTAATGGCTATCAGATTCCCTAACCTATCAACCTTTACCTCATCCACATATGGTGTTATCTCTGATTTTACAATATCCGTTACTTCATCTTCATAGCCTGAGACACCATGTGCCTCAGACAATCTCTTTAATAGCTCCTTTATCTCACTCATCTCTCTCCCCCAAATTTTTCCATCTTTTCAATCATTTCCTTAAATTTTTCTGCTAAATATATTATTTTTTTGTTTTGCTTATCCCTTACTATAGATTAAGCTAGACAATTATAATACCATAACCCTTCAAAAATTAGTATAGGGAATAACGGGTAACTTAACGTAATAAAAAATAACGGTTGCTCTCAGGAGGAAAATTTTATACGGGTTATTCCCAAAAATTCTCTTAAAAGGAGAGCAACCATGAGTGTGCCGAGCAAAGCTCGTACTTTCCAGGTGGTGAAAATGCAGGCTGAAGAAAGGTTAGCCACCACTTCAGAACTGAACTGCACCCAGTCCGGTATGGCAATTTTTGGGTTAAATGCGGAGATTTTTACTTTTTGAGTCTCTCCTCTATTATCTTTAATTTCTCATCGATCCCAGCCAACTTCTCTTTAATTTCCTTTTCAAATATCAATAAATTTTTTAAGACTTCCCTGTTACTCAGTCCTGCTTCTCTACAAATTTTACATATTTGTGATCGACGTATTCCCAACTGTTTTCTTATCTGCATATAAGATAATCCCTTTTTTCTCAATTCTATAACTTGATTTTTTTGATTTTCCTCTGACATCTTGAGTTAATATTATAGCATAAAACTGAGCCAACACTATGTATCTAACTCTTATGGGGGTACATTTTCAGATACCTTTACCCTGCAGTATGGTCTAGATTACGATATCACTCTTTATGCGGAGTCCGAAGTCTATGGGTAGGTACAATGTACCAAGCCTGCCACCTCGCTGCTTTTCGGTTCTGGCTTAGGGCTAGCTGGAAGAAGTTGGGGAAAGTTTAGAAGTTAGTAAAAGGGTCATTATGACTCCGCCTTTTTATTTAGAATTGCCTATTCAATCAGATTGGCTAATCTAGGCACAGATGTGTTTTAGATGATTTATTTATCATCTCACACCTCAACCCCTTCTAATTTTGGCAATATAAGGCTGTGGAGATGGTTTTGTTGCACCTATTGGCCTCTATTGTTAGTAGTAACCGTTAGGTTTATAAAGGAGATGTTTGACCATGCCTATTAATGGTGAATTGATAACTATTGGAACCTTGACATTAAAATTATAGTAATTGGTTCTCCTCACTCTTCAACTATTTGAGTTAACAGCCCTCTATAGGGATAAACTTTTCTTCCTCTTCTGGTGTTGTTTTTGAAGGAGTCTCTCCGCTAGGGACTTTTTCTGGAGGAGCGGGTTTCCCTTTTTCAGAAATTTCCTCTGCAGGGGCAGCCTTTTCGGGCACAGGAGCCTTTTCTGCAGGAGCAACTTTCTCTTCTGCAGGGGCTTCTTTCACGGGAGCAACCTTTTCTTCCACTGCTGGAGCTTTAGTTGATGGAGCCTCTTCCTTTTTCTTGCAACTCATTGCCCCTAAACTTAAGATTACACTGAGCAAAAATACCAATAATAAAGAAATCATCTTACCCATTGTTTTACCTCCTTCTAAACTTTACCATTGACAACTATACTACCATAACCCTTCAAAAACCTCCACTCCACATTTAAGCCAAAAATTGCCATAATTTCCACCTACAAAAATGCAACATTCTACCAAGAAGTTGTCTGGCATGCTTTATCTATAAATGGTGAATTGGTGATTACTGTAACTTTTACAGAAAAATTGCTATAATCAACTTCTGGATCATGTTAATCCCCAAAATGCATTTATTAATCGGCTTAAACCACTATCTTTGGTAGTGGTCCCATAAAAAGTTTTACCGTTATAGTAATTGTTTATAATGTACCTCCCTGAAAGGTAACCCTAAACTAGGGAGGCGCATTATGAGTAAGCGATTTAAGAAATTATCACATACGATATATGAATGCAAGTACCACATTGTATTTTGTCCAAAATATCGATTCAGAATAACCTAAAGTGATCGGTTCCAAGTTCAGCCTGCCCGCAACGCGAGCAAGCTCGCTTGCGAGGCGGGCGGGGGTTCAAGCCCGCCCTGGTGCGACTTTGGCGGAATAAGCTGCTGGCCAGTAATATGCTCAAAACGCATGCCCAGCAACAAATCCATGCAATTCAGGTCTGGGCCAGGGGTTCAAAGGTTATAGTCCACTGATATCCTTAACTTTATAACACAATACTTAGATTAACCTCTTTCACCCATTGGGTGAAACATAACATTCTTGTCAACAGCTAGTTAAGGCTTTCAACCGGGAACCGTGCCTCCGGCCCAGAGGGCCTACGGCCCGGAGGGAACGCTGAACCGCTTAACTCAGGAGAAAGTATTGCCATACCGGCCGTTAAGTGCTTATATGTGAACAGAATGTTATGGCTATTAAGGATAGCATTGTTGTCAAAATAAGGGCATTAGACGGAGTTAAGCTGCCCCAATATGCTACAGAAAATTCCTCGTGCATGGATATTAGGGCTTTCCTTGGTGACCCAAATGCTAGCATAATCCTTAACCCTGGAGAAACTAAGGCCATTCCTACAGGCATCTTTCCTGAGGTGCCTAAAGGTTATGAACTCATGATCAGACCCAGGTCTGGATTGGCTCTAGATCATGGAATAACTGTTCTTAATTCCCCTGGAACAATTGACGCTGATTTTAGAGGTGAAATTGAGGTGATACTTCATAATGCATCAAATAAGCCCTTCATAATTAATGAAGGTAACCGCATTGCTCAAATAACTTTACAAAAACTAAACAGATTTAAACTAAAAGTAGTATCTAAGTTAAGTCCCACAAAGCGCGGCAATAAGGGTCTAGGAAGCACAGGAATTGCTTAACTAATTCTACTCTCATGAAAAAGGTCATTTCAGCCAGTAGAAGGGTAGATATGCTCAATTTTTACCTGGATGAATTGATAACCAAGATTTATGCCATAGGGATTGAAAATATTCATACTTTGGTTATATGGACCAAGAACCCAATTAATATCTATAATTCTTCTAAGTTAAGAAAACTTTTAGATAAAATTGACCAGATTTACCTTCTGCTTACTGTAACAGGCCTAGGAGGAACATATCTTGAGCCAAGGGTGCCTCCCTATGAAAGGATTTTTGAGATGCTGGAAAAAGTAATTTCCGCCATAAAAGACCCTAGAAGGATAGGCATCCGATATGACCCCCTTATTGATGTAACAATTTCAGGTGAAAGGATAACAAATATAAATAAAGGCCTTTTTGAGAAAATTGCAAAAATATCAGGGGAGTTAAAGATTCCCATAATAAGGACCTCATACGTCACACTTTATCCCAAGGTTATTAAAAGGTTTAAAAAATATAGAATCAAGGTGTTAAATCACAAAAGAGAGGAAATTGAACATTTTATCCTAAACTTTATGATGCCTATTGCAGCAAAACACAGTATAGAGGTAAAGACCTGTGTATTTCCTTCACTTACAAAGGGTGGCTGTATAGATGGCCATTTACTAACCAATCTCCACCCCAAAAAGGAGCAATGCAGCCTAGCTAAGGATAGGAGTCAGAGGCCAGGCTGTCAATGCACCAGCTCTATTGACATTGGAAGATGGTGCTCATGCCCTCATGGATGCCTTTACTGCTATGGCTCACCTAAGATTTTCTTTTAAAAATTGGCCTGCTAAATGCTAGAATGTTTTCTCTTTTTTTGCTTCTCGGTTAAATACCATGGCCTCCGAGCCAAAGGTCACGGGTTCAAATCCCGTCACCCACCCATTCCTTAGAAACTTTCTCTAGTATTAATAACATCCATATATTGACGTCTATTTATCTCTGTGTTAATTTTTTATGCAACCAAAGGTGGGGTTGTCCAGTGAAAAGGCAACTGATAAAGAGAATAAAAGAGCGCAAAGCCCAAATAGGGGTAATTGGGCTAGGTTATGTAGGGCTTCCTCTTGCTATCAAATTTGCTGAAGCAGGTTTTAAGACCCTGGGTTTTGATATTGATGAAAGGAAAATAGAAAGATTGAGAGAAGGCAAATCCTATTTAAGTCATATTTCTGAAACAAGGATAAAAGAGGCAGTAATTACAAAGGGTTTTTTTGCTACTGCTAATTTTTCAAGGCTAACTGAAGTAGATGCCATCCTTATTTGTGTTCCTACCCCGCTTAACCGCTACCGTGAGCCAGACCTCCATTTTCTTATAGATACTACAAAAACTGTAGCACGACACTTAAAGGTTGGAAAGCTTATTTCTGTTGAAAGCACAAGCTTTCCTGGGACAACAGAGGAGGAGGTTTTACCCCACCTTCGGGCTTCTGGCCTTAAGGAAGGGAGGGATTTCTTCTTGGTTTACAGCCCAGAACGAGAAGATCCAGGAAACAAGCAATACTTCCTTGATAATATCCCAAAGGTAATTGGTGGCATAACTCCTTCTTGCCTTGAAGTAGGAAAGGCACTTTATAATTCCGTTGTAAAAGAGATAGTTCCTGTTTCCTCTCCAAGGGTAGCTGAGATGACAAAACTTCTTGAAAACATATACCGTGCCGTAAACATCGCCCTTGTAAACGAGATGAAGATGCTTTGTGAAAGGATGGGAATTGATATCTGGGAAGTAATTGAAACAGCTAAGACCAAGCCGTTTGGCTTTCAGGCATTTTATCCAGGTCCTGGGCTTGGTGGCCACTGCATTCCCATAGACCCCTTTTACCTTACTTGGTGGGCAAGGCGATTTGACTTTCATACCCGCTTTATTGAGTTAGCAGGGGAGATAAATACCTATATGCCCTATTATGTGGTGGAAAAGACAGTAGAGGCCCTAAATGAAAGAGGTAATAGAGTGAAGGGAGCAAAGATACTCGTTTTGGGTGTATCATACAAAAGGGATATAGATGATATAAGAGAATCCCCTGCCTTAAAGATCATAGACCTCCTAATAAAAAGGGGAGCCTTGATGGACTACAATGATCCCTTTATCCCATCCTTACCAAAAACAAGGCATTATGCCTTTGAAATGGATTCAATTCCCCTTGATTCCAAAAACCTAAAGAAGTACCATTGTTTAATCATAAGCACTGATCACTCAAATTATGATTATGATTTTATCCTTAAACACGCAAATCTCATTGTTGATACACGAGGGGTATTTAAAGAAAATAATGAAAAGGTAGTAAAGGCATAATCATACTTATTTAAGAAAATGCTTGATAGATCCAGGAAATAAAGTGTTGCATCTACTATTAGTTTGTGCTAAGTTAGGCACGGCAAAAAGTGAACCCCGATGCAAGACAGAGATATTGAAAAACTTAAGGCACTAGCCAAGGAAATCAGAAAAGATATTCTGATTATGCTCAATAAGGCCACTTCAGGGCACACAGGGGGTTCTCTTTCTATAGTAGAAATTTTGACAGCACTCTTTTTTGTTAAAATGTATCATCGTCCAGATAATCCACACTTTAAAGAAAGGGATAGGTTTATCCTTTCAAAGGGTCATGCAGCTCCAGCACTGTATGCGGTGTTGTCTAACTGTGGTTATTTTGAGAGAAAAGAACTATTTAGGCTTAGGAAATTGGGCAGCTGCCTTCAGGGACACCCAGATTCTAAATTTACTCCTGGAATAGAAGTACCTACTGGTTCTTTAGGGCAAGGGCTTTCTATGGCCAATGGTATAGCCTTAGCCTTGCGCTTAGATAACATACCTTCCAGGGTCTATGTGCTTTTAGGGGATGGTGAGGTTCAAGAGGGTCAGGTTTGGGAAGCAGCTATGACGGCTGCTCATTATAAAATCGATAATCTGTGTGCAATTTTAGATAACAATAGATTACAAATAGATGGCTGGGTAAGGGATGTAATGGGCATTGAGCCTTTGGCCAAAAAGTGGGAGGCATTTGGTTGGTGTGTTTTTGAGATCGATGGCCATGATTTTAATCAAATCCTAGAAACCCTGGATAAGGCTGAAAAAATAAAGGGTAAACCCACTATAATCATTGCACATACAATAAAAGGGAAAGGTGTTTCGTCCTTTGAAAATCAGGTAAAGTACCATGGTGTAGCCCCAACCGATGAAGAATTAGAAAAGGCCTTAAAAGAGTTAGATGGTTAGGGAGGGAAGATGGAAAAGGCAAGTTTAAGGGAAGCCTATGGACATGCATTACTAGAGCTAGGAAGAAGAAATGAGGATATTGTGGTTTTGGATGCAGATCTTTCTGGTTCTACAAAAACAAGGTTGTTTGCTCAAGAATTTCCTCATCGTTTTTTTAATCTGGGGGTAGCAGAGCAGGATATGATGGGCACCGCTGCGGGCTTAGCCGCTTCGGGTAAAACCCCTTTTGCTAGCACATTTGCAATTTTTGCTACAGGCAGGGCTTGGGAACAGGTTAGGCAATCCATAGCCTATGCCTGCCTTAATGTAAAAATAGTAGCCAGCCACGGAGGTATTACGGTAGGTGATGATGGTGGTTCCCATCAATCAATGGAGGATATTGCCTTAATGCGCATCCTACCAAACATGGTGGTAACTGTTCCTGCAGATGCAGTAGAAATGAGAGCGTTAATCTATGCCATAGCACATTACAGAGGACCTGTTTATGTACGTGGCTCAAGGATTAAGTTCCCTATTATCTATAATGAAGATTATCGTTTTCAAATAGGTAAGGGAAGTATTGTAAGGGAAGGCGAAGATATTACCATCATTGCCACAGGGCTTATGGTACATCATGGACTTGAGGCAGCCAAGGAATTGGCTAAGGTTGGCATTGAGGCTAGGGTAATAAATATGTCTACCATTAAGCCCATTGATAAAGAATTGATCGTTAAATCTGCGAAAATTACAGGGATTGTCCTCACGGCAGAAGAACATCTGGTTTTAGGTGGCCTAGGGAGTGCTGTTTGTGAGGTTTTGGCTGAATCCTATCCTATACCTGTAAAGTGCATAGGCATTAGAGACCGTTTTGGTATTTCTGGAACATCAGAGGCACTGCTTTCCTATTTCCATCTAATGCCTGAAGATATAGTGGAAGAAGCTAAAAAGCTATTAAGCTTTAAACCACACCGCCTGCGAGCAATCGCTTAATCTTTATTAATTACATTTTTAAAGATGAGTCCTCACATCAAATAATAAGGAGAAAAAGATGAATTTAAAGAAAATTGTTTTCATTTTTTTTATTTTGATATTGGTATGTAATCAAGGATGGGCAGATAAGAAGAGCATCTATGATGAACTTAAGACATTCACTGAAGTTCTAGATATTATACAAAAAAGCTATGTAGAACCATCTTCTTCTAAAGAATTAGTTTACGGAGCCATTAAGGGGATGCTTAATTCCTTGGATCCTCATTCTTCTTTTCTTACCCCAGACGAGTTTAAGGAGTTAGAAATTGAGACAAAGGGTAAATTCGGGGGTGTAGGCATTGAGATCACTCTTAGGGAGGGTTGGCTTACTGTAGTTTCTCCTATTGAAGACACACCAGCCTATAAGGCAGGCATTAAACCAGGAGACAAAATTATAAAGGTTAACAATAAGTCCACAAAGGACATGAGTTTGACTGAGGCAGTAAAGCTCATCCGTGGACCTGAAGGCACTAAGGTCACTTTAACGGTCTTTCGAAAAGGTTTTGCTGAGCCCAAAGAATTCGAAATTACCAGGAGTATCATCTCTATTAAAAGTGTAAAGGTAAAGACATTGGAAGATCAATATGCTCATATTCGATTGACCAGCTTTCAAGAAAATACTTCAAAGAAATTGGCAAAGGCGCTAAAGGCATTAGAAAAAAAGCATCCAGTAAAGGGTATCATCTTAGATATGCGCAATAATCCTGGCGGGTTATTAGATGAAGCCGTAAAAGTAGCTGATGAATTCCTAGATGAAGGGCTCATTGTTTATACAAAAGGGCGCCTTAAAGAGCAAGGCATGCGCTTTACTGCCCGTAAAAATAAAAGTCCCCATCATTATCCTTTAGTAGTACTGGTAAATGAGGGCACTGCCAGTGCAGCAGAAATTGTGGCAGGAGCGCTTCAAGATCACCATCGGGCATTGATTATAGGCCGACCCACGTTTGGAAAGGGTTCAGTGCAGACCGTCATGCCATTAGAAGATGGCTCTGCCTTAAGGCTTACTACTGCTTGGTATTACACACCAAATGGCCGCTCTATTCAGGCAAAAGGTATTGACCCAGATTTGGTCTTTGAGCAAGTTCCTAGTAAGACAAAATACCCTTCCGTTCACATAATTAGAGAAAAGGATTTAGAAAGGCACTTAAAAGGTGCAGAAGAATTGCCTACTCCCGAGAAAGAAGCTGAAAAAACCGATTTTTTGCTAGATATAGCCTTACAGGCTTTAAAAAACTGGGATGCCTTTGCACATTTAAGTTACTAACATGCAGAATCGTTAAATCGAAAATTGGTTAAATCGTTAAATTCAAGAGGAAGCGCTCAACGACAAATGTTTGTAACAGTTCACGGGTTTAAAGGTTCAGAGGTTAGAGAAAAGCTACAGGACACAAGCTACAGGCTCAAAATGAAGCTTGTAGCCTGAGCATGAAAGGTAACCTGAACGCTGAACGCTGAACCTGTGAACGCTTACGAATGTTTTATATTTAACGAATCACAATTGACTAATCAACAAATCAACTGTTTGAATTATCGCTAATGTTAAAAATAAAGATTAAAATTGCCTCTTTTGTTTTCCTGTGCTTATTTATTTGTAGTGGGATAGTAATTTTTTTGTTAAAGGCAAAGCCAGAGACCAGATGGCATCATATCTATGAAGATTATTCTCAATCCGCTTTAGAAGAAACCATTTTGGGCATTGATGATTTAATCTTCTCCTCTCTTTTTTCTCTAGGCATCAAAGAAAGATGCCTTAAACAAACAATATTTGAAAAGCCATATCAAGGGGGAACTTATTCCTTTACTAAAATAATGGTTAAGAAACCTTTTACCTTGCCTTTTTCTAAGATCAAACAGACATTTAATGAATGCCTTCATAGATTTCCTGGACTGGGCATAAAATTTTGCCAAAAAACCTATAGGTTTGATATTTATATATCATGGCACAACTTGACCACCCATCACCTTATATTTGATGCCCAAGTGCCTATCCCCTCCCCACCTTTACATAAACCTTACATTGCCATCATTGTAGATGATTTGGGTTATGATATAGAGGCAGTTCAACAACTAATTACCTTGAAGGCACCACTTACCTATTCTATCCTGCCTTGGGGGCCATATTCTGAAAAGATTACACAACTTTTAAGAAATAACCATGAGGAAATAATGCTTCATTTACCCATGGAGCCTCTAGGTTATCCCAAAATCAATCCAGGTCCGGGTGCGCTGCTTTTGAGTATGTCATCTTCGACCTTGTTAAAACAACTTGATGCCGATTTGAATGCCTTGACATATATTGAGGGTGTAAATAATCATATGGGTTCTAAGTTTACTCAAGATAAAATACACATGATGTTACTCTTAAAAGAGATTAAAAAGAATGGTCTTTTCTTTGTAGATAGTTTAACTACACCTAAATCTGTGGCTTATAAAATGGCCTTACAGTTAGGTATTCCTGCCACTAGGCGTGATGTGTTTTTGGATGCTACCCTTGATGTTTTAAGCATTAAAAGGCGTCTGGAAACCCTTAAGCGATGGGCAACTCATAAAGGTACTGCAGTGGCTATCTGTCATCCTTATATCACCACTATTATGGTGCTAGCAAAGGCCATGCCAGAACTAAAAAGGGATTTCAATGTTGTGCCTGTATCAGAAGTCATAAGACAGCAAGCTCATCTAAAGCTTATACTAAGTGACCGGTTCCAAGTTCAGGGTTGACAACCCCTGGCCCAGACCTGGCTTATAAGCTTAATGGTCTTTTCCGAGCACATAGCTCCTCATAGACCTAGCATGCTGAGTAGGGCATGTCGCTCCAGGGCAGGCTTTGAACCTATGAACGTTGAACTTTCTTTATTGACGCGTCATTCTTGTCAACAGCTAGTTAGGGCTCTTCAACCGGGAACCGTGAACGCTGAACCACTTACATAAGTATTCAACATCAGTAACCTTGGTTAATCAACTTTGACCAGCCAACTGACTCATTGGTCCACTGACTAAGTTGATAAATCTCACGGTGTGTGCTTGTTATTTTGTTAGCCTCCTCTAAGGGGAATTCAATGCCTCTATCAAATTGTTTGACCCTTTTTTTCTTTATAGAAAAAAGGCTAATTGCATATTCAATAGCCTTTTTTTTATCAAAAGGCTTACAAGAAAATATATCTAAATTAAGGGATCCTCTATCAGGGAAGGTATGTATAAAGATATGACTTTCAGCCAATAGCACAAAACCAGAATATCCCCAGGCATCTTCTGCCTTTGTCCTCATTTCAAATACATGAGGGATAGAGACCTTGGTCATTTTTATCTCCAAGGGACAAGTATCCAAAAAGTGCCAAATGAAGCTTTGGTCTATCAATCTTTTTAAATTACAGCCATAACCATCCAAGATCAGGTGTTGTCCTAATGCTAGCTGTTTCACTTTATCCCCCCTTATTTTTTATTAAAATTAAGTCTTAAGCAACTGTTCTACAAAATTAGGAAGTGCAAAGGATGCTCGATGTACATCAGGATTATAATAATTCGTATATATATTTGTAGCCCTTACCCTGTTTTCATCAAAGTCATTTATTGGGTGATAGCGTTTCGAACAGAAGGCAAAACTCCACAGGCCACTGGGATATGTAGGAATATATGCCATATACATGGCTACTAAAGGGAAAATGTCCCTTAAATTTTTATACATTAGTTTTATAGTACGCTGATGGAAAAAAGGGGACTCAGATTGTCCTACAAAAACCCCATCTTCTTTTAAGGCTTTATAAACCAACCTATGAAATTCTTTTTGGAAAAGCCGTTCTCCAGGACCAATGGGATCTGGTGAATCCACTATAATGACATCATAGGAATTTTTTGTCTTTTTTAAAAAGGTTAAGCCATCTTCTATAAAGACGCAGACCCTAGGGTCATTAAAGCCTGTAGAAATAGTAGGAAAATACCTTTTGCTGATCTCTATAACCATTTTGTCAACCTCGACCAAATGGACCTCTTTAACTCTTTTGTGTCTTAATATCTCTCTTAAACTGCCTCCATCTCCTCCACCCACAATAAGCACCTTTTCAGGAGAGAGGTGGACAAACAAAGGCACATGAGAGATCATTTCATGGTAAATAAATTCATCCCTTTCTGTAAGCATGATAGAGCCATATAATACCAACATCCGCCCAAACTCATAGGTATCTAATACGTCTATACGTTGATAAGGGCTTTCTCCGCTATAGATGCAGTGCTTTACCTTTATAGAGAGCCCCACACACTTTCGGTGTAGTTCGGTAAACCAGACATTCCACAGATTTTCCATAGAATTTTCTCGGATATGTCCTTCACCCATAAACACTCCTTAATCTATAACAACCACCTCAGCCCTTTTAAAACCGTTAAACCTTGAGGCACTGGCAATAGTGTAAGCGCCCATACCAGGCACTAGGATCAAATCATCTATATTCAAATTTGGCAGGTCATGGTCTTTATAAATGACATCGAATGAATCACAGGTAGGTCCTGCCAAAACAGATGGAGTTTTATACCCGTCTTTTTCAGTTAAGATAAGATAGTCTCCTTTGTCGTATATCCGCCCTGAAAAGCTTCCATATAAACCATCGTCTATATAGTACCAAGGCTTATTATTTCTAATGCCTTTACCTATTATCTTAGCTACTAATGTAAAGGCATCAGCGCAGATAAATCGGCCTGGTTCAGCAACTACTTCAACATTATTACTATAGAAATAATACTCTAAGGATTCATTGATAGGTTCGCAGAATATATCTATATCTGGCACTTGCTTTCGATAACCAATAGGAAAACCACCTCCAATATTTAACAAGTCTAAATGAATTCCCTGGCTGTCTGCCACTTTGAATATTTCATGACATAATTTTATGGCATCAATATAGCTTTGTGGAGAGAAACATTGAGAGCCTACATGGAAGCATAAACCCCGTGGATATAGTCCCATCTCTCTGGCCTTTTCTAAAAGGTATAAGGCATCTTTAGGCTCTGCCCCGAATTTAAAGGAAAGATTGATTAAACTGTTATTCCCCTTGGTTTGAATGCGAAGCATGACTTGGCTCTTTGGTGCACATTGAGCAATCTTTTTTATTTCTGCTTCATTATCAAAAACAAATAAATTAATACCTTGCTTGCAAAAATATAAGATTTCACTCTTCTTTTTTACGGGTGTGCTATAAAAGATTTTATTTAATGATATATTCAAGTCTGTCACTAAACAGAGCTCCTCTATAGAACTGACTTCAAATCCTCCGCCTATATTTTTAATAATTTCAATCACTTCAATTATGGGATTTGCCTTAACTGCATAAAAAAGCCCTACTTTATTTTGCAAGGCTAAACTCAACTTAATATAGTTCTCTTCTATCTTCCTTTTAGAAACCACCAGAAAAGGGGTTTCTATTCCCTTAGAAAGGGCCTTGGCCTTAGTGAAAGAAATATTTGGTTTAGCTAACATAAGATAAAATACCCACTTTTTTATATTCTCAATATTTAAAAAACTTAATTTTTTCTAAAAACTGGGACTTATAGATGGAAATCCAGGAAAAATACGAATATTATTTATATAATCCTGGAAAATAGCTATAGACTTGATTAAATAAAAAGGTGATAGGTTTTGAGAATTATTTGAGATATGAAAAATTGAGCCAACATTTTTTTTCTTAAAATCCACTGGCTGCTGGCCAAATTTGGTAATGGTTTTCATGCTTCCTCCTTTTAATGCTTTTCTCAGCCCATAACGGTTAATT
>Ga0190286_1000605_pt1 | contig 14579 bp, 16 predicted proteins | sample 48691834_MG_FD_183241 | JGI IMG/M metagenome (GOLD analysis project Ga0190286, IMG submission 183241) | Hydrothermal vent microbial mat bacterial communities from Southern Trench, Guaymas Basin, Mexico - 4869-18-3-4_MG | ecosystem: Environmental > Aquatic > Marine > Hydrothermal vents >... | reverse complement strand
CCCTGTAAGGGCTTGAAGAAAAGCTTTACCAAAGGAATCTTGTCAGGTATTCTTGATGAACCACTTTCGAATCTAACTCTGTAAAGAGTTCAGGATAGAACCATTTTGCAAGGTATCCTATGCCTATAAAGTTTCTTGTCTCCTCCTGCATCGAGCTCGTAACCACCCTTTTTCTTTTCGATTCTGCCAATCGAAATCAATTCTTCATAAATCCTAATCACCTCTTGCTATTTGGACACCACTGCACGTAGACTCGCGCTGCTTCTGTGAGTATCCATCGAAGGGCATAGGAACCAGTCCCGCATGCCCTTATATCCTTCGGCGGAACATAAGAAGTCGGCAAAAAACCGCCTCTCAGCAACTCTACCAGCGTCTTTACTTCTATCTTATGCATTCCTAACTAAAAATCGTGGAAAAATAAAGAAGCTTAAAGATACTGCTGAAAATAAAGCTCAGTGACGAATAATTCCATAAAATTCTCTTCTTCTTCAAGTTTTATATGCTCGATTCGCTTTGCAATGGCTTCTGCATCTTCGCGCTTCGTCTTTGATACCAACGCCTGCCTTGCTCCTTCTATTGCAGCATTTCCTACTTTTTTCACCCTTTCCCGCTCAACATCTGGGAGGAGTCCTATACGGATCGCATTCTCAGTGTTTGTAAAGTTTGCGAAACCACCTGCCAGAAAGATGTTATCTATCTCTTCAAGAGCGATCCCATATCTCTCCAATAGGACCTTTATGCCTACCGAAACAGCAGTTTTCGCGAGATTTAACTGGTCAATGTCCTCTTCCGAGAGACTAATTCTTTCGGCTATTCTAAATCGTTTCTCCCCGCCATAGAACTTGCCTCTACCATCAATTATTTTCTTGTCCAGAAGTTCAGCCAATGTGTCGATTATCCCAGAACCGCAAACTCCAACAGGTGCGGCATCATCAATCGTTTTATACTTAACTTCTCCATTCTCTATTCTCACCTCTTTTATCGCCCCGCTTACGCCACCTACACCGCATGTTATGCCGGCGCCTTCAAATGCGGGACCCGCTGCGCAGGATGTTGCAATCAATCTGTCTCGGTTCCCGAGCACGATTTCTGTGTTGGTCCCGATGTCTATTGCCATGGATATACTCTGGTTTTTGTACATCTCCGTTGCAAGCACGACCGCAAGCGCGTCAGCACCGACAAAACTTCCTATCAGGGGTAGACCATAAACCCGCGCATCAGGATTTACCACGAGTCCCAGTTCTTTTGCGGTTTTGGTTAGCGGCATTGTACTCAGGGGTTCGTAAGGGCTTTTGCCTAGCGACTCGACAGGGTAGCCAAAAAACAAGTCTCTCATTACCGGATTGCCCACGACCACCATCTCATAGACCTTGCCAGGGTCTGTCAAGGTTGTAATCATTTTGTTTACCGCTGTTCTGATTTCTCTTTCCAGTATGCCCTGTCCTTTTCTTGCAAATTCTATCCTTGAAATTACATTGTTTCCGTATTTTGTCTGCGGATTCTCTCTTGATATAACAGAAGACACTTCTCCGCTCTCAAGGTCAATTAAATACGTGGCAAGCGTTGTTGTCCCTATATCAAGAGCGATGCCATATATTTCTCCTGTATATTTGCCTATATCTTCTGACTCGCAAAAAACCCTTTCTCCCTCCACATGCACGAAAGGCTCAAGAGCGATTTCTTTATAATCCCCAGATTCTAAAACGTAGTAGGTTCTTCTTCGGAGTCTGATGTAAATATGGCTGTCGGTTCTTAATATTCTTGCCTGGCAGGCAAGGCGGCGGTGCGTATCGTCATGTACAAATTTGTTCTCTGCTTCGGTCCTCTCCGAGAGAGCTCCAGGGGCACACTTAACTTCGACCTGGCACTGCCCACACTTTCCCTCACCGCCGCATGATGCATTTATGTCTATCCCCAACTCCTGCAAATAAGACAGTATGGTCCTCCCCTCAACAAGTTCGGCTTTTTTTCCGTACTCAGTGAAAATGATGTTCATGACATAGATTAGTAGGTAGTAAGATAATAAAATCAAAATCAATCATCAAATCAGGGCAAAAGGTTGACCAAATAAAATTGCTGGCTCTCTTCACATCACCTTCTCCAGACTCATATCAAACATCTTCTTCATCTCCCGCGCAAGCGCATCCGGAAGACCTGTGATGTCCACATTCAAAAATCCTCGTATAATCACCGAAGTAGCTTCCTCCTTGCTCAAACCTCTTGCCATCAGGTATTGAATCCCCTCCTCTGCTATCTTACCCACCGCAGCTTCATGCGAAAGGTCGAGGTCTTTTCGTGTCGCTTTGAGCTCAGGAATCGAATCTATTTCTGCGGTATCAGAAAGCATCAATCCCCGGCATTCGATATGCCCTTTTGCATTCGCACCTTCACCGATGACATCACTGCGTGCAATGACCTCCGCATTGTCGGTAGCAATTGCCCTCGATATAATCTCAGCCTTGCTGCCTTCCCCTTGAAGCACAGCCCTTGACCCCAAATCTACTTTTGTATCACCTGGAGCATAGACAATAGTCTGAAATGTTGCCCTTGCGTTTCTACCCCTGCAATACGCAGTTGGATACATTTGGAGCGATTTCACAGGTGTCATTAAGATGTAGTTGCTGATGAAGGTGCCATCATCCTCTATTACTACTGCGCTTCTTGGTCTGACTTCCATACCACGACTCCAGTTGTGTATCATGGTAAAAGTAATCTTCGCACCGCGCTTAACGTAAAACTCAGAAACGCCGAGATGAAGTGCAGAATTGACTGCGTGTGACACAGAACAGCCGGTAATGATATGCAGTTCCGAGTTCTCCTCGGCGATTATGATGTTATGCACCTTCTGCCCGATTTTATTGGTGGTAATGAACAGACAGGACTGCACCGGCATCGTTACCTTTTTGCCCGCTTCTGATCTTATAAAATAGCCATGTGTCTGCTCTAATTCGACTTCTGCAGTGTATTTATCCATATCCACGGGAACTGCCTTCCATAGATAATCTTTTAGCCAATTGTGTTCCTTTAATGCATCCGTCGTACTCATGAGCTCCAGACCTGGATATTTCACCGTTGAAAACACCACAGAACAGTCTCGCTGTAAAAAAGAACCTGCCCTGTCTTTTTCTGTAGGTTCAATACCTGCGTCGAGCAGGTCTTGCAGGTATTCTGCCGGAAATTCGTCTAGTGAGTGGAGTGTATCGTGCTCCTTCCCAGTAACATAGTTATCAATTACTATGTCTTTGCCTAAAGCTGCTTTTTTCGCCCTTGCACGTTCCGCACGTTCAATTATATCTTTTTTGGTCATACAGTACCTACATTACTACATATCTCTACACATTTTTCAAAACCATTCTCCATAACGTTCCTTGTTATCTCGTCGGGCATCCCAGAGCATGCTATCCGTCCTCCAAGCATCACATGTGCACGGTCTACCTTTATGTACCTCATTATAAACCCGCTATGAGTAATTATAAGCCCTGCTTTCTTTCTTTTACTCGGCATCTTATTTCTATCCAGAAGCTCACTTATTATCCCGCCTATGAGCTCTATGTTCTCAATGTCCACGCCAGAGTCTGGTTCATCGAACATAATGAAGTCCGGAGATTGTGCGAGCAGTTGTAGTATCTCCGACCTTTTGACTTCCCCGCCGGAAAAGCCACGGTTCACATCCCGGTTCAAGAACTCAACCGATATATTAAGCCTTTTCGCTAGTTCGATCACGTCCCCATCTATTTTCCCTTCTTTTCTTCCCTGTGCAATATTCACCATATCGCCGAGCTTTACACCTCTTATCTCAGGTGGATGCTGAAAGGATATGCCCATTCCTAATTTCACGCGTTCGTTTGTCGGCAAATCAGTTATATCAACACCTTTAAACGTTATACTCCCTTTTCTGACTTTATAATTAGGAAGCCCTAATATCGTCATCAGAAGCGTCGTTTTTCCACAGCCATTAGGTCCAAATAAAACATGCACCTCTCCTCGTTCGATATTGAGGGTTAAATCATTTATAATTTCCTTCCCTTCCACTTCCACAGTCAAATCTTTTATTTCCAGCATTTTCTTACCACAAGAAATAATAAAAAAATAAAAGAAGTTAAAGTTTCTTTTTGTATTCTGTTCATGATGGCGTTCCACCTTCAAAGGACGTGTCCTCTAAGGATCCATATCCCGGGAAAGAGGTTACGTGAACTTCGTGAACCTAGTGTAACGAGGGAAAGAATACCGAAAGATTTATATATCCATTTGTATGAATAAAAATCTGATAAAAAATGGGGACAAAAGTAAACTTGATAAGTGGGAGAACAATCGTGCAGGGTCAAAATTTAGACAACAAGCTTTCGGAGGAATACTTCAGTGAAGTGGCAACCTGCGAGATGAACAAAGCAGATATGGAGAAACTGGGTGTGACTGGAGGTGACTCGGTGAAGGTTAAAACGAGTTATGGAGAGGTGGTGGTGCGAGCAAAGGGAAAAGAGGGGACTCCAGAAGGGGTTATTTTTATTCCTATGGGTCCCTGGGCAAATGCTGTTGTGAGCGGAGATACACACGGCGCCGGTATGCCCCAGTATAAAGGTATAGATGCGGAGATAGAGCCCACAGAGGAGGAAGTGTTACACGTAAAAGATTTGATGAAGAGGTATATGGAATAGGGGGTAAAAAAAGAAATGGTAGAAATTACGGATGTTGTATGCTCTTTATGTGGGTGCGTATGCGACGATATAGTGGTAGAAGTCGAGGATAACAATGTGACGAAGGTGAAAAAGGGAGCATGTTCGGTGGGAAAGAGCAAGTTAATGGGGCATGGAAGGATAGAAAGCCCAGCGATAAGAGAAAACGGCAGTTTGAAGGACTGTTCTTACGATGATGCGATAAAGAAGGCTGCGGAGATACTGGCGGCTGCGAGAAGACCGCTTTTGTACGGATGGAGTTCTACGGTTTGTGAAGCGGATAAAGTGGGAGTAGAGCTTGCAGAGGAGATAGGCGCGGTTATAGATAATACTGCTTCAGTGTGTCACGGTCCTTCAGTGCTGGCGATTCAGGATGTTGGTCTGCCAAGTTGCACGCTTGGGGAGGTAAAAAACCGTGCTGACCTTATTATATACTGGGGTGCGAATCCTGCTGCTGCGCATGCAAACCACATGAAGCGCTACTCATATATCACAAAGGGGTATTGGACAGCGGAAGGCAAAAAGAACAAGAAACTTATTGTAGTGGATGTGAGAAGGACAGCGACGGCAAAGATGGCAGACGTGTTCTTACAAATAGAGCAAGGGAAAGATTATCTGGTGTTCTCTGCGTTACGAGCTATGCTGTATGGCTATGAAGATGTGGTGCCAGAAGTAGTGGGTGGTGTGTCAAAGAAAGACCTGTTAGAGACCGTGAGGATGATGAAAGAAGCAAAATTCGGGATAATTTTCTTTGGCATGGGTGTGACGCACACCGGAGCAAGGCACAACAATATCGTAAATGCAATACAAACGACAAGAGCAGCACATACGCACACCAAGTTTAATATAATGCCGATGCGCGGGCATTACAACGTAGCGGGAATCAATCAGGTATGCACGTGGGAAACCGGTTATCCATTTGCCGTTGATTTATCCCGAGGTTATGCGTGGTATAATCCGGGGGAACATTCGGCTACTGACCTTTTAATTAGACGCGAGTGTGATGTAGCGTTATTTATTGCTTCTGATCCAGGTGCGCACTTCCCGGGTGAGTCAATAAGACATCTCGCTAAGATTCCGGTTATTCAGATAGACCCATTTCCTAATCCGACGACCGAATTTGCAGATGTTGTCATTCCGGCTGCGATAAGCGGAATAGAAGCGGAAGGGAACGTTTATCGGATGGACAATATTCCTATACGACTGCGTAAGTTGGTAGATACGGAATACATGGCGGATGAAGAGATACTGGAGAGGATACTGGGAGAAGTGAGGGCGATAAAGGAAAAGGAGGGCGAGTAAAATGGTTGAAGAATTATTGATACGGAATGGAGTGGTTTACGACCCCATAAATGGCGTGAACGGAGAGAAGAAGGATATTTGCATTCGTGATGGTAAGGTAGTGGAAGAGGTAAGAAATCCGAAGGTGATAGATGCAGAAGGGAGAGTGGTGATGCCTGGTGGTGTAGACATACATGCACACATTGCCGGTGGTAAAGTAAATGCAGGAAGGCTTTTCAGACCTGAGGATGGAAGGAAAGGAAGAGAGGCGAAGACGAAAGTTTGCAGAGCGCAGTCAGGCTATTCAGTACCTAATACTTTCGCTACGGGCTACCGGTATGCGAAGATGGGGTATACATTTGTGATGGAAGCGGCAATGCCACCTCTTGCGGCAAGGCACACGCATGAGGAGATAGTTGATATCCCGATATTGGACAATGCAGCACTGCCTCTTATTGACAACAACTGGATGACAATGGAGTATGTGAAGAGCGGCGATACAGACCTGCTTGCGGCTTATATTGCGTGGATGGTGAAAGCAACAAAGGGATACGGCGTGAAAGTAGTGAATCCCGGCGGAACAGAGGCGTGGGCATGGGCAAAGAACTGCGATTTAAATGATGCCGTGCCTTATTTCGATGTTACGCCGGCGGAGATAGTAAAGGGATTAGCAGAGGCTACCGAGAAGTTCGAAATGCCTCATTCCATTCATGTGCATGGGAATATGCTCGGTCATCCGGGAAACTATGAAGTAACGACGTCAACTTATGACCTCGTAAAAGGAATAAAACCATATAGGGACCGCCCGACTATGCATGCGACACACACGCAGTTTCATTCTTACGGCGGAACGACGTGGGCTGATTTCGAGTCGAAGGCAGGTGCGATTGCAGATTATGTAAACAAAAACGAGCACGTTAGCATTGACCTCGGTTCAGTGATATTAGGGGATACGACGACAATGACCGCTGACGGACCGATGGAATACAGTCTGTATCAGATAACGGGTCGCAAATGGACGAATCACGATGTCGAACTTGAAACAGGCTCAGGAATAACTCCTTTCTTGTATTCTGGGAAAGTGAGCGTGCATACTATTCAATGGGCAATAGGTCAGGAATTGGCATTGCTGATTAAAGACCCGTGGAAGCTCGCACTCACAACTGACCATCCAAATGCCGGTCCGTTCATCGGGTATCCGATTATTATTTCCATGCTGATGAGCAAGCGCAGGCGGGATGAGTCCGCAGAGGATATGCATTCTGCAATATACAAAAGAGCAGAACTGCCTTCAATAGACCGCGAATACGATTTAAATGAGATAGCGATAATAACAAGAGGAATGGCTGCGAAGACTTTGGGGTTGCACGAGCATGGAAAGGGGCATCTTGGTGTAGGTGCGGACGGTGACGTTGCAATTTACGATCTCTCACCAGAGGAACGCGAAGCGGGGAAAATACAGAAGGCTTTCTTGAATACAAAATATACAATAAAAGGTGGTGAAGTGGTGGTAAAGGATGGAGAAGTAGTAGCGGCACCAGCGGGAAAGACGTATTTCGTAACGCCGGAATGCGACCCCAAACTAACGGATGAGATGATGACCCACCTGAAGGACAAATTCGAGCATTACTACTCAGTGACTTTCAATAATTATCCGGTTCAGGACGCTTATGTGCCGAATCCGTACGAGATAAAAGCGCCATGGAGGAGCTAATAGAAGAGGAGAGAAAAAAAATGCAGACGATAAGATTGAAGTTAAAAGAAGAAATTACGAGTGGAATTGCGAAAATACCTGTTGAGGTGGATTCTTTGACTCCTGATAAACTGTTTGGTAAGAACGAAGCGGAAATAAAAGCTGTGAAGGTCTGGTGGGGAAACAAGGAAGAGAATACAGGTGACCTGTTTGATGTGAGCGTGGAGGGAGAAGCTGCGAGTGCGGATGAAGTGAAGATAGTGATGGAAGGCGATTTGTCAAGGGTGAAACATATAGGCGACGGTATGAAAGCCGGCGAGATAGAGGCATTGGGTGACGTGGACATGCACTGTGGTGCGATGATGCAAGGAGGTCGAGTAACAGTTAAAGGAAATGCTGATTGCTGGGCGGGTCGTGAAATGCGAGGTGGAGAACTGATTATAGAAGGCGATGCCGGGGATAACCTGTGTGCAATGTACAGAGGCGAGATGACCGGTATGACAGGCGGTAAAGTGACAGTAGGCGGAGATGCGGGTGAGTGTGTCGGGCAGTACATGGCTGGAGGCGAGATATTGATAAAAGGGAATGCGGGTATTCTCACGGGACTGAACATGAAAGGCGGGAAGATAACGATAGAAGGCGATGCAATAATGCCCGGTGCTGATATGACAGGCGGAGAAATAACAGTGAAAGGTAAGGTGCGGGATATGATGCCCTCATTTAAGTTCGTGGAAACTGCAACAATAGAAGGTGAGGAGTATAAGAAATATCTAGGCGACCTTGCAATGACGGAGAAGCGTGCAAAAGGTGTGCTTTACGTAAAGTGAGGTAACTACGTTTAGATATTTTTATTTTATTTTTTATTTTTTATACTTTTTGGAAAAACTCGATAAATTAAGTCCATGAAATATTAGCAAATACACCGGAGATAAGATAGCTTTCTTTCTTTCCACCCCCATTTGATTTCCTATGGGCATAAGGTTAGAAAGGGATGAGTGCATAGTTATTTTCGATAAGGTGACCAAAATGCCCAACGAAAGGGAAAATTATGCAGGTATAATGAAGAGAGGACTAAAAGAGGGATGGAGCGGACATCTGAGAGCTGAATATGAGTTCTCAATGACGGTTTGCCGCTCCTTAGCAAGTGACATCAAAGTGTTTGTGAACCATTTTCTCGCAGGATGACGTGGAAGATGCAAAGAAATCACAGCAGGAACTACTGCCATCTGGCAATATTCAGGTAAGAGACAGTTCTTCTTCGCCTCTCTCCTCTCTGTATTTAGATTTAAATATCGCCTGATAAACTACATCCATACTACCTCATTTCCTTATTTCTGTTTATTCTATTTACATTGTAGTTGATTATCTTATCATATAGTATAATGTACAATTACAAATAGGGTGTCTTAAAAGAACATGAGCGAAGAGTACAAAGTAAAATGTATAAGATGCGGCGCATGCTTCTCTAAGGAAGACATATTATATACATGCAGTAAATGCGGCGGTTTGCTGGATATAAATTACGATTATTCCGGGATAGATGTAGAGCGAGTGGTCGAACCCAAAGGGGAAGGCGTGTGGAAATACCGTGTTTTACTGCCTTTCGCAGAAGATACAAAACCCATAACAATAAAGGAAGGCAACACGCCTTTGTACAGGTGTGACAGACTTGCGAAATCTATCGGCGTGGATGAGCTATGGGTAAAACACGAGGGTATGAACCCTTCCGGGTCGTTTAAAGACCGCGGGATGACAGTTGGTGTAACGAAAGCGATAGAATTAGGTGTGAAAGGCGTGGCATGTGCATCCACGGGTAATACTTCCGCATCACTTGCTATTTTTGCTGCGAAAGCCGGTATCCCCAGCTACGTTCTGCTGCCAAAAGGTAAAGTAGCATTAGGGAAAGTAGCACAAGCGATGATGCACGGTGCAAAAGTAATCTCGCTTCGAGGGAATTTTGATGATGCCTTGAAGATAGTGCGAGTGCTGTGCGAGGAAGAGAAACTTTATCTATTGAATTCTGTGAATCCATATCGGTTGGAAGGTCAGAAGACAATAGCGTTTGAAATTGCGGAAAAACTTAAGTGGGAGGTTCCTGATAGGGTGATTCTGCCGGTTGGGAATGCAGGTAACATAAGTGCGATTTTTAAAGGTTTTTTGGAGTTGAAGACTGTCGGCATTACAGGTTCTATTCCAAAGATGACAGGTATTCAAGCAGAGGGTGCGAAACCAGTAGTGAATGCATTTAAGGAAGGGAGAGGGGAGATTATACCGGAAGATAAACCAGAAACTATTGCATCTGCGATAAGAATAGGGAATCCGGTGAATGCCGCGAAGGCATTGCACGCCATTAGAGACTCAGGTGGTGTTGCAGAATCAGTGACAGATGATGAGATAACGGAGGCACAGCTCGAATTGGCAAGGCAGGAGGGCATAGGTGTAGAGCCTGCAAGTGCGGCGTCTATTGCAGGGCTGAAGAAATTAGTCAAGATGGGCGAAATAGAAAGGGAGGAGAAGATTGTATGCATCACTACCGGGCATTTATTGAAAGACCCGGAACGTGTGATAGAAATATGCGAGTCACCGAAGGAGGTGGATGCAGACGTTGATCTTATAAGGAAGATGGTCAAGTGATTTGTCAGACTGGCTAACCTCCTGAACTCCGTGAATATCTTCTTTCCCAGAGGGCATAATTGCAGTCTGGGTGTAGGGCGGATAACTACGAACACCTGAAATATTCCAGGATTGCCTGTGCTAACTGCTCAAATCTGTCCCTGTTTTTCTCCAACGTCTTAACCAGAAAAGCTCATCGCCAACTAAGTCCCTGAACAGCAAGGTTTGCTTTTTCAAATCCCCTTTCTCTTCCTTCATCTCTCATTCGCTGAGCAAGAGCAAAAGTTCTCTCGCCTTTTCTATCTCTTCAATTATGCCTGCCTTCACTTGAGAATCCGGTTCTTCAAATAGTTTCCTTTCCAAGCTACTTAAATCGCTCTCGAGCGTTGTCAATCCACTCTGTGCCATGTGCGCATAAGATATCTTAAAAACCTGAGCCAATAGCATTTCTACACGAGCTTTTATCCATTTTGTAGATGCAGGCACAGGTACTTCTTCTTGTGATTCGCCGGACACATGGGCATAGGCAGGGGGATATGTCCTTATTTCTCTTACTTCTTCCTCGACCTCTGTCTCGCATTTTTTCACCTCAACCGATGAAAATCCAAACAGAGCGACATAATTCAAATAAAGTTCGTCCAGACTGCCGTATAATTTTTCTTTCTCTTCTGCATCTCCAACCCGTTCTATGCTTTTACCAATCCTGATTTTATGCCTGTACATCGCACGGATTTTTTCTTTTTCCGTTCGCCAGGTGGAGTAAAAAATAGAGGGATAAATTAGTTCCTCCAATACGTTTATCCTTATTCTAGGGTCGAAAATCGCTATTCTATCTTCGTGCATATATATATTAAGGAACTCAGCCTTTTTAAAGTTTTTGTTTTTTTGTTTTTATAAGCCTCGCAACAAATCATATTCCTATAAATAGGTGCATGTATTTCTAATAGCAATGGTGAGAAAAAAAGATGATAAGCGTGAATGAGTATGGATTGGACGTATTCGAGGAAATGATGGACAACTCAGAGGAATTGCAAGTGGGTATAGAGGAGCTGGATAATGGAACGACGATAATAGATGTAGGGGTAGAAGAAGAAGGAGGATTTGAAGCGGGCTTGTACGTAGCGAGGATATGCATGGCGGACCTTGCGGACATCAAATTCAGCAGCTTTGACCTCGGCAAATTGGTGGCGCCAGCCGTAGAGCTTACCACTGACCATCCCGTAGTCGCCTGCATGGCATCGCAATACGCCGGCTGGCGGATAAAAGTGAAGGATTACTTCGGCATGGGATCGGGACCGGCGAGGGCGCTTTCGTGTAAGCCACGAGAGCTGTATGATAAGATATTATATGCAGACGATGCAGATGAAGCGGTGTTAATACTGGAAAGCAGCAAGATACCTGATGAGGAAGTGACAACGAAAATAGCGGAAGAGTGCAGCGTGGAACCCGAAGACCTTTATATCGTGGTTGTGCCAACCGCCTCTATTGCCGGGTCCGTGCAAATATCTGCGAGAGGTATTGAGACTGGCATTCACAAGTTAGATTCTTTAGGATTCGATATAAACAGCATAAAACATGCGCATGGCATTATACCGCTCTCGCCTGTGGTTGGTGACGATGTGAAATGCATGGGCTCTACTAACGATTGCATCATCTACTGTGGTCGCGTGTATTACGTGGTGGATTACGATGACGTGGAGGGATTGAAAGGATACGTGAAGAAAGTGCCTTCGTTGAACTCAAGGGATTATGGAAAACCGTTCTACGTCACATTTAAGGAAGCAGGTTTCGACTTCTTTAAAGTAGATGCCGGTATGTTCGCACCTGCGGAAATCACGGTGAACGAACTGAACAGCGGAAAAACGTTTACCAGTGGGAAGATAAATACAGAGGTGCTGCTGGAGTCCTTTGGGTTAGAGACATTATGAATGCCCGTGATTAAAGGCTGCGGGTGATTTGTATGTGAGAGTGTATTGAGAAGAGGGAAAGGTAGAAAATAAGGACAATTTTGGAAAAAATGTGGATGACAGCGAAGAGAGGAAAGTCATAAGTAAGTAAAAGTTATCCTTCTGATCCATTGAAGAGATGCTGGTTGAAAAGAAATGGTTAAGCTTTTTGGTATCTCTGGGAGTCCAAGAATAGCTGCTACCGATTGGATAATTCAAGAAGCGTTGCGGTATATAGAAGAGAAATGGAATGCTGAGACACGATATTTCTCGGTTCGTGGTAAGAAGCTTAAGGTTTTGAGTCGAGTGGAGGAGATAGAAAATGTGGTAAAGAGTCGCTGGATTAAACCGAAATACACGCCTTTGAACGTTCTAAGCGGAGCAACATGAGCAACTGCTCTCTGAACGCATTCGCTTCTACACTCGTTCGCTTCCTCGGTCGCGGTATATCTATATCAAGGCACTTAATAAGGCAACCCGGTCTCGCAGACATCACTGCAACTCTATCAGCGAGATATACCGCTTCGTCAACACTGTGCGTTACGAACAGAACAGTTTTCTTTGTCCTTTTCCAAATCTCCAGCAGCTCTTCCTGAAGTATGTTTCTCGTTTGTGCATCCACCGATCCAAAAGGCTCATCCATCAATAAAATCGCAGGGTCAGTCGCAAGCGCGCGAGCAATCGCTACCCGTTGCTTCATACCTCCAGAAAGTTCGTATGGATAACAATTTTCAAAGCCTCTTAGCCCTACAAGCTCTATATATCTCTCTGCAATCTCTCTCCGCGCTTTTTCTTTCATTCCTTTTATTTCCAATCCGAATTCTACGTTCTTCAAAACCGTTCTCCATGGGAATAACGAAAATTCCTGGAATACCATCCCCCTATCCGGAGAAGGTCCTTTCACCTCTTTCCCATCTAAAATAATCCCTCCACTGCTCGGGTGGTCTAAACCCGCTATCATTCTCAGCAGCGTTGTTTTCCCACATCCCGAAGGCCCTATAATACACAAAAATTCAGCTGGCTTGACTACTATACTAATGTCTTCCAATGCCATCATTTCACCGTCTTCTGTGTTAAACGTCTTCGTTAGATTCCGAATTTCAAGTTTGTGGTTCATTTTAATCTTTTTTACTTCTTATTTCATCGTAGAAGCTGGTATCAAAAATATCCTTTTCTTCGAGTACTTCAATTCCCTTTTCTTCATATCTCTCCCTATTCAACTCGTAAATGACCCTCGCATATTCGAGCCCGTCCTCTATCTCTGCATGCGGGTTGTGAATCCAGCGCATACCAGTTGCGTTTAGTGAGTGCATTATCGTTTTTACATTTATATTGTACCGCTTCCCAAAAATTTCTGCTGCGTCGTCAGGATACATATTTATGTACTCAGTGGCGCGAATATGCGTTTTGATTATTTGCTTAACCACCTCAGGATGTTTCCTAATTGTTTCGCCACTTGCAACTAAACAGCAGCATGCATGATGCTGCCACATCTCGCCTCCCACCGTCACAATTATCCCATATCCTGCCTCTTCGATCATTGAAGGATACGGAGTGCAGATAAAAGCAGCATCTACTGCTTTACTTCCCATAGCTGTAACAGCATCGCTCGGTCCCATTGCTTTTATATCTACATCCTTTTCCGGATCTATCCCATTATCCAAAAGCCACTTTGAGAGGATTGTATGCGGAATCGAACCAGGTGGGTAGGTTGCTATTGTCATACCTTTTAAAGAATGGGGTCCTTCATATTTATCAGCAAGATCCGAACGAACAACTAATGCGTCTCCCTGGGTCTCCACACCTGCAATTAACTTTGCATCTAAACCCTCATACATAGCTGAAATTGGTGGTGCCATACCTACATAAGCCACATCAATATCCCCAGCAAGCATTGCGTGCATCTCTGAAGGTCCGGTAGGGAACTCTTTCATTTCGACTTTTTCTATGCCAAATTTCGCAAGGTCCTGCTCCCACCATCCTTTTTCGGATGCCAGTATCGCTGCTGTGTGGTGGTTGATTGGCTGATATCCTATGGTAAGCGTTGTAGGCGCAGCCAGAAGATAAAAATGAGTTCCAATAGTAATTACTATTGCTGCAATTATTATCTCAACTGCTATAACTGCTATCTTTTTCATGTTACCTCTTTCCAATCACTTTTCTAAATGCCATATTTCAACAACTCATGTAATGGGAAACAACCGTTACACCTGCCACAACCTGCTTTCGTTTTTAATGGGTTCAATCCATAATCTCTAATCATATCCAGCCATGCTTCATAGACTACAATAGCGTCTTCCAAAGTAGGAGGTCTCTTTCGTTCATAATCTGCCCCATACAAAGGTCTGAAAGGTTTTGGCAATGGTATCGCTC
>Ga0190286_1000604_pt1 | contig 14589 bp, 12 predicted proteins | sample 48691834_MG_FD_183241 | JGI IMG/M metagenome (GOLD analysis project Ga0190286, IMG submission 183241) | Hydrothermal vent microbial mat bacterial communities from Southern Trench, Guaymas Basin, Mexico - 4869-18-3-4_MG | ecosystem: Environmental > Aquatic > Marine > Hydrothermal vents >... | reverse complement strand
TTTTCTTATGGAGGAGGAAGAGATCAAAATAAAGGTAGGGGCTATTATAGTAGCTACAGGCTATGATATACTACCTTTAGAAGCACTTCCAGAATACGGAGGAGGAAGGTATCCAGACATAATTACTAGTTTAGATCTGGAAAGATTGCTTTCACCCTCTGGTCCCACCGGTGGTGTAATAAGGAGGCCATCGGATGGGAAGATTCCAAAAAGCATAGTCTTTATCCAATGTGCAGGTTCACGTGATCCTGAGAGCGGGCGGCCCTATTGTTCAAAGATATGCTGTATGTATACCGCAAAGCACGCACTGCTTTATAAGCACGCAGTGCCCGATGGAAAGGTCTATATATTTTATATAGACATTAGGGCAGCAGGCAAAAAATATGAGGAGTTTGTGCAAAGGATTGTAGAGAAAGAAAGGGTATTGTATTTGAGGGGAAAGGTATCTAAGGTCTTTGGTAAAAATGAAAAATTGGCAGTTTGGGGGGTAGATACCTTGACAGGCAGGGCATTAGAGATAGAGGCAGATTTGGTAGTATTAGCCCCAGCTATTATTCCTGCTAAAGGATGGAAAGAACTATCTAAAACATTAAAACTGCCTGCAGATGAATTTGGATTTTTTACAGAAATGCATCCAAAATTAAGACCTGTAGAATCTCCAGCAATAGGTATTTACCTAACTGGTGCAGCTCAGTCCCCAAAGGATATCTCAGAGACAGTAGCTCAGGCTGGTGCAGCAGCCAGCAAGGTATTAGCTTTATTCTCCCAAAAAAAGATTACCTTAGAACCTATTAAGGCAGAAGTAGATTTAGAGCTTTGTAAGGGTTGTGGTATTTGTGCCAAAGTATGCCCGTTTGGCGCTATTAGCATAATAAAAAAGAAAAAGAAGAAATATGCACAGGTAAGCAAGGCTGCATGTCAAGGATGTGGCAGTTGTATGGGTGCTTGTAAGTTTAACGCTATAAACATAGCTCATTTTACGCTTGAACAATTATCTGAACAGGTAGATGCCTTATTAGAGGGAGAAAAATGGCAGTAGCCCAGCGTAAGCCGTTAAATCTAGCAGAATTTAAGGTACCTAAGGGAAAGGTAATAGTTTTTACAGAATTATGTAAAGGTTGTGAACTGTGTACTGAGTATTGTCCTAAAGAGATCTTGGAGCTTTCAGAGGATTATAATGAAAAGGGTTACCACTATCCCATTATAAAACCAGGCATGGAGAATGATTGTATATATTGCCTGTTTTGCCAAGAGGTTTGTCCTGATTTTGCCATTTTTAGTGAACAGATAGAGGAGGATTAATGGCTAAAGACGTATTAACTGGTATCCATTTTTTGAGTGGCAATTATGCCTGTGTAGAAGGGGCAATTGCTGGAGGCTGTCGTTTTTATGCAGGCTATCCCATCACCCCTTCCAATGAGATTGCAGAAAGGATGTCTGTAAGGATGCCCCAGGTAGGTGGAATTTATATTCAGATGGAGGACGAACTTGGTTCAATGGCGGCATTAGTAGGTGCAAGTTGGGCAGGGGCAAAGTCAATGAGTGCTACTTCAGGCCCTGGTTTCAGTCTTATGCAAGAAAACGTCGGCCTTGCAGCCATGATGGAGGCCCCTTGCGTAATAGTAAATGTAATGCGTGGTTCACCCTCTACTGGGCTTCCTACCGCTGTAGGACAAGCAGATGTCATGCAAGCCCGTTGGGGAAGCCATGGGGATTATGAAATAATTGCCCTATCTCCTAGTTCACCTCAAGAGTGTTTTGACTTCACTATAAAGGCATTTAATCTTGCTGAGAGGTGGCGGGTTCCTGCTATAGTGCTTATGGATGAAGTTGTTGGACATATGTGGGAGAGGGTAATTATTCCTCCAAAGGAAGATATCAAGCTTGTCTTTAGAAAGAAACCAAGCAAGCCAAAAGAGGAATTCTTCCCCTTTAAGGCAGATAAGGATTTGGTGCCAGAGATGCCCATAGCAGGGGAAGGCTATAGATTCCATGTTACAGGCCTTACCCATAACACAAAGGGCTATCCAGACACAACTGAGAAGGCCCAGGCTCCATTGGTCAGGAGGTTAGTAGATAAGATTAGAAAAAATGCAGAGGTAATCTTAGATATAGAAGAATACTATACAGAAGATGCAGAGGTAATCTTAGTAAGCTATGGCATTTCATACCGCGTGTGCCAATATGTACTAAGTAAGGCACGTTCTGATGGCTTAAAGGTAGGAGTTGTTAAGCTTAACACAATCTGGCCATTTCCAGAAAGAAGGATTCAAGAACTGGCTAAGCAAATCAAGGCATTTGTTGTAGTGGAAATCAACTTGGGTCAGATAGTATTTGAGGTAGAAAGGGTATCTTATGGTCGGTGTAAGACTATATTAGTGCCACATGCTGGTGGTTATATCCATGACCCAGAAGATATATACAAGGCCATAAAGAAAGTAAGCAGTAGGAAGTAAGCCAGATTTTTTTCTGCCTACTTCTTACTCTATACTGCATACTAAAATAAGTAGGGAGTAAGTTATGGAGGTTGCAAAGAAGCATCCCTTAGAGGCTCTCATCAGGAAGGAGCGAATGCCGCACATCTTATGTACTGGCTGTGGTGTTGGTACCACCATGGCCAACATGATAGAGGCCTTTGTAGAAGGGAAGTTTGATTTAGATAAGATAACACTGGTCTCAGGGATTGGTTGCTCTGGCCGAGTGGCTGGCTATTTAAAGTTAGATGGTTTTCATACTACCCATGGACGTCCTATTGCTTTTGCTACTGGGCTTAAACTGACCAATCCTGATTTAGATGTGGTGGTATTCAGCGGGGATGGAGATCTGGCCGCCATTGGTGGTAACCACCTCATTCATGCAGCTAGAAGGAATATAGATATAAAGGTCATTTGCATAAATAATTTTACGTATGGGATGACGGGTGGACAATTGGGCCCTACTACCCCTACTGGTACCTGGAGTAGTACATCGGTCTATGGAAATTATGAGGTACCATTTAATTTGCCCTATCTTTTGTGTGCCTGTGGTGCAAGTTATGTAGCACGATGGACATCGGCCCATGCCCATCATATCAAAAACTCTATTCTTGAGGCCATGCACCATAAAGGATTCTCTTTTATTGAAATAATTTCTGCATGTCCAGTGTACTGGGGGAGGAAAAATAAGCTTAGGACAGGAAAGGATATGGTAAAATTCTTCTTAGAACATACAGAGATAAAACGCCACCCTGAACCAGAGAAGGCACTTATTCAAATGGGCACCCCAATTTTGTGTGGTGTATTTGTAAATAGGGAGCAGCCTGATTATTTGGAGATGATGAAGGCTCAATTATCCAAAAAATTAGGCATCCCTGAATTCCGTGGGGATGGAAAGGTGGCCTTGTCAGAAGAAGAAAAGAAGCCAGTTCCTGAAACCCGCCTGCCACTGCGAGCTCACCCGCCAGCCAAGCAAGGCGAGGCGGCCTGGGGCACGAGCGGGCAGGTAAAGCCACCAAAAAAGATAAGACCTACACAGATTAAAGTAGCTGGCCTGGGAGGGCAAGGGCTTGGTCTTTTGGGTTTAATCATGGGTAGGACAGCCTCTATCTTTGAAGGTTATAATGCTGTTTATACCCAAGAGTATGGCCCTGAGGCCAGGGGAGGCGCCTCTAGCTCTGGTTTAGTTATCTCTTCAGATGCTATTAATATGCCTTATACCACAGAACCCGATAACTTAGTAATTATGGCCCAAGGAGCATTAAGAAAATATAGAAAGGATATAAGAAAAGATAGCACTATTTTTATTGATAAAGATTTGGTGAAACCAAAGGATATTCCTAGCTCAGTAAAAATCTATGCTATCCCTGCTACCAGGACGGCTGAAAAACTGGGGAGGGCTGTGGTAGCAAATATTGTAATGCTTGGTTTCTTTACAGCACTAACCCCCTATTTTAGTGTAGAAAATGTGGAAAAGGCAGTGAGAATGTCTGTACCTAGAGGCACTGAGGAATTCAATCTAAAGGCATTTAAGGCAGGCTATGAATACGGCATAGGGCAAAGGGCATAGGGTTTTTCTCTATGCTCTATGCCAGTACAGGAGGCAGCATGGAAGAGATTAAGTATGCTGTAGGAGATAGAACAATTGTTGCAGAAGGCACAAAACTGATACCCATTTACATCATGGGAAAGAAATACGAAGTACCAGAGACCCTAACTATTATGAAGGCCTTAGAATATGTAGGCTATCGCCTTATCCGTAGTTGTGGCTGTAGGAGCGGTGTCTGTGGGGCCTGCGTAACAGTCTACCGAACAGCAGGAGATTATCGCCTAAAATTTGGATTGGCCTGTCAAACGATAATAGAACCATATATGTATTTGGTTCAAATCCCCTTTGTCCCTGCAAACAAGGCCATTTATGATATCAATCGACTTTCACCTGATATATTCACTATTGAAAAATTATACCCAGAGACATTTCGCTGTCTTGCCTGCAATACCTGCACAAAGGCCTGCCCCATGGATATCCCTGTTATGGACTGTATTCAGTCATTAATTCAAGGAGATATAAAAAAATGTGCCGAGCTTTCTCATGCCTGCATTATGTGTGGGATGTGCAGTCTGCGTTGCCCAGCAGAGATCCAGCATCCATTTGTTACATTATTAGCAAGACGGCTCTATGGCAAATATCTAATGCCAAAGGCAGGGCATGTAGAAAAGAGGATAAAGCAAATAGGAAAGGGGATGTTTGACTGGATGTTAGATGAGCTTATGGAAGTCTCTTTAGAAGATTTAAAAGAACGTTATGTGGAAAGGGAATTTGAGCCAGAGCCATATGACCCAGATTGGCACCCCAAGGATAAAAAGTACCTCATTATTGAAGAACGAACTGCATGATGCAGGATATACCATACAAGATACGTAGTGACAAATGTCAAAAGGCTAGGGTTACGAGGCCCGTATCGAAGCCCGTTAGACGTAAAACGATACGGGCCCTGTTAAGTATGTGCTAGTAAGCAGCTTGGTTGCATTTTTTATCGTAAGTTTCTTTTGCAAAGAGCATTGCTAGTTTGAATTACTTAACAGGGCGGGCATCGTCACCGTAACCGATTAACGATATTTGTCGTGAATCATGTATCATGTGCTGTGAATCAGAGGTAAGCATTAGAGAAAAGGGGAACCATTATGAAAGGATATCCAGAGATTTTACAGGAGGCCTTGGCCAAGGTAGAGGAAACACGCCCAAAGCGCCTTGAGGCAGCAAAAAAGAAAAAATACTACCCCAAATTTTTACCAAATGAATATGAAAATGTTTTAAAAAGATATCATCCTGATTATAGACCTGAGGGAAGGCGTGTCTTAAAGATAGGCCCAAATAAGGGGGAGGAACTCCAAGTAGAATTGGTAGAGCTATTAGAGGGTAGACCATGGATTGAACCTATAGACTTTTTACCTCGTCTTAGAAGACCTGATTACACCACAGAGGTATTGGTTATTGGAGGCGGAGGTGCAGGCAGTGCTGCGGCACTGCTGGCCTCAGAGAATGGCTCTCAGGTAATATTGGCCACTAAACTGCGTCATGGGGATACTAATACCATTATGGCTGAAGGTGGAATCCAGGCAGCCGATTTACCTTATGATTCTCCTTATTACCACTTTTTAGATACCATTGGGGGTGGACACTTCACCAATGATAGAAAATTAGTAAGGGCATTGGTGTTGGATGCACCTTTAATCATTAAATGGCTAGAAGACTTAGGGGTGATGTTTGATAAAGAGCCAAATGGGACTATGAAGGAGCTCTTTGGTGGTGGGCTCTGCAGGAGGCGTATGCACTCCTCATCAGATAGGACTGGTGCAGAGGTTATGCGAGTGCTTCGAGACGAAGTAGGCAATCACAAACAAATTGAGATATTGGAATTTTCACCTGCAGTGGAACTTTTATTGGATGATAAAGATATGATCGGTGGGGCCATACTATATAATTTGGATATCCAAGAATTTTTGGTAGTCAAAGCAAAGGCAGTAATTTTGGCTACAGGCGGTTATGGCCGTTTGCATTTACATGGGTTTGCTACTACCAATCATTATGGGGCTACAGGGGATGGTCTTGTCCTAAGTTATCGCTTGGGGGTTCCGTTAAGGAATCTGCACTATGCCCAATTCCACCCTACAGGAGCAGCCTTCCCTGAACAATGCGCAGGCATGTTGGTTACAGAGAAGGTACGTACCTTAGGGGCAGAGCCACTAAATAAAGAAGGGAAACGTTTCTGTCATCCTTTAGAGCCAAGGGATGTGGAAAGTGCCCTAATTATTAGGGAATGTATAGAGAGAAAAAAAGGTATAGTTACCCCTACTGGAAGGGTGGGGGTATGGCTTGATGTACCCATGATTGATTTAATTTGGGGAGAAGGTACTACCTCTAAGGCATTAGCAAGTAAATACCTTCAATTTAGGCGATATGGGATAGATATCTCTGAACAGCCTATCTTGGTTTTTCCTACATTGCACTATCAAAATGGTGGAATGTGCACTAATGAATGGGGAGAAACTACTATACCAGGACTCTTTGCGGCAGGTGAAGTATCAGGGGGCATCCATGGAGATAATCGCCTTATGGGGAATTCCTTATTGGATATCAATGTCTTTGGCCGTAGGGCTGGGATAAGGGCAGCACAATTTGCCAAAAACCGGGGAAGAGTAAGCGGCCTAAATCTAAGACACTTAGAGGCACATCTAAAGGAATTAGATGAGACAGGGATTAAATCAAATAAAAAGGCTCCTCTTATCTTACCAGACTATCGGGCAAAGGGCAAAGGGCATAGAGCATAGAGCATAGGGGTTTTTCTCTCTGCTCCATGCTCTTTGCTCAAGCGAAGGAGGTATTATGAATAACAAATACGAACCACTAATTATCGGATTTTTATGTAAGTGGTGTGCCTATGCTGCTGCTGACCTTGCAGGGACTTCAAGGATACAATACCCTCCTAACATACACATTATAAGGGTTATGTGTTCTGGAATGGTACACCCAAACTTAGTTATAAATGCCTTAAAAAAGGGGGCAGACGGAGTACTTGTAGCAGGCTGACGTTTAGGTGAATGCCATTACCTGGAAGGTAATGTAAAGGCAAAATCTAGGGCAGATGCTATTTATTCAAAAATGAAAGATTATGGCCTGGAACTAGAACGCTTCAGGTTAGAATGGATACCAGCATCTGAGGCAGCTCGATTTGCCAATGTGGTAAAGGAGATGACCGAGACCTTAAAGGCCCTGGGTCCAAACCCACATAATAAAAATTTTAACAATACCAAGGGGAGAAAATGAAGATACATGAATATCAGGCAAAGGAAATATTTAGTAAGTTTGGTATTCCGGTGCCACCTTCAAAATTGGCTACTACCGTGAAAGGTGCAAAGGATGCAGCAGAAGAGGTAGGTTTACCTTTAGTAGTAAAAGCACAGATTCAGGCAGGTGGTAGGGGGAAGGCAGGCGGTGTGAAGTTGGTAAATACCCTAGAAGAAGTAGAAAATGTTGCTCAAAGGCTGTTGGACAAGCCATTAATTACCCATCAAACAGGTGTTCAGGGTAGAATTGTACAAAAGTTATTAATAGAAAAGGCCCTTGAGATAAAGCAAGAATTTTATGTAGGTTTGACCATTGATAGAAGCAAAGATTGCCCTGTAATGATGGTAAGCCCAGCAGGTGGGATGGAGATAGAGGACATTGCCAGAGAAAGGCCAGAGCTTATTTTTAAGGAATTCATTGATCCACTATTTGGTTTTTTACCATATCAAGCCCGTAACCTTGGTTTTAAGTTGGGTGTGAAGGACATTAGAGGAGTCTCTAAATTATTTTTTGCCCTTTATAAGATCTTTGTCCAATATGATTGCTCTTTGGCAGAGATAAATCCACTTATTTTGACAGAAGATGAAAGATTTTTTGCCTTAGATGCAAAACTAAACTTTGATGACAATGGCATCTATCGTCACCCGGAGATAAAGGAGATGCTAGACCCTGAACAGCTTGATCCATTAGAATATGAGGCCTCAAAGTATAGACTAAACTATGTAAGGTTGGATGGAGATGTAGGAATTATGGTGAATGGAGCAGGTCTGGCTATGGCCACTATGGATGTAATCAAATTGGCCGGGGCAAGGCCAGCAAATTTCCTGGATGTAGGTGGTGGTGCAAATGTGGAAATGATTAGTAAGGGATTGGAAATCCTGCTTTCTGATAAAAATGTAAAATTGATCTTTATTAACATCTTTGGAGGAATTTTAAGATGTGATACCCTGGCAAGGGGGGTAATTGAGGCAGCCAAACAAATAAAGATAGACATACCCATCCTCATTAGGCTAGAAGGGACAAATGTAGAACAGGGCCGTAAGATGCTAAATGAATCAGGCCTAAATTTTCTGGTAGCCAAGGACATTTATGAAGCCACCAAGAAGATTACAGGCATAGAGCAAAGGGATTGGAGTATTTATGGCCATCTTAGTTAATGAAAATACAATGGTTTTAGTACAGGGAATAACAGGGAAAGAAGGGGCATTTCATACCAAACAGATGATAGATTATGGGACAAAGGTGGTAGCAGGGGTTACACCTGGTAAAGGTGGAAAGAAGATAGAGGGGGTCCCTGTATTCAATACTGTGGAGGAGGCAGTAAAAGAGACAGGGGTAAATGCCTCTGTAATCTTTGTCCCTGCAGCCTTTGCTGGTGATGCCATATTTGAGGCAGCGGATGTAGGCATTAAGGTGATTGTCTGCATTACTGAAGGCATCCCTGCCCTGGATATGATTAAAGTAAAAAGTTTTTTAAGAGACAAAGGAGATGTAACACTAATTGGCCCTAATTGTCCAGGGCTTATTGCCCCAGGGGTTAGGTGTAAGATGGGTATCATGCCAGGACATATTCATACCTCAGGCCCTATTGGAGTGGTCTCCCGTAGCGGTACCTTGACTTATGAAATTGACTACCAACTTACCCTTTCAAGTCTAGGTCAATCTACCTGTATAGGAATTGGTGGTGATGCCATCCTTGGCAGCAATTTCATAGATATCTTAAAACTATTTAATGAGGATGAACAGACAAAAGGTGTGGTCTTGGTAGGGGAGATAGGTGGTAATGCAGAACAAGAAGCAGCAAAGTATGTCAAAAATCACTTTAAAAAACCGGTTGTGGCCTTTATAGCCGGTCGTACGGCCCCAAAGGATAAAAGGATGGGCCATGCAGGGGCCATTATCTCTGGTGGTCAGGATACAGCAGAGGAAAAGATAAAGGCACTGAGGTCAGAAGGGATATTTATAGCAGAAGACTTAGGAACTTTGGGGAAAACAGTAAAAGATGTAATGAAACTGTAGATTGTTGATTCGTCAAAATGGCAAACCGTTTATTGTTGAGCGACTCTCTTGAATTTAATGAATTTCCGAGTTAACCATCCCGCAATTTTGAACTGAAGGTAACTTGAAAGATTAAGAGGAGTAAACCACCTTCCTGCCTTGACCGAAAGATGCAAAGAAGTAAAGTATTGTTTTGTTTATGCATCAATTATGAAAAACTATTTGAGGTATTTGTTTTCTTATCATTGGCATACCGGCACGGTTGCCTGGCTGCTTATGCGCCTTTGTGGCATTTTCTTAGCTGTTTACCTTGGGTTCCACCTCTGGATGTTTTTCTGGTTTGGCCAAAGTTTGGTGTCCTTCAGCAATCTTTTGCAAATGCGTAAGCAACCAGGGATGAGGATTTTAGAGATGCTTCTTATTTGGGCAGTGTGCTATCATGCAGGCAATGGCATAAGGCTTATCCTGATTGATTTTGGCCTTGGTATCCGCTGGCAAAAGTCATTGTTTGTGGCCGTTATGATGTTGAGTTTAATTTTGAGTATATTTTTTGTCTATCCGATTTGGCATGATTAGTTGGCTCTGGCAAAGGTTTAGTGGAATTGGCTTACTGATATTGCTATCTATTCATCTGAGCATTAGTCATCTCCGCCCTCTAACCTATGAAAACATGCAGATACGCTTATCTTCTCCTTTTTGGCTGTTTTTAAATTTTTCCCTATTAGGGCTGAGCGTGTCTCATGCCTTAAATGGCCTTTGGCAAATCTGCCAGGACTATATTGTAAAGGAGGTCTTTCGAAGGATGTTGGCCTTTTGCCTTTGGCTAATTGGAGGGCTTCTATTCCTCCTAGGACTGTTGATTTTATTTAGATGATAAAGCATAAACACCAAATTATTATTGTTGGTGCTGGAATTGCTGGTTTAACAGCCGCCTTAGAGGCAGTACAGGCAGGTAATGATGTAGCAATTGTTTCTAAGGTCTTTCCCACCCATTCACACTCTGTAGCTGCACAGGGAGGCACAGCAGCTGCCCTGGGTAACATGGAGGAAGATTCATGGGAGTGGCATTTCTACGATACCGTTAAGGGAAGCCACTTTTTAGGGGACCAAGATGCCCAGGCCATGTTTTGTAAGGAGGCCATTGAGACAGCATATTTTTTGGAGCATATTGGTGTCCCTTTTAGCCGTACAGAGAACGGCCATATTCTCCAACGGCATTTTGGTGGCCATTATAGTGAGTTTGGAAAGGGGGCCCCAATAAGGCGGGCTTGCCTAGCAGCAGATAGGATTGGCCAAGCCATACTTTATACATTATTTGGCCAATGTTTGCGTTTCAAGGTGAGGTTTTATAATGAGTTTCTTGTTACCCATATTTTATTGCAGGATGAAGGATGCAGCGGGATAATGGCCTGGGATATAGTTCATGGAGAAATGCATACCTTTCAAGGAAAATTGACCCTTCTGGCAACAGGAGGCTGTTCTCGCCTTTTTAAGATAAGCACCAATTCTGCCATAAACACTGGGGACGGTATGGGAATGGTCTTGGCTGCCGGCTTTCCTTTAGAGGACATGGAATTTATCCAATTCCACCCTACTGGCCTCTATCCTTGGGGTTTCCTTATTAGTGAGGGTGTAAGGGGTGAAGGTGGCTACCTCCTTAATCAAGATGCTGAAAGGTTTATGAAAGTCTATGCCCCTACTAAATTAGAATTGGCACCCAGAGACATTGTTTCGCGGGCTATTCAAAGTGAAATAGAGGCAGGAAGAGGTATAGAGGGTAAGCCATATGTCTCCCTTGATATTACCCATCTCCCAGAACAATTGATAAAGGAGAAACTGCCACAAATTCGCGAAATGGCCATAAAATTTGCTGGTATCGACCCCAAAAGACAGCCTATTCCTGTGGCTCCAGCCGCTCACTATAGCATGGGGGGAATTCCAGTAAATATAGATTGCGAGGTTCTTGCAGATGGCAAAAAAGCAATTGTTCCAAGACTTTTTGCGGCTGGAGAATGTGCCTGCGTTTCTATCCATGGGGCCAATCGCTTGGGCACAAATTCAACTATGGAATGTGCTGTCTTTGGTCGTCGGGCAGGAAGAGATATGGCAAAAATAGTGAGAAGCCTAAATTTTCTCCCTTTATCAAAAGAACAAATTAAAGAAGGACTAGAGGAGATTAATACACTTCTAAATCGCATTCCTAAGATATCACTAGCAGAGGTTAGAGAAGTACTGCAGGAAGGAATGACAAAAAACTGTGGTATCTTACGTGAGGAGAGCTGTTTGAGAGCCCAACTTGAGCTTATTCACAACTTAAAGACCGCTTACCAGGAGATTGGATTGAAAGGCATACCAAATGAGTATAACTCGGCCTTGCAGGAAGCCTTGGAGTTAAAGCACATGTTGAATTTGAGTGAGGCCATAGTGCGATGTGCACTAGCCAGAAAAGAGAGTCGTGGCGCACATTATCGCACTGACTTTCCTACCACAGATGAAAAAAACTGGCTGAGGCACACGCTGGTCTTTATGAAGGAAGGCAAATATAAGTTAGACTATAAGCCAGTGGTCATTACTAGGTTTGAACCAGAGGAAAGGCGATTTTAATGGAAAAAGCCTTTTTTATCCAGCGTTTTTTGCCAGGAAGGGACAAAAGGCCTTATTGGCAAAAATATGTCTTGAAATGTAAAGGTACCTGGGTGATATTAGATGCTTTAGAGGCTATACACAAGCAAGATTTATCACTGGCATACCGCAGGGCCTGCCGACACGGTATTTGCGGTTCCTGTGCTATAAATATCAATGGAATGAACCAGTTGGCGTGTGAAAAGCGGGTGGCTGACTTACCTTACAAGATTAAAATCAGGCCCTTGCCTGGTTTTTCTATCATAAGGGATTTGGTAGTGGATTTAACCCCTGTTTACCAACATGTAGAGGCCATTAAACCTTATTTAATCACCACAACAAAACCACCAGAAAAGGAGAGGTTACAGTTGCCCTCTGAACGTAAAAGATTAGATGGCCTTTATGAGTGCATTTTTTGCGGTGCTTGTACAGGTGCCTGCCCCACTTTTTGGGGCAATCAAGGATTTTTGGGGCCAACTGCATTAATCCAGGCCTGCCGTCTTCTCATGGATAGCCGGGATGAGACCAAAGAAGAGAGAAAGAAAACCTTGAAGGCACATCCGGGGCTGTGGCAGTGCCATAGTATATTTAACTGTGTAGAGGCCTGTCCTAAAGGTTTGAATCCCCTTAAGGCTATCGTAGCCCTCAGGAAGGCCATTTTATCTAAATAAAATATAAAATGACAGAGGACAGTAAACAGTCTGTGTTCTGATTTCTATGTTCGAATAATAATGAATAAGGCGGCTTTGATTATTGCACCTATTTTAAGCATCATATTAGCTCTTTCTTTTAATCTAGAACCAGGGAATCCTCAAATTACATACACAGCAGCAGTAGCCCTACTTATGGCTATTTGGTGGGTTACTGAGGCCATCCCTCTAGCAGCTACTGCCCTATTACCAGTAGTCCTATTCCCGTTGCTAGGTATTATGAAAGGTAGGGCTGTTTCTGCCTTCTATTTTAATGATGTAATACTTCTATTTATTGGTGGGTTTATCATTGCACTGGCCATGCAACGCTGGGGTCTTCACAAAAGGGTTGCCTTAAAAATTATTTTGTGGATTGGTATAAACCCATGGCAGATAGTTCTAGGATTTATGGGAGCTACTGCATTTCTTTCTATGTGGATCTCAAATACAGCAGCTACTATGGTGATGGTGCCTATAGCTATGGCCATTATTGCAAAATTAAAAGAAAGTCTTGGAGAGAAGGAAGTTTCCCGTTTTTTTATAGGACTTTTACTTGGAATTGCCTATGCAGCATCTATTGGTGGAATGGCTACTTTAATAGGAACACCCCCTAATTTGGCCTTTGTAAAAATCTTTTCTATCTGCTTCCCTAAGGCCCCGGAGATTTCATTTGCAAAGTGGTTTGTGTTTGCCTTTCCGCTTGTAGTAGTCTTTTTTTTATGCACTTGGTTCTTACTCTTCCTGCTATTTTGTAAAAATGTAAAGTTTCAAGTTGATTTAGATATGTTTTATGACGAATATAAAAGGCTTGGCCCTATGAGATTTGAAGAGTGGATAGTAATGATTGACTTTATCCTACTTGCACTACTTTGGTTTATGAGGAAGGATATCCCCATTGGTGGATTTAAGATACCTGGTTGGTCATCACTATTTCCTATCCCGAGGTTTATAGACGATGGGACAGTGGCTATAGCCATGACCATACCCCTATTTTTTATCCCTGCTAAGGGCCATAAAACCATTATGGATTGGGAAACTGCATCACTACTTCCTTGGGGTATTGTTTTGCTTTTTGGGGGTGGTTTTGCCTTGGCGGCTGGTTTCAAACAATCAGGGCTATCGGTATGGTTTGGTGGACAATTACAGGGTTTGTCCTTTCTTCACCCTGTTTTGATTATGATAGCCATTTGTGTATTAATGGTGATTTTGACCCAATTTACATCAAATACCGCTAGCGCTCAAATGATTTTACCTATTGTGGCGGGGGTGAGTGTGAGCATAAAGGCAAATCCATTGTTTTTAATGGTCCTGGCTACTCTTTCTGCATCTTGTGCATTTATGTTACCTGTAGCAACACCTCCTAATGCCATCATCTTTGGTACAGGTGCCCTTAAGGCATCTGATATGGCAAAGACTGGTACAATTTTAAATCTTTTGGGGATAATTTTAATTATTGCTTACATTAGTATATTTGGCAGGATTTTATTGGGGATTGAGAGCTACTAAATGAGTTCTTTTTAATAAGTCTTGATCCCAAATTATTACATAATTTGGGTTGATTTCCCAAGAATTCAGTGCTAAAAAAGGACAAAGCTTAATTTAAGCCACATCCTGAAACAAGTTCAGGATACACAGATAAACAAGATATGAGACCATTGATCCAAGTAGCGCTGGATTTAATAGACGGTAAACAGGCATTGAGTATGGCTGAAATAGTGGCTCCTTATGTGGATATTATAGAGGTAGGTACTCCTTTACTCAAGGCAGAAGGAATAAAAATTATAGGGACTCTAAAGAAAAAACACCCAGATAAGTTATTATTGGCAGACACAAAGACCATGGATGTAGGGGCACTGGAGGCAAAACTGGTGTTTGATGCCGGGGCAGATATCATGACTGTTTGTGCTGCTGCTGCAATAGAAACCATATCAGCAGCTATCAATGAAGCAGAAAGGCA
>Ga0190286_1000602_pt1 | contig 14591 bp, 16 predicted proteins | sample 48691834_MG_FD_183241 | JGI IMG/M metagenome (GOLD analysis project Ga0190286, IMG submission 183241) | Hydrothermal vent microbial mat bacterial communities from Southern Trench, Guaymas Basin, Mexico - 4869-18-3-4_MG | ecosystem: Environmental > Aquatic > Marine > Hydrothermal vents >... | reverse complement strand
TGAAAGAGGGCTTAACCGTATTTCGTGATCAAGAATTTTCAGCTGATATGGGATCGCGGGCTGTTATTCGTATTAATGATGTCAAAAATTTGCGTACCCGCCAATTTTCAGAAGATGCCGGACCTATCGCTCATCCGGTACGTCCAGATGCCTATATAGAAATGAATAATTTCTATACGACGACGGTGTATGAAAAGGGCGCGGAAGTGATCAGAATGATATATACCCTATTAGGAAGTGCCAATTTCCGAAAAGGGATGGATTTATATTTTCAACGGCATGATGGGCAGGCAGTCACTTGTGATGATTTTGTATCCGCTATGAGTGATGCCAGTGAATTTGATTTAAATCAATTCAAACTTTGGTATAGTCAAGCCGGTACGCCTGAATTGCGGATACAGAGTGAATATGAATCTGAGCGTCGCTGTTTAAAACTGTTTATAGAACAATCTTGCCCTCCGACACCCGAACAAAAGAGCAAACTGCCCTTTCTGATACCGCTTAAATTAGGATTGATTCAGCCAAATGGTAAAGCATTAGATTTACAATTAGTAGGCGAAAACCAAGCAGGTGGTCCAGAAAGGGTATTAAGCATTAAGCAGTCACAAGAATGTTTTGAATTTATCAATGTACCGGAAAAAACCATTCCTTCTTTACTACGTGGTTTTTCTGCCCCGGTTAAATTAGATTATTCATACACCGATGACGAATTAGGCTTTTTAATAGCGCATGATTCTGATCCTTTTGCGCGATGGGAAGCCAATCAACGTTTAGCTATCAACGTCATCAAGCGTCTCGTGCAAGATGTTCAAGCTGAAAAAAGGCTGCAAATTGATGAGGTGCTGATAACAGCCTACCGTCGATTGTTAGAACGGCAAAAAATAGACAAAGCCCTGTTAGCCCAACTTTTAGAATTACCTAATGAAGCTTACTTAGCAGAGTGCATCCAACCGATTGAGGTGAATATTCTTCACCAAGTCAGAGAATTTCTGCGAACGGAATTAGCTTCCATTTTAGAAAATGAATTTTTGGCAAATTATCAAAAATTAGCCCAAGCTGGAAAACCATATCGGCTGAATCGTGAAGACATTGCAACCCGTTTACTGAAAAACACCTGCCTAAGCTATTTGCTTAAATTAGGTGATCGCTACCGTGATTTGGCAATGACACAATATACATCCGCCAATAACATGACAGATCAATTATTTGCATTGCAAGTACTCGTCAATAATGATCTAGAACAAACGACACCCCAACTCGATCATTTTTATCAACAATGGCAACATGATTCTTTAGTGTTGGATAAGTGGTTTGAAATCCAAGCAACTGCTCCTGACAAAGAAATATTGCATCGGGTGCAAACCTTAGTCAAACATGACGCATTTAACCTCAAAAATCCTAATAAAGTTTATGCACTGATGGGTGCTTTTTGTGCAAGAAATCCCATCGGCTTTCACCGTGAAGACGGTGCCGGTTATGAGTTTTTAGGCGATTATATCCTTGAGTTAAATACCATTAACCCTTATGTAGCCGCCCGTTTAGTTCGTACTCTCAGCCATTGGCGTAAATTTGCCCTGCCCTATCAAGCCCTCATGAAAACCCAACTAGAGCGTATCGCAAAACATGAAGGGCTATGTAAAAATGTCTCTGAAATTGTGAATCAATCCTTGTGATAGAGATTTGGAAAAATAATTGGGGTCAGAGTAACATTAATTTTTGACAAGCATTATTGTTTCATCTTAATTTGACTCTGACCCCAATTATTATATTGTATTATGATTGCCACAGTGATAGAATTGGAACGCTATGGGAAGGAAGATTTAAATCTTCATTGGTTGATAGTGAGAGATGTACAATGAGTTATCCATTAAGATACCCATTCTCATGGTTTTTAGCCAGAATAGGGGTAACAATCACAATAAATATTAATTTTATTTATGATGATGATGAAAAGGTTTTTGTTGCAACAAGTAGAGATATTCAAGGGCTAGTATTAGAAGCTGAGAATTTCAATACCTTAATAAAAGAAATTGAAGAAGCTATCCCTAATTTGTTGATTTTAGGCTATAAGAAATCATTACCTAAAGTATCAACAGATGTTATTTTTAAAGATCATATTGCAATAGCATGAACGGGTATGAGAAAGAGGTTAAAAAAATACTTAAAAAACATAGCTGGAAATTTATCAGAGCCGCAAAAGGCTCATAAGAATATTATAATTGTAAATCCAGATTCACAGCAAACGCAATCATGAAAGAAGCTGGAATTAATCATAAATTCTAGAAATAGCGAGCGTAGCATCACTGCCATTAAGTTAAGCCAAGGCGAACACGCAAGTTCGCCCCTACAATCACCATAATACGTGGGATATTGTAGGGGCGAACCGAAAGTGTCTGCCCGATACTTAATGGCATTGAGCGTGCGGGTGGGAAGAAATTTTTAAAAAAAAGGGATTGCTTTTTGCTGGTGATTTAGTGTATTATGATTGCCACAGTGCTAGAACTGAAACGCTATGGGAAGGAAGAAGATTTAAATCTTCATTGGTTGATAGTGACTATGGTAGCCGCTCAGAAGCTTAATCAGCATTCTCATCCGATTTATGGAGCGTATATTGTTGGACAGCATTGGTATTTGGAATAATTTAACAGGGTAATTCTGTTTGATTCAGGGTTAATATATGGAATAATTATGATCAGTCGTTTACATGGCTTGTTAATAGAAAAACAGCCGCCCTTATTAGTAATTGATGTACAAGGCGTGGGCTACGAAGTGTTCGCGCCGATGTCCACTTTTTATAATTTACCAGAAGTGAATGCTGAGATTAGTCTGTTAATTCACTTTGTGGTTCGGGAAGATGCGCATGTACTTTATGGTTTTTTGAATGAATCGGAACGGATGCTATTTCGTGATTTGATTCGGGTAAGTGGGATTGGACCTAAATTAGCATTGAGTATTCTATCTTCAATGGAATTGGCGACTTTTGTCAATAGTATTCATCATAATGATACTGCTCGCCTTAAGCGCATCCCCGGCGTAGGCAAAAAGACGGCAGAACGCTTAGTGGTAGAAATGCGTGATCGTTTAGAAAAGCAGCGCATCACACCAACAACTTCTTCGCCTCCCACTTCCGCACCTCTGACACAAGGAATCACGAGTCCGGTTGATGATGCTATTAGTGCCTTGATTGCTTTGGGCTATAAGCCGGCTGATGCGAGTCATTGGGTCCATGCTGTTGCAGAAGAAGGTTTAAGTAGTGAAGTTTTGATTCGTCGCGCTTTGCAGTCTGCTTTATAGATTTTTCAGGTAAATGACTTTTAAAACCTGTGTAGGGTGTACATTATAAATCAAAGGAAAATTAAAATGGCTTATGGTACTTTTAAGTCAGTTGAAGAAGTGGCCACAAAATTTGATATTGAAGTCGCGGATACAATGATATTTATTGGTGGTAAAACATTAGAAATTTCAGAACTGTTATTTTCTATCGTCGAAAATAATTTAAGAGATAAAATAAATTATGTCTCTGAGTATGCGATTTGTGAAACCATTATTCGTCCTATTCTGGACATCGTGGCACAAAATTATCTTCTAAAAGTCTGGTCACATATTCCTTATAATGTGGACAAAGAAAAAGGACTAGTGGGAGAACCGGATTATTTAATCGCTCCCAAAAACAAATATGGTGGTATGATAAGCCCTGCTTTGTGTGTGATAGAGGCGAAAAAAGATAATTTTGATGAAGGTTGGACACAAGCTTTAGCAGAAATGGTCGCTTCTTCTTTACTTCATGCAAAAACTTGTTATGCGGTCGTGACCACAGGTACTGTTTGGCAATTTGGAAAATTAAAAAACAATATTTTTATTGTAGATCCAACACTCATATCTGCACCAACTGATTTACAGCGACTTTTTAATAGCATTAATTGGGTATTTAATGAAATCTCCTAAAATGATGGCGATGAAATTTAAATGCAATCTTTTAATAATGGCGCATTGGCGTTCACAAAAAAATGAGTCGATCAAGTTAAAGAAATACTATTTTTTCCAAAAATAGTATTCGAGGTTTTGAGTTTTTTCGATAAAAAAACTTGAACCTCGAATTATAATGGCGCATTTTAGTTGTTCTGCACAAAGTCTATCAATTTTTTTAACTTGATTTTAAAATCTTGCTATCCATTAAAAGATAACTGGTAAAGAATGAATGGTGGGTAAATATTTAACAAATTAACCCTAAACCTGCGATTATTTCCTTTCCAAATTCACAATTCACAATTCACAATTAAAAATGATTATTATTATGCATCCCCATGTCACTGATGAAGAAATTCACGGTGTCGAAACGAAACTTAAATCGTTAGGCTTAGAAGCCAATATTTCACGCGGTGTTGAACGCACTATTATTGGTGCTATTGGCGATGAACGTAAAATACATAAGGAAAGCTTACAAGCTTTGCCTGGTGTTGATAATGTGATGCGTGTCGTTAAGCCCTATAAAATTGTAGCGCGTGAATGGCATGAAGCAGATACCGTAATTGATATTCAAGGTATTCCCATAGGGGGTCATACCATCCAAGTTATTGGCGGTCCTTGCTCCGTTGAAACACAGTCACAAATGGATTTCGCTGCACAAGGTGTTGCGAATGCGGGTTGCCGCTTGATGCGGGGTGGGGCTTTTAAACCCCGTACTAGCCCTTATAGTTTCCAGGGTAAAGGATTGGAAGGGTTAAAGATATTTCATCAAGCTGCTGATAAATATAAATTACCCATTGTCACCGAATTGATGGATGTGCGCCGACTTGATGAGTTTTTGGAATATGGGGTTGATGTGATACAAATCGGTACCCGTAATATGCAAAACTTTGATTTACTTAAAGAAGTTGGCAAAATTCATACCCCTGTTATACTTAAACGAGGTTTATGCGCGACTTTATCAGAATGGTTAATGTCAGCAGAATATATCGCCGCGGGTGGCAATCACAATATTATCTTGTGTGAACGTGGTGTGCGTAGTTTTGAAAAAGCTTATCGTAATATGCTAGATATTACAGCCATTCCCGTGCTAAAAAAGGAAACCCATTTACCGGTAATAGTCGATCCCAGTCATGCTGTGGGTAAAGCGGCATTAGTACCCGCTTTATCAAAGGCGGCTATTGCAGCAGGTGCCGATGGCTTGTTAATAGAAATGCACCCCACTCCTTGTGAGGCATGGTGTGATGCTGATCAGGCTTTAACACCTGATGAATTAAAGAAGTTGATGGAAGAATTGCGTGGCATTGCACAGGTGATGGGGCGGGAGATTTGATATGGATAAGTTATTAATTACTGGCGGAAATCCGCTCAATGGTGAAATTCGTATTTCTGGGGCTAAAAATGCCGCTTTACCAATACTAGCGGCGACTTTATTGGCTGATACGCCTTCTTATATTAGTAATGTTCCTCATTTACGAGACATAACGACCATGGTAAGCCTGTTAGGACGCATGGGTGTTGAATTTATTGTTGATGAAAAGCTGAATATTGAAGCGAATAGTAGCAATGTCCATACATTTAATGCGCCTTATGAAATGGTCAAAACGATGCGGGCTTCAATTTTAGTCTTAGGACCCCTAATTGCCCGTTTTGGGAAAGCGCATGTTTCATTACCGGGTGGATGTGCGATTGGGGCACGTCCGGTCAATTTGCACATTCAAGGTTTAAGGGCAATGGGTGCTGATATTCAGGTAGAAGAAGGCTATATTACCGCACAAGCTAAACGTTTGCATGGTGCGACTTTATGTATGGACATAGTTACGGTGACAGGTACCGAAAATTTGATGATGGCAGCGACTCTAGCAGAGGGTGTCACCTTGATTGAAAATGCGGCGCGTGAACCGGAAGTGATTGATCTAGCGAATTGCTTAAACAGCATGGGGGCACATATTGAGGGGGCTGGCACAGGTACCATACGCATTGAAGGGGTGGAAAAATTATCAGGCACTCATTACAGCGTTTTACCTGACCGTATTGAAACGGGTACTTATTTAGTTGCCGCTGCTATGACAGGTGGCAAGGTTAAGGTTAAAAAGACGGATGCCGGTTTACTTGATGCGGTATTACTCAAATTATTGGAAGCGGGTGCGACTATTACTAGAGGGGATGATTGGATAGAATTGGATATGCAGGGGCGCAGACCTCGTGCTGTGGATATACATACTTCTCCCTATCCTGCTTTTCCCACGGACATGCAGGCTCAATTGACGGCTATGAATACGATAGCTTCAGGCGTGGGCATGTTGACGGAAACGGTATTTGAAAACCGTTTTATGCATATTTCTGAATTGCAACGTATGGGGGCAAATATTCGTTTAGAGGGCAACACTGCTATTATTAACGGTGTTGAGAGTTTACAAGCGGCACCTGTGATGGCAACAGATTTACGGGCATCTGCTGGTTTAGTGTTAGCGGGCTTGGTTGCAAATGGAGAAACTTTAGTGGATCGTATTTATCATATTGATCGAGGCTATGAACGAATTGAAGAAAAACTGACTCAATTGGGAGCACAGATTTGCCGTAGTCATTAGGCAACTCGCAAAAAATAATATCCTAAATTAATCGGCAAAAGCTATCGCTTTTCCCGTTTGAATAAACGACATAACAAACCGTAAAGCGTTTTGGAAACGCTTTACGGTTTTTGTACTCCACCTAACAACGTAAAAAATGCTTTAATCAAGGAAGGTTGGATAATCACTCATGATCCTTTGTTCATTCAATTCGACGATGTTGAAATGTACCTCGGTGCAGAAAAAATTATTGCCGCCGAGAAAGAAGGACAAAAAATGGCAGTTGAGGTTAAAAGCTTTGTCAGTGCTTCGCTTATGTCTGCTTTTCATTTTGCAATAGGACAATTTATAGATTATCGTCATGGATTAGAAGGACAGAATTTTGCACATACCTTATACATGGCGGTTCCGGTAGATGTCTATGAGACTTTCTTTATGCGCCGATTTATTCAATCTGTCATCAAAAGCTGTTCTGTCAAACTGATTGTTTATGATTTTGAGAAAGAGGAGATCGTCAAATGGCAAACTTAGATCAATACCGAACCGATATTGAAAATGTGATTAAAGAATATAGTCAATATAAACCCTCGTATGGCGAAGTTGAAGTGCAAATAATTTTTGATCGGGAACACGATCACTATCAACTAGCCAATGTGGGTTGGCATGGTTATAAACGCATTCGTGGTTGTGTGCTACACATAGATATCAAAAATGGAAAAATTTGGATCCAGCACGATGGAACAGAAGTAGGCATAGCCAATGACTTAGTTGCATTAGGTGTACCAAAAGAGGAGATTGTTTTAGCCTATCATGCAGCGTCCAGGAGAAAGCATACGGGGTTTGCAGTTTCGTAACTATTCCAACGCACAACAGAGGACTTGTTTATGAACTATACCCTGGTCAATAACATATTAAATGCCGTTGATTTTGGTACCCACATCATCATGGGCGAGCCTCGCTTTGTAGATGCTGAGAATGAAAATTTCCGTTTACGCGCTGACTCTCCAGCTATTGATGTAGGTGACTCTAGTGTGACGGCAATGCCCTTGATTTAGAGGGTAATTCTCGTGTTGTTGGCGGGGAGATTGATCTTGGGGCTTATGAGGTACTTAAAAACTTGATAAAATTTATAGAAAACTAACGAATAAGACTTGATTTTTATGAAACGTACCATATATAAGTGAAAATATGATGCATAATTGCGGTCTGACAACAATAAATCGTTATCAAGACTATGTTCTAAATGACCTATTGCTAAATCAACTTTTTATGCTCTTGCTACACCAAGGACACTGTCCACTGCTACACGGTTCAATACGTCATACATGACTGAAGCTAAACATTTTTATATACCATCAAGTTAAAGTTCAGCATATATCATATCTTGTAACGAGGAAAAATTATGAAGTATGAATGGGATGAAAATAAACGGAAAAGTAATTTGGAAAAGCACGGATTAGACTTTGTTATTGCTTATAAAATTTATGAATCAGTGGAAAAATTAACCATATCATCTAAATATGCCAGCGAACAACGATGGATCGACATTGCGCCGGTAGAAAAAGAGCTAATGGTACTCACATTAGTTTATACTTACAGAGAAGAAAGAGTACGTATTATTTCACTTCGTAAAGCGAGTATACAAGAACGGAGACTTTATAATGAAAAAAGAAAAAATTGTTAGATATACAACAGAAGAACTCAAAAGTTTGGAAATAAACGGTGGTGATAAAAGCGATTGGCAACGTGTAAGTCTTTTGAAAGACGAAGAGATAAAAATAGATGAAGATTCGCCTGAAATCACCGAAGAGATGTTTTCTGAAGCCATTGCACCTCAACAGAACAAAACGGAAATTAAATTATTCTTGGATTCAGATATGCTAGAGTGGTATTCCAAGCAGAAAATTGCTTATCAATCGTTAATAAATATTCTGTTACGATCTTACATGGAAGCTCACAGTTATCATTGCCAATAGCAAGCATAGGATGGGTAGAACCTCTTTATATCCATCTATAAATTCTTCATTGTGCATTCCAACCAGTTGTGGAAGGTATTCCTCAGATACAAATCAATGGGGTCAGACTCATTGATTTTGCCATAATAATAGACATTATACCGATTTAATGTAACTCATTGATTTACTTAAAATTCCTATTTTGCTAAAGCTAATGAAATCAAGCACTTAAATTAAATCGGTATAATGTCTAATATACCAAAAATAATTATTTCAGTGTAAAAAACTTAAATCATAAAATCCATCTGACCCCCTCTTTATTGATTGGTGTTTAATGGCCAAGACCAGGCACATTTAAAATTTGACCATTATTCAGTGTCGCCAGGTAAATTTCTAAGTCTCCATATTCTGGGGCATCGGGTGGTAATTCATTAGCACGGACTGATACACCACACCATTGAATACGTTTACGAATATCCCAAATGGCACCGCGACTGGTACGATAAGTGGGAAAATGCTCATACATGCCCTTTCTGGGAACCAGATATTGACCTCGTATCCATTTTTTGACATTGGTGATATGACAGTCCACGCATGCTCGGTTGATTTGTCCAATTTTGCGTTCCATTAAAGCTTTACCCCGTTTAATAGCCGCTTGTGTATTGGCATCGCTTTGATCAATCGCAATGGTTTGCCCATTGGCTAGGTAGCGGAGATAAATCGCAAGGGCTAAATTTTGTTTAGATTGTGCCAGATATTCAGCTCCCGTAGTGGCAAGGGCATGGCGAGTGACAAATTCTTCTACCCCTATCACTTTATTTAAACGTGTTTCAAACTTAGGCATTGTTGCTGCCCATGTTTTCAATTCTGTTGCTTCAGCATGACAGGATTGACAGGATTGATTTTTAGGTCCTGGCGTACTAAACAGTTCTTCGCCTAGTTCAAGACTAAACATAGCAGGATTTTCAAACTCATCTAAATTATCACGAGTTTCAACGGGTACTGGGCGTTTAGTTGGATCATCCGTAGGCGTTTTAAAATGGGTTGGTTCAGTTAAGGTTTGTAAATAGGCGACAATATCCTTGATTTCATCTTGATGAAAGAGATTATGTGCCCCCCAGGGTGGCATGTTGGTATAGGGATTAAATTGGCGGGCATCATAAATATAATTAAACAAAAATTCATCAGGGCGTTTCCATGCACCAATGGTAGACAAATCTGGACCAATATTTCCAGGCATAGCAGTGTCTGGCATAATATGACAAGCCACACAGCCTCCACCTCGTTTACGGTCTGCAACCAGTTTTTTGCCATTTTCGGGATTGCCCTTAATGGGTGTTTCGATTTTTTGATAAGTCGAAACAGGTGTAAGTACTTCATGTCTCAAGTTACTGAAGTTTTTCCAGTCCGTTCTTGCCCAACGCCGACCGGTATAACGCTGCCAAGGGGCAGAATAGGAAGGTTTTTCCAATTCCAATGGTACTTCTGGCGACATTTCAGCGGCAATCACCAGGTGTGGTAAATAACCGACTATTATGATAAGCAATCCACTTAATGTGGTGCGTAGGTTCATTTTTTTCTTCTCCGTTTAGATATTGGAGTCCAAAACTTTAGGTTTGGATATAGTTAGCCAGCAAAAAATCCGATTTTTCTAAAAAACAGGATTTTTAAGTCGCAATATTTGTTTGGATAACTATAAACTAAAACTTTGGATTCCAGGAACTCAATATTGGAATTAGGCTTTTGGTAATGTCACTCCCGTTTGTCCTTGGTATTTGCCATTGCGATCTTTATAGGATGTTTCACATATCTCATCCGTTCCTAAAAACAAAACTTGGGCGACCCCTTCGTTAGCATAGATTTTAGCTGGTAAAGGAGTGGTGTTAGAAAATTCTAGGGTGATATGTCCTTCCCACTCCGGTTCAATAACGGTGTTGCTAACGACAATACCCATTCTAGCATAAGTGCTTTTGCCGGAAACAATGCCTAATATGTCGCGTGGAATGCGAAAATATTCTATAGTCCGTGCTAATGCAAATGAGTTAGGAGGGATAATGCAATTATCTGCTTTGACATCAACGAAACTTTTGGCATCAAAATTTTTAGGATCAACAATCGTCGCGTTGATATTAGTAAAAAGTTTAAATTCGTTGGCACAACGCACGTCATAGCCGTAGCTAGAGGTGCCATAAGAAATGACACGCCCGGTGGCATTTTCCTTGACTTGGTGCGGTTCAAAGGGGTTTATTATTTGGTGGGATTTCGCCATACGGCGGATCCACTTATCGGATTTAATGCTCATTGGGTATTGGGGAATTGAAAATGGGGAATGGGGAAATTTGAATTATATTCTAGCGTGTTGAAAAGGAACAAGTCTAATGCTTTATCAAAAAATAATCCGTTATTAATGTGTTTAGTCGTTAACTATTCACAATTCACAATTCCCCCATTCCCAATTAGTTAATTATTCATGACTTTGATGCTGGGAAATTTAGTCGTGTATTCCTTAGCTTGTAAGGATAGTTTAGCCGAAACACGTCTGGCAATCTCTCGGTAAATTTGTGCAATACGTCCTTCTGGTTCAGCGATCACAGTCGGATGACCGTCATCACCATTTTCACGAATACTAATGTCTAAAGGCAAAGCCCCTAGGAAATCAACATCCGTTTCTTGTGCCATCCGTAAACCACCACCCTTTCCAAAAATATGTTCTTCGTTGCCGCATTTGCTACAAATATGTATGCTCATATTTTCGATGACACCGAGTACCGGCACATTGACTTTTTCAAACATTTTTAAGCCCTTACGAGCATCAAGCAAAGCAATATCTTGGGGGGTGGTAATGATCAGCGCGCCGCTCACCGGGATTTTTTGTGCTAAAGTGAGTTGCGTGTCGCCGGTGCCGGGGGGAAGATCAACAACCAGATAATCTAGTTCATGCCAACGAGTTTCTTTAAGTAATTGCTCCAGGGCTTGAGTCACCATTGGACCACGCCAGATCATGGGGGTGTCTTCTTCTACTAAGTAGCCGATGGACATGGACTGTATATTGTAATGTCTCACCGGTTCTAGGGATTGACCATCTTTGGATTCGGGTTGTTGTGATATGCCGAGCATACGGGGTTGACTTGGACCATACATATCCGCATCTAATATACCCACATTGGCACCATCAGCCGAAAGTGCGAGGGCAAGATTAACCGCCGTAGTGGATTTTCCCACACCGCCTTTGCCAGAGGCAACTGCGATGATGTTTTTCACATTTTTAAGGGGATCCACACCTTTTTGAACTGCATGGGCAACAATTTTATGGCTGACATTGATATTGACTGTACCGACACCTTCCAAAGCCCCTATTTTGGTTTTTAATTGTTGGCTCAAGGTGTCATTATAGCCGGCAGTTGGGAAACCAAAGGTGATATCCACCGTGACGGTATCACCTTCAATCTGAATGTTTTTAATCGTTTTCGCTGACACAAGGTCCTTTTGTAGGTAGGGATCAATGTATTGCTTAAGAGCCGTTTCAACTTGTTGTTGTAAAATATCAGCCATAGATGATTTCCTTAATTTAGTTATCAGTTATCCTGAATTGAACTTAATAAATAAGGACTTTTGAATAGGATTCAATGCTTGACAAAAATGCTAAGTTTTAGACAGATTTTTTAAACCTATTAGGTCTGTCGTTATAAAAAAAACGAAAATCGCATTCAGTCTATTTACTTTTCACTTTCTTCAGGCGTTTTTTCCATTAAGTAAATAGCCAGTTTGACAAAATCAGCTTCGGTCAAAATGCCAACCAGTTTCTTATCTTGGAAAACGGGTAAACAACCATGTTTTTGTTTTAACATGAAGTGTGCTGCTTCAAGTAAAAACGTGTTTTCCTGGGCAACGATGACATCAGTTATCATGATTTCGTTAATTGGAATACCCTCTTCAAGTTCATTGCGTTCCAAAACATCAATGTCAGCTAACATTGAAACCGATGCTGCTAATAAGTCACGCTTAGTCAATAAACCTAAAAAATTACCCTGTTTATCAACGATGGGTATATGTCGTATCTGTTTATTTAACATTAATTCTCGTGCTTGATACACTGTATCTGTCGGTTTCAGTGTGTATAATTCACGAGTCATTAATTCTTTTACTGTAATCATGATTTTAATTATTATTTATTAGTTATCAGTTATAAGTGATTAAAAATAAATATAGGCTTTCAGAAAAGTCAAAGTTATTAGTCTTTAGTTATCTGAACAGCTAGCGGCTACCAAAATAAATATTATACTTGCAGACAAGTTTCTAAGTTTTTTATTATACAAAGATTATGATAAATACTATTGCTGATGTCGCTCAAAAATTGATTGCACCTGCCAAGCAATTGGCAAATACGGGCATTCCGATTCATGCTTATGTCACCGATTTGACTTGGTTGCTATTTTTAAAAGTAGCCAACCTTTTAGGAGAAATCAATCAAATACCAGCCCATTTAAGTTGGGGTGTGTTAATCAAGAAACAGGGTAAAGAACAATATGAGTATTATCAAAAAATTCTAAAAGAACTTGGACAACACCGTGAACCTTATATTGCCGGTCTCTATGCTCATGCCAGCACGGCTTTGAAAAATTCAGAACAATTAACCTCAATTATCACCACGCTTGCCGCTGTTGATGTGTTGCCTATTGATGATTTAGGGGAAGTTTACGACACTTTTTTAGAAAAATGTACTTATGAAAACGATAACCGCTTGTATATAGCACCACGTTCATTGGTCGATCTCATTGTTATCTTAATACAACCACAATTAGGGGAGTTAATTCAAGATCCACTAGCAGGTACTGCAAGTTTTGTTGTTGCCGCTGATGAGTATATTCAAGTAATGAGCGATGAATTATTGGATATCTCAAGCACTCAAAAAAATAGTTCCCCCAATATTATTGCGGTAGAACCGGACCTGGTGCGGCAACGTTTAGCACTCATGAATTGTTTATTACATCATATTGATCATTCCCAACATCTCCCTGTACGGTGGGGCGATAGTCTATTATCTAATTTGCAGGCATGGCCCCAAGCAGATGTGATATTCAGTATGCTCGTTTTTGCCAGTACATCTTCTTCGGATGAGTTAGAAAATCACGATGCTTCTTTGGCGTTATTGCAACACATTTACCAGACACTGAAACCTGGAGGGCGAGCTGCGGTCGTACTACCCGATAAAGTACTCAAAGCGGTGGGACCGGCTCAACAAGTACGCAGTACCTTGCTTGACACTTGTGTCGTTCAGACGATACTACGCCTACCTTATGGAATTTTTTACCCACATAATGTGTTGGCACACTTGCTTTTTTTTAAAAAGGGCCAAACCGCCGCTGAAAAAACAGAAACCGTTTGGTTTTATGATTTACGAACGGACAAACCTATTTTTGGGCCCTATCTACATTTAACCAGGGAACATTTAAGGCCATTTGAAATGGTTTATGGTGATGATCCTAATGGACAAAGTAAACGGCATGATGAAGGTGAAGGGGGACGTTGGCGATGTTTTAGTCGTGACACGTTGGCAAAACAAAATGACAGATTGGATTTATGTTGGTTACAGGATAGCAATCAGGGAATAAATGGTAATCTGGTTGCGGGGGATATTTGGGAGGTTTTAAATAAGACAGTAGGAGATTTAGAGGATTTAACAGATATTTTAAGGGTTAATGGTTAATTGTTAGGAACGTGCATAAAATAACTTAGTAACCCGACGGATTGCCCCTACAAACAATATGATTATGTAAGGGTAATCCCTTGTGGTTAGTCTGAGTAGTTACAATAATTTATCATTATTTAACGCCTTTAGCACCTTTAAAATTGCCACCTCTGGCACCTTTAAGCTTAGCCCCCCTTAGATTAGCACCTTTAAATTTAGTGCCACGCAAATTAGCTTTCCTGAGATCGGCACCGCGCAAATTGGCACCACGCAAATTGGCACCACTTAAGTTCGCTCGATATAATTTAGCCGAGCGTAAATTAGCGCGACGTAAATCAGCATGGCTTAAATTTGCCCCTCTTAGATCGGCACTACGCAAGCTGGCTCCCTTGAGTTTTGCTCTATATAAAT
>Ga0190286_1000601_pt1 | contig 14592 bp, 11 predicted proteins | sample 48691834_MG_FD_183241 | JGI IMG/M metagenome (GOLD analysis project Ga0190286, IMG submission 183241) | Hydrothermal vent microbial mat bacterial communities from Southern Trench, Guaymas Basin, Mexico - 4869-18-3-4_MG | ecosystem: Environmental > Aquatic > Marine > Hydrothermal vents >... | reverse complement strand
CAACATACTCTTTCCTCAGTATAACTTAGCAGTAACAATTTAACTTTTAAGTGTTGACTAACACAACATAAACAACATAACTGGAGGCCCCTTTATGGATATCCTAGAAATCATTAAAAAGAGAAGAAGCATACGGGCCTTCAAAAACATGGATATTTCAGAAGAAATCGTTGAAAAACTTATTGAAGCAGCCAGATGGGCGCCCTCAGCTGGAAATATTCAACCTTGGGAATTCATAATTGTTAGAAAACCAGAAACCAAGCGTAAAATAGCAGAAGCAGCATTAAACCAAACTTTTATCGAGGAAGCCCCCGTTGTCATAGTTGTCTGCGCTGACTACGAACGCTCCGCCATGGGATATGGAAACAGAGGCGCAAACCTGTACTGCATACAAGACACTGCAGCGGCCATACAGAACATACATTTAACCGCCGTTTCACTAGGGCTTGGAACATGCTGGGTTGGAGCCTTCCGGGAAGATGCAGTCAAGAAAATACTTAGAATTCCTAACGGAGTAAGACCTGTTGCCATAATACCCATAGGATATCCGGCAGAACAGCCTCAGCCAAGGCCTAGAAGACCCCTAAATGAAATAGTTCATTATGAAACTTTTTAGACAAGATGGCTAAGGCCGCAGGAGCAATGGCGTACTTTCTAATGCATCACTTTACTAGAGCAGTTACCGAAAACTTAGGTTTAGAATAGCTGACTTGACTGTACTAGACGCATTAGCAGTAGTTTATGGTGACGGAAAAGTCCTTGAAGCTTTGAGCTGTTTCAGTGCCATCGAGACAAAGCCCGCTAAACGGCTTAATAGAAGATTAGTTAACAGATTATTCACTTTCACGTGGTCTTTCGGGAAGTTTTTTCTTTATTACAAGAATGACAAGTACTATGGAGATTAGAATCAACGACAAAAATGCCAGTAAAAATTCCGGGGGTATACCCATTTTTAACCTAGGGTATTTATAGCTAAAGTAGATTACGCTTAGCATTTCATTTTCAAATACTGTTTTATATTTTACTAAATTGCCGTTTATTGTTATGTTATATGGCGGCGGCATCAAACCATGGGGAATTGTGAGCCTACAGAAGCCATAAGCTTGGTCAGCGGTTATACTGGATGCATGTATGACAATTGTGCTGTTATATTCATAGTATCTGAAATCGTTAATAGTGGAGTTAGAAATAACATCGATGAAATAACCAAAGGAAGCATTAAAACGTGAAAACATGCCCATTAATGGATAGTTATCTACATTGTTCTTATTGATTATGTAGGGTTCGTCGCCAATGCCGTCATGGTCAGCATCTGTTCCATTATAATTGCTCCAATAGTTTCCAATGAATGGAAAGCTGCTATTCCATATGCTTTCTGTTTCTTCGTTGACATACGCATTGCAGTTATTATCTATGAAATTATTCCTATAGATCCTATTGCATGACAAGTAATCGATGAAAACGCCATACTTATTGTCCTCAATAAGATTGTTCTCTACAGTGGATATTCGAGATCCATCCAAATAAATTCCATATTTGTTGTTCCTAACAGTATTCTTCAATATGCGGGCGCTTGACCAGTAAACGAATATTCCTTTAGTATTGTTTTCAACAATGTTATCTGCTATAACGCTTCCGTTTGACCAATATACGTAAATTCCATAACTACAATCTACTACACGATTACGTTTGACGATGGTTTTAACGGGTTGATCCTTCTTGCCGTGAAGAAAAATTCCGGCCGCTCCTCCTTTAATCGTGAATCCAATAATAGACGCATTTCTCGCTATAATTCTTACAGTTGAACCGACATCTTTGGTTTTACTTATTATTGTTGCACTTTGATTTTTCGCAAGTAGCCTTACTGACTTGTCTACATAAAGATTTTCACAGTATGCGCCGGGCATGACGAGAATGGTGTCCCCGTTTTTAGACGCATTTATCGCCTCCTGTATTGTGTGGAAGTCTGCTTGTCCATCGTCATCTACAATCCAAGTTGCTGGCTCAGACCTAGCTTGTTGAATGTTAAACGTTAATGCTGATATGTTAATTAGCAGCAACGTCAGCACCAATCCAGAAACAAGCTTCTTCATCAATCTCTTCTCCTTCTTGATTCTCTAGTTTGATTGTTTAGAAATAACATTTACGAGAAGCCTTTTATTCTTATCTTCCTACTTATCCAAAATGATTTATGTTAAGAAATTTCTGTACTTGGTTTTTGAAGATATTCCTTTACGATCCTATTTAGCTCTTGGAAGTACGTTTGAAGATAGTAATAATCTTCGTCAGAGATTTGCTGGTATGGCGGCAACTCATCCAACTCCACTTTAGATAAGATTTTGTAAATTTTGGGAATGTAGTTTGCGCATCCTGCTAGCAGATCTACATCAATCTGGTGTGTACCTAGAGGGTGGTCATAGGCGTAAATGTGTCCGTAAACTCGCTGTAGCGCCATAATTACATCTCCAAACGTGTTATTGCAAATTATTCCAGTAAGCAGCTGGAAGAGTTCTGAATCATTGCTGTAGGGTTTAACAAGCCAGTACGCATGCTTAATAAGCCATATTATGTACTCGAGGTGGTATAATGCCCCATTTATTTTATAATTGCTTACTTGGATTTTCTTGTCGCTGTCTTCCCATATAGCCATTAGATGATAACTTATCTGATTTAAAGTGTTAGTGTATTCCACAACAAGGGTGCACATGAAAATGCTAGTTTGGTTTTCAGCTTCTTTATTCAATTCTTGAACGGTTGAATTTAGTTTTTCTATTTCGCTTCTTAGACTTTCAATCTCAGAGCTAAGCTGAGCCGTCTTATTCTCGGCTGCGGATAATTCCTTTGTCAAATACGAATTCTGAAAGTACAAGGGGAAAACTACTCCAATAGTTTCCACTAGGATGGATGCAACGAGTAATACGACTAAAAGAAGCATCAGCCTATTTTTATCCATGAAATCACCATGCTTAGAATAGTTCTGCCAAGTTAAATAAATATTAGTTCGAAGTTAGAAACATGCAAGCAGATTTGAAGTGGTTTGCTGGAGTGGAAATTCCCACGATAAAGTCTTTCGCAGAAGGATGACAAGTCACAATTTTTAATTTGACACTTGAATTAAGCACTTTTTGTAGTTTTCATAAGAATTGAATAATCAGTAACAGCGTAAGTAGAGAGGACATAAATAGGATGCCCATGATTATCAAAGTGAATCCTTCCACTTTCATTATCGCCTTTCTTTCAGCTGAAAGTTCTATGGCTCTTAGCTGATACTTCATGAATCCGTCTCCAATATATTTGTGATCTTCAACTTCGATTGTAGAAAAAAGCGAATTAAACACTCGCAGCGCTCCAAGAATAAAAGCGCAGAAACCTTCAAAAGAAGTAGCCATTATATAAAATAAGGTAATGTTTAAACTCAGTGTTAAACAAAGCGGCAGCAAGGCCAAATTAATAATTGAAAAGAAAATTAATATTTTCCTTGCAAGCTTAAAGTCAAGCGGAATACGCATTTTCAAAATTGATATTTGTGCTATTTTATAAATAATTTTCTTCTGAAAGTTCACTAACTCTAAAGTAACACATCTTACTAACGCAAAAATTTAATTTTAAGCTAAAAAGTCAGTAGAAAGACGGTTAAACGAGACAATCCATCGTGAAACGTTTTAGGCAATTATACCGGACAGCTTAACTTAATATACTGTCAAGACATTTTGATAAAATGGAGGCTTACAGTTTGAGATATTCAGTGATTGCTGACGCCTACGAAAAAATTGAGGCTACCACGAAACGTTTAGAAATGACAGACTACCTAGTCAAACTCTTAAAAGATACACCTAAAGAGTTAATCGATAAAGTTGTTTATCTCACGCAGGGAAAGCTCTACCCAGATTTTATGGGAATAGAAATAGGTGTAGCCGAAAAACTGGCAATCAGAGCCATAGCTAAAGCTTCAGGTCACAGCGAGAAAGAAATCGAAGAAAACCTTAAAAAAACCGGAGACATAGGAGAAACAGCCCAAAGCTTCATAGCTAAAAGAAAACAAGTTACACTGTTCCATGAACCATTAACCGTGCGAAAGGTCTACGAAACCTTTGATAAAATGGCTAAAGCCACAGGCGAAGGAGCAATGGACCTTAAAGTTTCCCTTTTAGCAGGCTTACTCACCAATGCAACACCAAAAGAAGCGAAATATATTGCTAGAACAGTAACCGGAAAGCTTAGGCTTGGAATAGCCGACATGACCGTACTAGACGCATTAGCAATAGCCTATGGAGGAGGAAAAGAAGCTAGAGAATTTCTTGAAAGAGCCTACAACATATCTTCAGATCTTGGAAGAGTCGCAAAAACACTCGTAGAAGAAGGCTTAGAGGGAATAAAGAAATTCAAAGTGGTTATAGGGGAACCAATAAGGCCCATGCTTGCGGAAAGACTTTCTTCTCCAAAGGAAATTCTTGAAAAACTCGGAGGAAAATGCGCTGCAGAATACAAATACGACGGCGAGAGGATACAAGCTCATAAAAGCTTCGAAAAAATTGTGTTGTTTTCTAGACGCTTAGAGAATATAACCTCGCAGTATCCAGATGCAGTTGAACTTCTAAAGAAACATGTTAAGGCGAAAGAGGCAATTCTTGAAGGTGAATGCGTAGCTGTGAACCCTGACACTGGTGAGCTGCTACCGTTTCAAGAACTGATGCATAGAAGACGAAAGTATGGAATAGAAAAGGCAATGGAGGAGTATCCAGTTTCGCTTTTTATGTTTGATATACTATATGTTGACGGTAAAGACTTAACGCTTGAACCCTACCCTGTAAGGCGAAAATACCTAAACGAAGTAGTAGAAGAAGCTGAAAGAATAAAAATAGCAGAATATTTGATCACCGATAATCCTGAAGAACTCGAAAAATTTTTCTTAGAGGCAGTTGAAAATGGCTGCGAAGGCCTAGTTTGCAAATCAATCATGAACGATTCAATTTATAGGGCTGGGGCTAGAGGCTGGCTATGGATAAAATATAAACGAGACTACAAGAGCGAAATGACAGACACAGTAGACCTCGTCATAGTAGGCGCATTTTATGGAAAGGGCCGAAGAGCCGGAACCTATGGCGCGCTCTTACTGGCAGCATATGACCCAGAAAATGACGTCTTTAAAACAGTATGTAAATGCGGTTCAGGCTTCACAGATGAGGACTTAGCTAATCTACCGAAAATGCTGGAGCCTCACCGCATAGAACATAAACATTCAAGAGTAATCTCAAACCTAGAAGCAGACGTATGGTTTGAGCCGAAAATAGTCATAGAAGTAATAGGGGCGGAAATAACCCTGAGTCCAATACACACATGCGCAATGGATATTATCCGCAAGGGAAGCGGACTAGCAATAAGATTTCCAAGATTCACAGGAAACTACCGATTCGACAAAGCAGCAGAAGACGCAACAACAGAAAAAGAAATAATAGAAATGTACCATGGCCAGCTAAAGAAAATTGAAGGATGACTTCACCAAGTTAAGAATAGTAACACGTATGGAAAAATTTTCATAAACCTTTTACGTTGAACCGACAATTTATAATGTGCGTTAAATTGTATGCGCACTCTAAAGTTAGAGGGGAAGGGAAAATGAAAAACAAATTATCATCAATCTTAATGGTTTCAATGCTGATCTTAAGCACGCTAATGACCACAATGCCTATTATGTCGACAAACGCAAGTTCGAGTTCAACTCTAGACTACGAAACTGCAATTATTAAGGCATCAGATAGGTTGGTTGCATTACAGGCAGATATCACTGAAGATAATGCAGGTAATGGTGCTCCTGACGATGATCCTGATGATGGCGGGTGGAATTGGCTTATTGATGAAACGGCAACGGGATATGTCGGCACTGGTCCAAGCTCTGAAAATTTGTACGGTATAACCGCTTTAGGGATTCTGAAGACTTATAAAATTAACCCTAAAGGAACCTATATGACGGCTATGGTGGACGTATATACTGGCGCAAATAGTCGACCCGAGGTTGATAGTGCTCCAGATTTTACATTTCTAGTGAAACTTTCACAGCTAACTGGAAATTCGGTATATGCTGAACTTGCACGAGAGAGGTATCAAACGAAAATAAGTAGCGTTGGAGATTACAATGGAGATGGTGAGGTGAATGCTACAGATATAGCCGAGTATATTAGAGATGTACGTCACAGTCAAGGTTATGACGGATTGATTCCGTGGGATATAAACCTTTATGTTCAAGCAGCCTTAGCATTAAACTCTTATTATCCTGGAGAAGGCTATGACAAAGATGCAATTGCCATGGCAGAAGTCATATATCAAGACATGACTGGTGATCCCGGCTACTTTAAACATCCAGAGAACCAATGGTTTTACTATTACGTATTGGGTCTTTCAGGCGCATTGCAAGCCTTCACCTCAACAGGAACTCATCTAACAGGCAATTTTTCCGCTGAGGAAATAAAGAATTTTCTAATAGAAAATCAAAGCAATGATGGTTCATGGAATTCAACTTCATATTGGGACGGAACAAACTGGTATTGGGCCTATCCGGACGTTCAAAGCACAGCTTACGCCATAATGGCATTGATCAGCTATGGTGACTCAGCATCAATTTCGGCTGCAACAAAAGCAGCCGACTGGCTAATTTCAAAACAAAATCCGAATGGAGGCTGGACCGTTTCAAGCGAATGTCCAGAAGTTGATTCAGAAGCAGCTCAAGCAATATTTGACGTGATTCAAGCTGTCGGAACAGTTGACGTTGACCACGGCAGCGATGGCACGGTCGATTTAAAAACCATCACTATACAACAAGCCATAAACGCCGCCTACCCGAACGATACAATAATCGTGCATGAAGGAATATATAATGAAGGGCTGATAGTCGACAAGGAAGGGTTAACTATACTTGGACTCTGTGATGTCATCCTTGATGGAACTGGAATAAATGTTCATTATGGTATTCACATAACCGCTGACAATGTTGTAGTCAAAAACTTCCATATTGTAAACTTCACTTATGGCTGGGGCTGGGGAGTACAACTAACAGGCGCAGACCACTGTTTACTTGAAAATCTGTTAGTCGAGAAATGTAACAGCGGCATTAACCTCTATAGAGGATCAGACCACAATATTATACAGAATTGTGAAATAAACGGTATTGGAGGTCATGGAATATCCATTTACGGTAGCGACCTAGGCTGCACCCACAACATAATCAGAAATAATAGAATGATTGGTTGCGCATGGTATATGCCATACGGAAAATACCACCTAGCGGTTATGCCAATATTCTCAAATGCAAGTTATAACGTTATTGAAGGCAACATTCTGACTGGTACAGGCGTAGGCTACGGAATATGCCTCTGGGGATACACATATGGACGAGCAGACATGCCTGAAGCTGGAAACTTAATTAGAGCCAATAACATTTCAAACTTTGACACAGCAGTCTATATTAGAGGGCGTAACCCCGAGACTGGAACACTTAACTTGGTTACAAATACTTCCATCTTAGAAAATAACGTTAGGGATAATAGAGTAGGAGTTTACGTCGAAGGTTTTGACAGCGATGTTATCGGTTTACTCCACCACAATAATATAGAGGGAAACACCGAATATGGCGCAATATTCAACGCAACTTATGGAACGGCAATTTTAGATGCCCGTTTCAACTGGTGGGGCGATGCAAGCGGACCAAGCGGCATAGGACCTGGAGCAGGAGATGCAATAAGCGAGAATGTTACGTACAGTCCGTGGCTAGGCTATCCATACGGAACAATTCCGATGACTTATCATGTTGACCCAACTGGAAAGATTCAAGATGCAATAAATGATGCTAATCCAGGCGATACGATTAAAGTGCATGAAGGCACCTATACGGAGCAATTGATCATTAACAAGAGCCTAATCCTCATTGGAGATCCTATGCCAAAAATTGTGGCTCCTGACGCAAGAGCTGCATTCACAATTCCCGAATCATCGGCAACATTCGACCCGATAATCTTCGCTTACGGATCATTGACTGGGACTGAAACAATCAGTGTAACTATTGAGGGCTTTGAAGTAGATGGAGGAAACAAAGCTGCCAGCGGCTACCGTTTTGTTGGCATACTCTATCGCAACGTGAAGCCAGGAGTTATCTCCAATAATGTGCTTCATAGCCTATATCCGCCATCCGGAAAGGGAAGCGGCCCTGAAACCGTAGGCATCCTTATCTACGGCGATTCTGAAGTAGAAATTTATCAAAATGAGATTAGAGACTTTAGCCGTGTCGGAATAGGCGTCTCAGGAGACGCTGGACCAAACATTGATCCAGTAGTGATAATTCAAGAAAATACTGTTTTCGGAAACGGATTGGAACCAGAGACTGACTGGTGGGCCGAAAACGGCATACAAGTTGGATATGGGGCAACAGGATACATCGTTGGCAACAGAGTTTTCAACTGTACCGTGAATAATCCAAACTGGGCGGCAAGCGGAATACTAATTGTCGACACAGACGGAGTAACCGTTGACAGCAACTACATTGAAGGCTGCGACGTCGGCATAGGTGCTGTGGACTTTCCAAGCGCCTACGGCCATCCATGGGACTATCACATTCTATCTAACATCCTCATAACTGGCAACACGCTAATAGAAAATTCATGGCAAATAGACATATCCAATGACGCCAGAAACATCACAGTAACCCATAACGACATAATCAATGCTACTGGAAACGGAATTGACGTATGGAGCTACTTCGGCGACGTATACCCAACAGATGTGAAGATACACTACAATAACATAGAAGGCAGCGGCGGCTATGGCATATGGGCCTCAGAAGAACTAGCGAACCAACCTGTTGACGCACGTTTCAACTGGTGGGGCGATCCAACAGGTCCATATCACAACACAACGTGGACCTACAAAGGTGAGCCCTACGGTCCCAACTACGGCCTAGGCGACCGCGTAAGCGATTATGTACTATACGATCCGTGGCTCGAGTGCTCATGGCCAGCGCCTCCACCAACTATAAAGGTTGAACCACCTTTCTATAAAGCAAAGTTACTCGATGAAACATTTACCATTAACATAACCATTAACGATTTAAGCATTGGCTGGAGACTTGTGGATCTGAGGTTCCGACTAACATATAATGATACATTGCTTGAAATAGTGGACGTATCTCCTGGCGACTTCTTCTATGATCCACGCTGGAATCTAAATGGTGTATCCTTCACATGTCATATTGAAGATGAGTATGCTCCTCACATATTAGTTGAATTTCTGTTACTTCCAAATGCTACTACAGGACGCTGGGAAGCATTTCCAAGAGGAAACGGGACATTACTGACAATAACTTTCAAGGTAATCTATCAGGAAAGAGGCTACAATGTATTACAAGGTGGCTACTTCAAGCCTCCACTAACATGCAACTTTACACTCTTCGATGTTCTTCTGATGAATGTTGATGAAGAGCCTGTCCCATACAATCTTGAACATGGAAATTACACCATTTATCCGACAAATATAGCCGACGTAAATTACGATGGCCGCGTTGATATTGAAGACATACGCTCCATTGCAAAAGCATTTGGAGAAAATCCAACTCGGCCAAGATGGAATCCAGAATACGACCTTAACCACGACATGAAAATAGACATCGAAGACGTCTATATATCGGCAAGAAACTTTGGCTGGAGATTAGACTGTTAAAATAATCTATAAATCCACTCTTTTTCTTTTTTGGGCTTGTATGCGGATTGCCTTTCTTTTCGATGCCCATCTTCAAGTGTCTTTGACGCTGGCCGTCTGTTTTTTCGCTATAATTTTTGGCTTAAATTTGCTAGGATTGTTAAAGTTTCCATTCCAAACTAAACTGTTGGTAAGTAAAATTGCTAAAAAATACGTTTTCACCTACATTGGACTTTTTATTCTTGGGTTCATCTTCTGTTTCCTAGATCCCTGTATTGCGCCAATTTTCGCTTCAATGGCATCCTTTCTTTTCTCTGAATTTTTCTTTTTCACGTTATTCGTTTTTAGTAGGTGCCTTTGTCCCGTTTGTTCTCATCGGATTATTTGTTGGGGGCAATCTCCAAAATAACTAGGTGGGCTTACAAACATAGGGTTTTCCTCAGAGGTTTAAGCGGCATAATCCTGCTGGGGTATGCATTATACCTCCTTCTTTTAATTATACTTCACTAGTCTTGAAATTTTTCTTACTTTTCCAAGTAGAACGATTGTCGAAAAGAACATTAAAGTGGCTATTGCTAAAATGGAAGATTCGGGAACTATTATTACCCTTAAATTATTGGTAGTGGGGTCATGGCTTAAGTAAATTACTGTTACTTCGGGGGCCTGATATATGAATGCTGTATTTATTATGGTACCGTTAATTGTTATACTGTACGGTGGTGTAAGTAAACCGGATGGAATTTCCAGTCTGTAAAATAATGTGTTATTATTCGCAGTGTTGGAAGCAAAGATTACTATTGAACTGTTGTGTTTGAAATATTCCACTTTTTGGATTTTGAAGTTGGATATGATGTTTAATTGGTACCCGGAAACATTAAAGGTTGAGATAATTCCCATTAGTGGATAGTTATCAACATTATTTTTGTCGATTATATAGGATGTGTCGCCTATCCCGTCGCTGCCGCTTTCATTTTGATAAGGACCGAAGTATTTGTCAAAACCATTATAGTCGCTCCAGTAGTTTCCGCCGAGTGGGTAGTCGTGGTTCCATATGTTCGATGACCCAGCTATACTTTCTGTGTAGTTTACAAGAACTTGTTTTCCATTTTCTAAAAAGTTGTTGCCGTATATAGAATTGTTGAATGCTTCTTTTATAAAAACCCCGATTTGGTTCTCTTCAATATTGTTATTTATTATTATGTTATTTTTGCAGCTTTCCATAGAGATTCCCCATTCATTTTTTATTAAATTGTTTTGTTCAATTATATTGTTTTGAGAGTAGGCGAGTTTTATACTGTACCATTCGTTGTTTGTGAAATTGTTTTGATAAACATGGTTGTTGAATGATTTCTCGATCCATATTCCGTTTTTGTTATTTGATATATTATTCCAACAAATGATGTTGCCTTGAGAATACCATCCAACCCATATGCCGAAATTATTGTTGAGAATTCTGTTCTTTTTTATTGAGTTATTGGCCGATTTATAAAGCCATATGGCATCGCTAAAAGCTTGAATTTCTACATTAATTATTGTCACATTTTTTCTTTCAGATATATCGATTCCAATTCCTCTTCCAGTTCCTCTAATTACGTGGTTACTTCCATTTATTATTATGTTATCTCTTTCTGCAATTATAGAACCGGAGATATCTGCCAAAAGCGTGTAAGTGACGTTATTCAAAGATTTAATCGGAGCGTCAGCTGGTTCAATACGTCCATCGCTTCTAATGTAAATTGTTTGGTTCTCTGCACTTAAAGAGACGTTTGGTACTGATGAAATCAAGATAAGAGAGTATAGAATTATTGAAAGTGAGATCCCTAGGATAATTTTGACTTTCATATCGCAGCCTCCACTTTGTTGATTTCATTTTATAGGCAACCTTAAATTTTAATATGCCTAATAAATCTATGTGGAGCTAATTCAGGAATGGAGACTAAGAAGAAAAAGGGGGTCTCATCTTTCATCATAAAATCTTATGTTAGCCTTGTTAAGTTTGTGAATTCAATTCTTGAAAGAATTTTTAAACTACCGCTTTATTTAACAGTTTTCTTAACGAGCTTTTTAATATCCATCCCCATAGTTGCAGTTTGGTCTTTCTTTTCGTTAATGAATTTCCTGCCCAATCCTTGGAGAGCCATCCTGATTTGGGGGCTTTACTTTTTACTTGTTATTCTTACAGCTGCAGCTGATTACGTTAGGTCATCATAAGAGTTTATGAAACTGGAAAAATGTGTTATTTAGAACAGCGTTTTTTAAGTAAGCATATTAATGATAAGATAACGGATAAACTGATAAGCCATGTGAAGTTCATGGCCTCTGGCACTACGATTATCTTTACTTCTTCTGTTGTTTGATATAGATAGCTTAAGTATAAGATTGTGCGTCCATCTACAGCTTTTAACGATAAATGGTTTAGTAGCATTGCGCCGTTTGTTGTTAAACTAACATTATCTGGTTGTATAAGCTCTTTTGGGAGACCTAATAAACAGAAACCGCTGCTGCTGTTATTGTCACTAATAATGATAACCAGTTCTCCTTGAGCTGTATAATCGAGTTTAGTAATCGTCGAGTTGGAGATTATATCGAAAATGTACTCCTTTTTCCCTATAATTGTTTTAAATGGACGATATCTACTCATTAATGGGTAAGTATCGTTTTGTCCATTTTCAGTATATGGTTCATCGCCGATTCCGTCTCGATTTCTGTCCAATCCCTTATACTTGTCCCAATAATTTCCGAATCCAAGATTGTACCATGTTACGTTTTCTATACCGCTGAAGGATACATCTTTAAAATTATTGATAAAATTGTTACAGTAGACTAATATATCCCTGCTTTTTACAAGGTATAATCCGAACTGGGTGCTGTGTGCAGCTATATTGTTTCCTCTGATAATTGTCCTGTTCGATTCTAGAAGGGATATTCCACACCAATCGTTTTGTTTTATGTCGTTAAACTGCACTATATTTCCTACCGAATGAGATATGCCTATTCCTCCCTCATTCATTTCGTCGGTTCCCCAAACTTTGTTCCATTCAATGACGTTGTTATCTGACTCTATTAGATATACAGGTTGGCTCCACCGCATATTCGCAATAAAAGTATTGCTTGCCACCTTACAGTTTGTAGACCAAGCAAGATAAACGTGATTGTAGTATACGCTAGTTAGAAAGTTTTTTTGAATTGTTAGGTTTTCGCATTTGTAAGCATAGATTCCCATACCTGTGGTGACGCCAGCATAGACGTCGCATTTGATATCTGTAATTTTATTTTCTTCTATTAGGCAATTCTTAACTTCTTCTAAATACATGCCTGTTTCTGCGTTTCTTATCCAAAATTTAGAAATGGCAACGTTGTTTGCCGTTATTTTTATTAGAATTTGTGTTCCATTTCCTTCGATTATTGTTGTCGAACTGTTTTCACCAATGATGGTTACAGACTTGTTGATGGAAAGATATTCTTTGTATACGCCAGAGGCCACATAGATTAGTTGGCCATCTTTTGCATGGTTAATGGCTTGCTGAATACTGCTGTAATCTTCTGGAACATGGATGATATTGCTGCTGGAACTAATCGAAGCAACCGTTAAGCAGTTATCTTGTTGGCTTAAAATTGTTAAAAGAAAAAGTAGCAGTAATAGCTTCTTCATCTTCTCCTTCTTCCTTTTCTAATACGTCTTTTTGAGATTTTCTGTTTGGTCTTAGCGTAAAGGTATGCTCCTACTAAGACCAAAGCAGAAAACAGTACAACAATTATAAATGTAGTGATTATGGGATCAAGGCCCCCTTCAGGTTCTTTATTTAACTTAAATTTTGCATAGCTAACTTCTTCCTGTATAGAATATTCCTTAGACTCTGCTGTAAGTGAGTAGTATTTAACAGACTTAAAGTCTGAAGAAAATTTTTTGGGGAAAACTATATCGAAAGTTGATTTGTCTCCGCTTCTACCTGAAGGCTCAAGTTTACTGATTGAATAGGATTCAATTGCTATTACTGAGTAGTCCTTATCATAGAAGGTTGCATATATAATAATGAACCTTGTCTCACTACTACCAGCGTTCTCTATTATTCCCAAAATTGAATCATTATATGGATGGTGATAAGTTATCCTTAACTTACACGGTCTATCGTTCTGAAGAGGTTCGTAACTTTCCACTTTGACCTCGTAACTTGTTACTTGCTTCGCCACTTTTATCTCAGTTAATACGAAACTAAATGGACTTCTCCTTTTTTCTAAAAGGTATATTAGAGAAATTATTTGATTTTTGGAGTATATTATATCGCCCGTGGCATTATAGAAAATAAATTTAAGTATAACGTTCATGTAGTTTTCGGTGCCGACATTTTCTACTTCTCCAAATACCCAGTACCAGCTTCCATCGAAAATGCCGCGATGACTGACTATTCTAATGTCGTTTTCTGCGCTTACTAAAGAAAGACCACCTTGCAGGAAGCTGGCAAAAATTAAAATTGATATATATAGGAATGTTTTAATTTGTGAGGTCAGTTTCCACATTTGTTTCACTCTAGGTTAGATAATTTTCAAGAAAATTATGTTTTCCCATAATCCTCTCCGACGAAAATATTCTTGAACTTGATTTCTCACTTCACGCTTGTTAACTTCTCTTCCAATTATCACACAGCTTATCTCCCTTGTTGGCTTGCTTCTGAATTTAAATATAATTTCTTTCCTTTTGATATTATATTTCCTAATTATCTTGATTTTAAAGCGTTCTAACCCATGATTGGGACATATCATTTCTACAAATACTGCATGCATGGTTTCTTCCCATGCAATTATTCTTGAGAGAAATGTGGAATTAAAAGTTATCGATTCTGGAGGGTGTCAATTTTTATATGAGTTTGTTCTCTAAACCTTAATGAAGTCTTCAGAGAGATATAAACAATG
>Ga0190286_1000600_pt1 | contig 14627 bp, 15 predicted proteins | sample 48691834_MG_FD_183241 | JGI IMG/M metagenome (GOLD analysis project Ga0190286, IMG submission 183241) | Hydrothermal vent microbial mat bacterial communities from Southern Trench, Guaymas Basin, Mexico - 4869-18-3-4_MG | ecosystem: Environmental > Aquatic > Marine > Hydrothermal vents >... | reverse complement strand
AAACTAAATACCTTAAACTCAATCCCCGATAAGCTGATAAAACAGGCGGTTAGAAAGAATAACGATAGGCAGATAAGTAGAAAATCGCTCAGATTAGGTAAAAATTTGATGCTTAGAATTTGGAGTTTTGGAATGCCCCGTCCTTTTAGGACGGAGCATTATCTTTTAATACTCAGGCATACCACCACCTGGAGGCATAGGCATTTCCTTCTTTTCTTCTGGTTTTTCTGTAACTATGGCCTCTGTAGTCAATAGCAGCCCAGCTACACTGGATGCATTTTGCAATGCAATCCTTGTTACCTTTGCCGGGTCAATAATGCCTGCTTCGTACATACGTTCAAAATCACCTTTAGCTGCGTTAAAACCATAGTCTCCATCTTGGGATTTTACCTTTTCTAATATTACAGAGCCTTCAAACCCAGCATTGTTTGCAATCTGTCGAATTGGGTCTTCTATAGCCTTTTTAACGATTTCAATACCTGCCATTTCATCCCTATCCTCGCTCTTTAATTTCTCTAAGACAGGCAAACACCTTATAAGGGCTGTTCCGCCACCAGGGACAATGCCTTCTTCCACAGCCGCCTTAGTAGCATTTAGGGCATCCTCTACACGTGCCTTCCTCTCTTTCATCTCCACTTCAGTGGCAGCCCCAACACGGATCACAGCCACCCCTCCTACTAGTTTTGCCAAACGCTCTTGTAACTTTTCACGGTCATAATCAGAAGTAGTTTCCTCTATTTGCGTACGCAGTTGTTTAACTCTGGCCTCAATGTCTTCCTTTTTCCCCTTCCCACCAATGATAGTAGTATTATCTTTATCAATTACTATTTTTTCAGCACTGCCCAAATCATTCAATGTGGTATTTTCTAACTTAATTCCCAAGTCCTCAGAAATGACCTGCCCTGCTGTAAGTATGGCAATGTCATGGAGCATGGCCTTTCTTCTCTCACCAAATCCAGGTGCCTTAACAGCAGCACAATTAAGGGTTCCCCTTATTTTATTTACTACCAAAGTGGCTAAGGCCTCGCCTTCCACATCTTCTGCAATAATCAAAAATGGCCTTCCAGACCTTGCCACGTTTTCCAGCAGAGGTAAAAGGTCCTTCATACTACTAATCTTTTTTTCATGAACCAGGATATAAGGGTTTTCTAAACGGGTTTCCATCTTTTCTGCATCAGTAACAAAATAGGGAGAAATATAACCACGGTCAAATTGCATCCCCTCTACTACCTCTAATGTAGTTTCAATCCCTTTTGCTTCTTCTACAGTAATAACGCCTTCTTTCCCCACCTTGCCCATTGCCTCAGCAATGATTTGACCAATGGTCTCATCATTGTTTGCAGAAACAGTGCCTACCTGGGCTATCTCTTTTTGTTCCTGACAAGGTTTACTTATCTTTTTTAATTCTTCTATAACACTATTTACTGCCTTTTCGACTCCACGCCTTATAATCATGGGATTACTTCCAGCAGCTACCAGTTTTGTGCCCTCTTTAAATATACTCTGGGCTAGAACCACTGCTGTAGTGGTTCCATCGCCTGCGGCGTCGCTTGTCTTACTAGCCACCTCTTTTACCATTTGGACGCCCATGTTTTCAAATTTGTCTTTGACCTCAATCTCCTTAGCTACTGTCACACCATCCTTTGTAACAAGAGGTGATCCAAAGGTCTTCTCTAAAACCACATTCCTACCTTTTGGGCCCAAAGTAACCTTTACAGCATTAGATAATAGGTCCATACCCCTCATCAGGGCCTCACGTGCATGAACATTATACTTAATCTCTTTTACTGCCATAACAAAATCCTCCCCTTCTTAATATTTTTTTATTCTTCAATCACACCTAAAATGTCATCTTCCCTCATAACAAGGTGTTCCACATCCTCAATCTTTATCTCTGTTCCTGCATACTTACTAAAGATTACCTTGTCACCTACCTTCACTGAAAGAGGTACCTTCTTCCCATTTTCTAAAATCTTTCCTTCCCCCACAGCAATCACTTCTCCTTTAATAGGCTTTTCTTTAGCTGTATCAGGAATAATGATACCTCCTTTTGTCCTATCTTCTTCTTCTACCCTTTTAACAAGAACCCTATCAGCTAATGGTCTAATCTTCATCTTAGCCCTCCTATCCTAAGTTTTATTAACACTCGTGGCCAAAAAGTGCTAAGTATATATAAATATTTTTTTTAGAAAAGCAAGTAGTAAATCAAAATTGCTAATAGTGATTTTTTAACCTTCTACTTCTATTTTGGTTACCTTCCTCTTTTTGGACTTTTCAACCTCAGAAATTCTATCTTCTACAAGTGATTTAAGACCTAAAAGAAATTCAATACGGGCATTGTCTAAGTGTTCAAAAAAATCAGGATGTCTTTTTCTTCCTTTGTTAAAGGATTTTAAAAACAGGTCTAAAGGCCATAGTAGCGGGCAATAATAAAAAGCTCTTTCTTCTCTTTCCTTCCTCTTTCCTTCTGCCTCTTCTTTTTTAGCCATCCTTTCCTCCAAATTTTATAGTTAAGGTTTTTCCCTCTATTATTGCTTTATTGGGTTTGTTTAAGGCAAATGATCTTGGCAATATGATATGTTTTTTAAAACTTCCAACACGTACCACAAGCTCATCACCGATTTTATTTAATTCTACTTCATCTTTTGTAACAAACGGGAGATTGAGACGCAAGACATAGGCCCCATCTTGTTTGCAAAAATCATAAGGGCCTTTTGAATAGAAGATATCTGCAGGATTTTTATCCCTATAAATTTCTTCAGCCAACCTTTTCAGACTTTCATAGCCTAAGACCTCATTGGTAAAGAGGCTTACTTTAAAGATAGGAACAGGGGAAAAATGTTCCATAGCCAAATCAATATAACCTTCTTGGGACTCCTTCCACAAATTAAAATACGAATCTTTAACACCTTTTGGCAGGATGCGATTTATAATAAGGGCATCAGTACAAAGTTTGTAAAGATTAAAAAACATAAATGCTCGCTGTGTTTCTTTTAAAACCATTTTTTCAGGATTGGTTATAAGTCTTACGGTGGTAATATTTGGATTAGTTAAAAGTTTATCTATGCCCTCTAATCTACTAAATAGATGCTCAATGCAATCAAAATAGCTATCTTCTGGTAAAGGTACATCAGAAATCCGCTTGGCTATAGGCCTTACATAATGCGCAACTCTTCTTTCTAACTTAAACAGCTTCTTCATATACCATTCCAAAGCTGTAGGAATGCTGACAAATCTAATAGATTCTCCTGTGGGGGCACAGTCTAAGATGATAACATCATATAAATGGGCACGCCAATATTTGTTTATGTGTAAAAGGATACTTATCTCTTCCATCCCGGGCAAAATAGCCAATTCTTCTGCAGCCAATTCTTGTATCCCGGTGGCATTTAATAGAATAGAGACGTATTTTTGCACTTCGCCCCAATTTTTTTGAAGCTCTTCCTGGATATCCAATTCTTGAATCCATAGCTTTTTATTTATTTTAAAGGGTAAGCCCTTGCTTTTATCCATAAGAGTCTTCTTCAAATCAAATGCATCGCTTAAACTGTGGGCAGGGTCTAAAGACATAACCAGGGTGCGTAGACCCTGATGGGCAATTTTAACGCCTGTGGCAGCGGCTATGCTTGTTTTTCCTACGCCACCCTTTCCTGCAAAAAGGATAATTCTCATAAACAGATTATAACCATTTTTATTAATTGTGACAACTAAATAAAAGTATATGGGCCTGGAGATATTACCAGCCTGGCTCTTTAAGCAAGATACAAACAGTGCAAAGGGGTATTTCAGAGTGATTTGGATGGGTAGAGGCCTTGTGGCACTCCAAAAAAATAGCTGGTGCAAAGGATGCCTAAATATGGTAAATTATATATAATAAATAGGAGGAATTATGAAAAAGCTTATTTTATGCCTGTTACCTATAACTTTTTCTTTCTTCGCAAGTTGTGCACCTGTAATCTCAAAACAACTTAGACAACAAGCAGAAAAGGAGTTGATTTTGAGTATGGTTGCCAAAAAACCTGATACCTATAGGGGTAAAATTATACTCTGGAGCGGGGTTATTATAGAATCGATAAACACAAAAGAAGGAACCTTGATTGAAGTGCTTCAAAAACCTGCTAACAGGCGAGGGAGACCAAAAGATGTTGATAACTCAGAGGGAAGATTTTTGGTCTTATGTCCTGATTACTTGGATGTAGCCATTTATAGCCAAGGTAGGAAAATAACAGTAGCAGGAGAAATTAAAGGGAAGAGAACCCACTCCTTGGGTGAGATTCAATATACCTATCCATTAATCTTTTCAAAAGAAATATACCTCTGGCCTGAAGAAAAAGAGGTAACCTATCCCTATGCCTATCCTTATTATTATTATTGGCCTCACCCTTTCTATCCTTACTGGTATCCGTGGTACCCTTATTGGTGGTGAATTATTTAAGCTATTTTCCGTAATTATTCACCGCAGAGTGCACAAAGGACGCAGAGAAAATAAGAATCTTAAAAATGCTTTGCTCTCCGAGCCGGAGGCTTTTGTGCTCTGTGATCTCTGTGGTTCCCCTGTTAAATTTCCCTAGGGGAACCCTATTTAACAGGGTGAATCTGCGGTAAATAGAAAAATGATGAACGGTTACTATTTTCCTTCTTCTACCTCTTGTATCAATTGTAAACAATCAGAAACAATCTTTTTTGCCATAGGATTGCGATGTTTTTCTAACCACTGAATAAATAGCGGCCTCCAGGACATCTAATCTTCTTCCAAGCTCCCTTAATAACTTTCTATCTCTCTCCCACTGGTTTTGCCCGTTTCACATCCCTCTCCTCTTAGTATTTCTTCCTCATCCATGCTATAAATCTCCTTACCTTCCTTTTTTAACATTGTAAAAGAAATACGACTTTAGATAATTAAAATCTTCTATGCAATCAACTATTGGCTCCATCTCAATCCCTGCCCAAAGAGCGGCATCTGCACAGGCATAAGAGACATTTCCTAAATCACCTAAAGCAATTACCAAAAGATCAATATCACTATTATCCGTAGCTTCTCCTCTTGCCAAGCTCCCAAATAATATTAGCTTGGCAATCTTGTTTCTTACTTTACTCTGAAGAAACCTATCTTTAAAATATTCAAGCGCTTTTATCTTCCTTTTATAAGCTTCCATAGTTTAGACTTTTATACTTTTTAATTTGTTAGTTTATTATAACACATATTGTAAACTAATGCCAATAAGGCTAGTAAAGGTTTCATATTCTCCGTTACGCCCTGGTATATACCTGTATAACTTTTCCTCAAGCCAAATTTTTCCAAAATTAAAAGATTCTCAGTCAAATTAAATAATTTTCCTCAAAAAAAGATCAGCTACGGCATTCGTCATTCCTTCCTCAAAGGAAACTCTCGGCCTAAAACCTGTCTGTTTTAGCTTAGAATTGTCACAAAGAACAGTTCTACCAAGAACTTCAATAGCATGTCTTGTGAGCAATGGTCTGTCTTTCACACCAAAAACTTTGTAAAGTATTTCAAGAAAAAATGCTATTCCATACGATATTGGGTAAGGAAACGATAATTTTGGTCTTTTCAAATTTGCTATCTGAGCAATCTTTTCCACTAATTGTCTAAAAGTAACCCTTGTCCCGTCCGAAACTATATACCCTTCTCCTATGGCTTCATCGCTTTCACTAAGATTTACAACTGCCTTAGCAAAATTCATCACATAGCATAACTCAATGTAGTTATTTCCATTTTGGCTGAAATAGAAGAGATGTCCCCTTTTTAGTGCCTTCACAATCTCGGGGAAAAAGTGTTGATCGCCGGGTCCATATACCCAAGGTGGATATATTACCGTTACCGGAATGTCATACTTCTCTCTATATTCCCACACCAACTTTTCAGCTAGAAGCTTTGAATAGGGATAGGGATTTGATTTAATCACTTTTTTACTTTTCTCCGAAATTAACCCTTGCGATTTGTGGTCAAACACGTCGTATGTACTGATATAAACTAATCTCTTAATATAATTGTGTAGGCAGGCATTTAATACATTTCTGGTTCCATCAACATTTATTTTAAGGAACAACGATTTAGGCCCCCAATCTGATACGTAAGCTGCTAAATGGATAACAATATCCATATCTTTAAGGCCCGTTATTAGGGAATCCATATCAAGCAAGTCGCCAAATACGATTTCTATATCTTTACCCTCGAAGAACGAGATATCTCTATTCCTCGGAACAAGTATCCTGACAGACCTTTTTCTGCTCAGAAGTTCATTTGCAATGTGCCGACCAATAAAACCGCTAGCACCTAAGATGAGATAATTCATGTCTTTTTTAATTCAGCAGACCAGGTCCGCAGCTACGTTTTTTGCTAAAATACATATTGTAAATTAATGGCTATGAGGCTGGCAAAACTTTCATACGTTCCGTTAAATCCTTGTATATTTGTTTGTGTAGTCCGATCATTATAAAATACAGCCTTATATCCAAGATCGATACTCAAGCCTTTATTTTGGTACCCAACTCCAAAATTTACTAGATGACTGTCAGAATCTGGCAGGATGGGATCCAAGGTTCTACTGGGTATTGGTGTATTACGAAACATATAGCCACCCCTTAATACTATTGATTTATTCAATTGATATTTGGCACCTAAAGCATAAAAAAGTGAATCATACCAATCTCTAAGGATAATTGTGTCTGGGGTATTTGGGTTCTCAAAGTCAGCAGATATCTTGTTAAAAGTTGACCAGTTAATCCAATAAAAGTCAAATTCAAATGTCCAATTTTTAAGCATAGTGGTTGACAGTCCAACCACCAAAATAGAGGGTAAATCAATATTATCAATGGAAACATCACCATTTTGAAATATATTTGCTAGAGAAGCATCAATAATGCCTATACCAGTAGCTGGTATGTTAAACCATGCATCCCCATCATAGTCTATATCTATTCTGCTGCGGTAGGACATTCCAAAATCTATGTCCTTAGTAACATGATACAATAGACCCAGATTAAATCCCTGACCTTCTCCGTCACCTTCTATTTTAGTTCTTCCCTCGGGTAGTCCGGGTATACCTACCTCTTTTGAAAGATTAATTGCTCTTTTCATCTCTACCTCAGAGAAGACATAATCAAATCCCACTGCTAAGGAAAGCCTGGGATGGACCTGCCAGGAAATAGCAGGATTTAAAAAATAGGTTTTAATCTCAGTAAATGTAGAAATAAAACGCCCCTCCCAATTATCGGGCCAATCAGTAGAAATCCCAAAAGGGCAGAAAAAGCCAAACCCAGCAGTAAATTCATCGCTCATTTTATGGGTAACATAGAAATTAGGAACAAAATAGGTATGGTGCTTCATCTCGGTTTCATGGCCTGTAATTGGATTTCTGTACGTTGTTCTTGGAATAATGATTGCCCCACCGGTGGATATACTGGTTCCTTTCAACCGACTCATGGCCGCTGGGTTATAAAATACTGCTGAAGGCCTATCTACCTGGGCAGTATAGGCCAATCCCATTCCTGTGGCTGCAGCATCGTGGTCGTATATTAGAAAACCCCCTGCAATGGCCATAGAAATGTTAAAAAATACCACCAAAACAATAAGTACCAATACCGCTATCAAGTTTTTCATGTTTCCTACTCCCGTTTTTTTAATAACCATAGCCTTCTTTTTTTTTATATTCCAGGACTGCCTTAACATGCTCATCTTCCCAGATTCTCCAGCCTTTCCAGTCCCTCTTTACATTTTTCAATTGAGGGATCCTATCCTCTGAGAGCCATCTTCTCAAGGTAGATTCAGAAATTCCAACCTTTTTCAAAAATTCCTTTGTGGAGTAAGTCACTATAGTTATCCTAGTTGAAGGTGTAAAAGGTATTATACCTTTTTAAAAATTTGTCAAATATTTTCTCATTTAAGCGGATACCTTTTTTTTCTTTGTATAAGCCTATATTAAACAAAGTTAAAATATTTTAAAGCCTATTCCTACTTATACGCCTTTTCCTTTTGCTCTTATCGTGATAAAATGATTTTCTAGATGTTTACAGGATTGATACAGGGAAAAGGGAAGGTTATTAGGGTTGAGAAAGGTGCAAAAGGGGTAAAGTTTTGTTTGAGGCCACTTTTCCAATTAAATGGTTTAAAGATAGGAGATAGCATTGCTGTTAGTGGGGTATGCCTTACAGTAGTAGATATGGGCCAAGAGGGATTTTCTGTAGAACTTTCACCAGAAACACTTAGCCGCACTACATTTTCTTACATAAAGCAGGGACAAGAGGTGAATTTAGAGCAGCCACTGCGCTTAGGGGATAGGATAGGTGGACACCTGGTCACAGGTCATGTAGATACCATTGGAGTGGTAACAGACCGTAAAGAAAAGAGTGAGAATATAGTATTTACATTCTCTATTCCAGATGATTGGATGCGTTATGTAGTAGAAAAGGGCTCAATTGCCATAGATGGCATTAGCCTTACAGTAAATCGATGTTTTAGCAAAGGTTTTGAGGTAAATATAATTCCTTATACTTCAAAGGTTACTACTATGGGCCAGTATAAAGTAGACCATAAGGTAAATATTGAGACAGATATCATTGGGAAGTATGTAGCTAGATTGCTTTCTGCCTGGCAGAAAAAACACATAGATGAAGCGTTCTTAAAACAACATGGGTTTTGGTAAGACATGGTTTCTGCATGGTCTTTAGGTAGGTTAAGGGGTATTGAGCTCCGTATTGATTTTAGTTGGTTTATCGTCTTTATATTGCTTAGCTGGACCCTGAGTACCTATTATTTCCCAAAACATTATCACTTTTCTCCCTGGCTCAATTGGACTACTGGAATATTGGCTAGCCTCCTCTTGTTTTTTTCAGTAATTATCCATGAACTCGGACACTCTTTGGTGGCACAGAAGCAAGGAAAGGAAGTAAGGAGTATTACCCTATTTATCTTAGGCGGGGTGGCTCAGATTACAAAAGAACCTGCAAGCCCGTATGAAGAGTTTAGTATAGCCATTGCAGGCCCGTTGACCAGTTTTGCCTTGGCCATTATATTTGCTGGTCTTTGGTGGGTTACGGGTGATTTTAGTGAGCCTATTTCTGCCCTGGCTAAGTATTTGACCATAATTAATGTCATTTTAGGCACCTTCAACCTATTGCCTGGATATCCTATGGACGGTGGGAGGGTACTAAGGGCTATCTTATGGAAGACAACAGGAAAGTTGAGAAAGGCCACCCAAACTGCTTCACGGGTAGGGCAAGGAATTGCCTTCTTTTTTATATCTTTTGGTCTATTTCAAATATTAACAGGGCCTTGGCTAAATGGCCTCTGGTTGATGTTTATTGGGTGGTTCTTACACAATGCCTCACAAAAAAGCTACCAACAAGTTTTGCTAAAAGAGCTTTTAGTAAATATCAAGGCCAAAGACCTTATGAATCCTGATTTTATTACTGTTTCTCCTGATATCAGTTTACAGCAGCTTGTCAATGAGCACATCTTAATAAGTGGAGACAGAACATTCATCGTTACTAAGGATGAAAAGATTTTAGGTATGATTTGCTTAAAAGATATTAAGAAGGTAGTGCCAGAAAAGCAGCCTTATATCTCAGTAAAAGAGACCATGGTGCCAAAATCAGACCTTGTACTAGTTACACCAGAAGAAGAAGCCATCCAGGTACTTCATCGCCTTAGTATTCGTGATGTTCACCAGATCCCTGTAGTGGTTAGCGAGAAGGTGGTAGGTATGATTACCCGTAATGATATAATAAAGTGGCTACAAATAAGAACAGAATAAGGCTGGAGAAAATCTATGAATAAAGTAAGGGCGCATGTAATTATTGAAGGTAGGGTCCAGGGTGTTTTCTTTCGTAGCTCTACCCAAGATGAGGCTGTGAGATTAGGAATTACTGGGTGGGTAAAAAATCGAAGGGATAGAAAAGTGGAGGCAGTGTTTGAAGGCGAAAGAGATAAAGTTGAAGAGATTATAAACTGGTGTCATGTTGGCCCACCTTGGGCAAAGGTAAGGAAGGTAGATATTACCTGGGAAACTTACAAAGACGAGTTTAAAAGATTTTCTGTTACCTATTGAGCCGGATAAAGCAAGATTAGTTGATTCGTTAAATTGTTATGCCTCGCCTGAGCGAGAGCGACCCGCCCGCCTCGCAAGCGAGCTTGCTCGCGTTGCGGGCAGGTGGCGGGCAGATCTGAACTCTAAACCTGTGAACGCTTACATATCCCCTTTATCTTCCTAAAAGTTGCCTGACAGAGAAAAATATAATAGCTAAGCTTACAAGCAAGCCAGCCACAGAAAATGGGCATGCAGGCAAGCCTTTTTGGGCAAAGGGGCTCAGGCCCTTTATTAAAGCTATGGTAGCAAAGATGGATACAAGGCTAGCAAAAATTGTACCAAAGATTAGTGCGTATCTTAATTGTTTTAGTCCCAGGAAAAATAGGCCTAACCAGATGACACACATAAGATAAACAAAGATTGGGGCACCCTTTTCTAAAATAACAGGGATAAAGATAATGGCCAAGGCAGGTATAATGGCTGCTATAAGCATTAATATTAATACCATCTATTTTTCCTGGTATTTGTTTTAGTTGATCAGTTGATCAGTTACGTTTGTGATGCCCGTAGGACGCATAGGGCAGAGAGCAAAGGGCACAGTTTTCTTTATGCTCTATGCTTCACACGATACGGACTAACCTTTAACCCAACTTCATAAATCTTTAGCAAAAATCCTATATTTCTTGTAGAGTTTTGGATTCAATTTTCTCATTATTGCATTATTCACAATGTTATTATCTTCCAATACCCAGCCAATTTCCCATTTGTGATAGCCCTTTTCTTTGGATACCTCAGCTATTTTTAAATAAAGCAAGGGCCCCAATGTATGCCTATATTCCTTTTTAATGCCTACAGTTAACCCTCGAGTCAAATCTATCTTTCTAGAAAAATAAAGCCACTTAAATATTCCAAAAGGGAAAAGCCTGCCGTTTATCTTTTTTAATACCTGATTGATATCCGGTATACATAGATTAAATCCTACCAATTCACCATCCTTTTCCACTGCCAAGGCAAGATCAGGGATTAGTATCTTTTTTAACTCCTTTGCTATATATGAAAATTCTTCTTTTGTTAAAGGAACAAATCCCCAGTTTTCACTCCATATAGAATTGTATATATCTTTTATCTTCTTTTCCTCTTCGGGGTCATTCAATCTTATAGGTCTAATTTTAAAATCTTTATAAGACATTCTTTTTTTAATTTTTTCAAATATTCCATTATCAAACTTGCCAAAATCTATAAAATATGAATGAAGATCCTTTGCCTTTTTAAATCCGTATCTTTCTATGTATTCCTGGTAATACTGAGGATTGTAAGGCATCATAGCTGTTGGAGGTAAATTAAATCCCTCTATAAGAAGGCCACATTCATGATTAGTGGATAGATTCACAGGCCCTAAAATCTTTTGCATTCCATTTTCTTTTAGAAATTTCTCAGCTTCATTAAAAAGTGAAACAGCAATAGAATAATCTTTAAGTGTCTCGAAAAGACCAAAATAACCTACATTTTCTTTGTAATAATCAATATATTGTCTATCTATGACCGCTGCTATGCGCCCTATAGGCTTTCTATCTTTATAGGCCAAAAATAACTTTACTTTGGCATGTGAGAAAAATGGATTTTCCTTTGGATTTAGAAATTTCTTTCTTTCAGATATAAGTGGAGGAACCCAATAAGGGTTGCTTTTATATACCTTCCAGGGAAATTTTATAAATTTATCTAGCTGTCCTTTGTCCTCTACTGGGATAATTTGAATATAGTTAGCCTTCATTCCCCCCTCCTCTTATCCAAAAATCCCTAATTATTTACCCCGTTAGAAATAAAGCCCTGCCCCTATCAGATATGAAATATTATCTAAAAAGGCCGCTCCATCAGACTAACACGGCCCGTCTAAACTTTCTAACGGGGTTTACTTAGTTCTCTAAATCAGCTCTGCTTTTTTTATTTTTCCTAAAGCAGTCTTTGGTAAATCCTTCCTAAATTCAACAACTTTTGGCACTTTATAACCTGAAAGCTTTTTCCTGCAAAATGAAATAATCTCTTTAGAAGATAATCTTGCGCCGTTTTTAGAAACCACCACTGCCTTGACCACCTCTCCCCTCAGTTTATCAGGCACACCAATTACTGCTACCTCTTCTACCTTTGGGTACTCAGATACAACAAATTCTACTTCATTTGCATATACATTAAGTCCTCCAACAATAATAGTTTCCTTTTTCCTACCTGTAATATATAGATAGTCTTCTTCGTCTATAAAGCCCAAATCACCTGTATAAAGCCAGCCATCCTTTAGTACCTCTTTTGTCAGTTCTGGTTCTTTGTAATAGCCAGGCATAATAAACCACCCCTTAAGCAATATCTCCCCTATTTGCCCTGCTGGTAAGGTATTCCCTTTGTCATCCACAATCTTTATCTCTACCCATGGGCAAGGTTTACCAATGATGCCTTTTTTATATTTTTTCTCTAAAGGCGCATCTTTTGGCAAAAGGACATTTGGGGCAGAAGACTCAGTTAGCCCCCAGCCTGTAATGCTTTTTACATGAGGAAATCTTTCTTCAAACTTTCTAAAAATCCTTGGATGACCAGGTGCCCCAAAATAGACAATAAGCCTTAATGAACTAAGTGATACCCTATTTATCTCTTTTTCTTCTAAAATGGCCTCTAACACAGAAGGAGGAAGCCAGGAGGCGGTAACTTTGTAGGTCTCAACATCCTTTAGAAAACGTTCAGGACTAAATCTTTCCCCTAAGACTAAGGTACTTCCTGCAGAAACAAGCGTTAAAAGATAAACAAGCCCTCCTGCATGAGAAAATGAAACATAACAAGCCAAAACAGATAAATCCTCAATATAATCAAAATATTTAAGTGTAAAAATGGGAGAATCTAGATGTCGATAGGTTAAAGGGATGGCCTTAGGCCTTCCGGTAGTGCCTGAGGTGTATATGATCACTGCCAGATCTTCTTCTTTTACCTTTATATTCTCAACTTCAATTACCTCCTTTTTGATCAGTTTGTTAATTCCGGTAATTACCTTCTTTAAGGAAGGTACCTTTAATATTATATCCTCCTTTGCTACCAGATAATCAACCTCTGCATGCTCAAGAACAGAGGCCAATTCCATGCTGGGAAAAGATACATCTAACGGCACTACAGTTACACCCAAACTCAAGGCTGCTAGATATAAATAGACATATTCAAGACAATTTGGCAGCCATATTGCAAGTTTTTCTCCTTTTTTCATGCCCAAATTATTAAATATTTCCATAAGCCCATTCACCTTTTCCATCAGTTCAGTAAAATTCTCACTTTTGCCACCGAAGGTAATGGCGGTCTTTTCAGGGCATTTTCTTGCTGTATTAAGTAAGCTACTATAAATATCCATTTCTTTAGGAATGAATTTTAATAGTGAAAATTTAGTAAAATGTCAACTCCAATGATTCTTAATATTCTTAATAATAAACTCAGCGCACTGAAGGCCAGATTTTACTGCTTGAACTGTTCCTCCCCCAGCCGGAAGGACAGAAGAACCTACATTAAATAAATTCTTGACAGGCAATTGAAATGAAAGTTTTCTATAGGTCTTACTTTCAGCAACTGGTAAAACGCAACTGCGGAATCCTATCTCAACAGGGTAGTCCAGTGAAGTGACATTCTTTTTCCAGACTATACTGTTTGTAAAGTTAGAGATAAGAAGATTGGCCCTTTCAAGAAGCCGCTCACCCTCTTGAATTATACGCTCTCTATTTGTTTCTCCTTTTGATGCACAAAACAGTAAGATAGCTGTTCTAAAATCTTGCTGATTTTCTTGGGGTAGAAACAGGCCAAAGGGCAGGTCATCTGGATAAATGCCATTAAAAAGTTGATGCACCATTTCATTTAAATCAGATGCTGGTAATGATACATATAAAACATTGCCGCCTTCAACATCAATTCTATTTTTATCAATAATTATAAAAATCATTGAGACCTGGAGGCCTTGTTTAAATGATTTAATTTGGTCCGAAAATGTAAAGGTAAAATTTATCCCTTTACAGAGTTTGAGAACCGTTTGCATAACACTAACCCCACTTATGATAAAATCTGATTTGACCCGTTCTCCTTTAGCCAATACCCCTACCGCCTTTTCGTCCTCGATCGAAATCCTCTCGACAGGTATGTTGGTGTATATCTCACCGTTATATTTTTTTATAATGTTTACAAAAGTATCTGGTATTTTCTGTATACCTCCCATGGGATAGAAAGGTTTTCCATAATCTTTGTTATTAAATGTATACCCGGGCATGTCGTCCGGTAAGCATCCATGAAATAAAGCAGACCTCATATTAAGAATATTTCGCATCAACTGATTTTTTGTGAGAAAGCAGGCTATGTCATTATGAGAATCCATATAGGAGTAAGATTCAAAATGCTTTTGTTTCCATAATTTATAAATTAATGATATTGTTTCATAAAATGAGAGCCCCATTTTTCTAAAATTCCTCAGTATGTGTCGCCCAGGCGGTATGCTTGTAAGGTATTTTCCTTTAGAGAATATATGGATTTTAACAGGAGCACTTTTAAAGGCAGGTTCTTCTTTTAATC
>Ga0190286_1000599_pt1 | contig 14636 bp, 14 predicted proteins | sample 48691834_MG_FD_183241 | JGI IMG/M metagenome (GOLD analysis project Ga0190286, IMG submission 183241) | Hydrothermal vent microbial mat bacterial communities from Southern Trench, Guaymas Basin, Mexico - 4869-18-3-4_MG | ecosystem: Environmental > Aquatic > Marine > Hydrothermal vents >... | reverse complement strand
CATAATAGCAGCACTATCAGAGAAGAAAGAGAATAAGAAATACAATATTTCTGAGTTAGCAGGAGAGTTAGAAATATCTCGACCACTACTGTATCTGCATCTTCAGAAACTTGAAGCGGTAGGGATAGTGAAGGGGAGGCAAGATTAAAGTTACAAACAGAACAGGGCTTGAAATAGCGATTGGTGATAATGATGGCAAGCATATAAAAGCACCGAACGTGCGAGACCTGACCGAAGAAGAGCGCGAAAAAGCGAAAGCGGTTGCTCTCTCCGACCCTGAAGTGAGAAACATCATAGCTGGCAAGAATTACGAGCTGGCGATAAAACCAGCGGGCATGATCATAACAAACGAGACAGGCGAAGTAGAAACGCAATTCAACGGCGCTTCTGTAACGTTCGAGTTAGAAGACGGAACGGTTTACTCCGTTCATCTAGACCTTGCTACGGAAAAGGTTATAAGAATCAGCCCGCCTATTTATAGGTAGAAGTATGAACTGAAAGTAGAAGGAAAGATGTTGTAGTCATGGAAGACGTGGGAGTTGAAGTGGGAGAAAAAGAAATAAAAGAAATAAAAGAGCTTTCTGAGATGCTTCATTCATCTAAATCCGAGGTTATAAGAATAGCAGTGGCGGAGGGTGTGAAAATCTTGCGCATGAAAATTGCAATGGCGAAATATGTTGATGATGAGTTCTCATTATGCCGTGCTGCGGAGTTTGCAGGGGTTTCCATACAGCAGATGGCGAGATACGTAGCAGAGAGGGGAATCCCTTTCTTTAAATACAGTATAGCAGAAGCGGAAAGAGATACAAAAGAGGCTGAGGACTGGTTGAGAGATGCGCATTCTCGTTGATTCTTCTACTCTGATTGCACTGGCAAAGATAGACGAACTGGATATGCTCAAAGAGAAGATAAACTAGTGCTTGATGAAGCAAACGCCAGAAGGTTTGCAGAAGCTATGCGATTAAAGTTCACAGGATTAATCGGTCTGCTTGTCGCAGCAGCGAGGATTGAACAACCGAAAAATGAAAAAGTACTGAGCATACTGGAAAAACTGGCAAGGAGTGATTTCAGAATGAGTTCGGATTTGTATTTGTGGGCTCAAGAAGAGATTGAGTGGTTTAAAAAGTGGTCAAAATAAACGACCTCGAAGTGAACCTATATTTGTGTTTGCACGTTCGACAGTATTTCTTCGCATGTCTTTTTCTCGTTGTGTTGAAACGCGTGATTCAACATAAATCGAATTGCTGCAAGAGAGCGGTATTTGCCAATCAGAAAGTTCTCCACCACGTTCTGTAACTTGTTCCATTTTTTTGGAACGCTTGTTCCACCAGTCTTTTATATGCTGTTCCAGCCGAGGTTTGTACGGGTGCTTCAACGCCGAAGGCGTAGCACTCTTTAAGCGGTGTTGTAAAAAAGATGAAGACAAAAACCCTGGCTGAAGTAATTGCACTTTGCGGAGCACTGAGCAATAGACACAGACTTCGCATAATAGCAGCACTATCAGAGAAGAAAGAGAATAAGAAATACAATATTTCTGAGTTAGCAGGAGAGTTAGAAATATCTCGACCACTACTGTATCTGCATCTTCAGAAACTTGAAGCGATAGGGATAGTGAAGGGTAAGACAGAGCTTGGAAAAGGTAATAGAGCGAGGCGGTATTACGCGCTGTGTGACTTTGAGCTTTGCCTGAACGGGAATAAGATAAAAGAGATGCTGGAAAATGAGGGGAAAAAATAAAGCCGCTAAATGCGGCTTAATTGTTCAAATTTATATACGCCTACCCAATGTAGAAATCTATCCACCCGTTGTAACTAAACCCGTCTTCTTGTGCTCCTACGACTATCCAGTAATAACCGCTCTCTGATATTGTGTACGTACCTGAGCCGGATGGGAAATAGGCGTGTCCATCCTGGTCGTCATCTTCTGTATATACGCCGTTAGTGAAGTCTTCATCCCAGATACCTAGGATGATACCAGTTGCATCTGCTGGCGTGTGATTTATGGATATTCTGACTCTTACGCCTTCGCTCAGATAATATCCGTATCCATGAGCCTCATTTGGATCTAACTGCCCGGATATATGATGACGGATGTGAATACTCCTTCCCTCGAATATATCTTCTATGTTGTTCTCTGTGACTTCTACCACTTCTAATTGTTTTCCACCTACATCGATTGTCTTATCACCTGCGGAGGCCATAACCGGAGGCGGCGCTATCAAAACAGCCATCAGCATTATCGCTACTGTTACCATCGCAATTTGCTTTTTCATTTTTATATCACCTCCTTTTGGTTTGGGTATTAATATGGCGCCCCTCATCGACGCTCCGATGCACTCACTACACCATCCGAAAGCAAATCCATGTTTGTACGTCAATTGCCGTCGCAAAGAAGACCTCCTTTATTGTGTAATCACAGACATCTCCTGAGAATTCCTACATCTATGCGTTATCAGTTTCAGGTATAGTGGTGCAACCGCGTAGCATTTTTTAGAAGTCCTGATGTTTCTAATTTCACCGGTGTCGGAGCTTCACCCACTATTGTTAAATCTGAATCATCCGACTCGTCAATTATTACGATGTTACTATCCGACTCTTTTGTTTCATTTGCAAAGTTCTCTGAGAAAAGCAATTTTCCATCCGCTGAGTACACCGAGATACCACTTACCGCCCCTATTCCCCTATCTATGACTATTGGCTGATTAAAAGTTCTAACAGGTACAGGTGCGCTATAATATTTGACCCGTGAGCTGATCTCCCGATTCCATATCACATTACCCACAGGCTGATGGTATGTTGTAACAGATGCAGGTACTATATAAGGTCTTTGTACAGGGTAGTCGCTTATAGAATTGTATACCCGATGAGAAGAGTACTGCACTGAATTTCCATCCCTCACCGCGAATGCCATAATCGTGGGCACTATCAAAACCGCAGTCAATGTTATCGCTACTGTTACTATTGCAATTTGCTTTTTCATCTTTCGTATCACCCCCTATTGCGCTGGGTATTTATATGGCGCCCCTCCTCGGCGCGCTGATGCGCTTACCGCATTACCCGAAGGCACTTCTACCATGCCTGACATCTCCATTCCTCCTCTTTTTGCTCCCTCGTTTTATATCGCACTGGTAGCAATGACTTAGCGCAAAAGTTGCTTATATTGAACCTGATATATAAAACTTTCCTCGTTAGAGTTGAAACTTACACATGTAAGGAAAAAGTTACATATGTAAGAAAATTATGACAAAAGGCATAGACGAAATAATTAAACTTTGCAGAGCACTGAGCAATAGACACAGACTTCGCATAATAGCAGCACTATCAGAGAAGAAAGAGAAGAAGAAATACACTATTTCTGAGTTAGCCCGACAGTTAGAAATATCTCGACCACTACTGTATCTGCATCTTCAGAAACTTGAAGAGGTGAGGCTATTGAAGGGTAAGACAGAGCTTGGAAAAGGTAATAGAGCGAGGCGGTATTACGAGCTGTGTGACTTTGAGCTTTGCCTGAATGTGGAAAAGGTAAAAGAGATGCTGGAAACTGAAGAAAAAAAAAGGGAAGCAAAAGGCGGTGGCAAAGGGTACCTCTACCAGTAGACATCATACCAGCCATCATAACTAAATCCGTCTTCTAATGCTCCTACGACTATCCTGTAATAACCGTTCTCTGGTATTGTGCAGGTACCGCTGGATGGGAAAAGGGCGTGTCCATCCTGGTTGTCATCTATTATGCAGTCACAGTAAACGAGGTCATCATCCCAGACACCTAAGACAACACCAGTAGCATCTGTTGGCGTGTGATCTATTGTTATTTCGACTCTCATTGTTGCACTCAGATAACGTCTGTACGCATCAGCTTCCCCATGATCTACATGTCCAGATATACTACTATGAACGTGTCCTCTCTCTATTATATCTTCTATACTGTCCTCTTTGTGTTCTACCAGTTTTAATTGATTTCCACCTGCATCGATCGTCTTCATATCCGCGGATGCCATAACTGGCGGCATTATCAGAACAGCCATCAGCATTATCGCTACTGTTGCCATTACAATTTGCCTTTTCATTTTCATATCACCTCCTATTTGGTTTGGGTATTTATATGGCGCCCCTACTCGGCGCTCTGATGCACTTACCGCCCTTTCCAAAGGGTAATTCCTGGTGCTACCTCACATACTAGTGTCCCGTTTTTTAAAAGTTGCCTCGTATCTGCCCCTATGAAGTAAAGCAATTTCCCATCTGCTGAGTACACGAAGAAAACATCTGCGTACGCTATTTTACCTTTTACCACCCTCATTCCAGACTGCTTATCCCGGACTGTTGACAGAGATGCTTTATAGATACTTTCCCCCTCCTCTATTTCAGTACCCCGGACAATTGGCTGATTAGGCATTGTAACAGGTACGTTGACCCGCGTGTTCTCCCGCTTCCATGTCCCATTACCCATAGGTTTATTGTATGTTGTGACAGGTGCAGATGCTATATAAGGTCTTTGCCCATAGTTATTGGTTATATAATGGTATACCCGATGAGAAGAGTACTGCACTGAATTTCCATCCCTCACCGCGAATGCCATAATCGTGGGCACTATCAAAACCGCAGTCAATGTTATCGCTACTGTTACTATTGCAATTTGCTTTTTCATCTTTCGTATCACCCCCTATTGCGCTGGGTATTTATATGGCACCCCTCCTCGGCGCGCTGATGCACTTACCACAGTACCCAAAGGCACCTCTACCATGCCTGACATCTCCATTCCTCCTCTTTTTGCTACCTCGTTTTATATCGTGACGAGGGACTTAGCGCAAAAGTTACTTATATTGAACCTGATATATAAAACTTTCCTCGTTAGAGTTGAAACTTACACATGTAAGGAAAAAGTTACATATGCAAGAAAATTATGACAGAAACATCGTATAAAAAACGTAGCCTCTTCCAAAACGCCACCATCCGGCAAGCCGTTGCAGACCTTCTTTGTCCCCAAAGCCTAACAAGAAACCGTAATATAAAAATAAAATTAATTATTGACACAGATTAACGCTGATTAACGCAGAAGAAATCAAATCTGTGTAAATCTGCGTCTTAAATATGTAGAAGTTATACGTTATATACAATTTAAAAAAACGCTTTTAAGAAAAGGTTTGTTTTGAAATTAGGATTTGTGATTTATTTGTTATTTGATGCTTGGGATTTTCAACATCACGTTTTGCAATTTATTCTCGTAATGATTATAAAAGCGCCAACCCTGACGCATATTATTACAATTGGAAAGAAGCGCTGATATTCCACGACTGCCGTGACCTCGTAGTCAACGTTTCCCACGCCTATTTTGTGCTCCTCGTGGTAGAGTGTGCAGCTTTTTGCGCTCAACTCTTCTCTCTACCTTATGCTGTGGTATCAGAGCTGATGGCTTCTCTCTTGTGCTCACGATAAACCATACTGCGACAAGGGCTAAGATCAGCACAAAGCCTGCAAATGTTAGCTTGATGGCTGGCTGTTTCATCGCTTCTGAAAGCAGCGTTACATTCGCTGCTGTCTCGTTAATACTCTCATTCGTGGGCTCTTCTTCTATTGTTGGCACTGGTGACGGAAGACTTTTATTTATTACCGGCTCTTCAGCAAGAATTAAGTTTACTGTTGTTGTATCACGGTGCTCATCGTTATCCACTGCAGTTACCGTGTACTTACCTATCCTTGCGGCTACTGTGCCGAACGAAGCCTCAAATTTGTTGTACTCCTTCTTATCGTCTGCTGCTACTGTTACTATTTGTGGTTTTAATTTCGTAGGCCCCTCTGCTGTTATTACTACTGGCGTTCCCGTTTCTCTATTTGTGACTCCGGTGACCTTGAGTTCCGAGCCAAGCGGTACGTCCTCTATGTCATCAAGTTGTACAAAGCCATTCTCTACTTTTATCTTCGTTATACCCATAAGGTCGTCACTTCCCGGTTGACCAACCGTTTTATCTACTAATATTGCAAGTATCTCTTCCGGCGTCTTTGTTGCCAGGTCGATCCTATAACCACTGGTCATCGCCTCTAACAGATTATTAGTGCCTGTTTTTGTGCCCCAGACTTTATCTAATCCATAGTTTAGCACTATTATTTGATACGTGCCCGTGTCTACGTCCTTACTTATCTTTACTTTCTCTTTTTTGTATTTATCGTTATCCACGCTACAAGTGAAGTGCGTAATGCCAGGTGCATTTAAATCACCCCTGGTCTCTGTTGAGACATCATCCGCATCAAGTCCTTTTCCACCACCGCCTTTTGGTGCCATTGTTAAAACATCCACCTGGTTTCTCCCTGGGGCGGTTCCTTCGATTGAGAATTCATCACCCCGCGCAACATAGTCCGCACTTACCTCTGCTGTCAATCCACCACGCAGTAGTATTATGGTTACAGAATCATCAGCAGGGTCTCGTTCTGGATTGGAAAGTGGCAAGACCCACATCTTAATCGTATGCATGCCTAGCGTTTTGTACTCCTCTGGCCAATCATACTCAAAGCTATCAACATCAGCATCTCTCTTAAACACAGCATCATCAATTTTGATTGTTATATTATCCCCTACACCCCCTGAACCTCCCTTAATCGTAATGTTATCCTTACCTATATAATACCACTTTTCAGCCGGTGAGCTAAATTTCGCTTCGAATTCCTTTATTGTTACGCTTATCTTATCATAACTCTCAGTATTAAGTTCAGTTGCCTTGATGGTATAGAGCCCTGACTCTGCGAAAGATGCCTCCGCTTTGAAGATACCTTCTTCATCCGACTCTCCAGAAGCACTGTATCCTCCTACCTTCACATCGCCTATGTCATCCTGGAACCATACATTGGAAGAAATACCTGAAGTTACGTTTAGGGTAATATTTGTAAGAAGATAGGTAGTGACTGTGAATACTACGCCTTTATTTATTGTTTGCACTTCTGGATTTGCCTCAATTATAATATCACATTTGTCTTTTACTGTAAACTCTATCGAGGGTCCTTCTGCATCAAGTCCATTATTTGTGCCCGGATCCGTTTCAATGCTGAGCGTGTATTTCCCAAGTTCATCAAGATCCGTAGTGTTTATCTGTATACCTCCATCAGTACTAACGCTAATATTGATAAGCCATACATTTCCAACTTTATACAACTGGCCACCACGCGGGTTCTCAAGTTTATACGTAATATTATTTGGCTGTGGTCCTTTAATCAAATGTAGATTTGTATCAGGTTCAAAAGTTATATTATCGCCCTTTATGACCCATGAAAAATCTTCAGCTTTTACTTTTGTTGTAACATATAAATCAGGTGAGATGAAATAAACGTGTATAGTTTTCTCTGCCCCTACAACTTTATATCTACCTTCCACCAGTTTCTCCTTTACGTATTCTGAAGTAGTATCAAATGGTGTGCTAAAGGGTATAATTATATTACTACCCTCCCATGTGCTCTCTAATGTACCATGGGATATACCATCAAATCTCAGATTCGTCTCACCAATGATTGCCGTCCCATTGTCACCAATATCTCTCCCATCTTTAGGACCAACGCCCGCACTCGCAGTAGCAATGAAGGCAAGTAACAAAACCAGAACAAACCCAGACACAACCAACAGATTTTCCTTCTTCTTCATCTATACCACACCAGGATATATGTTACTATATCCATATATATCTTATGGTGAAAGACAAGTTATATTTATGTGTTACTTCTATATGTCATTACATCCTATAATAATGATACATAGAGGGAAGAGCGACAGAGAGATGAAATCGTACTTTGTTCTTCTGCGGAGACTTGTAATTGCACTTTCGGTTATGCTAATCCTGATTGTACCCGCGGTAAATGGGGATATAACATCTCTTGCCGCAATTGACGGTTCACTTGTTGGAACGCAGGTAACGGTCTGTGGTACTATCATCGGGATTTCCAATAACATCGAGACCCCTAATGTTCAAACGTACGAGCCCGGCGAAGCATATAGAAAAATCCTTCTCGTATTTATACAGCAGGGCAAAATACGAACATATGAGTCCGGTGAGGATGCGGGAATTCTATTGCTGGATGATAAGACAGGCAAGATACTGGTCAGCGTTGACCCTTTATTTTTAAAAGAGCCTTTCCCGGTAGGTAAGAAAGTAGTAGTAACCGGAATATATGCCGGTGGCGATGGTACAGAAGGAACTAAAGGCATTATCTATGCCGATCGCGTGTATTCGTACATGGAGCATGGCTATCGCGATATATCAATAAAAGAACTATTGGATAACCCCAGGTTTTATTTCCAGACTCCCGTGCGTATAAAAGGCAATGTAACACAAATAGACCTCACAGTCGGTAAGACGGAGCTGAAGGTTGATGATGGCACGGGTACGATAGATGTGTTATATAGAGAAGAGCTGGCAGACTTGAATATAAATGACGGCGTGATAATAGAGGGCGAATTTCAGAGAAATAAGGTCTATGCGTCCACGGTAACGCTCGAGCACCCCGAGCCGACACCGGGTCCATCTCCAGGTCCCACACCTGTACCTACACCTACGCCCACACCCGCAGCACCTGCAACACCGAGCACTACTTTACCGCCTCTGCCCGAGGAAGAAGGGGGTTTGCCACTATACATCATCGTGATCATTATAGCTGCCGTGGCGGTGGCTGGTGTGCTCATTGCATACAAACTAAGAGAGAGAATGTTGCTCAAAGGCTATGGCGAAGAAGCAATGCCGGGTGGTGTTCCAGGTGATCTCGGCGAGGCTTTCCGATACCCCCTGCAGAGGCCAGTTAATATCTTGATTGGTGCTGTGTTTTCTCTACTGGGTGTTCTCATCGTGCCCGCTTTATTTATTTATGGCTACATCGTTCGCGTGATGGCAGACACGATAGAAGGAAGTGATGAAATGCCCGCATGGACCGATTGGGGCTATCTATTAAGGAAAGGTGCTGGTGCTTTTGTTATAAGCCTCGTTTATCAACTTATACTTGGAATAATTATTTTCATTGTGCTCGGAAGCACAATCATGGCATTTATACCCGCTATGATGGCTGGTGCCTCTATTGGTGATGTGTTAATATCCGGCGCTTTGGCTGGCATCATAGTATCAGTAGTCGCATCGTTCTTTTTGGGGTTCTTATGCTTGATAGGAATACTGCGATATGCAGATATTGGTAATATAGGCTCGGCATTCGCTTTTGGCAACTTATTCGGGGAATTAAAGCTTAATTTCTCACACTATCTTATTGCCTATCTCATTTTATGTGGTGCAATAGTAGCTCTTGGTCTCCTTGTGGCTGCTCTTTCTTTAATTAGCCCGGTCATTGGTGCCGCTACCGGTGTCATAGTAGTATTGTTTGCGGGATTTTATATCATGGTAGTTGCTGCGAGATTGCTTGGGGGTATATATAGTGGGTGAATAGGCGGGTATGAAGCTTGGTGCAAATAAGAAAGAAGTGCGCACTGGTGAGAGAATAGCAAAAGCGGCTAACGATAGCATGAAAGCGGCAAGGAGCGAATTGAAGAGATTAGAAAAAGTGGAGAAGATGCAAGAGAAACTCGTGCAGAAGAAGAAGGCGATTACCGAACGTGCGAGGAGAAAGAATGATGAAACGCTAATAGCACGTGCACAGGAGGGACAAAACGTGGCTATTGCTACTTTAGAACGTATACGTGCCGATAAGAGCCGCATAGAGGCGGAATTGAATAATACTGCTGCCGCGCAGAGACATAAACCTCAGGCTCCTGCTAATACTGGCGCCAGTGGTGCTATGACCTCAGACGATCTTGCTGACATGGGAACAAGTAGCGCTGGTGCTGAGGCTGAAGTCTCTACCATCTCTACCGAGCAAGAGCCGGAAGAAGAATACATAGAGCGGTATCCAGTCAATGAACCTTATGCGTACGTTACGATAACCGCGACCATACCACCTATATACAAACTTTCTGAGACAAAACTCACGGAAGGCGAGCAGGAACTGCTAAAAGAGGTGAAGGCACAGTTGTATAGTACGATAGACGTGAGTTATTCTGATGTGGATGACATCGAGACGCTCCTGAAGGGGAAAATGAATGCAATTATTGATACTTACGCCCTGGGTCAGAATATTAATCAGGAGAGTCGGGATAAGATATTGTATTACATAAAGCGAGATTTCCTCGGCTTTGGTAAGCTGGACGCTATCATGCACGATAAAATGGCAGAGGACATCTCCGCTGATGGACCCGGGATTCCTATATTCATTTATCATCGTAAATACCACTCGATAGAAACGAATATCAAGTTTGAACAGGAGGAATTAGATTCGCTTGTTTACAAGATGGCGCAGCGGTCAGGCAGACATATCTCCCTGGCTAAGCCTCTGCTGGACGCTGCTCTACCCAACCAGGATAGATTACAATTGAGCATTGGCTCGGAAGTAACAACAAAAGGGTCTACATTTACAATAAGGAAATTCAAAGAGGTGCCTATTACTGTTATAGACCTTGTGAACTACGGGACGTTCTCGCTGGAAATGATTGCTTATCTCTGGATGGCAGTAGATAATGGCGCCAATATCCTTATCGCTGGTGGCACGGCATCGGGAAAGACGACCGTTCTAAACGCTGTTGCCATGTTCATACCACCAGAGAGTAAAGTAGTAACCATAGAAGATACGCGCGAGATAAATTTAATCCATGAGAACTGGATTCCATCTGTGACGAGAGAGGTGGAAGAAGGGGGTAAGGGCGTAGAAATGTTCGACTTGCTAAGGTCTGCGCTCAGACAAAGGCCGGAATATGTGCTGGTGGGTGAAGTACGCGGTAAAGAAGCACATACGCTCTTCCAGGCTATGGCGACAGGGCACATCACGATGTCAACGGTTCACGCGGACTCTGCGGATACCGTGGTAAAAAGGTTGACGAAACAGCCTATTAACGTACCTCTGATGCTACTTGATAGCTTGAACATAATACCGCTCCAGAAGATGGTGAAGGTGGGGGAGAAAGGAACCAGGAGATGCACGAAGATAGTAGAAGTCTTAGGCGTGGATTTTGAGAACGAAACACTGAAGACGAATGACCTATTCAGGTGGAGACCACCGGATGAATTTGAATTCACGGGTGAATCCGCAATCTTCGTTAAGATTATGGATAAGCTAAATATGAGCGAAGAGGAATTAGGAGCGGAGTTTACACGCAGGCGAAGGATTCTGGCTGGTATGCAGAAGCGGGGTATGACCGACTTCCATGCACTTAATGATATGCTGCGTGATTATAGAGTAGACCCGGAGGCAACGGAGAAGCGTATATGGTCATAGAGGCAATAAATAGATGGCGACCGGAAATATAAGCATAGAGGGATTGGCATTCAGAATGTTCGGCAACTATTTCATGCACCATAAAGCTAAATTCGCTTCCCTAAGCGAGGAGCTAATAAAAGCGCGGTTATACACCACCATGGAGAAATGGCTATCAAAAGCTGCTTTGTACGCTATCATCGCCACGTCTTGCGTTGTTGCTGTGTATATAATACTCAGGCTTATCCTATCCCCTGTCCTCGATCTTGGACCTTTTGGGTGGATAGATGCTGTTTTCATAATCGCTGGTATCTTAGTTTCCTCTGTCGCTACTTTCTTTTCCTATTATTTATATCCAAAGATACTGGCATGGGAACGAGGTGGTAAAATAGACAAGTCGCTGCCTTATGCTATCGGTTATGTATCAGCAATGGCATCCGTTGGTGTTATTCCCTATGTGATATTCAAGAAGCTATCAGAAGCAGAGGAGACGTATGAGGAAATGAGCAGAGAGGTGATGCTGCTGGTGAGAGACGTGGAAGTGCTCGGGTTTGATTTCATGACCGCACTGAAAAAACTCGCGGCGTTAACACCATCTGCGAATATGCGTACTTTTCTGCAGGGTGCAATAACAACAGCCCTTTCCGGTGGTGAGATGGGCGACTATTTCGTCAGTGCGGCGAGGGAATACTTAGGACAAAGAAGGGCAGCGTATGAATCCCTTATAGAGACTCTGGGTTTGTTTGCAGAGGTTTATGTTATAGGAATAGTTGTTGCACCGCTACTGCTCGTGGTGGTACTCTCGATTATGTGTTACCTCGGTAGTGCTTCTTTAGAAGTGCTCGCGGTTATTGTATATTTTGTCATTCCACTCGGTACCGGTATGTTTATACTCCTTATCGGGATGGTCTGTGAGGATTAATAGTAGTAAAAGGGAGAGCGCGAAATGGAGGAGAAGGATAATCTTCTGGATGCGATGGAAAAGAAGAAGAAGGAGAAGATGATAGTAACATTCTTCCATGACCCTCTGGGCGTCATCAGGAAGAACCCTATTCGATTGGGTTACATATCAGGCGCTATCGGTATAGGACTCATGCTATTAATTTATTTTTACAGCAAGTCCCACGAAGGCTGGACTGGCTTTGTAGCACCGTACGATGCGTACATTTTAGCTGGTATCGCGGCATTCACACCGCCGGCATATTACATGTATGCAGAAGAGAAGCGGGTAAAGAAGGCGGATAACGAGTTCCCCACCTTACTTAGTAACCTCGCGCAGGCAAAGCGGGCGGGTCTAACATTAGTAGACTCCTTCCGGCTCATTTCGGAAGGCGATTACGGGATACTTACAGACGGCTTGAAGACTGTTACTTATCAACTCACATGGGGTGTCCCGTTTGAGGATTCGCTGAGGATGTTTGCGAAGCGCTACCCCACACGAATGATAAATCGTTCCATAGAAATGATAATAGAAGGATACAGAGTGGGCGGTGATGTGGGTAACATCCTAAAAATTACTGCGGATGACGTTAACGAGTTGAAAGCGCTGGAGAAGAAGAGAGCTGCTGATATGATGCCTTATATCGCCATCTGCTACATCACCTTCGGGGTATTCATGCTTATACTACTGGTACTCTACAACACGTTTATACCCATGATGTCAGAAGCAGCCGAAGAAGTAACAGGAGCAGGAGTGTCGGGTGCCGTGATGGTGAAAGTGGATTCAGAGAGGATGAAGATGATTCTATTCCACTGCGGCATAATACAGGGTATTTGCTCGGGTTTTATGGCTGGTAAGTTAGGATCCGGTAAGATTATCGCAGGCTTGAAGCATGCGTTGCTGTTAGCATCAGGGGCATTTGCTCTGTTTGCCATTTTGGAATTTGCTCCTGTTTAGAGCACACAGCGTAAATGAGCAGCTTACGCCCGCCAGAACGCAGGTGTTAGCAGCACCAGAACCGTAAATAGCTCTAACCTCCCGGCCCACATACAAAAAGATAGCATTAGCTTTCCCACAACCGGAATCCCTGCGTAATCGAGAGATACAAGTCCCAAGCCGGGTCCAACGTTACCAAGTGTTGCCGCGACTGATGAAGCTGCACTGATTATATCTAACCCCATTGCAGTCATAAAAATGGAGCACAGTACAAATATCAGGACATAAGCGATAAAGAAAGCGATAATACCTTGCAAAATATCATCGGATATCGGCTTCTTGCCCGTCTTCAACACAAATATAGCATGTGGATATAAGATTTGACGAATCCTTTGCACGCTATACTTTAGCAGAACGTATACCCGGATGACTTTTATACTGCCTCCTGTTGAACCACCGCATCCGCCAATGAACATCAGTGCAAATAGAACTGTCTTTGATAAATGGCTCCAGGTGTCAAAATTAGCGGTTGTGAATCCTGTGGTGGTCATGATAGAAACCGCCTGGAATCCACCGTAACGAAATGCTATCAGTAAAGAACCGAAATGATGTATGTATAAATCCCCCGCTATCACAAGAATAGCTATCAGGGTAAATGTGCAGTAGACCTGAAATTCCTTGTTTGCTATTACTCGCCTGGGGTCTCGAATCAGAGAGTAGTGCAGAATGAAATTCATGCCCGCGAGAAACATGAACACCGCTATGATCAACTCTGCTACTGGGTTCAGGTACCCTGCGATATTTTCTGCATGTGGTGAGAAGCCACCGGTGGGCATAGTAGTAAAAGCAGTGCACACAGAATCATACAATGGTAGTTTCGCTGCATAGAGAAGTGCAATAACTTCCGCTCCTGTCAATACAAGGTAAATGGACCAGAGCATTCTCGCCGTCCTCTGGACTCGCGGTCGTATCCGCTCCGGGCTTGGTCCCGGGAACTCACGATCAAATAACTGACTGCCGGAAATGCCAAAAGTAGGTAAGATAGCAATAAAGAGCAAAATAACACCCATACCACCAATCCATTGCGTTAAACTCCGCCACAGTAATATGCTCCGGTCAACATGCTCTAAATCCTGCATTACTGTGGAGCCCGTGGTCGTGAACCCTGACATAGACTCGAAGAAGGCATCAACAGGACTGAGAGTAGCGGAGAATATGAACGGCAGCGAGCCGAAGATGGCTACTGATAGCCAGCCCAGAGCGACAATTGCGAAACCCTCACGCCTCAATATCACCCCTTTTGTCCCTATCCACTCGAAAAACAATCCGAAAGCAATGGTAATTACAAGTGGGACTATCCATGTCTTAATAATAAATAGCGATAATATCTCCTTGCCATACCAGATCCCCGCGCAAAGGGGAACTACCATTAAAATACCTAAATACTTCAGGATTGCCCCAATACTACCGAATACTACCTCTTTGTCCATATCCTCTAC
>Ga0190286_1000596_pt1 | contig 14694 bp, 9 predicted proteins | sample 48691834_MG_FD_183241 | JGI IMG/M metagenome (GOLD analysis project Ga0190286, IMG submission 183241) | Hydrothermal vent microbial mat bacterial communities from Southern Trench, Guaymas Basin, Mexico - 4869-18-3-4_MG | ecosystem: Environmental > Aquatic > Marine > Hydrothermal vents > Microbial... | reverse complement strand
CAAGCTGCGGTAAGCCAATACCGCCTGGAACGGGAGCAACAAAGTTTCTCTGTCCGAACTGCGGGGAGATTCTGATAAGACGTTGTGAAAAATGTAGAAAATTTGGTCGTCCTTACAAGTGTCCGAAGTGCGGTTTTACAGGTCCTTAAGGATATTTAGTGAACCTTTTTTCGTTTGCGTTTTCTAAACAGCTTCTCACATCTATCTTTTAGAAGTTGTAGGGCGCGCTGGCTTGGCATTCCCATTATTCCGACTTGTTGTTCTGTTGGCAGCAACTAAAAGTTTCTCTAACAGAACTTGAATATTCTTTTGTATACGTTGCGAATAGTTCGTGTTATTACATAAGCATTAGCAACATAAAGAAGTTTTCTTGCAAACTTCACTCTTTTAAAACAAACGACAGAATATTTTAGGCAGGAAGTTTAACTTTAATTTGTTACAATGCTGCCCCTGATTTTTTGTCGAAAATGTAGATTTTGTTTTTGTTGAAAGACAACCAGATGTTTTCTCTTACTTTTGCCTTAAAAAAGATGTTTTCTCTTACTTTGAAAATTGTTTCACCTATCTTAATGTCTACAATTACTTCTGCACCTAATGGTTCTAATGCGAAAACTTGGCCTTGAATGGAGTCTTTCTTTTCTTTTTTCTCTAGCTTTATGTCTTCAGGTCTGATTCCAAGCACGAATTCTTCGCCGATATTTCTCTCTTTAAGTGCTTCAGCCCTATAGTTTTCAAGTGGCAATTTGAATGTGCCAGCGTCTAAATAGATTTTTCCAGCTTCTCTGGATAGACTGCAGTCGATGAAGTTCATTGGCGGGCTTCCGATGAACCCCGCTGTGAAAAGGTTGTGTGGATGCTGGTATAATTCTTCTGGTGGTCCTACTTGTTGAAGTATACCCTGATTAATTAGGGCTACTCTGTCTGACATGGTCATGGCTTCAACTTGGTCATGTGTGACGTAAATTGTGGTTATTCCTAAATCTTTTTGCAATCGTTTTAGTTCGGCTCTCATGTAGACTCGTAGTTTTGCATCCAAATTGCTTAGAGGTTCATCCATGAGGAAAGCTTTTGGTTCGCGAATGAGAGCTCTGCCGAGAGCGACTCGCTGAGCTTCTCCACCGCTTAATTGTTTCGGTTTTCTATTTAACAAGTGAGTAATTTTTAGTAACTCTGCAACCTTCTTTACTCGCTGGTTTATTTCTGATTTTGCAAGACCCTTGATTTTTAGTGGGAATGCGATGTTTTCATAGGCGGTCATGTGTGGATAGAGGGCGTAGCTTTGAAAAACCATGGCTACATCGCGTTCTTTCGGGGGTAAACCGTTTACTAAGGTGTCTCCAACATAAATTTCCCCTTCATCTGGTGTTTCAAGTCCAGCTATACAGCGAAGCACTGTTGTTTTTCCACAGCCAGAAGGCCCGAGTAACACCAGAAATTCTTTATCTTTAATTTCTAGGCTTAGATCATTTACTGCTATAACGTTTCCGAAGCGTTTGGTCAAGTTTTTAAGCAGAATTCTTGCCAAAATTCCACCTCTTTCCTTTTAAAAAGGTATTCACCGCTTAACCCCTCCCATTGCCAGTCCAGCTTGTAAATATCTTTGGGCAAGCATATATACAACTACTATTGGAATGGCGTAGAGAATAGAGGTGGCGGCAAACCGATTCCAATTGGTCGCCGGACTTGCGAGAAGCTGGTAAAGTTCAAGTGGAAGGGTATAGTTCTCGTCGCTGAGGAGAATTGTTTGAGCAATAATAAATTCACTCCAACTTCCCATAAAAGCGAAGACAGCAACCGTGGCTATGCCAGGTTTGGCTATGGGCAATAAAACCCTAAACATGACGTCTAAATAAGATGCTCCATCCACCAGAGCAGCTTCATCAAAATCCTTTGGAATAGTATCAAAATAAGTTTTCAGAAGCCATGTGTTGAAGGGCACTCCGCCGGACGCATAAATTAAAGCAAGTATTACCAAGGAGTTAAGAAGATTGAAATAATTGAGAATTGCGTAAAGAGCTATAAGCGCGGCGAGTCCCATGCCGCCAGCGAATTGATTAAACGCAAAATAGCCGTAGAGAAGAGAGTTTCTTCCGGCAAATTTGAACCGTGAAAACGCGTAGGCAGAAGGAATTACGAGAATCAACGTTATGGCAAGGGATAACAGCGAAACGATTATGCTATTAACAAGTCGTGGAACAAAATGAGATGTGGGACTGAACAGAACGTCACTGTAGACTTTAAGGGTTGTTTCACGAGGTATGAACTCAAATGGTTGAAAAACGCTCGTTCTCGGACTAAAGGAAGAAATTATAATGACATAGATTGGAAAAATGAGTATAGCAACTATGACCGCTGCAATAAAGGTTAAGAATACTGTCAAAAGTTTTTTGTTAATTCTTATCTTCATCTCACTCCACCGTTATTTTACCTAGTTTCAGTCCAGCATATGAAAAAGCCAAAATTATTAGCGAAATCAGGACAAAAAAGGCAGCGGCGAGTCCCATCGAGCCGTATATCCCAGGGTTTTGAAATGCTTGTTTGTAGCCCCAAACCATTACCAATTCATTTTGATTTGCTGGCCCTCCAGAGTTAAGCAGGTATGGAACCATGAAAGCTTGAAATGATGCCCCAGAGGTTAACACTATAGCAAATAACAGTGGTCTCCATATTAATGGAAGAGTTATATACCTAAGCCTCTGCCATGTTGATGCTCCGTCAACTTTAGCTGAATCATGAAGTTCAAGTGGTACGCTTTGAAGGGCTGCGAGAATTACCGTCATCATAAATGGATAAGCAAGCCATACTTCAACAATGTTGTATGTTATGAAGGCATTTGTGACATCGTTGAGCCAGTTAATCCTAGGAATGCCTATTGCTTGTAATAGTCCATTTATTGCCCCGAAGTCATAGTAAAACAGCCCTCTCCAAGTTAAGATTGATAAAACAGCAGGCAATGCCCATGGAAGAACTAATAGCGATCTAAAAACACCACGACCTTTTATCATTTGCTGATTAAATATTACCGCCAGCACCAAGCCAAATAAGACTTTTAATGGAACGCTTGTGGCTAGAAATAGGAAAGTTCTTCCAAGGATGTAGTAGAATCTTGTATCTCCGCTTATTAACAACTTTTCAAAATTTTTTAAACCTATGAATTGATATTTTCCAGTTATATTGCCGAAGTATGCATCTGTGAAGCCTAAATAAATAGAAAATATTATAGGATACAAATTAAGTGCAAAGAAAACAAACAGTCCAGGAATTAGAAATAGATATGCCTTATTAGTTTCCCAAACACCGTGAATTTTTACTTTTTTCTTGGTTTGTTTGCTTTTCAATTCTTTTTAACCTTTATATTCAGCTAAGGCGCTTAGCGCCTTTCCTTGTGCTTCACTTAACACAACTTCAGGAGTCCTATCCCCGAAGTTTGGGTACAATAAGAATAGCTCGTTAATGGCATCTGTTATAGGGCTCCAGACTAAAGCCATTTCGCTGCTCTTAGGCATAGGTATACCCATTTCAACCTCTCTCGCGAAAGTTGATACTATATCATCTGCTTGAATTTCAGGTAATTCTAGAACCTCTTTGAGAACAGGGATGAAACCAAATTGTAGGGCTCTTTGTTTTATGAATGTTGCATTTGTTGCAAACCATTTCATGAAAGTGAAGGCTTTTTGTTTATCATGCACGGAACTTGACATCCAAATAACCTTAATTCCTGTGTAAGGCTTGGGCCACGCGTCTATTTCATCTATCTTCGGCAACGTTGTAATTCCGAACTGTATATTTGATTCCTTGAGGTAGCCTATTCCCCAAGGTCCGTCTACGAGGAATGGTGTTTGGTTTCCGGTGAAAAGGGCAACTTGTGCATCTCGGCCAGTATCCTCTGACATGTAAGGCTGAAACTTCTCTAAGAAATAACGTATTCCGTTAATGGTTCCTGTTGTATTCAACCCAGGAGTTTTAGTTGTATCGTTAAAGTAGTACCCTCCGAAACCATAAGGCCATGCGGAAACGTAATATGGGTCAACGGGATAGGCAATTCCATATTTGCCCTTGTTCCAGAAATCCCTTATTATATCTTCAAGCTGACTCATGTTTTGAGGCGGTTCAGAAACCATATCCTTATTGTATATTAGTGCCACGGTTTCGGCAGCGTACGGTAGAGCGTACACCGAGTCATTGTAAGTGCAAGCATCCCATGCAGCATCTAAGAATTTAGACTTTAAATCGTCCGTGACGAATTCATCTATAGGAGTTATATATCCCGGTTCTGCGATTGTTCCCATCCAATCATGTGCCCACATAAAAAGGTCTGGACCTTTACCAGTTGGCAAGGCTGCTAGAAGTGCTGTTTTCAAGTCGGCCCTGTTGAGGATTTCAACGGTAATGTTTGGGTACATCTGTCTAAAAGATGAGTTAACGAAGGCTTTTATGAACTGCTCTTCTTCAGGAAGCACTTGAATCCAAACTACAACATCAGCTCGGGCACTTTTGGGCCATAGTAAATAAGTTGTAACTCCAGCTACAACTATTATAGCAATTATTATAGCAATTTTCAGAGTTTTAGTTAAAGCCAAATATTTCACCGTTACTTTAGTTATCTAACGTAAGCTTTTATCTTTTTCTTATTTTCTAAAAAGTTCAAATCGAAACGATTTTAAGATGACTAACATATAACTTGTAAGCAGGGAGGAAAATATGAAAAAAATAATCCTCATAATACTCTCAGCGATTTTGATGCTTAACACCCTAAACTTCTTTGGTTCAACCTCCGTCCAAGGGGCTCCTCCACCATTAAATGTCATTATTATATGGCACTTTCACCAACCATTTTACTTCGATCCAACGCAAGGTCTTTATGTGCTACCATGGATTCGGATACATTCCGTATCTAACTACTATAAAATGGCTCGAATATTATCAAATTACCCTCAAGTTAAAGTGACGTTTACATTTACGGGATCCTTACTCATGCAGTTAAACGATTACGTGGCGAATAACGCAACTGACATTCATGAGGAGATATCGCGAAAAATTGCACAGAATGAAAGCTTAACGATGGACGAGAAGTTCTTCATGCTACAAATCCCGGGAGGTTTCTTCGACATAAACTGGAACAGAATAGTAATGGAATTTACGCGGTACAAGAGTCTGAAAATTAAAAGGGACAGCCGGTTTAATCTCTTTAGAAATTTGCCGCCAGATCAGATGAAACAAGCCATAGTGGATCAGTTCAATGATCAAGAGTTCATAGATTTAGCAACGCTCTTTAACTTATTATGGATTGATCCCGAAATTAGGAATGAGGACTCAAAGCTTGCTAATATGACAACGCGTGCGGATACCGCAAATCCATTGTTTACAAGGGATGAGCTTGCATATATTTTGCAAAAACATAGGGAGATAATGGCTATGGTGATACCAGCCCATAAGGGATTACAAGACACAAACCAGACAGAAATAACACCCTCGCCCTACACGCATCCTATTATGCCTTTGCTTGCGGATTTTGGTTGGCAAGATGACCTAGATGCACAAATCAAGAAAGGCATTGAACTCTATGAAACCTACTTTAACCGAACTCCGGTTGGAATGTGGTCGCCTGAAATGGCTGTGAACGAAGAAGCAGTAAAGATTATGGCTGAAAACGGGATTTCGTGGACTGCAACGGATCAGAACGTTTTGGAGTTGGCTGGTGTAAACATCAGCGATCCAAGAAAGTTATATGCTGGTTACAAGGTTAATGTAAGCCCCTCCATAAATATTCTATTCAGGGACACTGATCTTTCAGATTCTATAGGTTTCAGATATGCTAGTAAAACCACGAGCGAAGCCATCGATGATTTTGTAACCAGAATACTTGCGATTGGACAATACAATACTGAAGGCAAAATGGTTCTCACCATAGCTCTTGATGGCGAGAACCCGTGGGAGGGCTACATTAATAATGGAGATGATTTTCTACACGCTCTTTACGCTAACTTAACTCAACTTCAAAGTGAAGACAAAATAAGAACCATAACACCTCGCGAATACTTCGCAACACACACGATAGATAAAGTTGTGCCTACAACCCAGCAAGAAGTTCTCAACCTAACAACACTAGACATCTCGGACATAACCAAGTACGAACAACTACCTTTCGCAACCAAAAGTCAGAAACTGCCAGAAAGCTCGTGGTCGGGAAAAGACATGCGATTAAGAATTTGGATAGGGGACAAACAAGAAAACATAGCCTACATGTGGTTAAAGGCTGCTAGAGAAAGCCTAATAACCTATATAAACGCCAATCCAGGATGGAATTCAACAGAAGCTTTAGACGCCCTTTATCGTGCCGAAGCATCAGACTGGTGCTTCTGGTACGGCCATGATATGGGAAGCCCGGAGACATTCGACCCGATTTTCAAAACTTATTTAAAAAGGGTTTACGAACTTATTGGACAAACGCCTCCAGACTACTTATATGCAAGATTTTACCCCGATGGAGAACCAAAGGCGGTAATAGAAGCGAAGCCCTCGTTGGTAACACCTACGATCGACGGAAGAATTGAAACTTTAGAGTGGAAGGGGAACTTCACACTATCGGTAAATGGTGTTTGGGTAGAAAAAATGGTGATAAGTATGGACTATGAAAACCTGTACTTGGCAATTATACCACCAGCTGGCATAAATCTAACAGAACAATTTGGGAAGGAACTGTTTATAGGCGTATATTCATCAAGCCCGAGAATTAGCTACAGTCCATACAAACTTGAGTACAACGTTTGGGCAAGATATCAAACTCTCCAAAATGAAACGCTTGGATTTGCCATACATACAGAAGCTGGTATATGGTTTAACGAAACCACCCAAACAAGCCAACAGCTAAAACTATCAATAGCGGATGGAAAAGGCAATTTTACAACAATAGGTGAGCTTAATACTACTGCAATAAATGAAGCTCTTGAAATGAGGATTCCTTTTGCAAACTTAACACTTCAAGGCAAGGATCCAGCCTATTTAGCAGTTGTTGTTGCGGAAAACCAGACCATAGTTGACACATCTTCAAGATATGACACACCCGTATATCTTCAAGTGGCAAGTGCACCTGTCTGGGGTGAAATTATATTTCAATATCCAGATCCAGAGGGTGATGACTATGGTCCTGGAACCTACACCTATCCCACAAGTTCTGAGTTTGTTAATGGATGCTTTGATCTGCTTAACTTTACTGTAAGCAAACTGGATACAAACAATATGTTTAAATTCCAATTCAAGGTTTTAGGCGGCAATCCATGGAACGGTCCCTATGGTTTCTCACTGCAGTATATACACGTCTACATAGACAAGGATGGGATCAGCGGTTCGGGGAGAACAGATACTTTCGGAGCGAGAGTTAATGTATCAGCCGCTGATGCGTGGGAAGTAGCCCTACGCATAGGTCCGGGCTGGACGGGAAGCAATATTGTGACATTCGCTAACGGCACAGAGTTAACGGAGGTTATGACAATCGAACTTGAAGGCGAAGATACAATTGTCGCGAAACTACCGATGAGCATCACTGGAGAGGTAAATGAAACTTGGAAATATGTTGTGTTGGTCTTTAGCTGGGATGGATACGCTCCAAATAATATTCGGGAGATAGGTGCGACGGCTCAAGCCTACCTTGGAGGCGGTGCCGATGCCGATGCTGTGGTTGCAGGAGTCCAACCATATGTATATGATCTTCTTGCGCCTCAAGGCAAGAACCAAACAGAAATCCTTAAGTCTTATTCAATTGCTGAAAAGAAGTATGCCACTGTCTATGCGGTAGGAATTGAAGCGGGACCACCGCCTTCGCAACCTTCTGCTATACCTACAGAGTTGATCATTGCGGTAATTGTGGTGATATTAGTTGTAGTTGTTCTGCCTGTTGTAATATGGTTCAGAAGAAAAAAGAAAAAGTGAACATACAATAAAACATCTTTTCCCTTTTTAGTGGGCGTAATGATAAGGGATTTAGGGTTAGTATTTGACCCGAAGTTTAAATCAAGAAAACATCTAATAGAGTTTACCTTAGCGAATTATCCGCAAGCGAGAAACGTTTACGTTGTAGATGATTTCTGCTGCTGGTTCCCCGGGGCCCAACCCATGAAACGCCAAGGAAGAGTATGGAAGCTTATTACTTCACTTTATGAAGGAGATTATCGCTATGCTTACGTTGTTGACGGCTATAAGTGGATCATCGATCCTGACAATCCAGAGAAGGCAAAAAATCCCTACGGCATGAAGTGTTCACTTTTCGAAGTGGGTAAAGAACTTTTAAGTGCTTCAACCGCAAGAAACGATGGAAAAATACAGTTGAAAGGCTTGTACCACGATCAAACACCACAATATTTAGACGTTGATGAAAATCACGCAAATTTCAGGTTCAGAGCAAAAAAGGACGATGTAACCTACGTCGCATTAGCCTTGCGGGGACAAGATGATTATGAAGAGGAGGTTGAAATGGAGAAGGCTTGGAAGGACAAATACTTTGAGTACTATGAATGCTCTATTTATGTTAAGAAGTACCCTCTAAAATACTTCTTTAAAGTAAAAGATGCAGATGTCCTCGCGTATTTTTCTGTTTCTGGATCATCATACAATGAAGATGCCATAACTGAATTTGCCCTAGATGAAAAATCCATGAATGTTTTTCAAGTTCCAAGCTGGGCGAAGGGCGCTGTCTTCTACCAGATATTTCCTGATCGATTTTATAATGGAGATAGACAAAACGACCCGCCAAAAGTGGCTAAGTGGGATGCTAACCCCACTCGAAGTAACTTTTTCGGAGGTGATCTGCAGGGGGTAATTCAGAAACTGGATTACCTTGAAAGGTTAGGCGTTAACGCAATATACTTGACACCTATCTTCAGTTCTATTTCCAACCACAAATACGACATTTACGACTACTTTAAGGTTGACCCACATTTCGGTAGCAATGAGACGCTTAAGAGCCTAGTGAAAGAAGCCCATAAAAGAGGTATTAAAGTGATTCTTGACGCTGTCTTTCACCACACCTCTGATAGATTCTGGGCTTTTCAAGATCTGCTTAAAAACCAAGAAAAGTCCAAATACGCCAGCTGGTATTTCATAAGGAATTTTCCACTTAAGAAAAGAACTCTGATTGAGAGCTTCCTGAAGCATTTTCCATCTAAGTTGCAGTTTTGGCTTAGACTCAAGTTTCCACCACGTTACGAAACTTTTGCTGGAGTTTCTTACATGCCTAAGTTAAATTTGCTAAATGATGAAACAGCCGAATATTTCATGAAAGTCGCGGAATACTGGATTCGAGAGGTAAATATCGACGGATGGAGATTTGACGTAGCCTTCGGGATTCCTTATGAATTTTGGAAGAAACTTAGAGCTAGACTTAAGCGGGTAAAGCCAGATGTATATCTGCTTGGCGAGTTTGGAAACGGTAACTCCGATCCATCAGCTTGGATTGGATCTGAGAGCTTCGATGCAGTTATGAACTATCCGCTGAGAAGCATAATTCTTGACTTTGTAGTTTTCGAGAAAATAGATGTAGAAGATTTCCACCAAAGGTTAATGAATTTATTAGGTAAGTTACCAAAAAAAGCTTTACATACCATGTATAACTTGCTAGGAAGCCATGACACGCCAAGACTCTTAACCGTCTGCAAAGACGATGTTAAAAAAGCAAAACTAGCAATACTTCTCCAAATGACATTGCCTGGAGCCCCAGCAATTTATTACGGTGATGAGATAGGTCTCCACGGCCGAAGCGATCCAGATTGCAGAAGAACAATGGTGTGGGATATGAAAAAACGGAATTTGGAACTTCTAAGCTATTGTGAAAAGCTTATAAAAATTAGAAAAGAGCATCCAGCGCTAGCCATAGGCGATTTAAACATTAAAGTAAAAGATAAACAAAGGAATATTTGTGTTTTTGAAAGAACGTATAAAAATGACTTCGTTATTATTTGCATAAATAATAACATAAAAGAAACTGCCATTTCGGTTCAGAGCAATGAACTACTCTTAGAAGCATTCAGTAAAAGGCATTTTGAGCCACAAAATGGTGTTGTCATAATAAATGTACCACCAAAGGAAGGAGTAATTCTCCTTAAAAATAGTTAAGTAAATCTTAAATTTAGCTCGAAAAGCAGAGAAAGCATGACAAAAATTAAATAATACTTGTCAAGAAAAAACGATGCATGGGGACGATAAAAATGAGATTCGGAAAATTTGAAAAAATTCTGCTTGCAATACTTCTTGTTACAGCTGTTTCTATTAATATTATCCCAGCTAAAGCATTACCATCTACCGGAACTTACTCAATCACCGACCCAGAAAATGATGTTTTCACAGACTATTGTACTGACGATGGATACTTCCCCATGAGAGACATCACTACTCTTAATGTTACATGGGACGAAACAGCTCTCACCATAACACTTCAAGTAGCTACCTTAACGAACACAACTGCTGCATGGAATAATACCGGATTCACAATAACCATCGGAAACGGAACCGACGGAAACGACTGGTGGCCACAGTGGTCGAGTACACATTTTAACTCAACCACGGCAGGCATCGCAAATTGGACGTATGCTATACTCGTTCAGAACGTAACTACGGAGGAAGGACTTGCATATTGCTATGTATGTAATGTGACATGGGGCTACATTCCATTCACCGATTTAGGGATCACAGTAGAGATTCCGTTATCACCTGCAAATACAATAGTAGTAAGAGTGCCATGGGATGCAATAGGAGGAATTGACAATTATGGTAACGTGTTTTACGCATGCGCCGGGTCATTCTTTTGTTACGCCTATGGACCAAATGCAACCGGAAACCTATTAACCAAATTCCTTGATCACGTAGGCTTTAACAATGAAAAGACAGTTATACCTCGGCCAGAGTGGGGTTATGATCCAGAGGGATACGATAAATACGAAGTAATAATAGGGGATTATAACGTTATACCAGAATTTCCGATCCTATGGCTTCTCCTCGCAGTCTTTCTTATGATCACTGCTCTAACACTAGCCACAAAGAAAAATTACAAACATTAAAAATTTCCCCTCTTTTTTCAGACTTTTAAACTCCAGTAACAATATAGAAAACTGAACGTCTAAAATAATTAAAGTATTAACCTCATTATACATGTATTTCGTAATTAGGGGAAAACTTTGGCTAAGTTGAATGTGTTAATGACCACGATGGAATATGACGTTATAAAAGTGGGAGGGTTATCAGCTGCACTAACATCCTTAGTTAACGCTATGAAGAAATATGTGGAAGTTCATGTTATCCTTCCAAAAAGCGACTTCAGACTTCCATGGAGAAAGATTGGAGAAAAACGATATCCAAACGTGAACATGGAAGTTTTCATGCATAACGGAGTTACAGTTTATACTTTATCCAACGATATTCTTGGCATTGCGGAAGTTTATCCTGAACCTGCAAATGAGAGAGCCATAAGAAAAATTGACGATTACGGCGAGAGATTAACCGAAGTAATAGATAGCATAGATTTTGATATTGTGCATATGCATGACTTCTTTGCTTACAAAGCCATGGATAAGTTCAAAGAAATGGGCAAGCCCGTACTTCTTACAATTCATAGACTGCACAGAGAGTATCCTACATGGTTCTCTGGAGAAAAAATCGCTTTAGAAAAGGCAGATTACATAACAGTTGTCGGCGAATCCTATTACAAAGAAGATGAGAAAGAGCTCTTCAAAAAATATAAGAATAAAGTAACATGCGTGTTCAACGGGATTGATACCGAATTTTGGAATGTCCAACGCTGTTCTTATGCAAAACTTTCAAGGATGGAGAGAAGAAGAGAAGTATTACAGAAGTATGGTTTTACCGACGGCATAATGTATATTTATCTTGGAAGATTTGATCCTGTTCAAAAAGGCGTTGATATCCTCCTGAAAGCAAGTGAAGAATTTTTGAAAACTGAAAATGTGAGAATGATGATTGTAGGTGTTGGAGACAAGAAGTTAGAGCACTGGTCAAAGGAGCTAGAAGAAAAGTACTCTTCAAAACTTAAGGTTATCAATGCACTCCTTCCAAAAGAAGAGGTACGTGACCTCTATTGTAGTGCTGATTTCGCCTTGATCCCAAGTCTATTTGAACCATTTGGGCTTGTCCAACTAGAAGCTATGTCCTGTGAATGTATACCTATAGGAAGCAGAACAGGCGGCATCAAAGACACGGTTATCTCTTATGATGACAACCCTAACAAAGCAACAGGTTTTCTGGTAGAAAAAGGAAATCCGCAAGCTCTTCTAAGAGCCATGAAAAGAACGCTTACCATATACAAGGAAAAACCCGAGATAATAGAAAAAATACGAAAAAACGGAAGACACAGGTGCGAGAAAATCTTTCAATGGGATACTTCAAGCAGACAATACTTCAAACTTTATAAAAAGCTTTTAAAAATATAGTTTACTACGGTATATAGAATGAAAAACTTATGGATTTTTTCTTTTGAGTGCGCGGGCATAGTCAAAGTTGGCGGGTTGGGAGAAGCTGTATATAACATAGCAAAGCACCTAACTAATCGAGGATTCCAAGTCACCTTATTTATGCCAAGCCACGGGGCTCACACTAATTCTTGTTTAATGAAAAAGTTACAACTTCAAAAAAGTAACTTCGTAATCAAGGGAGTTATTGGAAATAAGAGTTTCTTACCATACAGAACCCCCTTCAAATATAAAATCGGTGTTTATGAAGGCATACTCGATAACTTCAGAGTAACACTATTTCACGGATTAAACACAGCTACAAGCAAAATTCTGGATGACGCGATAGTCTATAGAGCAACTCAAATCGAAGACAAGGCACTTCTCCTTGCTAGAGGAATTTCTGGATATATCGATCACTTACAAGCTTCTGAAGATAATTTCCCAGATATTATTCATGCTCACGACTACCACACAATACCAGCCGCTGTTTTAGCTAAACAAAAATTCGAAGAATACAACTATAAAACAGCCATAGTTCTCACAATACACCTCTTAAGCAACAAAAAAGTTTCATGGCAATATCTCGGTGAAAGCTGGTGTGGACTAAAAAATAAGACGCACCCAGTTTATCTTGACAGAGCCAAAAATATGCTCTCTCATAAACAACTCCTAAAGAAAGCAAAGCTAAAACTAGAAGCCTTCGGTGCAATGGAAGCTCACATCTTAACAACCGTAAGCCAAAACTATCTAAAAGACGAAGTTTTACCACAAGTAGGCAAGCATTGCGAAGCAAAAGCAACGTTTCACTGGAATGGTTGTGACTGGAATTTTGAAGTTATACTCAAGGAAGTTCTTAAGAAACTCGGTTCAAATGTTAAGAAAATTTCTGCAGACAAAGTTCAAAGATACGAGTTGAGAAAATACTTTCTGACAAGAGCCTTAGGGAGTCTTGGGCTGGAAGAACCGATTTTAAATGAAGGCAAAGTTAAAGAAACTGTTTATGAATTAGAATACACTCCTTTTTGTGGAAAGGGCAAAGTTGAACCCTTTTCTGAAGATGGCCCAATGGTCTTGATGACGGGAAGGCTAACAAAACAGAAAGGCGTTGACATTCTTTTTAAAGCTATACCTCGTGTTTTGAAGCAGTTTCCTAACGCAAAATTTGTTCTACTGTTGCTGCCAACAGAAGAACAAATAGATTTGATCCCAAGATTTGCAAAACTATCCCATAAATACAGTAATTCAGTGAGAATGGTTTTCGGCAAAGCACCTACCATATACACTCTTGCACACCTAGCATCAGATATATTTGTCTGTCCAAGTAGATGGGAACCATTTGGCATAATGGCATTAGAAGCAATGGCCACCGGCAATCCTGTTATAGCAACAGCGGTAGGAGGCTTAAAAGAGATAATTATAGACGCAAGACGACACCCGAAAAACGGCACAGGGATTCTCATACCCAAAAATGATCACAAAAGCCTAGCAACTGCTATTTCTTCATTATTAGCAATTATGTTAACTTCAGAGAAACTACAACGAGAAAGTGCAGTAAATAATAAAACACTGGACAAGTTAGCTGAAAGAATAACTTATAAAAATCTCAGAAAAGTTATCGTCAAACAACCCTCGTACGGGCTAAAGTTAAGAGAAAACGCTATCCGAAGAGTTGAAAGAACCTTCCGATGGAATAAAGTAGTTGACATGATAGTTAATGCGTATGAAAAAGCAGATAGGCTACGAAGTCAACTTCATAGCATATAAACAATAAACACGTGCCAAGAGGAATACCCTGGTCTCCTTAATCGACAGGGAAGATGTTTATCCAGTATAGACTGGTTTGTCGCCCACTGAACACTTGAATAAATCCATAAACCGCCACGTTACATTCCCTTGCGAGTTGTGAGGAAGCTTTATATTAGATTCTATGAGGGTAAATGTAGAAAAAAGGAGGAGTTGCAGGAGACGTCACCAAAGTGAAAAGAGGTTCTGAATAAAATGGGTAGTGTTGTTGTTTCTTACAAAATTTTTCCGGTGGACATAACGGTTGACTTTAACGTGTTGAGAAAGAAGATTGAGGATTGCCTGCCGGAGTTCGCTTCGATTTACGGCTTCGGAGAGGAACCCATCGCCTTCGGCTTAAACGCTCTGATAGCGCACATAAAGATTCCGGAGGATAAATCAGGCGTGCTCGACGAGCTTGAGAAAAAACTTCAGCAGATAAAAGAGATAAGCCAAG
>Ga0190286_1000595_pt1 | contig 14697 bp, 14 predicted proteins | sample 48691834_MG_FD_183241 | JGI IMG/M metagenome (GOLD analysis project Ga0190286, IMG submission 183241) | Hydrothermal vent microbial mat bacterial communities from Southern Trench, Guaymas Basin, Mexico - 4869-18-3-4_MG | ecosystem: Environmental > Aquatic > Marine > Hydrothermal vents >... | reverse complement strand
GTTTTTCCTGACGATTTTCACGATGGGCCCGGTGTTGTCCGAGATCAACACCCAGGCTATCGAGCCTTATATGAAGGACGCTTTGGAGTTCCCCGCTGCGGTGGAAAAGGGCAATGACGTCCTCAAAGATTTCATGCTCCGCCAGACCCGTTCGAGCGACCTGGAACTTTTTTTGGACTTCGCCGGCATAGACGCGGCCAAGACCCAAGCTGACGTGCCCATGCGGGTGGCGGTGCCTGCTTTTGCGATCAGCGAGTTCCGCACCGCATTCGAAATTGGCTGTCTGCTGTTTATTCCATTCCTGCTGATAGACCTCGTCGTGGGCGGTATTTTGCTCAGTGCGGGGATGATGATGTTGCCGCCTTCGATGGTCTCGTTGCCATTCAAAATTATACTTTTCGTCCTGGTCGACGGCTGGCGGCTGTTGGCGGAAACACTGGTGCTGAGCTTTAGATAGGGCAAGACTTATGAACGGTGAAATTATTTTATTTCTAGGCAGGCGGACGCTTGAAACGGGCATGTTGTTGGCTGGGCCTGTGCTGATAGTCGCACTTATCAGCGGCGTGTTGGTGTCGCTATTCCAGGCGGTAACATCGATGCGGGACATGACCCTCGGCGTGGTCGTAAAGATAGGAGCTGTCGGGATAACAATGCTGATAGCAGGTGGCTGGATGCTGCAGGTGATTTTGTCGTTCACAAAAGAAGTCTTCGACACGATCCAGTTGATGACGCAGTAAAAACGGCAATAGGGAATAGGCAAGTATGGAATAGGAGAAACAGAAAATACCCAATGACCAAATACCCAATGACCATTGAAGAACCAATATCCAACACCCAATGAAGAACCAATGCCCCGTGTAATTTGTGTTTTGCTGTTTTTGCTTTTACTGATTGCTGATTACTGATTACTGACAACTTTTTTTTATGACTGAATGGATACAAATTTTGTTGCCGTTTTTTCTCATTGCTTCGAGAGTGATGGCTTTTTTCTCGGTGCTGCCTTTGTTCGCGTGGACAATGCTGCCCAGGCGGGTTCGGCTTTCTATCTCGCTGCTGGTAACGATATTCTTCGCGTCATTGTTGCCCAGGGCCCAGCTTAGTCCGGCGGACTATACGTGGCTGGGCGCAGCTTTGCTTGTGGGCAGGGAAGTTTTGTGCGGCTTGGCTTTGGGGATGATGGCTCGGCTGGTTTTCATGGCGGTTCAGCAGGGGGCTATGATCGGCACGCAGCAGATGGGTTTTGCTGACGCGGGTATTTTCGACCCGTCCACCGGCGAGGGCACCAGGCCTATCGCGTTGTTGTTTCAGATGGTTTTCGCGGTGTTGTTCTTGTCGATAGATGGCCATCACCTTTTGCTCATGACAGTTTATCGAAGCTACGACGCTTTCCCCGCGGGCCAGCCTGCCGAGGTTGCTCTGTTGACCCAGGGCGTTATCGAAGCTGGGGCGACGATGCTGTTGTTCGCGCTGAAATTGGCAGCTCCGCTTTTGGCGGGGTTTTTGCTGCTGGCGGTGATAATGGGCGTCATCGCCCGGGTAATGCCCGAGATGAATATCCTCATGGCGTCGATGCCCTTGCGTGTTGTCGTGGGCATGGGCTTGTCGTTGCTCGTGCTGGGAACGTTGAATTCATTTGTTGTACGGCTTACGGATTGGTTGGACCAGTTTTTCATATTGGCGTAAAGGTAACAGGCTAGATGGCTGACAAACCCGCATCTGAGAAGACCGAGCAAGCTACGCCCGAGCGTTTGCGTAAGGCTCGCGAGAAAGGTCAGGTCGCTCAAAGCCAGGAAGTGCCCTCCGCTATTATCACTGGCGGGGTGCTTCTTGTTCTTGCCATGAACGCTCCTGCTATGCTTGGCTGGTTTGGCAATACTCTCCGCGAAGCGTTGCTGACCCCCACCGTCAGCACGGACAGCCAGGGTATTTTCTGCGACTTCCTGCGAACCAAGGGCATGGAAGCTATCGTGGTAATGACGCCGTTCCTGATAATCTGCGGGGTACTGTCCATGGCTTCGAGCGTAGCGGTCAGTGGACTTACCTTTAGCCCAAAGGTGCTGAAACTCGACTGGAGCAAGGTGAACCCCATAAAGGGCATCAAAAATATCATCTCAGCCAAGGCGTTCGTCAGGCTGATAATGTCGCTGCTGAAAATGGTGGTACTGGGCACGATTTGCTATCTCTATATCAAGGGCGAAACGCTCACGATAATCCATCTCCGCTGGGCTAGCCCGGTCGAAGCTGTCGCGGGGATAGCTGGGCTGATCCTCGGGCTGATGACGCGGGTGGTGGTGGCGTTGTTTGTGATCGGTGGCTTGGATTATGCGTATCAGAAATGGACGCACTCCAAAGAGATGCGGATGACCAGGCAGGAAGTGAAGGAAGAGCGGAAGCAGTATGAAGGCTCGCCGGAGATAAAACGCAAGGTGCGGATGATACAGATGGAGATGACCAACAAGCGGATGCTCCAGGCTGTGCCGACGGCGGATGTTGTGATAACCAACCCGACGCACTTTGCTGTGGCACTGCAATATGACCGGGACACCATGGCTTCGCCGATAGTCCTGGCCAAGGGGCCTGACCTGTTGGCTCAGAAAATCAAGAGCATCGCCCGGGAGAATGGTGTGCCGATAGTCGAAAGACCTGCCCTGGCGCGGTCGTTGTACGCGGCGGTGGAAGTGGGACACCCGATTCCGTCGAACCTGTTCGTAGCGGTGGCGGAGGTGCTGGCGATGATAGTTAGACTACGGAAAAAACGAAAAAATGTAGCACGGTCGCCCCGGCTGTGAAAATTTGAACGCAGCAAAGGAACCACAGATGAACACAGATAGACACAGATTGAAATATGAGGCGAAAAAACACGGCCTCCTCCTGTGTCATTCCCGCTCCCCGATCGGGTTGAGGACAAGCTTCGCGGGAATGACAAAAACAGAAAAACAAAAACAAAAAAAAGCTTCATGCTCTTCATGTACTTCATGGTGAATTTTTCGGACCTAAAACATGGCTAATCAGAACGACAATATGGCGCCGCCAGACTTGCTGAAAAACCCTGGACCTGGGCTGAGCAGGCTGTTGGCACACAATGATATTATCTTCGCTATGGGCGTGGCGATGGTATTGGTTACGCTGCTGATACCGCTGCCGACGTTCATCATGGACATGCTCCTGGCTACGAGTATCGCTGCGGGCCTGGCTGTGCTGGTTACGGTATTGGCTACGCATGAGTCCATCGAGTTCTCCACGTTTCCGTCGCTGCTGTTGTTTATGACGCTGTTCCGGCTTTCTATAAATGTCGCGTCGACCAGGTTGATTCTGCTCGACGCAGACGCGGGAAAAATTATCGAAACATTTGGCCAATTCGTCTGTGGCGGCCAACTTGTCATCGGGCTTGTCGTCTTCCTGATCCTCGTGATTATCCAGTTCGTCGTCATAACCAAAGGTTCGGAGCGAATCAGTGAAGTCGCTGCCCGGTTCAACCTCGACGCCATGCCAGGCAAGCAGATGGCTATCGACGCGGACCTCAACGCCGGGCTTATCGGCGAGGAGCAAGCCCGCGACCGCCGGGCTAAAATTGCGCAGGAAAGCGAGTTTTACGGAGCTATGGACGGTGCGAGCAAGTTCATCCGCGGCGACGCGGTGGCTGGGCTTATCATCACCGCGGTCAACCTCGTCGGCGGGTTCATCATGGGCGTGAGCCATGGCATGACCGCGGGCGGAGCGGTAAAAACATACGCTATCCTCGCTATCGGAGACGGGCTGGTCAGCCAGATTCCCGCGGTTATTATCTCGACCTCCGCGGGGTTCCTTATCTCGAAAACTTCCACCAAGTCCAGCATCAGTCAAGACCTGGCGGGACAGTTCCTCAAACGCTCCAGGCCCCTGGCCATCGCGTCGTTTCTGCTGGGCGGCATGGTTTTCGTGCCGGGCTTTCCGAAGTTTCCGTTCATCGTCCTGGCCGTCGGGGCTGGTGTCCTCAGCAGAATGCTGCGGAAAGAGGAGCAGGCCTCGGCTGCGAAGGTAAAGGTGGAAACCGCCCAGGCTGCTCTGCCATCCAAGCCTGAGGAACAGCCTATCGAAGAGCTGCTGGACATCGACCGCATTTCGATACAGGTCGGAGCCAGGCTTATAAAAATTGTAGACCCCCGCCGAAAGGGTAGCCTGTCTCAGCGGATAGGCCCGCTTAGGCGGAAGTTTGCCCAGCAGTTTGGCCTGGTCTTGCCGCCGGTGCGACTGCGGGACAATGTCCAGCTGCCAAACAACACCTACGAAATTCGGCTGAACAATCATGTGATAAGTTCGGGCCAAATCGAGCCTGACAAACTTATGGCTATGGATCCGGGCACGGTAACCAGCCCGATTGCCGGCGACGAGGCCCAGGAGCCTGTCTTTAACCTTCCCGCTCTCTGGATAGACCCGGACATGAAAGAGCAGGCCGAGATGAACGGCTATACCGTGGTCGACCCGGAAACCGTGATGATAACGCACCTGTCGGAAGTGCTGCGGAAATATTCCTGCGAGCTGCTCAGCCGAGATGACGTGCAGGTGCTGGTGGACAGAATGCGGGAATCTCAGCCTGCCCTGGTCGATGGCGTTATTGGCGAGTCCGTCTCGATGGGCCTGCTGCACCGCGTGTTGCAGAACCTGCTGCGCGACGGCATACCGATATGCGACCTGGGCAAGATACTCGAAGCCCTCGGCGACCACGCCACCCGCACGAAAGACCCGGGCGTACTTACCGAGCTGGTCCGTAAAAATCTCGTCCGCACCATCACCGAGCAATACGTCGACACGGGCCAGTGCGTAGCAGCGATTACATTAAATCCAAATTTAGAGTACGAACTTTGCAATAGACTGGCCTCTCAAACCGATAGCAATGTAGCGATTCTGCCGCCTGGGCAGGTGATGGTGTTCACCAGTCAGATCGCTGATTGCTGGAAACAGGCTATGGAACAGGGCAGAGACAACATTGTGCTGCTGTGCGACTACCGCGTGCGGGCCCACCTGGCCAACATGCTCGAGAGGCAGTTGCCCCAGTTGCCGGTGGTAGCATACGACGAAGTGGCAACAGGAACGCAGATAGACACCATCGCCTCGGTGGAGATGGAACTGGAAGACGCCGAGCTGGCAACAGCCGTAGCGTAACAGCGTAATTTACCGCGAAAGACAGAAACTACGAAAAACGCGAAAAAACGCGAAAGATACAGAAGTAAAAAATGTGGCACAGCCGCCCTCGGCTGTGAGAATTTGGATAAAACGTTAAAAAAAACCACAGCCGAGGGCGGCTGTGCCACATGACAAAAAACTTTTCGCGATTTTCGCGTCTTTCGTGGTTGCTGTTGTTTTTACTGATAACTGACTACTGATAACTTTTATGCGACAGATAGCTTTGACAATTTCGGCGATAACGTTTTTCGCGATGGCTTTGACGGGTATGTTGTCAGGCCAGACTGTTTTGTCGTGTTCAATCCGGGCCATAACTGGCGCGGTTGTGTCATATGTAGCAGCTTCGATGGCGTTGAAATTGGCGGTGGGCGTGATGATACAGGCAGTTGTCCAAAGTCCAAGCCCTGAAGCCCAGGTGGACGAATCGGCGGAAGATGAACAAAACGATGGTGAACGGACAGAATAATACGAATGTCGCGACGCTGCCGACCGTAGCTAGGCGAACCCGAGCGAGCAATGCGTATAAGCAGCAGTCTCGCCAGTGCGATCAGGAGAAGTGGATACTCAGCCACCTCCCGCTGGTCAAGCACATCGTCAAGCGGCTGATGTGCAACCTCGGCGGCAAGGTCGAGCGGGACGATCTTATCTCCGCCGGCACGGTCGGGCTGGTAAAGGCAGCTCAGAGCTTCGACCCCGCCCGGGGCGTCGAGTTCAAGACCTATGCTTACATCCGCATCCGCGGCGCGATTATCGACGAGCTGCGGAGCGCGTCGTTCGTGCCCGCAGCTGTCAATCGCGACATCCGTACCATCCGCGAAGCCTATCAGCAAATAACCACCCAAACGGGCAGCCCCCCCAGCGACAAGGAGCTTGCCCGGGCGGTCTCGCTGCCGTTGGAAAAAATGTACAAGGTGCTCGAGGAAGCCCGCAGGCAGAACTTCCTTTCGATACATGGCATGGGCGAGGAGCATTCGCCGGCAGCGGCGATAATGCCCGTCGGCAAGGAGCTTGCTCCGGACGAGATCGTGGAGAAAAGAGAAACGCTCGAAAATCTCGCCGAGGCTATCATGCAGTTACCCAAGCGGGACAGGCAGATTGTGGTGCTGTATTACGAGCGAGACCTGACCATGAAAGAGACAGCTGAGGTACTCGGCGTTACCGAGTCGCGCGTCAGTCAGCTGCACGCCAGCGCGCTGTTCAAGCTGTCGATGAAGCTAGGTAAAAATCCATGAACACGAATCCGATACAACGCGGGCCTGAGATATCGAAGCTGGTTCACGCAGCCAGGCACGAGAAAGAAGACCATGCGGTGTATCAGGAAAAGAAGCGGAAGAAAAAAGACGACAAGGAAAAGACCAACCCAGGCCCGGAAGGCGACGTGGAAGATTTGATAGACCACTCGCACGAGGAAGCCTGCGAGTCTGAGGAGTTGACGGCTCTGCCGGAGAGCGACGGGCAGAGAGACGATGAAATCAATCTGGATGTTTTGATCTAACGAAAGGGCCAAGGCATGGCTAGGCGACCTAACAGGGTAATCAAAAGCAACATGGTAACCGATGGCGGCGTGCAACAGCTCAGCTATAAGTCCCCCAGCGCCACGGGCAAGTCGAAAGCTACCGCCAAAATCGTGGGCCAAAAAGAAGGCTGTGTAATCGTGCAGGTACAGTGCGACTGCGGCAGGGAGATTCAACTAAAGTGCACACAACCAGAATAACAGCAAATTCGAAATCCGAATATCCAATATCGAAGCAAATTCGAATATCGAAATTCAAAATTCAAAACAAATACGAAATATTAATATCGAAATCTGAAATCCGAAATAAATCTTATGCTGCAAAACACGGTTAAATCTGTGCAAAACAATAGTTACGAAAAGCTATGAAAAAATATCACACACATAGGAGTTTGACGATGAAAACCACAAAACGAATTTTGGCACTCGTATTAGCCGCGACATTCACCCTGGCTGCGATTGGTTGCGAGGGCCTGTTCACAGCCAGGCAAGCTACGCCACAGCAAGACCGATCAGCCCTGGCTGATCGCATTAGAAACACCGCCATCGTGGGCGACGAGAGCAACGCAGGCCGAGGTGCTACCGAAGCTGCTATCGAGTGGGCGGATAAATACGCCAAAGCTGCACAGGAGCTGCTTTTCGCCAATAAGCGTTTGGCTGAAGTGCAAGCTGAGAAGAAAAAACTCAACACCGATATCACGAAGCTCAAAGCTGAGCTGAAGTCCTACCAGGCTGAGCTAGCTGACGCAAACGCAATGCTCGGTGAGATGAAAAAAGACCTCAAAGAATGGCAGAACAATGTCCTGGGCTATCGTAAGCAGATGATGTCCGCCCAGAGCGCTCAGTTGGCCGCGTTGCAAAAAATACTCGAATTGCTCGGTGGCGAGGTCGCGGCTTCGGATATCCAACCCGACGAGCCGACCCGCAAAACGCAGTAGCTCCCTATCTATATAAGGATGACATCGTGAAAAACTATCGCAACATTTTCAAAGCAACGCTGTTGGCAGGGGTGGCTGTTCTGTTGGCGGGCTGTTCAGCCGCCCCCCCAGCTGACATCTCCAGCTATGTGGACCCGGAAATTCACAACGTCTCGCGAGTGGTGTTCGTGGAGATAGCTGACCAGGCGGGCTACCCGGACATTGCGACCCGCATGACGCGAAGCCTAGCCCAGGCTATGACTGAGGATGGCGTTTTCCGAGTGGACGTCCTGCAGGCGAACAACCCCGAGCTGCGGTACCTGGACATGGACAAACGCGAGCCATTGACGCTGCGGGAACTCCAAGTTATACGAAAAACCCTGCGATGCGACGCGATTATGTTCGGCAAGATGGTCTGCTACAAACAATATCCGTCCGTGCGTATGGGCTTGTATCTCAGGCTTATCAATCTGAAAGACGGCAAGTTAATCTGGGCGGTGGACGACGTGTGGGACACTACCGACCGGGCGACCGCCAAGCGGATAAAGAACTTTTATTTCGACTATATGCGAGACACCTACGATCCAGCCAAGGGCGAAATGGGCTTGATGAGCACGGATGGTTTTCAGAAATTTGTATCCTACGAAATCCTCTGTACCATGGACTCCAGCCAACAGTCCGCTGCCAGGCCAAAGTTCAAATTCAGCAGACCCGTGCGAAGGCTAGGCCGACACGAAAAAAAGACAGTGAAAAATATCCTAGCCGATTTTTAACAGCTACTCACACAGAAAAAACAGCGAACCACGGATAAACACAGATAACCACGGATTTTTTTTGAAAAGAAAAAGAATGGATTCCCGCTTGCGCGGGAATGACAAAGACAAGGAAAAGGCAAAAGAAAAACTACGAAACACGCGAAAGAACGCGAAAACGGTTTTTTGCTTTTACTGATTACTGACAACTGATTACTTTTTACATTCGTGTCATTCGTGTTAATTTTTTGTTTTGCTGTTTTCGCTTTTACTGATAACTGATAACTTTTTAAAAAAAAATGAAAATAACCTTTAAGGATTTGCCGAAGATGTCGACAATCAGACTGTAGGCGATAATAGCGTCAGGAGTACACCAAAGTGCGAATAGATGGACAAATCGGATATGAGTATCCCAAGCCGCTCGGCGGCGAGGAGAAGCCCTCCAGGTCGAAGCTACCAGGCCCGGAACAGGCGGCTACGCAGGGCTCCGGCAAGGGCGAGCAACTCGCTCCGGGCCAACGTTCGCTTATTCAGGCTGCACTGGCTGTGGAAGATGTCGATACAGCTGCGGTCGCTGAAGCTAAGGAACTGCTGGAATCAGGCCAACTCGACACGCCAGAAGCTGCCAGGCGGGCAGCGAAAAATATGATCGAGCGAGGCCTGTGAGATAAAAACATAAAAGTTCACCATGAATCGCATGAAGAGCACGAAGTTGTTTTTGTTTCAAAAAATCTTCAAGTCCTTCATGGTGCAACCTGTTTCAGTGTGTTTCGTGGATAAAATATAAACAACGCAGCGGACAGCGCGTTTTGTAATGTGTATATCACATACAATCCCAGGCCTGGCCCTGGTCGGTCCTTTTCGATGGACAATAAAACAATTCAACTCTCCTTGGCCCGGTTTTAGAGTTCCGGGCCTCTCGGACAATTCGCAAAATCGGTGCCATCTGCCAATCGAAGCAGATCCTGCATCGCGAGACGACACACGGTCTTGAGCATCTGTCAACAATGCCGCAACCACAGATGGACATTGAAAACACTTCGCTCGAAGTCTGCGTAGCCATCTCACTCCTGAAAACCCAGTCTTGTTTTACTCGGGGCTTACGTGTCGTAAGCCCAGGTGCGAATCTCTGATTCGAACCCAGGAGTTTGGCAGGCGGCGTGCGTCTGCGAAGGTAATCTTTATGTTAGGAGAGAAATATGTTAGCAATCAAGAACAACCTGATGGCACAAGGCGCAGCTCGTAACCTGGGTATCAGTTACAACAAGCTGGCTGCGTCAGTACAAAGACTCTCGTCCGGTCTGCGTATCAACAGTTCGAAGGACGACGCGGCAGGTTTGGCTGTCCGCGAACTTATCCGGGCGGACGTAGCTGCTCTGAACCAGGGAACTCGAAACGCCAACGACGGCGTCTCGATGCTTCAGACGGCTGAGGGTGCCCTGGGCGAGGTCGATGCGATTCTTATTCGTATGCGGGAGCTGGCGGAGCAGGCCAACACCGGTACGTATTCCACCGACCAAAAGAGCATCATGCAGGACGAGTTCGACGAACTGGCTACCGAAATCGACCGAATCGTCGCGAGCAATGACTTCAACGATATCAACCTGCTGGACAACACCAGCACGTATAAAATATCGCTGGGTCAGGGCAATAGCGGCAGCTCGGCGGTCTCTGTTACCGCACAGGTGATGAACGCCAGCACACTCGGCGTGGGTGGCACGGATGAAACATCCACAGGCCCGAGCGTCGCCAGTGCGGCGACGAACTACGTTACCGACGCCGGAGCTGGCGACAGCACACTGGTCTTTGCGGTCGGTGGCGACTCGTTGTCAATTACCGTCGCCAGCGGTACCAGCATGACCCTGCAGGAAGTTGCCGACGCGATCAACGTCGAGTCCCGCGGTGTCCAGGCTGGCTGGAACGCAGCTACGGTCGAAGGCGATGCCTCGACGGGCTATCAGCTGGTACTCCGAGCCAAGACCACAGGCGACGTAGCTGACCTGGCTATAACCAACGCTGACTCGGTTACGTGGGCAGCTGGCGTGGCGGGCGGCGGAGCTGGCAATGCGATAGCTACCGCTGACTTCCTGAACGTCGACGGTGCCGGCACGAGCCTGGACATAACCACCTCCGGTGCTATTGCCGCGATCGACTCTGCGATCTCGACCAAGGACGCGTATCGTGCGGAGCTTGGCTACAAGATGAACAGGCTTGAAACCGCAGCCAGCGTGTTGCAGGTGCAGTCGGAGAATCTCTCCGCTGCGGAAAGTCGCATCAGCGACGTCGACGTGGCTTCGGAGATGTCAGCCATGACCCGCAACCAGGTGCTTGCACAGGCTGGTATTGCTATGTTGGGTCAAGCCAACTCCATGCCGCAGATGGCACTGTCGCTGCTGCAAGGCTAGTAAAACCAAGCGGCCTGTTTTTTTCAGACCGAGACAGGTGATCGCGGCTCGGTAGTCTGGGAAAACCTGGTGAGCACCCCGCACCTGCTCCCAGCCCGGAAAGTTACCGACGCGAGAACATCAGCCCCGGGAATCCCATAGCTGGATTCCCGGGGCTTTTTTTTCGTAGCATGGCTCCCTCCCCAAATATATCAACATACGGTTTTCTACGGCTTTCTATACAAGAATTAACCCGACAGTTGTCGTAACATTTCCGAAAAAGAACAATTCGAGGATATGGAATTCTCTACCCGAAATCCAATTATTCGCCCATCCAACCGCCCATTCTCGCTTAACGCTATGGCGGAACAATGGCCTATCCTTTCTCTCCGACAGAGATTCCGCTTAACAGCAACCGATGGCATCACCTTGTCTGTCATCAACGCTATCATAGGGCCGTTAAATAACTTGCGTGTTTTTCGAATCATGTGATACTATTCTCGCGATTGTTTTCGCAAAGTTTCAATTGCTTTTGCAATACCATCTTGTGATGGCTGGCAATTTGCCCAATCTGTCCAGAAATTTCGAGTTGCACTGGCAGGTTTTAGGTCGGGCTTATCGAGTCGGATTCTAGTCGGTAAAAGAATCGAATCGCCGATTAGTAGAGCTTCTCCAGTGTCCAGCAACGGCATAATTTCGACCATGCCCGCCATGCCTTCTGGCAATAACCTTCGTACCACACTTTGATCGCGATCATTCGTTAACCTTAAAATCAAGAAATTATTGCATTGGCTTAAAATTGTACGACTTACATCTGATGGTCTCTGGCTTACAACTAACAAAGATGCACCATATTTTCTGCCTTCCTTTGCAATTCGCTCAAAGGCGTTAACAGCTTGACGTTCTACTGCATCTGTATTTTCTGCAACTGGCAGGTAAAGGTGAGCTTCGTCACATACAAGGGTAATTGGGGTTCGTTCTTCGGGATTCATCCAGAACTGCACGTCGTATAGAAGTCGAGAGAAAACTGCAACCACAACAGGAAGGACATCTGACGGAACTTCTGAGAAATCAATTATCTTTATTCCTTGCTGTTCATCATCACTGCCAAGAAGAGTTTGCATCAATCGAGCAAGCCAATCATATTCATTGGACTGGTCGGGAGGGGAAAACATAAAACCGTATCTACGATCAGATATCTTAGTTTCAAGGCGAGCAACGAAACGAGTGAGCTTTCCTGACCATGGGCCATTAGCGTATTTTGTCTGCCCCTTCTTCTCTCCTGTTTTATATTCACCATCAGCTACTTTATCGTCGTCTGTTTTCAATCGTGAGACTAACTCTTGCAAAGAATAAGGAATCGGCGAGTCTACTGTAAATGTTTCAAGAACCTCTTGTTTGTCGAACTGTCCAAGGGATTCCTGCTTTAATGTTTGCACATGATACGAGAACCGTGATGACTGATTGGGAGCATTCTGATCGCTCCGATCAAGAAGAATTGCCAGCATTTCTTCCCTATTCAGTAGCCAGAATGGAAGATATAGATTTTCGTCGTTGTTGCTGCCCAATTCGCCGGGACCTGCCACCTTCATATATTTTGCATATCCGTTTGGATCATTAGCCAACGGAGCATATTCACCATGCATATCTAGGACAATCAAGTTCGGATGAGCTAATTTTGCTGCTCTTTCAAGTAGTAAAGCTACAGCCCAGCTTTTGCCTGATCCAGTACTTCCCAATATCGTTGCATGTCGCTGAAAGAATTTATCTCCGCTTGCAATAGCCGAAGCATCCTGCCCGAGCGAATATTGACCGAGTTTTAGCTTTGCATCATCTTCCATTTCCTCGCTGAGGAGGTTCATGAATTTTTGCAGATTGTCTCCTTCAATATGGAAACATGGTTTGTCAACTTTTGGGAAATGATCTGCTCCACGTTTGAAGTAGTTTGAACGGTCTCCAAATACAGTATAGTATGTCCCAATCAGCACAGCGCGAAGTAAGTCTTTATGGGAAAGTGTTGTTTCTATAGAATCATCCTGAAGAATATCTTCCGGCATTGAAACTTCTTCAGAAATGGTTCTGGTTACTTTCTCTACCGTTCCAATCAAATACTCATGGCTAGTTTGACCACGAATAGCAATTAAATTTCCCACTGCGATTCGTGTAAGTGTATCGGAATCGTCAATGTTGATTAGTACTCGTGATGTGTCAACTGCTGCAATAGTTCCAAGTGCATTATTATCATCAAAACTTAATTCTGCTGGCATATTATTCCTCCTATGAGGTTAAAATTTCTTGAACAAATTGGTCGATTTTCCATATACCCTGTAAATCTACATCGAATGACGTTCCATTTTGCCATATCGTCGTTTTATCCTGCTGCGAAGATTCCACAACAGCTGTCATCGTTGAATTATCAGCTATCAATTTTCCAGTCTGTTCTGACAGCGATTTTGTTATTAGGAGCGTAGGCGTACTCAAAATCTTGGCTCGCAAATGTGTTTCAAGATGACTATCATTAAAACCATAGCCTATAATTAGTAATTTTGTCGCTTCATCAATGCGTTTGTTGGCTTCCTCTCTATGTTTATCAAATGGAACATTGTATCCATCACGGAATTTATTGGCTCCTGGCGGGATAATCAGTCTTGATAATGATACTGTTAAATCCGTTCGAAGAGGCTTTTGTGAGTTAGGTTCAAAGAACCAATTGATGCTACCGTGTGGTTTCAGCAGGAGAACATTTTGCATATATTCAAGTACAGGGATTTTGCCCCTTTTCCGCATGTTGGACAACATTTCACAGCAGGCCTGTTGGGGGTCAAATAAACCAATTGTCCCCCTCGTAAACAGTGTGTTTACGAGTATCCCAGTTGATTCAATAGCCACCTCAAGCAAGCGATCATAATTAGTCGTTATGACTGGCAGCCCCCTTGTTGGAAATGGAACGTGCTTCAATAGACTGGTGAAGGGCAAATTGTAACCATCTTGTATAACCTTTAGGCAAACATTCATTTCCTTTAATATAATGGTTTCAGCGATAATCTGAGACATCCTATTTTGCAATGTTTCGTCAGGAGAATGTTCTAAAAGAACAGATTCTAAATCAGTACCATCTTTCAACTTCGAAGCTATATTATTCCATAAAGCGAGCGTGTCTCCCGAAATCTCAGATGAGTCAATATTATCCAAAAGCTGCTTAGAAAGTTCTCCCATCGACGGAAGTCCCTCTGCGCAAGAAAGTCCGGAACCAACGATAACTACCAATCCGTCAGAAAAGAAACTCTGGAGATGTTTTTTCAAGCTATCCATATCTAATGGGGGGCTATTCGTCATACATTCACCTCCACCCAGGACAGCATATTTGCGGAATAGCCGGTGTTTGCGTTGGTAATTCCACGATGTTCCAGCTCTCGTTTTAGACTGGATTCTATGTGGTGTGATAGCAATTCGTGGCGTTGGTTGTCATAGAGAGATGGCTTAACCGCTTTTGCATGGAAGCATTGCTGGAATTGTTTCTCTAACGATGGGATGCGTTTGCCGTCAATATCTACCGCGATGGGGATGATGTATATCTTCGTTTCGGCGGCTTTGCCGAATACCTGTACCTGCCACACCGTCAAAACACTCGTTTGTTCCAGCGGCATGGAAACGGATGCTCCGATAGCTGTCGCCGGTAGATTGCGCCACCGCTGACAATAACCGCTAACCAATGGGTGATCGATACCCAGCAAACTGATACTTTCTTCTATCTGGGCAAGATCGCGATCTAATGTGAACGTTCGTGGCGGCTGGTTACCACCAGTATGGATAGCAAACTTTTCGCCTTCAACTTCGCGTATTGTCCCGCCATCAGCCGCAAGTGAGAGATCGGTAAATTCAAGAAGCCGTTTCTTGCTCGCTTCGATATCCGCCAGCGGTTTATAGTCATCCAGCGAAAAGCTATCAAGGTCTTGGAATAGCTCATA
>Ga0190286_1000594_pt1 | contig 14699 bp, 16 predicted proteins | sample 48691834_MG_FD_183241 | JGI IMG/M metagenome (GOLD analysis project Ga0190286, IMG submission 183241) | Hydrothermal vent microbial mat bacterial communities from Southern Trench, Guaymas Basin, Mexico - 4869-18-3-4_MG | ecosystem: Environmental > Aquatic > Marine > Hydrothermal vents >... | reverse complement strand
GAGGTCAGCGTCGGCATGTTCATCAGGAAGTGCTTGCGTTCCATCCCGATCAGGCGGGCATACACGCGCGGGCCGATACCGCGTACGCCGTCCTCGGTCGTCACGTACAGCGCGTCGTTACCCGTCACCAGGGCGCCCACGGCCAGGTTCACCAGCGTCAGCGTCTTGCCGCGGTGCGGCGGCGCCAGCACCACGCCCAGCTCCCCGCGCAGCAAGCCGCCGCGTAATGCCCGGTCAAGGGTCGGGAGGTACGTGGGCACGGCGTCGGTCTGGTACGCCCCCTCCCATGTCGGGAGTAGGTGTACGTCCCGGCGGACGGACACGACCGGGTACCCGCTCCGGCCGGCGACCGACAGCGCCGCGCGCATAACCTCGGCAATCTCCGCCGTGGGGTCGCCCCCGCCGCTTACCTCGTTCAGCTCGGCGATCCGGTACACCGCCGCGCGGATCGCGCGCCGGCGGGCCATCGACTGGACCAGCTCGGTAATGTACGCGCGGGCCTGTATCGGCGTGCGGTACACGGCGTCGATATGTGCCAAGAGGTCATCGCGCGCAGTATCGGGCACGGACGGGCTGCGGCGGGCCAAGTCCCGAGCCACGGCGTGATCGGGCGGTGCGCCGTGCTGTGCCGCGTGCTCGTGCACCAAACCAAGCAGCTGCCCCGCCTGCTCGTGCCCAAAGAACTCGGGTTGGAGCAGGTCGCCATGCGTGCGCCAGAACTGGTGGTCCAGCACCGCCTGCGCCTCGATCCGCAACTCGACCGCCGGCTCGCAATCAAAGCGCAGCTGCGCCAGCTTATGCCGTTCCAGCCCGATCCGATCCCATACATCGCGCATTGTGCGCCCGCCTCCATTCCCTGATCACCGCCCAGCACTCCGGCCGCGCATCCAGCCATGACATCGTATCCGTCAACGCCGGCACGCCAAGGGTCCCATCGCGGACCGCCGCCTCGACCACATGATCCGCCAGCAACCACACTGCCGGGAGCAGGCCAGCGGCGTACGTCGCAAGCATCATAGGCGGAGCGCCCACAGCGGCAAGGCAGGCCGCCTGCTCGTCGCCCAGGGCCAGGGCGCGGCGTACAGCGACCACGTCGTCAGTACGGGCCGCCTGCGCGACAGCTGCGGCCTCGTCGCCCCCGCGGTACCGGCGCGCATGGCGCTCGTTCCACCGGCGCCACCGGTAGACCGAGGTCGTGGAGTACAGCATGGGGGGCCGGGGGTAACCACCCGGTTGCCCGTAGCACTCGAACTGCGCGCGCAGCCATGCCGTCGGGTCGGCGCCGTGCGCCCGCGCGACCTGGTCCATCCGCGCAATGTGACGCCATATCGGCAACCGCTGAAGGACCGCGAGGGGCGGCCGGCGCGGCGGGCGCTCGTCACCGGTGACGGCCGCGACAAGCGCGTCGTACTCGCGGATCAGGCGGGCCAGGCGGACCTCCGGCCGGAGCATTGCGCGCGCACGGGCAGCGTCAGCCAGCCCCAGTAACGTACTCGCGCCGTCGCCCACAACCGGCCCTCCTCTCTAACTGCAACGCACTTTAGCGTCTAAAACATCCTTTTGAACGGACGTTTTAACTGCTACAGTCTTTAGCTTCTAGCGCCACGTCGGCGCCGGCCAGCACTGCGCTGGCGAAGTCCCGGACCGACTGGCCCGGCACGCCCACGCGGTACCCGGGCTCGCTGGCCAGGTACGTCCGGAGCTGCTGGACGTGGCGCACCAGGTGCCGCTGGTGGTGGTCGTCGGGGATGATCACGATGCAGACACCCGCATTACCGGGCGCGCCCTTCGGGCGCACGCCCCGGCCGATCCCCTGGAACAACTGCACGTACGACTTACCGCCGCGCGCGTACACCACCGCCCCCAGGTCCGGCACGTTCGCCCCCTCGCCCAGCACCCGAGTCGAGACCATCACCCGCGGCCCCGGCTCGCGCAGCCAGTCCAAGCGCTGCTCCTGGAGCACTTGGTCCATCCGTCCGGAAATAAAAGCGCACGCCACACCCCGCGCCCTCAGCGTATCGTGCAGGATCTTCCCGTGGTCCACCTGCTCAACGAGGACCAGGACCTTCAGGCCCAGCTCGAAGAGGTCCTGCGTGGCGGACGCGATCATCTCGTTCCGCTCGTAGCACTCGACGATGCCCATCCGTACCGCCGTCTTGTAATCCACGCGCCGTGACAGGCGCGGCGCATTATGCGACACGAACAGGATATAAGGCCGCGCGGCGTACCCGTGCTGGATTAGTTCCGTGCTGGATATGCCCGACCCAAACAGGGGGCCGGTCGCGCCGACCAGGCGCCAGTTCTGTACGGGGTCGCCAAGCTTGAGGGGCGTGGCGCTCATGCCGTACCGGTTGGGGGCCTTGCAGGCCATGGCCAGCTCGTACCACTGGCCGGACTTGATCCGTTGCTTCCGCGAGGAGAAGCCCCGCTTGCCGACAATGCGGAGGTGGTGGCAGTTATGTACGACCACGCCGTTGGCGACGAACAGCCGATCCCTGGAATCGAGCTCGATGTCCACCAGCTCCATAGGGCCGTCACCGTAGGCCGTCCGGCTGACAATGCAATCGGGCCTATACGGAGCCCCCGGGCCGCCTGCCGGGATCGCCAAGCTCTGCAATTCCGCAATGGGGCGCACCGCCAGCGTACCGCCTCTATCCCACCCCAAGGTCAGGTGGCGCGGCGAGGCCGCTATGCGGCGCCCGCCGGCGGTCACGTACTCGACAGCATGCTTCCACGCACGCCAAACACGCTTGACGGGCACCCCCACCCTATAAGGTGAAAGCACCAGATCCCCCGCTCGAAGGTCACCTATCCGCCGCTCTCCTTCCGGGCAAGCAACCAGCGTATCCGGGTGTAGGCATTCATCGAGCAGCAACACTTGCGCATTGTCCAGCAGGTGCCGCGCCCAGCCCTTATCTACCCGCGCTGCCAGCGACGGCACCAGGGCCACGATCACGCGGGGCCCGACGATCCGCCGGCCCGCGGCGACCTCGCCCACGTCCTCGCGCAGCCACGCCGACAGCTCGTCGCGCGTCTGGCGCACCAATGCGCGGCTCCCCACCAGGACCAGCCCGCGCGGCTTGTCGCCCAGGCAGCGCAGCAGCATGGCCATCATGCCGGTCTTGCCGGCACTCGTCGCCGCCCGGATCACGCCGCGGCCCTTGGCCATGGCCTCGCGGACCAGCGTTGCCTGGTAAGCGCGGACCTTGAAGCGCTTAGGCCACCGCACCCGGGCCGGGTCATGCGTTGCCGGGAGGATATGCGCGCCCGGCGCCCAGTCCATGTGCAGGTCGACGTCGGCCTCCTTTGCCCGGGCCACGACCAGGCTCAACAGGCCCGTAGGGAACGCCCGGTGCTCCCACAGGTAGAACCGCTCGGATTGCGGACCCGCAAACGACCAGAACTCGTTCGGCGGCAGCTGCACCTCCAGCGTGCGTGCCAACCACACGATCTCCTCGTCCCCTGCCTCCAGGACATGCGTCCAGTTAGCCGTCACCCGCAACCGCAGCACGGCACCGCCACCTCCTCCCACAAAATAAAAGAGGGGCGCCCCGAGAGGAGAGCAGAAAGAGGGGCGCCCCAAGCAAGCAACATGGTCTTGCACACCGTAAGCCTAGCCCCACACACGCCAGGCAAGGCGACGTAGGGTCCTTTCGTGGGTAAAAGGCAGGGCCGGGAGGCAGGCGGGGCTTAGTTGCGGCAGTGTGTCGCGTTTAAAACGTCCGTCCAAAAGGACGTTTTAGGCGCTGAAGTGCGCCGCAGTTAATCAGTGCGGCGGCACCAATTCGGTGGCAGGCGGGGGGCAGGGCGGGGCGTTACGGCCGGTGGCAGGTGCCGGCGCTTCGGTGTGGAGTCGGCGGCCGGTGGGGCCGGCGTGGTCGTCGACCAGCAGGCGGTGGGCTGCCGGCGACGTGGGGCGATGGTCGGCGGGGTGCTGGCGAGCAACGGCGGCTGCCTGGGCCGGCAATCTGTCGGGGCGGCAACGCCCGGGTCGGCCACCAGCGGGCGCCATCATCGCCACGCCCTGGGTCTCGCCAGCCATCCCCGTCACGGCCACGGTGTCATCGCCGTCATTTTCGTTCCTCGCCACCAACGTCGGGTTGCTTTCAGCCACATGATAGATCCATCGCTCAACGTCCGACATGGCTTCATACGCGCGTTTTACCAACGTCTCGTACCTTGGGGTCATAAAACCCCGAAAACGTCTCATATAAGGCGTATTATTGAGCATGGATCACCTCTTTCTTCGGATATCCGGGGGATCAGGCAAGGGTAGGGGTACCGTGGGTCTAAGGTTCCTTTTCTTGGATCCGATTTGATATGACCCGACGGTATGCGACTGGACGGCTCTTCCCGCCGAGGGGCTATCCCTCGTCGATGATGCCGTTCCGTTCGTTGTACCTACGGATCCCATCCGCCAGCTCGCGCACGGCCTCTCGATAGGCGGTCTTGCTCGTCATCTGGCGAAGGATCAGATCCCAGCGGACGACATTGGCTTCCTTCGGTATCGAGCGCATGGTGCGCTCGATCAACGCCTCGTCGGCCGCAAGGCCCCTAAGACCCGCGCCCCGTCGCTTACCTGCCCGCCGTCGGACACCCGTACTCTGTACGGTCTTGGTCTGTCGTGTCTCCGGGGGATCAGTATAAGGGCAATGGGCGCCGTGAGGGACTTTGGAACCCGCCGCCTCGGTCGGTGGCGTTGGCTGCTCGGTCGTGTCCACCTGCATAGACACGTCCGGGCCGCCACCGGCGGCGTTCGTACTGGCCCGTCCCGTTAGAGGCAGGCCCGCCGCGGGCTTCGGCGGCCGCGCGGCGGTCAGGGTGCCACAGTACTGGGTATCGAGGGGAGTAATGCACGTGCCGGTGTCCACCTGCGTGCGGGCGGGGCTACGCACAGCACTAGACCCCGCGGCGCTGCAGGCCGGAGACACAACGACCTCGACCGGTTGTTGTGGTAGCGTACGACTACGGAACCGCACGTGCGCCTCGATGAGTTCCCGACTATCCGTCAGGAACGACTTACTACGCCACCGCCGGCCATACCGAGCATGGATCCGGCGCGCTTGGCGACGGGAAAGCTTGCGGACGCAGAACGCGACCTCTCGATATTCCAGCTCTCCGCGCTCCAGGCGCCTCAGGGTGGCGCGATCTATCAGCAAGGGCAGTCGTATGCCCATGCATTCTAACCACATGATTCCTCGGCCCTTCTCGTCCTTTACGAGCCGACTGGCTTTCCGGGGGATGATCAGGGGCACTATCATACGCTGCCGGTAATGCCGGCGGGTACGTGTCTTATCCTGGGAGTGTTCGTCGTGGGCTTTACTGCGCAGCTCGGCATCGTCCTCCTTGGCCATCTTGCTGTAGACGCGGACGTACTCGCGTTCGTACGCGGCCCGGGCGATGCAGCGTGCTTGCCGGTGGGCGGCCTGGCCGGCCGGGGAGTTCGCTTCGCGGTTGAGCCGGGCGGTAATCGCGTCTCGTTCCTCGGGACTGCTTGTCCACAGCCAGTCGCGGGGGGGCGTATACAACGAGGACGATGCCCGTAGCTTTTTGTACGCCTTCCGATACGCGTCCTTCTCCGCGTCCTCGGCTGCTTGCTCGGCCTCGATGTGCCGGCGGGCCTCGAGGCGGCGGCGCTCTTGTAGCATCCGCTCCTGGAACGTCGCGTCACCGGGCACGTACCCGTAGTAGTACGCGCGCCAGTATTCCTTGCCCACCCGCAGCCACGTGTCGATACCCGTGGCACCGCCGGTAAAGCGCATATTCGTCTGGAGGTACTTACGCAGGCCGGCCTCTTCCATGGCCCACGGCTCGATGGTCTCGCCGTCGACGTACTTGTCGCGGAAGTATTTGTTGGCCCAGTAGCCGGCCTGGTGGGCGTCGTAGATACCATCGATTACTTCGCCGTACTTATGCGAGGTAGGTACGGGCAGGGCCTGGCGGGTGGTGTAGGTATACACGCCCTGGCCGGTCTTGCCGCACGAAGTGGCAGCTTTCCTGGCCTCGTCCAGCAAGTGCTCGACGTCGAGCGGTACTTCTTGCTGGGCGGCGGTGGTAGCGGCCATGTGCCCGGTACTCCTTCCGTGGTCTGGGGTGGTCTCCGAATTTAGCATACACCCCACCACGAAGTAAAAGGCAGGTAACGCCCGGTGGCAGTCGCTGCACAGCCACGCCCACCACCGGGCGAAGGAATTATATCATGCCGGGGAGGCAAAGGCAAGCGTTATTTTCTACGGCGGCGCCGGCGTCGGTGGAACAGCCGGCCCAGGCTGCGGGTCAGCCCCTCGGCGGCCGCCCAGACCGGGCCGTACTTGTACCGCCCGGCCAGGCGGACGGCTTCGCGGAGCGCCACGAACGGCCGGTGCCGGCGCGGGGCGCGCCGTACTTTGTGCACGGCCGATGGAATTGCCCGCATCACCCCTATCCCCGCAACTACGCGCCCCTCGGGGGTGTGTAGCCGGCGGCGGTATTCCGCCAGCCGCGCCCGGTAGTATCGCCGGATCGCCGCGGCCGGGTCCTCGCCGCCGGCTGGCCGGGGGGCGCTTACTCGGGGTCCGCCGCGGCCTCGCCGGACTTCGAGTTGCGCTTCAGCAGCTCGACGACGTATGGGATCTTGGCCATGGCAATGCGCTTCAAGTCGTCGCCGAACACGGATACCAGCTCGTCATACTCCACGCGGCCCAGGCTCTTGATGAACGTGGCGTAGGCAGCTCGGGCGGCGGCCTTGGCCTCGTCCTCGGTCAGCTTGCCATCGGCGCCGGCGGCCTTCAGCCGGTCGACGAGTTCGCCCTTGGTGGCCAACACCGCCTGCTCCAGCTTGCCGAGCAACAGGTCGTCGACCTGGACCAGCTGCAGGTACTTGTTCTCGTTGATCTTGCGCTGGAGTTCGTGGATCCCCACGAGCACACGTTCCAGCACCATGCCCACGAGCAGCACGGCATACCGCGCCGCCAGTACGTAAAGCAGCCCCACCAGGGCCGGCGTGGCCACCTCCAGGAACTTGTCCATCCCCACTCCTCTCCCTTAACTGCGACGGTGCGTCGCGTCTAAGACGTCCGTTTGGAAGGATGTTTTAAGTGCTTCAGTGCTTCGCATCTAAGCCGGCAGGTCCTTGGGCGCCAGTAGGTTGATGCACTGTCCGATGGCCTTGGCGACTGCGCGCCGCCGGCGGGTGCTTCGCAGGGCCTTCCGGTCGCGGCTATTGGTCAGGTACCCGAGCTCGATTATCATGGCGGGCGTGCCGTGGCTGCGCTCTCCCAGCCCTTGCGCGACCGCACGCCCTTGGGTGGCCGGGCGCAGGCAGCTCGTACTGCGGTCGTGGCGGTCGCGGATACGCTCCGCCAGCGTCAGTATCCGCAAGCGCGGGTTGCTGCGGATCGGGTTGGGCTCGTGGGCCTCGATGCCCAGCGCCTTGGCCACGGGGTAGAGGAAATGGCGCGCCAGCGAGACGAGCACCTCGTCGCGCAGTGAATGGACGATGACCTCGGTGCCTGCGACCGCCTCGACGTCGTACTGGTGTGGGTCTATGGCGTTACAGTGCACCGATACCAGCAAGTCGTACTGCCGGGGCGTGATTACCCGGCTGCGCAAGTCGCGGAACTCGTCTTTGGTCCTGGACAGGAGGACGCGCACATGCGGCGCGATGTGGCCGACCGTTTGCTTTACTACGTCGAGGGCGATGTCGGACTCGTATACCTTGGTGCCGTCCTCTTCTTCCCACACGGCCCCCGGGTCCGGGCCGCCATGCCCGGGGTCGAGCAGCACCGTCATCGTCCAGCCGTTGCGGTCCGGCCGTCTGGCTAATGTGGCCACGTCCTTGCCTCCCTTACTCCTCAACCGGTAGTACGTACTCGACGAAGACGAGCAGCAGCCGCCCCGCCAGCTTGGTTATCCGGCGCAGCGGCGTCAGGCTTTCGCCCGTAAACTCCAGCAATACGACCGCGCCGTCATCATCTAGCCTACGTACAATTCCATACGCCCCGCGGTATCGCTTCTCCGGGTGCGCTTGCGAGACCAACACCGTCTGGCCCAGCACTACCCGGTGGTCGGGCGCTATCGGTGCGCGCTCGCCGTAGAACGGCCCCCGCTTGTTGGGCTTCGCGCGCAATTGCTGGTAGCACCTGTCGCACAGCCCGTACCGGAAAGGCCCGTCCGTACTGTAACACCCGTCCCGAGCGCATACTTGTCGCTGCCCGGGTGGGCGGCGGCGCTTCTTGCTCTCGGCGCGTGCCCGGCGTGCGCGCAGGAACACCTCGCGCGCGTCGATGATGGGCGTGGTCATCGTTAGTGACGCCTCCGTCTCCTGCCCCCCTTCTTCTTGCTGGTAGTCTTGGGCTGCCGTGCCGGACGCTTCCGGGGGCGCTTGGGCGCCGGCACAGGGCTTTGCTCCGGGGCACATGCTTGCTGGTCAATGCAGAGCAGCCCGGCCTTGAATACCATGGCCGCCTCGGCCGAGCCGAAGACTTCCATGCGGTGGTGGTCCGGCCATAGCAAGACGGTGGGGGCCCCAATGCGGCCCTCGGTGTAGTAGCGCCGGGCGTACGGATCGTCGGTCTTGTACGTACCGCATGCAATGCTGATTCGCCGGCCGCCGAAGTGGAAGCCCAGCCCCCGCGCCTCCTCGTAATGCGAGTCCACCTGCCAAGCGGGCTTGTGTAGATGGGCCGTAACGCTGATATCAGCGGGAAACTTGGTCCGGTACAGCTTCTTGCCACCCCAGTTGGGATCGTACATGGACTTGCCCGGGGGCTTGTGCACGAGCTGGATCGTGTACTTGACGGCCTTTTCCCGGGACGGCCCCACCCGCAGGATGATCAGGCCCTTGCCGTCGAAGTAAGCCACCCGCTTGGCCAGGAGCTGCGCCACGGGTGAGTGGCCGATAATCTGCTCGTCGCGGGTCACGTCATGATTCCCCCACCCAGCGGCGAGGAACTGCCCGTTGGTTACAAGGGCGTCGGCGATCTTGCGTAGCAGCTGGACCTGGAGCTTGGGGCTGGCGATCTGCTGGAGCACGGCCTCGGCCGACCGGAACCGGACGAAGTTGTCGATCAGGTCGCCCACGGTGATGACCTTGAGCTCGTCCGGGTGGGCCAGCAGGAACTCCAGGTCGGCTACATACCGCTCGTAGTCGACCCCCACGCTGCCCAGGTGCCAGTCGGCGCTGAATATGATCCCCACGGGAGTATCGGTCTTGATCCACACGTCGAGCACGTCGTGCTGCGGGAACTCGCGCATCTCCAGCTCCCGCCGCTCGGACAGGTGGGCCAACCATTCCAGCACCGATACGCCGTCGTCTTCCACGTCCTTGGCGGCCGCCACCGCTTCCGCCGTGGCGTCGGGAAGGACGAGCGGCGGCGGCTCTTCCACACCGGGGGCTGCATCGATCGGCGCCGGCGTGCTGCGGGGCAGCAACGGCGGCTTCCGATGGCGCAGCAGCACTTCGCGGGCCTTATCGACCAGGGACGGATCCCGTATGGCTATCTCGTCGAGGATTTGCTGGCGATAGTATCGCACGTTGAACGCTACGCGGTTGGCGGAGCGTCGGATTCGGCGGGGGTCGGTCACCACGCCATAGACCATCTCTGCGTAGTCCCGGTACCGACGCATCCGTCCGTACATTACCAGGTCGTGGATTACCAGGTCGAGGAGCTGCCGCGTCGTCGGCTTCATTATGCTGCCGGACATATCAACTGGCCCCCTTCATGGCATTGAAGGCGGCCTCCGCAATGCCGGTCACCCAGGCGAGCAGCGCAGACATGCACAGTGCCGCCAGGACCCCGACTCCCATGTAGCTCTTCCACATCACACGCACGCGCTCGACCGTCGGCTGGTAGACCGTACGTTCGCGTTCCCGCAGCTCCACGAGCACCTCGTGGTCCGCTCGCCGGGCCGAGCTGCATTGTTCGTACTGGTGCATCAACGTCTCCAGGTGCACGTTGGTCTGGGTCTGCTGGACGACCAGTTCCTGGAGCGCTTTGTTCGTCGTCTTCAGTTCCGCGGCCAGGTCACGCAGGTCCGGCGGTGCCATACGGCATCAACTTCCTACGTTCACGACCGCCTCGACGGTCAGCTTGCCCGTGGGCGAGGGGAACTTGAACGGGCTGGTGCCGCTGCTGCGCTCGGCCCGGAAGTCGTAATGATACTGGCCCGGGCTCAAGCTGCTGGTGTGCGCCTCCAGGAGCTTGAGGACGAACTGGCCGTTGGCCAGGTCGTGGTCCGGGTCCGATAGGTTGATATCGATGTCGATGAGGGCGTCGGTGTCGGCGTCGCCGATGTCGTCCTTGGCGCGGAACTTCAGCGCCGTCAGGTTCGACAGGTCGATGGCCGAGCCGCCGCTGTCCGTCAGGGTGAAGCGGAACGTTTTCGCCCCCCCCCTGGGAACGCTCAGGTCGGTGGCAGCCATGCGCGTCTGGCCTCCCTACTCGCATTCGATGACGAGCGTGACCGACTCCTCCGTAGCGGCAACGACGGACACGTCGGTCACCTCGGCACTGGTGACGGATACCATGTCCTCGGGGGTGACTGTTATGCTTCGGTCGTCTATGGCAATCGCCGCCGTTGATACGTCGGCCACTTCGGCCACGGCGACGGATATCGGCAGCTCATGCATCACCGTCTTCTTCGCGCTGATGACCCCCTTGGTTGCCAGGCCGATACTCACGGCGCCTTCACCGCCCTGTAGTAATCGACGCGCTCGGCATTGCCCGACTCGGCCACGGCGGTTACGTTGTACATGGCGAGCAGGCCGGTCGTCTCCGAGCCGCCGCCGGTCGAGGGGACGTTGGCCGCGCTGTCATAGATCCGGATCCGGCAGGCCGTCAGCAGGCCGCTGCTATTGTACGTCGTCTCGTCGAGGATGAAGTTCTGTTGCACCAGGCCGCGGATGACGGCCAGGGCTTCGGCTGCGCTACCGGCTGCCCCGTAATGGTCGGCTACCAACTCTTCCCACACGGCATCGGCCACGGCCGCCGCGCTGGCCCCCGCCCACGAGCCGCTGCCATGCGCAGCCGACAGGACGGTATCGACGTCCGCCGCGCTATGCGAGGAGCGAGTGGATACGTCCGCGTCCAGGTGCGCTTGTGCTTCGCCGGCGCTGCCAGCGGCCGCGTGGCCGGCGAGCGCTTCATCCCACACGGCGTCGGCCGCGTCCGCCGCGCTATGCGAGGAGCGGGTGGATATTGCGGCGTCGATCCGGGCGCCTGGGAACGCGATCCCGTCGCTCAGGATGGAGTCCCGGATCTCGTACGCGCCCGACGCGGCCACCGCCGCCGCATCCACCGCATCGGTCATCAGGCCCATGGCGTCGCCGGGCACGGCGCGGCTGGCTATGCTCGCGTCGATGTTGTCCACGTAGTCGCCCACCTTGATCTCGCCCGATTGCGGGACGTTGTCGGCCGAGGCGCACGTGACCTCCACTACGTAGGTATCGTCGGCGTACCCGGTCGAGTCGAAGGTGGCCTCGTACCAGCCGGGTGCGCTGGCGGCGTTGACTTCGCTCATCAGGTGCTGGCGCTCGGTCCACCCGGACGCCTTGAACGTGCCGTCGTCCCAGTCGAGGAAATAATCGTCCGACAGCCGCCGTACGGTGACGTAGGCGTCGGTCAGGCCCGTGGCCGGCGACCCGTCGGCCTCCAGGAACGTCTGTATGGGCTCGGACTGCCCGTTTTGTATCCGTACCGCGTCCACCCGGTCACCCCGTCTCCACGTCGACGATTGCGCCGGCGCCGATGTACCCGCGCTGGATCAACGTCTCCAGGACGGCGCGCATGGTGTCAGCGCAGACCGAGGCAGTCCCGGTCGACTGCTTGGCCTTGAGAATGTCGAGCTCCGCACCTTCGAGCCGGATGCGCAGGCCTTCACCGGGAGCCTTGATGAGTTTGGCGTTTTCGACGTAGCAATCGACCAGCCAAATGTCGGTATGCCCGGCATTGCACTCGCTGTCCCAGCAGATCTCGAAGTCCATGCGCCCCACGGCCACGTGGGTCAGGTCCCGGTAGTAGTCGGCGTGTACGCGCGGCAGCCGGACATGCAGCTGCGGCTCGTCCAGCAGCACCGCCTTGACTGTGGTACTCATCGGGTAAGCACCTCCTCGTACACGCGCGCCACGCCGTCCGCCACGCGGTCCCAATCATACTTGCGGGCCGTACGGACGCCTTTTTCCAGTTGGGATCGCGGCGCGTTGTGTGACCGCAGGGCGGCGACCAGCGCTTCGCCGCTCGGCTCTATCAAGGTAGCATTGCGGCGTGTGCAGAACTCGGCCAGGCCGTCTACGCGCGACACGATCAAAGGAACCCGCAGGGCCATCCACTCCAGGGCCACGATCCCGAACGGCTCGTAGTTGCTCGGCACGACGGCGATGTCCGCTACCCGCATATGCTTCCACTTCTCCATGCCGGCGTCCACCTGCTCGTCCCATTCCAGGTTCGGCAGGCGCGCAATCGCCTCCCGCAGCCGGGCCACCGTGGGGCAGCCCTGCATCGGGTGGTAGTGCGAGAGGACGAGGAAGTGCATATCAGGCAGCGCTTCGGCTGCATAGATTATGTGTTCAATACCCTTCTGCGGCGTCAGCCGTCCGAGGAACACGACAAGTGGCTTGTCTGCGGGGTAACGAGCACGGACGGCCGAGTCGTAGGGGATCCGCTCCAGGAACGCCGCGTCCACGCCGTTATGTATGGCATGTACGTCATCGCGCCGGGCGCGCCGCGCTACCATGTCCCGGTAGTAGCGGGACACCGCGATTACCGCATCCGCATCGCCGAACGCCGTCAATTCCGTCTGCATGGCATAACGCGGCACGATGTCCTCGGCCATGTAGGGAGCGCTGATTAGCCCTGACAGGTGGACCGTGAGGACAGTCCGCGCCTGGGGATACAAGCAAAGCAAGTCCTCCGCCACGCGCCATAGGTGGCAGTCGTGGACGTGGATGATGTCCGGCTCCCACGTGCGCAGCGCTACCAAGGCATTGCGCAGGAACTGGTGTTCAACGATATTACGCTGGATGCTCGGGTGGTTGTGGGAGTCGAAGTCGCCGGTCGGATACGCCGTCAAGACACGGTACGTGCCCGGCTGCCTACCGCCCAACCAGCCGGCCGGCGGTTCGGGTGGATGGCGGGGGTGGTCGATCACGTCCCAGACCGCGCGGGGCGCACCCTTGTAACCGGCATGGCAGTACCCGCCACTGGCCAGGTGCTGGTTGTAGTCGATGGTCGTTATCTCGTACTGCTCGGCCAGGCGGGGCAGTATCTCTTGGCAATGTACGCCCATCCCGCCGGTGGGCGCGCCGCAGTCCTCGTAAACCAGGTGAAGTACGCGGGTGCGGCGGCTCATCGCATTACCTCGTATTCCATCTTGGCGGTGAAGTATCCATCGGCAGAACCGTGGGTGTTCTGGATGGCCAGCTGGATCTCGTTGTCCACGATCCGGCAGGACTTGATCCGTAGCTGCCCGGAACTGGTGGCTCCGTACTGCGTGACCGAGAGTATTGAGTCGTCGTCGTACCGCCAGCCCTTATGTATTGGGAAGTTCCAGTAGTGCGCGCTAATGCTGATGTACTGGTTCTGCGCGGCGTTGGACTGGGCGTCGTCGAGCTCCCGGCCGAACATGATCGCAGCCGAGTACCGCCGTCTCAATGAGTTGCTGATACTCACCGGCAAGTACAGGTACATGATCCCGCACTTCCAGTCGCTGCGCGACAAGCTGATCTGGATCGTCACGGTCGTAGCGGCCGGCACCAGCAGGTTCGTCTCCGCGTGGCTGCCGATCTCGGCACGTGGCCCGTTGTCCGTTGTCTGGCGGGTAATCACTCGCCGGCCTCCCCGCCGGCGCCCTTCAGTCCCTTGGTCGCGCCGAGCGCCGGCACTATGCGGCGCTGGAGGTGCCGGAGCAACGACGCCTTGATGGCGGCCTTGATCTCGCCGACCGATGCGGCTCGGTCCACCTGGACGAGCAGATCGGCCAGCGCGGCCTCGTCTTCCGCCTGTTGTGCTCGCGCGTTAAGGCGTAGTAACTCCTTGGCGTCCTCTTCCGTGCGTAGGGTTTGAGCCATGCCGCAGAGCACAATTGGATCCAGGGCCTCACCGCGGTCGAGCACACCCGGGAGCTCCAGCGGCGCGTGGTCGTCTATCTCGTGCACGTACATCGGTCGCCACAAGTCGCGATCCTGCCGGTACGCCTCGACGACTACGGCCGGGATGGTGCGTACGTGCGGGAGCTCGGTGGGGGGGTGGACCGTTACGTTGACAGCGTACACCACAGCGCCCCGGACATGCAGGGCATGCGCGAGCACGCAAGCGTCCTCGTGTTGCCAGCAGTTGGGGGCCAAGAGGATGTGGAAGCGTAGCCGCTTCAGATCCGCACCGTATGGCCAGTCGGTGGGCAATGCCTCGGCCCGGCGCTTCAATTCGTTGATCTTGCTCATTCTATGCCCTCCTTGGAGGTTGCGGTATCAGGACAGGACCACCACGGCGAGGAACCCGGCGCCACCGCTGCCGCCGTAACCGCCCGGGGCTCCCCCAAGACCTCCGCCGCTGCCACCACTACCGCCGCCACCGCCGTTGGCTTGCGTGGTGCCGGAGTTCACCGTGGCCGTACGGCAAATGATGATTACGCCCCCGCCGGCGCCACCGCCGGCGCCACCGCCGCCGCCGCCATAGTTAGTGCCCGAGTTGGCGTTAGCGCCGGACGTGGCGTTGGCCCGGATT
>Ga0190286_1000593_pt1 | contig 14712 bp, 20 predicted proteins | sample 48691834_MG_FD_183241 | JGI IMG/M metagenome (GOLD analysis project Ga0190286, IMG submission 183241) | Hydrothermal vent microbial mat bacterial communities from Southern Trench, Guaymas Basin, Mexico - 4869-18-3-4_MG | ecosystem: Environmental > Aquatic > Marine > Hydrothermal vents >... | reverse complement strand
ATCCATATGGAAGGATCAAAAGCGATGAAGAAATCCCCCTCCCTTTTAGATAAGTAGATTCCGCCGAGACATTCCCTTATAACCGAGATCCTGTAGGATCTTATGTGGGACGGAGCGTCGAGGAGATTAGGAGGAAGCTTTTCAAGTTGAAGTGCATAATCTCACTCTGGGAGGAGAAGTAGATGATGAAAAGCTTGTTAAATCGTTAAAATTGGTGTATGACTTGAAGAAAGACTAAGAGAGAAACAAAATGGTATTCTTAGAGGAGACTTTTCTAAAAATCAGAAAAAGGAGGGGATTTTGCGGGGGAATCTCCATCGAAGCCGAGAATTGGCTACCCCGGCTACCCTGAGAATGTCGATTGTTTCTCTAAATCTCTATCGTCGATCTCTTGGTGGAAGAGTTTATTTAGTATACTTTTCTACCTTTAATTGATGTCCACCTCCGTGAAGATAGATAGGGAGGATAAGGAGCGGTTGGAGAGGCTTCAAGCTCTCATCACTCTACGAGTGGGTAAGAGGGTTACGCAGCAGGAGATTCTATCAAGGCTCATCAAGGAGGCTTGTGAGAGGGGTGAAGACTTCATCGAGGGTTTATTCGAGGAACACCCGAAGCTCTCCGACGAGGAGTTTGAGAGGGTGCTGTCGCTAATCGAGGATTGGGGCATAGAGACCAGCTGGGAGGAGATCGATAAGATTCTCTACGGGGAAGAGGAGGAGGCATGAGCATCTTCATAGACTCTAATATCTTCATCGCCTTCGCAAATAAGAGAGATAAGAACCATGAAAGAGCCCTACAGCTCATGGACGATGTGAGAAAGGGGAAGTTCGGGAGAGCCTACACCTCGGACTACATCTTCGACGAGGCCGTGACGGTGGCCTTGATCAGAACCAGAAGGCCGGAGATCGCTATCAAGGTGGGTAAGCTCATCCTCGGATCAACCAAGGAAGGTATACCCAGGATAGCGAGGATGATAACGGTGGATGAGAGAATCTTCCTAAAGGCTTGGGAAAACTTCCAATCTGGGAGATTTAAGGGATTAAGCTTCACCGACCACACTATATTGGCTCAGATCAAGGAGTATGGGATAGATATGCTTCTCAGCTTTGACACAGGCTTCGATGGATTGACTGTAAGAGTTTGCTGACAAATACCCGTCATAGAAGCAGGAGGATGAGTAGAACTGATATTAAGCCTGTTGTGTAGATGCCGTCGAAGGTTCCCGCTCCCCCTATGCTGACTATGGGCGCCCCTAAACGTGGTATCCGATGTAGGTTGAGGATGTCCGCCCCTATTAGGGTTCCGAGGGTTCCACCTATATAGGCGATCCTCGTAGGGTTCGATGGTATGCCAACGTGGTAGATGAGGAGGGTTGCAACCGCCGTTATCATAGGCGGTATGAAGGCTGGAGTCGCTATCCCGAGGCCCCTGACAACCCTGGAGGCCCTGTGGACGATGAGGGAGACGATGAGGAGGACTATGAGAACCTTGATGTATGTCGACAACGGATCCAGCTCGGCTTGAGGTATGGAGTAGAGGAGTAGGTAGAGGGAGACGAGGATGGGGACGAGGCATCCTCCAACGTTTAGGGCGATTACGGTTCTACGCAAACCCATCTCAACTTGAGGTATATACCAGGTGACGCCGAAGAAGGTGACCTCTCGATATGTGTAGATGGGCTGGGGGGACTCCAACTCGGCTATTGGTATGTTGACGAAGCTGCCGAGGAGGCTGAGGAGGAGGAAGATGAGGAAGAGCTCAGGTGGGAGGCCGAGATACTCGACGAAGACCGCTCTTAGGAGGAGGGAGATGATGGGCATAAGCATCAGGAGCCAGAGTAGGAGTATAGTGAAGTAGAGCATCGATATCGGTCTGAAGATGAGACGTCTGAAGGTCGATGTCAACCCAATCCGAGGGGGAGCTCCAGAAACTTAACGATTTCTAAATCCTGAAGAGCCTCTCAGCGTTACGGGTCGTCGCCTCCACAACCTCCTCGAGGGAGACATCCTTCAACTCGGCTAAGGCCCTCGCCACCAGGGGGAGATCACCCGGCTCCAAGGGTCGCCCCCGATACTCAACCGGCGAGTCTGTCTCGAGGAGTATACGCTCCAGCGGAGCTTCCTGGAGGGCCGCCCTATGATGCTTACTATACTCCGCTGCTGGTGTGGCCGAGATATAGTATCCTGCGTTTAGGAGTTCCTTTAGGATGTCTATGGGGCCTGAATACCAGTGGAAGACAGCTCTCTCAGGGCCGTGTTCCAACAGCAGGTCTAAGGCATCCCTCCAGCTTCCCTTGCTGTGTATCGAGACCGGCTTATCATATTCCACGGCCATCTCCAACTGTCTGACATATATCTCCCTCTGCCTACGCCTCACAGCCTTATTCTTCCTCGCCTCCCTACTCCAGTAGTCAAGCCCTATCTCGCCGACGGCCACGCAGCGGTTGAGATGCTCCTCGACGAATCTGAGGGTCTCCTCCACATCCTCCTCAAACCACTCTGTGGGATGAACCCCGAGGGCTGGATAGACGTAGCCTGGATAGGCGTCGGCCCACTGAAGCGTCAATCTACAGGCCCTCATGTTGGCCCCCACAGCTATTATGGCGTCGACTCCAGCCTCACGGGCCCTCTCTATGATGGGCTCCATCTCATCGAATTCGTCGAGGTGGGCGTGGGTGTCTATCAGCCTCCGATGCATCTACCTCCACCTCTCCAACTCAGCCTCCAACTCAGCCTCCAATCTGCGTTCACGGAGTATATACCAGGTGAACCAGGTGATGGTGAAGGAGGGGAGCATATCGAAGCCTGGTATCAGCTCCAGGAGGGTGATGAAGCCAAGCCATGAGAAGGCTAAGACGGCGAAGACGAGGCCGAGGAGATCCATTATGTCCCCTACCCTTGGGATCGAGAGGGCGGGTATGAGGTAGTCGAGGGAGTCTAGGAGGAGACAGAGGGCTAGGAGGATCAACTCATCCTGGTATAGGCCTAAGAGCATGGGGCGTCTGGGGGAGGTCATCTTCATCGTCATCTCGGCTGTAGCGGTATGAGGAATCTATCCTCTCCGGAGACTATTATTATGGATCCCCCCTTCTCCGCTATCTCCCTCAGCGTCTCCAGGTATAGGTATAGGTTTGTCACCTCCCCGACATCCACACCCTCATCCGAGGCTATAATCTCTATCGCCCTCCTGGTGGCGTTGGCTATGATGAGCCTTGAGGTTGCTAGGCCCTGCGCCTCGATGATCTGGGATGTGGCGGTGGCGTTGGCCAAGACCAGCATCCTCGTCCGGTTGTATTCAGCCGCTATGGCCAGCTGCTCAGCCGCCAGCTTTGCCTCTATCGCCTTCACGAAGGCGTCGGGCAGCGCTATCCTCCTGAGGTCTATGCCCTCCAGGATGATGGCCCCCTGGATGGAGGGCTCCTCCTCGAAGGCCTTCACAAGCTCCTCCTCCAGCATGGCGCTGATGACTCCACGCTTCTCTATGGTCTCTATGGCGTCGAACTGGACGATGAGATTCCTCACCGTCTCCCTGATGATGGGTATGATGGCCTTCTCCCTCCAATCAAGTGCAGGGAAGCGTTTATAGAGGTTGACGACCTCGGAGGGGAGAACCCTCCACCGGACGGTGATATCCACCTTCACCTCCAGGCCATCCTTAGTCAGGGTCTCAACGGCTGGGAACTCGCCTCGTTGACCCCCCTCACTCCACATGTGGACGCTGTCTGTCGCCACATAGATCTTATAGACGCTGGCCCATGGAGGCTTGGAGAAGTATCTGGCATAGCTCCCATCTCCCACAGCCCTGGTGGAGCCGAAGACTGGGTCGACGATGACGGCGACATAGCCGACGTCTATATGGCCGACGCTGAAGAGCATTATAGAGCCGACGACGATGATGAGGAGTACGGCTAAGGCAACCGCCCCCCTAACCCTGGGAGGCCTAAACTCGATGCTCCGCTCGAAGTATCTCCTGCTCAAGGGGCATCACCTCAGGAAAGAGGTTGGAGGGGAGATAAATCTTCCTGAACAGGGCGGCTAATCCCTGATGCCCTCGAGGACGCTGATGACATTCCATATACGGGTTCTCGTATACATCGGCATATTTGGGTCTTGGGATATCTCATCGAGGAGGTCTATGGCGTTCGCCGCACGGGCAGCAGGGGTCAGGCTCTCATCCAGCAGTATCTCCGATGCCTTACGGGCCGTCCGGCGGATGTTCCTCGGCGTTGTGTGATCCTCGGCCACCCTGTTCAGGATGGCCATCGCCTGTTGAAGCCTCTGCATATACTCCTCCATCTTATCGCTCATCTCTAACCCTCCTCTCGTTTAGAAGCTCTCTAATTCTAACGTGGAGTTGTGGTAAAAAGCATTTCCCAGCTATCCATCGAGGTATTCGGGGAGCGCTGAGACGCTCTCAACGACCTCCTCAACGCCCTCAGCCCTCCACCCCTCCCTATCCATCCACCCCGTCAGGACGGCTATGAACCTCACCGAGGCCCCCTCGGCGCAGGTGGAGTCTATGGGGTGATCGCCGACGAAGACGATCTCGTCGACTTCCAGCCCAAGTCGCTCAGCTGCCTCCATCAGGGCCTCGGGATTTGGCTTAGGCTTCTCCACGTTATCCCTCGTTAAGACGACATCTATGAGCTCGAGGAGGCCAACCTTACGTAGAGCCTCGACGGCGTAGGCCTGATGCCCTCGGGTTAGAACCGCAAGCTTCAACCCCATCCCCCTAAGCCTCTCCAGGGCCTCCCTAACCCCCTCTATCGGCTGAACCGTGGGTAGGGCCTCCAGCTCAGCCTCATCCATCACCTCCTCCACCTCCCTCAGGGCTCTACGCCTCACCTCATCGTCGACGCCCATCCGACTCCAAGCCTCCTCAGCCATCCTGAGATTCTCAACCGTCGTCTTCTCAGGGCTTAGGAGCTCCTTCGGGACGCCGTATCGGGTGAGAACCTCAATCATCCTCCTCTTCATCCCCTTGAAGTCCACCGAGGACCTGACAAGGGTGCCGTCGAGGTCGAAGACCACACCCCTAATCACCACGTCTCCCAATCCTCCACCTCCTAATCCTCGCTGTTATTATCCTCTCGGTTGAGAAGATCCTCGTCGTTATATGGAGGATGGTGAGGGTGAAGATGGTCATATATGTGACGGCTGTGAGTACGGGGATGTATCTATCGAGGAAGATCGCCTTTGAGGCGATGACGGCGTGGGTGTAGGGGATTATGAGCATCAGCCATCTTAGACCACCTGGAAGCATGTCGACGTCTGTGAACATCAGGATGATGAAGGGTATCATCATCGGTATGTAGATCAACCCCACGAGGCTCTGGGCGCTTCTAACATCCTCTGCGAAGACGGCTATGGAGAGGGATGATGCGAGGGAGAGGAGGAGGGTGAGGAAGATCACCGCTCCGAGGAGGGCTAAGCCGAGGGGGGAGAGCCTGAACCCAGCCTCCCTAAGGGTCTCCATGGTGAGTTGAGGGATGAAGCCGAGGGTTGACTTCATATAGTATGAGAAGCCTATCATGTAGGAGATGGCTCCCGCTATCGCTATTAGGATGGAGCCGCAGAGCTTGCCAGCGAGGATCGTCATCCTCCCAACGGGCAACGTCATCAGGGTCTCAAGGGTCTTCTGCTCCTTCTCCAGCGCTATACTCGTGGCGGCCATTTGAATAGCGAAGACGTTCATCATCATGATCATCACCGGCAGCATGAGGTTCTGGGACATGATGACCCCGAAGATCGCCTGTGGAGGGATGTCGAGGACGACACCCCTCATGATCGATGCATAGGAGATGGAGATCGGCCTCCTAACGGCCTCTGGCTGGAGCTCCTCTCCAGCCTCCTCCAGGATCCTCCTGATCCTCTTAAGGCTGCACTCCTCGCCGTAGATCATGAGAAGCTGCTCGACGGATGATGCCTTGCCGGTCTCGGCCATGTTGAGTCGTCTCAGATGTGCATAGAGTCTCAGCATACATCTCTCCCCAGAGGCCATCTTCTCTGAGTATCCATCTGGTATGTAGAGGAGGATCGATGAGTCGACCTCCATAAACCTCCTGAGAGCCTCATCGAGATTCTCAGCCTCTATGATGGAAACCTCGTTATCCTTCGAGAGGAATGCTATGAGCTCCTGGGATGCTGGCCCTCCATCCTCGTTGTATACCGCTATGGCCATACGTCTAACCGCCCTGCTTACGGATCTCTGGGAAACCCTGATCGCCGAGCCCATCGCTGGGAAGAGTATGAGTGGCATCACGATTATTCCGAGGAGTATCTTCGGGTCTCTGAGGAGCTCTTTAACCTCCTTTGATATGAGGGTGAGGAGTGCCTTAGCCACGTCCAGTCGCCTCCATGAAGACCTCCTCAAGGTTCTCCGCTCCATAGCTCTCCTTCAGCTCCCCTGGGCTTCCCTCCTCTATGATTACTCCTCCATCTATCAGGGCGACCCTGTCGCAGAGATATTCAACTTCAAGCATGTTGTGGCTTGACAGCAGTATGGTTGTCCCCCTCTCCTCCGCATAGTCCTTTATCAGCCTCCTCACCTCGTAGGCGTAGATGACGTCGAGTCCCGAAGTCGGCTCGTCGAGGATGGCTAATCTAGGTGAGACCATCAACGCCCCGGCGAGGAGAAGCCTCCTAACCATCCCCCTGCTATAGGTCTTGACCCTATCCCTCAGCCTCTCCCCCAACCCTGATATGCGTCCACCCTCCTCCACCATCTCCTCGACGTCCTCGGAGTAGAGGGAGGCGATGAAGCGTAGATACTCCTCCCCAGAGAGATTTCTATACGCCCCAGCCTCCTCGGGGAGATAGCTGATCACCTGTCTAACCTCGTCTGCTCTCCTCTCAACGTCGAGGCCGAAGACCTTCGCCACGCCCCCCGTCGGTTTAAGTAGCGTCGCTATTATCCTCAGCGTCGTAGTCTTCCCAGCCCCATTAGGCCCTATGAGGCCGAAGACCTCCCCCTCCTCAACGTTGAAGCTGCATCCCCTTAGAGCCTCAAAATCCCCGAATCTCTTAATCAGTCCCTCAACCTCTACAGCCCTCATATCTTCCCCTCCCCTTAACAGCCTTTGAAGACTCCAGTATCCGGACACTCCTCCTCACGAGGCTCCAATAGGTGTAGAAGGCCATCCAAGCCATCGTTGGGGGAAGGATGAAGATGAGCATCTTCCTATGGAAGATGAGGACATATATGTTGACGAGGATGCATAGGGCGATGTTGATCAATAGAGACCTCCTCTGCCACCCATATCTCGATATAACCTCTATGGCCTGAAGGGCTTTATAACCCTCCTCAGTCAACGCATATCTACCAAACTCATCGACATCGACGAGTCCATCCAGCTTCTTTAGGTGGAAGTCGAGATGACCCCACTCCTAACTCCAAGCCTCCTCTTAAGGTCGCTGAATCTCATAGGCTTCTCCTCCAGCGCCCTAAGAATCCTGATGCGTAGGGGGTGTGAGACAGCCTCGAAGACATCCTCAGAGTTCATCGGTATCACCTCCCCCTCAACCAATATATTCCTATCAATCTAGACCTGAGGTCAACAATCCTAGACCGGCTTTCAACCCTGGCCGCCTTTCTTCTTAAAGGGTTGATGGATACCTTTAATTCCCCTCCCGAGAGGTGATGGATGGGTGATCTCTTGAGGGCTGATGTATTGGTGAGGGGAGGAAAGATCATAACCTCCTCCGGCCTCGTCGAGGCCTCCATAGCCATCGAGGACGGCGTCATAGTCTCCATAGCTAAGGAGAGCCACGTCCCAGAGGCTGATAGGGTGATAGACGCCGAGGGGCTGCTCATCCTACCAGGCATGGTTGATATGCACGTCCACTTCAGAGACCCAGGCCACCCGGAGAGGGAGGACTTCGAATCTGGGAGCAGGGCCGCAGCGGCTGGGGGAGTCACAACGGTGGGTGAGATGCCCAATACGGTTCCACCCGTGGTCACAGCCGAGGCCTTCAGGGAGAAGGTTCGCATAGGAAGCGGCAAATCCGTTGTGGACTTCGCCCTGATAGCTGGGGCTGGAGAGGTCTCAGCTGAAGAGCTGAGGGCGATGGCTGAGGAGGGGGCAGCCGCCTATAAGACCTTCATGACCTCCAGGTTCAGGGAGCTATACGCATCTGATGGGCAGATGCTGGAGAACTTCCAGGTAATCGCCCAGCTTGATAGGCCATGCCTCATCCACGCCGAGGATGGGGACATAGTTGAGAGGTGGAGGAGGAGGGCGAGGGAGGAGGGGCGTGGAGATCCCCTGGCTCACGCTGAGTATAGGCCTGCCATCGCAGAGGTGGAGGCCGCCTGGAGGGTTATCCAACTCGCCTCCTGGGCCGGAGTTCACCTCCACATCTGCCACATCTCAGCCTCGGGGGTTATAGACGCCCTGAGATGGGCGAAGTCTCAGGGGTTGAGGGTCAGCGGTGAGACCTGCCCCCACTACCTCTTCCTAACGGCCGAAGACCTCAAGAGGCTTGGACCCTATGCGAAGACGGATCCACCGCTGAGGGGCGGCGAGGATCGGAGGAGACTTTGGGAGGCGCTGCGAGACGGCGTCATAGATGTGGTGGCCAGCGATCACGCCCCTTACACGGAGGAGGAGAAGGAGAGGGGTTGGAGCGACATCTTTGAAGCCCCCTCAGGGGGGATAGGCGTCGAGACGACGCTTCCACTGATGCTGGACGCCGTAAATCGAGGCCTCATATCTCTGCGGAGGCTTGTGGAGGTCTTCGCCGAGAATCCTGCGAGGCTTCTGGGAGTCTATCCGAGGAAGGGTGTTATAGCCGTCGGCTCCGATGGAGACCTCGTCCTCGTCGACCTTAAGGGGGAGTTCGAGATCAGGGGTGGCCAACTCCACTCGAGGCAGAGGAGAACCCCCTTCGAGGGCTATAGGGGGAGGGGAAAACCGGTGAAGACAATTCTCAGAGGTGAGGTGATCATGGAGGATGGGGAGGTGACGGCTCCGAGGGGCTATGGAGTCTTCCTACCCCGAAGGGGGTGAGCCTCAACCGGTTTACGCCTAACCTCAGAGCCACAGTAGGGGCATAGGCCGTCGGGGGGAGGAGTCTCAAAAACCCTTCGACATCCAGGGCAGTATAGGAGCCATCTGAATTGCCTCCTAATACCCCTCGTGGTCAACCCCCGATAGCCTATGCCGAGGGCCTCAGCCATATTCTGAATAGAATAGTCGTCGGAGACGATCTCAACTTCGCCGAGGGATTTGAGCTCCAGGGCGAGGGCTAAAACCTCCTTATCCGCATCGCTGAGGGCTGATGCCTCTCCAAGCTCGATGGATGATGCCTCCACATCGTCGAGGAATCTCCCCTCCGGCGCCTTAACCCTGAGTCTACCCCTCTCCAGGATGGAGCTCAACCTAATCATCGAGACTCCGCTCGCTTTCGCCTCATTTAGGATGGAGGGCGCAGTGTAGGCCTCATATCCCTCCGGAGGCTGGAAGCCTGAGATGAGGGCTGAGGCGTCTAGGATGAGTATCCTCTTATCCCCCAGGGTTAAGCCTCCTCCTCAACCTTCTATAGAAGGAGTTGAATCTGATGAAGCTCGCCCTATGGGGGGAAGCCCAAACCTCAACCGTCGATCCAGGGGCTAGATTCATCTGGAAGCGGCCGTCGACCATCGCGACGGCTCCAGCCCTCGGCCTCTTAACCTCCATCAGGATATGGCTGCTTGAGGGGAGGACGATGCTTCTGAAGTAGCTGTAGGGTGAGATGGCTGTGAGGATCATCGCCTCCACCCCGGGCGCAAGTATGGAGCCTCCGGCTGAGAGGTTGTAGGCCGTCGAACCGGTGGGCGTCGCCACCATCACGCCGTCCGCCTCGATGGTGAGGAGATGGACGCCGTCGATGTAGATCTCCATCTCAGCCATCTTAGAGGGCGTCGACGTGGCCACGAGCACCTCGTTTAGGCTGTCTGGCAGCTCTTGATCACCGCATCTGGAGGAGAGCTTTAGACATCTCTCCACCCTGTAATCTCCCCTCAATATACGCTCGATGGCCTCCTCCACCTCTTCGGGTCTCACCTCGGCGAGGAAGCTTTTACGCCCCATATCGACGCCGAGAATGGGAGTCGATGGATTCCTCAACCCCATCGCCGCCCTCAATATGGTTCCATCGCCTCCGACGACGATGAGGATGTCTACATCCATCTCGCCTAGGGGGGTGGCCTCCACCCCTAGGGCATCGGCGGTCTCCTCCTCCACGAGGGTCTCGATGCCCCTAGACTCAAGGTGGCTTAGGGTTCTCCTCGCCACCTCCAGGGCCTCTCGGAGATCCATCCTTGAGATAAGGCCGAATCTCATCCTCCCTACCTCGTTGACCAGCCATACTTCCCTATGAGAGGCACGTAGGCCACCTTCATCAGCTTCCTCCTCTGAATCCTACCCCTCTCATCCTTCTCGAGGAGCACGAGATCCTGGCCGAAGAGGCTGTTGGAACTCCCCACAGGAGCCATCAATCTCCCAGGGGAGGCCAACTGCTCTATGAGTGGAGGGGGGATATCTGGGCAGGAGGCCGTTATACAGATGGCATCGTAGGGGGCTTCAGGGGGATAGCCCAGCGAGCCGTCGCCGAGGATTAGGATGACCTTATCATACCCCGTCCGTTTGAGGTTCTCCCTCGCAAAGCGGTAGGTGACGGGGTTGATCTCTATGGAGACCACGAGGCCGTCTGGGGCGACGAGCTCCCAGGCGAGGGCGGCTCCATAACCCGATCCGGCTCCAACCTCCAGCACCCTATCCCCCCTCTTCAACTGGAGGGGCTCATAGAAGACGGGATACATATAGGGGGCTGAGATCGTCTGACGGCCGTCTCCTGGTATGGGGAAGGGCTGATCGACGTAGGCATACTCGACGTAGGCGGGATCCATGAACTCCTCCCTCGGAACCCTGAGCATCGCCCTCGCCATCGCCTCAGTTTTTATGTAGCCGAGCCTCCTATATCTCTGAACCATCCTTCGACGCTGCTCCTCGAAGCTGGGCATCAAGAGAGATAGGGGCTGACCCTATAAAGGGTTAGTTTATAACCCCCTCCCTCCGGAGCTCCTCTATCTCCCCGTCGCCGTAGCCGAGGAGGCTTCTCAAAACCTCCTCCGTGTGCTCTCCAAGCTGTGGAGCCGGACTCCTTATCTCAGCCCTGAAGCCGCTCATCTTAACTGGGAATCCTGGAAGCCTAACCTCTCCAGCTGTTGGATGCCTTATGGCTTTGATGATGCCCCTCGCCTTCACCTGCTCATTCTCTATGGTCTCATTGATCTGCAGTATCGGGGCCACGGGGACTTCGGCCTCGACGAGGGCGTCAACCACCTCCTGAACAGTCCTCTCGGCGACCCACCTCTCAAGCTGCTCCCTCGACTCTATGGATTCGACGCCCATCGCCCTGCATAGGCGTTCCCTCATTCTGGGGTCGGCTCCGATGTAGACCCATCCATCCTTAGCCTTGAACATGTCGAAGGTGGATAGGACGTGATACTCCTTCCTGATCTGCCATGGGAGCTTACCCGTCGTCGTATACTGCGTTATGCTGACACCGGTCTGGGCGATCATGCAGTCCAGCTGGGCGACGTCGATGAGCTGCCCCTCTCCTGTTCGGTCTCTATGTCTAAGGGCTGCGAGGATGGAGATGACGGCCCAAAGCCCGGGGTCGAGGTCTCCATGCCACTCCGCAGGCCTGATCGGAGGCCCCTCGGGGTCGATGATGTCCCCGGTCAGCCTATACCATCCACTCATGGCTGAGCCCATGGGGGCGAAGCTGGGCCTCTTAGAGTAGGGGCCTGAGAGGCCGAAGCCGCTTAGGCTGGCGTAGATGATGCGTGGATTCACCCTCTTAACATCCTCGTAGCCTAAGCCCAGCTTCTCCATTGTCCCCGGCTTGAAGTTCTCGACGAGGACGTCGCTCCTCTTAGCCAGCTCGAGGGTGATCTCACGTCCCTTAGGATGCTTGAGGTTGAGGACGATCCCCTTCTTATTCCTGTTGAAGTAGAGGAAGACGGGGCTTACACCTCCGACCAGTGGAGGATAGAACCTCGCCACCTCCCCCCAGGGCGGCTCAACCTTTATAACCTCAGCCCCCAGATCGGCGAGGACCATGGTGCAGTAGGGGCCGAAGTAGACGTGGGTGAAGTCGAGAACTCGGATATCGTCGAGGGGACCCATAACCCTTCCCACGCCTCACCCGATGGGGGAGATAAATCTTACGGGTTTAGAGCCTCGGCGATGAGGGGCGCCACCGACACCCTTGATAGGCTGCCTGGAACGCTGTCTGTTCCCACCACCTCCTCAACGCCAGCGGATTTAATCAGCTCTAAGGCGTTCCCCCTCAACAGTAGATGCGTCACCCCGGCATAGACCCTCGCCGCCCCCATCTCCTTTAGGATTCTCGCAGCGTTGGCCGTCGTCCTCCCCGTGCTTATGATGTCGTCGATTATGATGACGTCTCGACCCCTGACCGACAGCTCCTTGGCGTAGGTCTTTATCTCACCCGTATATCGGTCTCTCTCCTTTTTGAGGCTGTCATACTCGGCTTCGATCACCTCGGCGGCGTATCTCACCCTCTCTAAGGCCATCTCCTCATCGTCTGGGGCGAGGATGAGGGGGTCTTTCAACCCTCTATCGGCGAAGTATCTCGCCAGCTCCCCAGCCGCCGTGAGGTTGTAGGCTGGAATCCTATATCGCTCCAAGACCTTCATGCTGTGGACATCAACCGTGTATAGGGCGTCCGCCCCAACCCCCTCCAGTAGATGTCTCACCAGATCTGAGGTTAGGCATTCGCCGTCGAGGTATCTCTCATCCTGCCTACTATATGCGAGATAGGGGATGAACAGAGTTATCTTCGAGGCCCCCAGATCCCTCGCCGTATATGTCATTGCGAGGAGCTCCATTAGATGCTCATCCTGAGGGGGGTAGAGGCTCTGAACTATGAGGAGCTCCTCCCCAGCTATCGGCTGTAGATACCTGAAGTAGAACTCCCCGTCGGGGAACCTCTTCGTCGACGCCTCTATCAGCTCGAGGCCGAGGGCCTCAGCCACCCTCCTGCCAAGCTCCATGGAGCTTGGCCCACCCACCACCTTCATCTCACATCTCAACCTCGATGGATGTATAAAGCCTTAACCAGCCCTCCAGAGCCTGTCGCCGACGTAGTGTAGATTCTCCACCACCCTCCCCCGCTTAAGGGTCTTCAACTCCCCTGAGTCGAAGAGGGCTCTCCCAACGGCCAACGCCTTGCCATGCCTCTCATCCCTCACGACGACGATCTCTCCGGCCTTGAATTCGCCCCTTACATCGACTACGCCTGGAGCCATAACGTCAGCCCCATTACAGATGTGGGGGATGGCCCCCATATCGACGACGATGGAGGGAAGGGCGTCGAGGATCGGCGACCTCAGCGTCGGTATGAGGACTCCATCTCTCCTCGCCATTATTATGGAGTCTCCCGCCAGGTAGACGATGGTTCCATCCTCCATCTCCGCCTCCTCAAGCGCCTCCACCTCCGGAAGCAGGATTCCAGCCTCCTCCCTAAGCCTCTTGATATCCCTCCTCCTCAGCCTATGCCTATTCCTAAGCCTCATAGACGCCCCTTTAGGCATCAATTCAGATAGGATACGGTAAAGATATTAAGTTGAGGCGTTGTTGATCATTCGAGGCGACTCCCTATAAAGGGGGATGAGATGAAGGGCGTGATGAACAGGCTTATAGGTAAGCGTGAGGGGGAGGGGGGTTCGAGGGAGATATATATCAAAGCCATCCCCCTCAGAGCCTACGAGGATGTAGACCTCATAAAGGCTGAGGTGAGGGCTGGAAACATCGTCATCACAAATGTGGCACCCCTCGCCAAGAGGAGCATAGAGGATGTGAAGAGGGCGATAAACGAGCTGAATGAATATACAAAGCTCATAGATGGTGACATAGCCAGACTTGGGGAGGAGAGGGTGATATTAACGCCGAAAACCGTGAGGATATGGAGGGGTAGAGAGCGCTAAGCCAGCCTCGAGGTCTCAAGAAGCCTCGGGGCGTAGACCTCCAAGCCCCTAAACCTTGATAGGGCCCTAACCATGCTCTCACATTTAGACTCCTCACCATGGACGATGAGAACCCTCTTAGGCGTAGGCCTGATACGCTTCACATAGCTCAATAGCTGACGTCGATCCGAGTGCCCTGAGAATCCCTCAACGGTGTAGACCTGCATCTCGACGTTGATCACCTCCAGCTTCCCCTCGCTGTTCATCGTCTGAACAGACCTCAAACCGGATTGTATGCGCCTCCCAAGGGTTCCAGCCACCTGATAGCTGACGAAGATAAGCGCATTCTCCTCCCAGGGCGCCAACCTCTTGAAATATTCGATGACGGGGCCACCCTCCATCATCCCAGCCGTCGCCAATATGATGCAGGGGCCTCCCTCGGCGATCTCATCCCTCATATCAGGCTGCTTCACCACGGTGAAGTAGTCCGACTCGAAGGGGTTTCGACCCTCCCTGAGAATCTGATCCTTGATCTCATTTGAGAGATAGTTTGGATAGGCGGTGTGGATTCCGGTGGCCTCGGAGATCATCCCCTCGATGTAGACCGGCACCTCTGTGAGCTCCCCCATCTCCATATACTTGTTTATGACCATCATGATCTCCTGAGCCCTGCCGACGGCTGGCACAGGTATCAGAACCTTCCCCCTCTTCAGGACGTGGTTGGCTATCTTTACGAAC
>Ga0190286_1000590_pt1 | contig 14734 bp, 14 predicted proteins | sample 48691834_MG_FD_183241 | JGI IMG/M metagenome (GOLD analysis project Ga0190286, IMG submission 183241) | Hydrothermal vent microbial mat bacterial communities from Southern Trench, Guaymas Basin, Mexico - 4869-18-3-4_MG | ecosystem: Environmental > Aquatic > Marine > Hydrothermal vents >... | reverse complement strand
GCTGCCATCGGAAACTGTTAATGACTGGATAGAGAACGTGAAGAAGTTCGTTGAAAAGCTTAAAGTAGAGATTAAGAAATGAAACCTGCAAGAATGGTGCGGATTAATGAAAGGCGGTATGTCAATGAGGCGTGGAAGCAGGGACAAAGATAAAGGAGACAAACGTCCTTGAAAGAGGGCTATAAGGTGGGATAAAAATGGAAATCACTGAACTGCGAAGAGAAGACGAAAAAGCATGGGATACTTATATTTACAAATCCAGCAGTTCTACTTTCTATCATCAACTCGGGTGGAGGAATGTAGTCAAAAAGACGTACAAACACAAACCCATTTACTTAGTTGCGAAAGAGAATGGCGAGATAAGGGGCGTATTGCCACTGTTCTTGATGAAAAGCATGATTTTTGGTAAGAAATTGGTATCTGTTCCTTTCGCGCCTTATGGTGGTGTGTGTGCGGATAACGAAACAATAGAAAATGCACTTATTGAAGAGGCGAAAAGGATTACTGAGGAATGTGGTGCGGATTACTTAGAGCTTAGAAATTTAAAGCCAAATGAACTTGGACTTACAACAAATGATGGATATTTTGCTTTAATTTTGGAATTAAATCAAAACCCCGATGTACTTTGGGAAAAATTTCGTAAAAGCATGAGACGATATGTAAGGAAAGCGATTAAAAATAATTTCCAAGTTACAATAAATTCAAAAAAAATAAAAGATTTTTATAATCTATATTTGCAAAGCATGCATAATCTGGGAACACCAGCCCATAGCTATACATTTTTCAAGAATATATTGCTTGAATACCAAGAGGATACAAACATTGCAACCGTAGAATATAAAGACAAGGTAATATCAACTATCTTCCTCCTCTATTTTAAGAACATCGTGATCTATGGTTGGGGTGCATCCCTGAAAGAATATTTAGAACTTAGTCCAAATTATCTGCTTTTTTGGGAGACTATAAAACATAGTTGTGAAAAAGGCTTTAATTTCTTCGACTTTGGTCGAAGCCAGCCAAATACAGGGGTGTTTCTTTTTAAGGAAGGATGGGGTGCTGAGCCAAAGCAACTTTATTATCAATATTATTTAAACAATATAAGCAAAATGCCAGATACCGGTCAATTAAATCCAAAGCGCAAAAAATTTGCCAAAGTATGGAATAAATTACCCATCTCTTTGGCTAACAAAATAGGACCCATATTAAGAAGTAATTTTCCTTAAGATGAATAAGATGAGAATAAACGGGGATTTTGAAATGTATTGGAAGAAACGTTTCAATGAAGCAGCACTGAGTTTTGAAAACGATGCAGATATAGGTCTATTGAGTGAACACGGTTTTAAGCAAAGATTCCTCGCTTTTTTAATATTTTTAAAGAAATTTCTACTACTGAAAAATTGAAGATACTCGATATTGGCTCTGGGACAGGAGCATACGATAGAGTACTTGCTAATATGGGTCACGAGGTCATCGGCGTTGATTATTCAGAATGCATGGTGCACAAAGCGGTTGAAAAGTCAAAAAGTGAAAATATACAATATTTGATTTCGGCAGTGCCTTATTTACCCTTTAAAGATAGTTCTTTTGATGTTGTCGTGTGCATAGGCGTTCTTCAGTACGTTGAAAATGAGCATATTGTGATTAGTGAAATTGCAAGAGTATTAAAAAGGATGAAGGAATTTTGATATTAATAACTCTAAATTCACTTTCTATAAGAGAAATCTTCAAAAAAGTATTGAACCCCCTTTTAGGAAGAAATAAGCATAAAGAAGAAATAAACGAGAGGAGATACAATCCCTTGAAGCGTATGCTCAGAGATTTTGATGATGCAAAAATAATAGGGATATATATCTTTCCAAAAAGGTTGATTTCCCTCGAAAAGGCATTTGTTAAGATATTGAACAGATTACATCCTATTTCACTATTAGTAGCTCATGCGTTCCTAATAAAAGCAATTGGAATTAAAAGTTGTTCAAACGTTGAAAAGGGAGGGTTAAAATGAATTTAGATTTCACGTTCAGGAAATATATAGAGCTATGTGATGCAATGTCAAACTCAGATTATACTTTGCTAACGGTAGAGAAGTATTGCACTTTAAACAATAAGCCTGCAAAGTATATTATTCTGCGTCATGATGTAGATATAAAACCAGAGAGGTCATTAAAAATAGCGCAAATTGAAAGAGAATTTAACATCAACTCAACATACTATTTCCGGATGACCGAAGAAGTTTATCAACCAGCGCTTATAAAACAGATAGCAGAACTTGGACATGAAATCGGGTATCATTACGAAGTGCTGGACAAAGCAAAAGGTGATTTTTCAAAAGCCATAGAGATATTTGAAAATGAACTCAACGAGCTTAGAAAAATTCATGAAATTAAAACGATATGTATGCACGGGAATTCACGAACACGATGGGATAATCGAGATTTGTGGAAACATTATGATTTTAAAGAGTTTGGAATCATAGGAGAAGCGTATCTTTCGATAAACTTTAATAACATTGCCTATTTTTCAGACTCTGCTAGAACCTGGAATCCTAAGTATAAGATGAAAGATTTAAATAGGAGTTCTAAAGGCAAGCCAGTAATAAACAAAACCGATGATTTAATCAAACTAATCAAAAATGAAAAGCACCCATATTTGTATATTTTAATGCATCCTGATGATTGGTGCGATAATTTTGGAATATGGTTGAGTAATTTTGTCACAAGAAAATTTAAAAATGCTGGAAAAAGATGTTTAAAGGCTTATAGGAATTTCAATCAGGAAAAATCACTTTTGTCAAATATGGGAAAGAAATTATGAAAAAAGGTATCGGGGTAGTAGTAGTCGGAGACCATGTGCAAGCATTAGGGATTATAAGAAGTTTAGGCAAGCGAAATATTCCCGTATACCTTTTGCACGATAAAAATCTTTGCATTGGAAGGTTTTCACGCTATACTAAGCGATTTATAAGAACACCAAGTCCGAGCAATGAATTCGAGTTTGTTGATTTTATGATTGAACTTGCAAAGAATGAGCATCTAAAAAACTGGATACTAATGCCAACAAATGATGCAGCGGTATGCACGCTTTCCAAACATAAAGAGACTTTAGAGGAATATTACGGGGTGCCGACACCCTGTTGGGATGTTGTCAAATATGCATATAACAAAAAGTTGACCTATACGCTTGCGGAAAAAAAGAGAGTTTCAATTCCAAAGACAATTTATCCAGAAAACATAGATGAAGTGAATGAAATATTGTCTGAAATTGATTTTCCAGTGATAATAAAGCCTGCAATAGTGGATCATTTTTATAAGAGAACAAAAACGAAGGTATTTAAAGCAAATACAAAAGAGGAGCTCGTTCAAGCATATATTAAAGCATCCCGTGTTATTGACCCCTCAGAAATAATGGTGCAAGAGGTAATCCCTGGAAGTCCAAATAATTTGTATTCTTTTTGTTCATTTTTTAAGAATGGTAAAATTATGGGGATGTGCATAGGTAGAAGAAGTAGACAAAGACCAATAGATTTTGGTAGTGCAAGTACCTTTGTAGAAAGTGTATATGTGCCAGAATTAATAAAATTAGGGGGAAAAATTCTAAAAGCGATGAATTACTATGGACTTTCAGAAGTTGAGTTTAAAAAAGATCCAAGGGATGGTAAGTTTAAATTGTTAGAAGTAAATGCAAGGACATGGTTATGGCATAGTTTAGCGGTGCATTGTGGGGTGGACTTTCCTTATCTTTTATATAGAGATATAAATGGAGAGGAAGTTAGACCTGTGACAAGTTTTAGAGAAAATGTTAAGTTTATACATATTTATCCAGATTTAAATGTGGTGATCAAAGAAATACTAAAAGGAAAAATGAAACTAAGGGATTATTTAATATCTTTGCGAGGTGAGAAAGAATTTGCGGTATTTTCTTTAGATGATCCGCTACCTTTCATAGGAGAAACTCTAATGCTACCTTACCTTTGGAAGACGAGGTGATGGCTTTATTTATAAGAAGGAATTTAATTTTATGAAAGCAATCTTATAAAAGATGATAAAACGATGAATATACTAAAATCTAACCAAATTCCTAAAGAGCCTTCAAAAGTAAAACGTCTTTACCATGCCATCCTTACGAGAATTGCTAAGGTAATAATATCCTACAAGGTTAGGATTGCAATTTATAAACATTTGGGTATGACAATAGGAAATGATGTGTATATAGCGCAGGGTTTAGAAATAGTGGACCAAACTTTATCGAATTTAGTTGTGTTAGGAAATAGGGTAACAATAGCCCCTCGAGTAACACTTGTTCTTTCATCAAGTCCTAATAATTCTAAATTAAAACATATTTATCCAAGAAAACTTGGGAGGATAATAATAGAGGATGATGCGTGGATTGGAACAGGAGCAATTATACTTCCAGGAGTGAGAATTGGAAAAATGTCTATTGTTGCTGCGGGTGCCGTTGTAACCGATGATGTGCCACCGCTTACAGTAGTGGGGGGCATCCCAGCTAAAGTGATTAAAAAATTGGAGCTTAAAAATGAGAATTCTAATTGAAATAGGACACCCAGCACGTGTTCACGTTTTCAAAAATGTGATACGAAATCTTAAAGATCTTGGGCATGAAATAAAGATTGCAGCAATGGATAAAGAAAATACTCTAAATCTCCTAAAGGCATACGAATTCGATTATGAATATTTAGGGAAAAATTATTCCGGATTTTTAGGTAAAGTATACAGCATGATTAACGTGGAGTGGAAACTACTTAAAATTGCAAGAATGTTTAAACCCGATCTGTTTGTAGGCAGTGGTTCTCTTTCTTTAGCACATGTAAGTAGCTTAATCCATAAGCCCTGCATAGCTTTCTGTGATACGGATTTTGCAAAACTAACTGCGCGAATAGTGTATCCCTTCATAGATGTAATTTGTACACCATCCTGCTTTAAAGGAAATATAAATCCCAAAAAACATATTAAGTTTGATGGATACAAGGAAATAGCTTACCTCCATCCAAACTATTTTAGGCCTAATCCCTCTGTTTTAGAAGGTTTAGGATTATCAGAAAATGATAAATTCATCATTCTTCGATTCATCTCTTGGGGTGCATCGCATGACGTTGGACTTAGGGGCATTAAAAGAGGTACAGAAATAAATTTCGTTAAATCCCTTGAGAAATACGGTGAAGTTTTCATAACTTCAGAGCGAAAACTTGATGCAAGACTGAAAAAATACAGGTTGAGGATTCCACCAGAGGAAATACATTCTTTACTTTATTACGCCGATCTCTATATAGGTGAAGGAGGCACGATGGCAGCAGAAGCGGCAATATTGGGAACACCGGCAATACATATAGAATCCACGTCCAAAGGAATCGCAACAGGTGAACTAAGTGGAAATTTCCTCGAACTAAGGGATAAATACGGTTTGCTTTATTTCTATCCAGACCAGAACCAGGCTCTGGAGAAGGCGATAAGCATCCTGGAGGATAAAAATTCAAAGAACGAATGGCGAAAGAGGAGAGAAAAGCTTTTAAGTGATAAAATAGATGTTACAGCCTGGATGGTAGATTTCATTGAGAGATATCCGGAGAGTTTTTACGAGTATAAGGAAAAAATATGATAACGTTTCACTGTAAAGCCGATGACCCGTTTGTTCGGTATGGATTGGAACATTTCATTCATAAGTTCGGGCTATCTGCAAAAATAAAGGAATCACAGATTTTGATGGCATGTAATGGAGAAGTTCAGAATGGACTAATTGTTTATGTGGGCGAAATGGAGATCAATGATAACAACTTTCGGGATTTGATCCATATTGACATTGATAAAGAGGTCGAATTTTTAGAGAATCGAATAAATATTTATTTCGATATTTTTAAAATTTTGGGTTATGTTTTCTCAGGAGCACTTGAGAATTACGCAAACGATGAAAGAATTAAAAATTTACTTCTTGAGATCCCGATAGTAGATCATTACGAAAGAAAATTATTTGAATTTTTGATCAAAGCTTGCGAGAAAAGCTCACCAATTCACCCAAAGCCTTTCTGGCCAGACGGAAAAAAATTCGCAGTGTGCCTGACACATGATGTTGATGAGATCAGAAAAACATATCAGTATCTCACTCAAGCTGTTAGAGGGCTGAAAGATCGAAGGTTATCAAAAACCATATATCAGCTAAAGTCATTCTTCACAGATAAGATACATGGAAGAAATCCATACTGGACATTCGAAGAGCTCATGAGGCTTGAAGAGAAGCTGGATGTAAGATCCACATTTTACTTCCTGAAAGAGACTGCTAAAGTGGATATTTTCAAACCGTCAACATGGCACCACTATGCGAGAAGATACGATTTCAAAGAACCAGATGTAGCCGGTATTATAAGGAAATTATCATCCAATGGATGGGAAGTCGGACTGCATGGATCTTATGAGTCTTATCAGGATAAAGAAAAATTAAAACATGAAAAAAAAGAGTTAGAAGATGTGCTGGGAAAGAGAGTTAGCGGAATAAGACAGCATCACCTTAATTTGAAAATACCAGAAACATGGGAGTACCAGGAAGAGGCAGGGTTTGAGTATGACACCTCCTTGGGGTTTAAGGGTGGTGAAGGAATAGGATTCAGGTGGGGAACGTGTTTTCCATTTCATCCATTCAATAATGGCAGGATAATGTCCATTCTTGAGATACCGGTTACCATCATGGATATATCGGTTACTCCGGACAGGAATGGGTGGGAAAGGTGTCTTGAGGTCATCAATACGGTGGAGGAATATGGAGGAGTTCTAACTCTGTTATGGCATCATACCGTATTCAATGAGAAAGAGTATCCTGGAATGAGAGAATTATATGAGAAGATAATCAGCACCTGCAGGGAGAGAAATGGATGGATAACCAACGCATCCAGTATAGCTAAATGGTGGTTAAAAAGGGAGTTAGATGGAGGAGGGGTTGAGTATGTCAAAAGTAGAACTTAAAGTTGCGAAAGAGGAGGATGCAGAACTATGGGATCGGCTTGTCGAATCCTCTCCACATGGCACCATCTTCCATACCTGGAAGTGGCTCAAGATAGCGGAGAAGCATACGAATAGCAAGCTATATCCGCTCATCGGATATAAGGGAACCGAACCTGTTGGTATTTTCCCTTTGTTTTTTCAGAGGAAAGCTTTTCTCAAGATGGTATTTTCACCACCACCTCATACCGCAATCCCTTATTTAGGGCCCGTATTTGTTGATTATGACAAACTAAAACAATTTAAAAAAGAGACAAATTTTGTAGAATTCCAAAAGGGGGTAGACGAATTCATGAACGATAAACTCCGCGCTAACTATATCAATATCTCTCTACCTCCGGGATTACTTGACCCTCGTCCTTTTAAGTGGGCGGGTTATAGTGTGGAGCCCAGGTTTGACTATAGAATAGAGCTAAGCAAAGGTATTGACCACATGTGGTACCAACTCAAAAAAAGGACACGTCAGCATATAAATCAGGCAATAAGGGCGGGAGTTTCCGTAGAGGAAGGTCATAAGGAAGAATTAAAAATAATTTATGAATTAATGATTAAAAGATACGCAGAGCAGAGTAAGATAGTTACAGTTCCAAAAGAATATTTACTGGATCTTTATGAGTTTTTTAGCCAGAATATGAAAATTCTCGTTGTTAAACATAATGGAGAGATACTTAGTGGGGCAATAGATGTTTACTATAAGGATAAAGTTATAAGCTGGATAGGTAACCCGAAACCAAGCGTCAAAATAACCCTTTCTCCTAACGACCTGCTCAATTGGGAAGAAATGAAATGTGGATACAAGTATGGTTTCAGGCACTACGAGACTGTAGGGGCAGCAGGAAATGAGAGGCTCCATAGTTATCACTCAAAGTTCAACCCCGAGCTTCTGGTACGGTTCTCTGTAAAAAAATTTACATTTGTAACTCAATTGTTAGAGAGGACTTATGTAAGGTTAAAACCATTCAGAAGATATAAACTACTGAGAAAACATGAGCTTGCGTGATAAAATCTCAGATGCTTATCTGTGCATTTTGCACATATTAGCCATGAATATCCCGTTCGGGCGCATCAAAAGAGCCTTATACCGGCTCAGGGGCACGAAAGTGGGTAGAGGTGTGGACATATCCTCGGGCGTCTTCATTGAGGAGTCCTTCCCCCATCTTGTGACCATCGAGGACAACGTGGACATAGGTCCAAACGTGATAATCGTCACCCATGACTCAAGCTATCACTGTATTCAGCAGGATATCCCGCTTATTTGCAGAGAGGTTATTATAAAAAGGAATGTATACATAGGAGCAGGCGCAATTATACTCCCGGGTGTTACCATTGGTGAGTACTCCATTGTGGCTGCGGGTTCAGTTGTTACAAAAGATGTGCCACCACATACAGTTGTTGCGGGCGTTCCTGCAAGGGTTATTAAAACTGTTGAGGAAAGTCTGGAAAAACTCAAGAGGGGAATCCCAAATGGAAGTGGAGCTAAAGATAGCAAAGAATGAAGATTCCGAGGAATGGGATAAGTTAGTTGAGAATTCACCTCATGGCACAATATTCCACACCTGGAAGTGGCTTAAAATCGCTGAAAAGCATACGAACTCCAAGTTTTATCCGATAATAGGGTATAAAGGCACGAAACCTGTTGGTATTTATCCGCTTTTCTGGATCAGAAAGAAAGGGGTTAAACTTGTGTTCTCACCGCCGCCTAAAACACTGCTTCTGTATTTAGGTCCCACATTCTCAGACTTCCAGAAGTTAAAACAAAGTATGAAAGAATCTTTATTCATGGAATTCCAGACAGAAGTTGACAACTTCATTACATCAAAGTTAAAAGGTAATTACATACGTATTCGCACTTCTCCAGGTTTGCTCGACTCCCGACCGTTAAGATGGGCAGGCTATCATGTTGAGCCTTTGTACACTTATGTTATGGACTTAACTAAAGGCACTGATAATATATGGAATGGATTTAACAAGGAGCTTAGAAGGAATATCAATAAAGCTCAAAAAGAAGATATAAAAGTGGAAGAAGGGTCTAAAGAAGAAATATACATCATTAATGAATTGCTTAGGCAAAGGTTCGAAGAACAAGGATATAGGTCAAGCAAAGATTACTATAGATCGTATCTTTCTGACGTATATGAAGCATTTTATCCACAAAATTTGAGAATTTTTGTTGCAAAGTATAGTGGGGAAATTATTACGGGACAAATTGCCGTCTGTTATAGTGATAAGATTTCACTCTGGGCAGGCAGTCCCAAGACAAACATTCTAAGAGGAACTCCTAACGATCTACTGCAATGGGAAATAATAAAGTGGGCATGTAAACATGGCTTCAGGCAATATGAGATAATGGATGCCGGAGACGACCCAAGATTGAGGCATTTTAAGGCGAAGTTTAACCCAGAGCTTGCAGTCTGGTTCTCTGCCGTAAAATATTCTTCTCCCATATTTAAAGGATTGGAGAGGACTGCAAGGTTTGTATATAACAAGCTTGGACCTGGGAGGTTAATTTAGAGGGGGTGTGTTGGTGAAACGAACATTATCATTTTACACTCTGTTCTTTATAGCCTGCATGGGCGTAATGAAGCTGAGCGGCGTGCTAAGCAAGATTGTTATGGCGAGATACATAACACCCTATGAATATGGATTGATAACCCTGGCTGTCATCTCCCTCCCATCCATGTTCTATTACCTCACGAACTTCTGTCTCCACGATATGCTCTCGCATTCGAAGGAGGGTAAAAGTTATTTCGGGTTTGCCGTTACATATTCGCTGATAACCTCCCTGCTTGTAGGAGTGCTCATACTTGCATTTCATGAGCGCTTCTTCAATTTCCTGAACCTGCCCTTAGACCTGTGGAAAATACTGTTCTTTGCTTTCCTCATCTCCCTTATCCCAACAAGTATCCTGAACGATATCACAGGTTTATTAAGAGGACTAAAAAAATATTCGCTTACAAGCATCATCGCATCACTACCTCCAATCCTCAAGTTATGTCTCGTTCTGATTGCAATATATCTCATGCATATAACAGATTTCATCACAATGCTTCTTGTATTTGCGGCGTCTTCTCCGATAGCATTGATGCTCATCTTGATAAGATATCCAAAACCGATATTTTCAGCGCTTCGTTCCGTTAACTTACCCTCAAAAAATATCTTCTTCTTTGGAACTTCTGTTTACATCCTGGGGTTGTTTGGAGGTCTAAGCCAGACACTGAGCAAGATAGTCATAAGCCATGACCTTGGGATTGTGTGGCAGGGATACTTTGATGTCTCCCTTACGCTCGTTGCGATTTTATCATTTGCCTTCGCCGCGATGAGTTTCATCTCTATTCCAGAAGCCACCGGAGCTGATAACAGGGAAGAGATACTTTTCGAGCGGGGGAATTTAGGCGATGTCGTCCGAGGACTGTTTGCGTTTCTTGTATTGGGCATAATACTGCTCTATTTTTATTCATATCAATTTATCGAACTCCTGTTCGGACGTGAATACATTGCCTCCGCCGAGTATGTGGCGATACTGGCAATCGGATACATATTCCTCTTCATACAGCAATTCTTAGCATACATGAACGTATCGTTTCAAGACCCGAGAGAATACAGACCGCTCATCATCGCCACGCTCATCTGTTTGGTTCTTTCTCCACTTGCAACCCATGTATTCATACTTTTCATGGGGTTCTTAGGCGCTTATGTTTCTTTAACTCTTTTTCTGATGATTTATACGGTTATAACCATCTTATATTCAAATGACTTGACACCACTTCATGCACTTTCGCAGAGAATAGACAGACTCGCTGTTTCTTCTCTGGTAACCTTCACTTTCATATACTTTTTCGCATCTTCTCACTTCTTATACGGAATATTAGCCTCCTCCTTCATATTCACTATTCTTGTCTTTTCCTCAGGTTATCTTGATAAAAGTCTGATTCTGGACATGTTTAGAAAAGAAGTGAGTTCATAAATACCACTGGGTCTACTCTCTTTCCAAAACGATATCTCTCATCTCTCCCGGTTCAAGGTCTGTGCTCACATAATAAACGCATTTATCCCAGGAGCGCGTTTTTCTTGATATTTTAGCATTTTTAACTGTATATTCAGCAGTTCCGGGCACCTCCACTTTAAACGTCACACCATGCACCGCCTCTTTGTTCTCATTTTTCACTGAAATTGTAATTTTACTTCCATCATCGTTTCTTGAAACAGTTGCAGAGACATTCTGTAATAACAGGAAGTGCTTTGCAATTTCATAGGGCGTAGTGAAGTTCATTCCTCTCTCTTTCGCATATCTTATCACGCTCATCGTCTCGTTTATATACTCAGGTCTGCATGCTTTTTTAGAATCCCATAAGAACACACACGAGTCTTCATTTTTAATAACCGAATCAATGACCGCTTTCCAGGCGGTCTTGTAGTCATCATAGAAGTAAGTTGCTCCTCCTATTACAGGCTCTGAAATAGGAAGTAAAACCACACCGGTCCTATCACCATGATAATAAGTTAGCTCAGGATGTCTGAGCCCTTCCTGGAAGTATATATCAAAAGCAGGCATTATCCTCTTTGCAACTAAAAACGTCAGATTATGGTCGGCAAGCACCTTCACCGTATCAAGCTCGTATCGCAGGTCTTCCGGCATGAAGCCATCAATCTCAATCCCGTACTTCTTCGCTGCGTTTTCTTTTATCTCTTTTATCTCCTCCGCCTGAACTGTGATATTATATCCTTCTACCCTCTCACACCCAATTATGTAAGCACCCTCTTCCAGTAGCTTCTCCATTCTGCTTGTGTTTATCTCTGCATCCTGCATCCTTACGGCTTCGGTATAACCGGTTACATCCGCTTCTCTGAATCTTTCATGTGCGTTAAGTCTCATATCGAAATCCGCTTCAGAGCTTGTATTAAGTGAATTGATACGGCTCACCAGTATCATCGGTATCACTCCATCTGGATATGGATACAGCGATACCGAAGAGTAACGCTCTATGTTCTTCTCTGCTCTTTGCTCATCACCTATGGATATCCACTGTGTCACATCCATTGATTCTGATGGCAGCAGAGATTCACTTAGATGCATGGAGACCTCATAGTAGGAATAATTTATATCAGTAAGCCCCATATAGATTATTTCATCGGGATACGGCGTGGTTTTTTCAAATTTGATGTAAATACCATCTTTACCATTATTGATAAACATCCTGTTGAACCTGAGCTTCTTTAATGGAACCTTATCCTCAGAGGGGTATATAGTCCTCTTTTTTGCAGGCTCGTTATCAAGCCTGAATGAGAAATACCTCATTGGTGAGAAGTATGCCATGGTAATATCTGGATTCATAATTGAATCATTTATCCAGTCATTCGAGAGGATGATCTCTCTCTTCATTGCTCTATCAAAGAATGTATATTTCACCGTCAAAGTTGCCCAGTTTTCTGTATTGCTTATATCCTTCAACACAGTCCTGTATGTTATCTGATTCTTTCCCAATATCACCGCTGGAAAAGAGACCTCATGCAATGCCCACCCATTAACATGCTCCTTGTGAGAACCAGCACCCCAGCAAATCCTGATGAAATCATAATAAATACCTTCATCACCAAGGAAATTAACTGTTTTAGTGCCTATATACTGTATTGCGGGATTTGTCTTGCCTATCCTCACCTTGTAATAATCAGTCTCAACCAGATAGCTATCACCGGCATCCTTTATCAGCGCATCATCCGCGAAGTTCAACTGTGGTGATATATCAGCCCTATGCACGGGATGGGTGATGTATTTATAGATGGAGAAAGGTCCTGCTGAAGAGTATATCTTATCAAGCTGCCTGTTGTAATCTATTACCAGTCTTTCAGGTTTTTCACCGAAGTTGCGTATCGTTCTCTTCGATACAATCAGGTATTTAACGCCGAAGGTTGCATAAAGGTCATCCGCGTGCTTCTCGCTGTTCATATTGAAACATACGCTGTACTGATCATGAGTATAACGCCTCATTTCAGAACCCGATGCCACTGACGTTACAGCAGGTGGGATCTTCTTCCCATATATGCTTATCATATGACGATACCCCCGACCAGCACTGCCTTCATCTGGCGTGCCAATACCACCAAGCCAGCTTAAGCCAGCTCTCTCATACTCAGTTCCGCTTATTAGTGGGTGGTAATATAGATTATCAATTATTGGCAAGACCACAATAGAAGAGAATACCCCCAGCAGGAGAATACCAACAAAAAGCTTTTGAAAAAACCCCTTCATGTGGGGTTCTACTTTCGCTTTGGCATGATAGAATCCCAGAGATGAAAGAACTGGAATTATAACAAAAAAATACTCGATTTCTCTTATCGCTCTTTCTCCTGCCATGTATCCTGATAGAAGTGTCACAGCCGCTACTGCAAAGAGCATACATAAACCTTTCCGGTTCACTTTAAAGACGCCTAAAATTGCAAGAACAACGTGTACCGGACCCAGCCAGAACGGTGCGTATGTTATCGAATGAGAAACATGCCTTATACTCCCGATGATCGGGACTGAAAGAAACTTCTCTGAAAGTTTCAGCTTTATTCCACTGGCTTTGATTTTGTGGTGTAAAAACATCAAAAACCTGCATGTTGCATATAATGCAAGACATACAAGCACAACATATAACGGGTTCAGGTCAAGAAAAATCTGCTCATAAAACATCCGGGCAAGCTCGTCTGCAAAAGGCACGTGCAGATCAGAGGTGAGGAAATCTCCGGCAGAGACCAGAATCCTTCCCTTATCTATGTACTGGGGGTGCACATGCGGAAACAGGTGCATCGTTATGATGTAAAAGAACATTAAGCTCCCTGTTGCAATATACGAATCTCGATGCAGTTCTCCACACAAAATCGCATATACGAAGAGATAGGCAATGGTTAGCATCAGCAGGAACATATAGGTGCCTGTATGTGTGAAGCAGAGGGTGAACATGAATACATTTATCAAAAGAGTTCGTTTCAATAGGGATATTTTCTCTTCTATCAGAATGAAATAAATTATAAATATGAGAAAAGGCATTACGATTGTTCGTGTCTGATAAGCGACAACATCTGAGCACATAAGCGGCATGGACAGAAAGAAAGCCACAGAAAGCAGTGCTTCATTATCTGAAGATATACCAAATACCCTTGCATAGGAGAAATACAGCGTTATCAGAATGAGCATAATTGCAAAAGGCAGTATCCGCGAGAGTTCAAGCATATCCATTCCTGTTATCTTCGCTACAATAGAGCCGAAAAGCCAGAGTCCAAACGGGTAATCATAGGTGAGATAACCTTCTTCAAAACAATACGTATAAAACTGGGATAATGAATTCACACTGCTGAGCGTGCGTGTCATAAACAGATGACCATAAACATCGGTTCCATAAGGTATGGGAATTACCCAGGTGGGAAGAACGAATGCCAGAATCAACAGTGAGCAGAGCAGGAACAGGAATACACCTCTGCTTTTTGTATTTGTATGAATTTTAGCGTATATATCCTGCAGGTTCATGACCTCTGCCCCTATTATCCTATTATTAATCAGCACCTGTTAAGTATAATAAACCAATCTTCACTTGAATATAGTCATTCCGCTAATAAATTGCAAAAATGGGTGCCGAAAATTTTTTGAAAGACGGGAGAAAACTTCTCAAACCAGCCTTTAGCATATCCCCTATTCCTGAATAGAATGTGGATTTTCTCCTTTATAAAACTCTTCAGTTCATCAACAGATCCTA
>Ga0190286_1000586_pt1 | contig 14797 bp, 17 predicted proteins | sample 48691834_MG_FD_183241 | JGI IMG/M metagenome (GOLD analysis project Ga0190286, IMG submission 183241) | Hydrothermal vent microbial mat bacterial communities from Southern Trench, Guaymas Basin, Mexico - 4869-18-3-4_MG | ecosystem: Environmental > Aquatic > Marine > Hydrothermal vents >... | reverse complement strand
CCAGGGGCCCTATGGGGGGATGGCGCCTATACTTGAGGGGGTAGATGAGTATACGATAACTACACGATGGGTCTCTTGGGATGATAGACCTATAGACTCTCCTATCCTTATAGTAGTAAATCCTACTGGGGGTTATGAGGATTGGGTTTTCACATGGAGGGATCCCCATGGTGTGCATAAGTTCTTACTTCAGAGCGTAGGAGAGAAAGGACAGATCGAAATAGATTTCCTGGTCTTCTGGGAGGATCTGTTTAATCCCTATAATCCTCCTGGAAGCGTTGACGATTGGAAGGATCACGTAGTCAGAGTAACACTCTATGTAAATGGTACGTTCAGAATAGCTGTCTTTCTAGCTAAGGGAGGGTATAGTCACAAATTCTACCTTAATGTACCCAAGGGGACATTCGATAATCTACCATCTCAGGTAGACTCACTAATCTACACTAAGCCCTTCGGAATTTACTGGCAGAATAGGATAGGAGGATACTATAGGGAGATACCCGATAAGATATTCCTAGTATAACTTTCTCCTCTATCTAAAATCGAGGACTTTCACAATCGTGCAGGTATATGGAATGGAATTCTCCTCTCATCAAAATGAACCTTTTCATAATTATTCAGTGAAATCGAGATAGGAGTCTATTAATTTACTGAACTATGAGATGCTCCTTAAGAGCACCTAAGAATTGGGGGCTTCTCTCTGAGTGCTTTTTAATGAATTCTGTGAGTTTAACAATCCTTTTGAGGGTGATATCTTGTAGTACATGTTCCATTTCACAGGCATCTCTCTCTGCTACTTCATTAGGCAACATAAGTATTTCTGAGAGGAAGTCTTTCAATGCTATATGTCGCTTATAGATTCTTTCGGCAACAGCTAATCCCTCATCCGTAAGAAATATATACCCATACTTCTCATAATATATCAACCCCTTCTCGGCTAATTTCTTTAAATATCCTATCACGCTTGGGGGTTTTACTTTAAGTATTTTAGAGAGGTCCTTTACCCTTATCACTTTTTTCCTCTTCATCAAGATATACATGGCCTCTAGATACTCTTCTTCTCTTCTTCTCATGGAAGAAGCACCTTATTAAATAGGAGTTAGGATTTAAATCAATATCTGAGGAATTAGCATCAGAAATACAAAGTTAAGATCGAAGATCTATCATAAGTATGTAGAATTTCCCTCCTCTTGTCGCTACTTCTACTTCTACCTGCTGCCCTACTTTAAAAGCATTAGCGTTCAATACCAGTTTTAACGCTATTTTCTCACCTGGTTCAAGAGTCAGGGGTGGTATCTGCTGAGGAGCATCTAAAGCATTTAGGTCGAGATAGACTGTGGTGAGATCTTTATAACTATCCCCATTTATGAGTACATCTACTATTGTTACAGCATCCATACCCTTGTTCATAAGATCAACTACGATAATCCAAGAGTCTCCGTTATAGTCATATATTACTTTAGGAGGATAAAATGTAAGCATACCAGTATCCACAGTACTAGTGAGTATTGACCAGATCCAATAGCCCACGAGTATCGATAGTACTAAGATTATCGAGGTTATTATTGCTACATGGATTATATTGACTCCTCGGCACCGTAGGTTCCCCCTCATACTAATTTTTATCACCTTTTATAGTATTTAACCTTTTTTCTAATGAATAGTAAAGACTATAAATGTACTCTAAAATCCATTATATATTTTGATAGTTCCTGCATAACTACATACGACCTATAGCTCTAACACCATTTTTGAGAAGCCATGATTTAGCGTGATTAACTAGGTATAGTGCCATTAATACCATTGCAGTAGCCACTACTATGGACATTGTTAAGCTTTCTATGAACATATACTCTCTACCGCTTATACCCATCTTTATCAGTTGAGAGGGTGCAGCATAGGGTATTAAGAGTAGTAAGTAACTTAGAGGTGGTCTCATAGATTCAACGGATATCGTCAGAATGCCTATGACCATGAAGTTTAGAATTTCAAGAAAATTATGTGGAATCCCAGTTCTTATGGAAAGAGATGCTATGCTTAAACCGTAGGACAGAGACTCTATAATTATGAACACTAAACCTATTAGTACTAGTAGAGGGAATTGAATAAGAAGTACATCGACCTTAAAGGTACTACTCAGTATTATAGCAATTAGGAGAGTGGATAGAAGGCTGACAGTTGAACTCGGGATAATCCTACCTAATATTACTTTAAAAGGTGATATCCCCCTAATTAAGTGTTCTTCTACCATTCCCATAGATATGAAGAAGTTCATCCACGATCCCACTATCATCGAGTTCATCTGAATGAGAGACCAGCAGAGGATAATCCAGAAGGCATTTCTACAGGCTAGGTCTAAGTATTCTCTAGGGGTAAATAGTAGTATAGCTAGGATGAACAGTAGGATCCAAAGGACTTCACTTAACGTCAAACCTATGAAGGACAATCTATATCTCCAGAGCCTCAGGAAGTGAAGCCATACTATAGCCTTAAATCTACTCAGCATAGCTAGATGATCCCCCTCTTCATAGCACTCTTTTCACCAGCACCTATGAGCATGTAGGAGAGTATATTGTATACTACAGCCAAGCCCATGAGTATACCTATCAGAAACATTATAGGAGCTAGCTCAGGAGAACCTATTAAGGCTATTGTCCTAGCTAACTCTACCGTGTATGTAGTGGGTAGAACTCTGGATACTAACCACATCCAGTAGGGCATTAGACTTGTAGGATAAAGGGCACCAGAGAATATCAGTATTATAGGGTTTAACCAATTCAGTACGTTACTCTCCTCTTTAATTATCAATAGTAGTGAAGCAAAGAGTGCTGAGAATCCGAGAAGGGGGAGCATACCCACGGTAACTGCTAGTAGCATTATGAGTGTTTTAACAATACCAGCAGTAACCCCCTCTAGTAATACTAGTAGAGGGAGGAACTCGACTACCTGGATGAACGTGTAGAATAGGTATCTGGGTACATAGGATAGTACTAATATTATGGACATTCTATGAGGAGCGACTATTACATAGGGTAGAGCACCCAACCATCTTAGGAATAATACGTTTCCACAGACTTCCCACATGACGCTAATACTGGCCATCATGACTACTGTGGATGCTATGAAATATGCTATGGGATCTATATTAAATCCTATATTTTTCTTGAATGTACTAGGGCTTCCAAAGAGGAAGCCCATACCCACTACTAGACCTAGCATTAAATACGGCCATATCAACATTGCTATGAAATTACCCTTATTGTTCTTGAAGAAGTATAGGTCGAGTAATACACCAGACTTGAGTAAAGTCTTGATCTTACCCATTTTCACATCTAGAACCCCTTCTTTCCTGTAACTTTGATAAAGACGTCTTCTAGTGTAGGCTCCTTTACTTCCACTCTCCTAACACTACACCCGAGCTTGTGTAGTAATCTCACAGAGATGGAGGTTAGTTCCTCGACTCTATTTGGAGGTACTATTAGCTTTAACCTGTAACCATTAACATCACTAACAATGCTACAGGTAGCCTCGGTCTCCTCTCTCAATACCTCAACTAGCCTATCTAGGTCTGTAGCCAGCGAGGGTAGAATCAGTATTTCTAAAGCTATATTATCAGCTACCTTAAGCTTAAGTTCTTTAGGAGAGCCTATACTTAGTATTCTTCCCTCATCGATTATCGCCACTCTATCGCAGATCATCTCGGCCTCGAACATGTTATGTGTTGTCACTAGAACTGTTTTATCAAACTCATGTGCTAGCTTGACTAAGAATTCCCTTAAAGCTCTAGCCGAGGGAGGATCTAGTCCTAGGGTTGGTTCATCGAGGATCAGTACTTCAGGATCGAGCAGGAGAGCCCTGGCAAGGCTTAACCTCGCTTTCATACCTAGAGAGTATTCTTCATATAGCTTATCAGCTACACCTAGTTTCTTCAAGCCTAGTTTGTCTAGTAAGTACTCGACCCTCTTTTTCAATTTTTCTCCATCTAACCCATATAGCATTCCAAAGTACTTCAGGTTCTCCCTACCTGTAAGCTTCCAAAAGAATCCCTTCTCGACACTTAGAGAAACTCCTATAACCTTTCTAACTTCACAGGGTTCCTCAACGACATCATAGCCTAGGACTTTAGCATAGCCTCCATCTGGTAGGAGTAGAGTGGATATTATCTTGACGGTAGTAGTCTTACCAGCACCATTAGGCCCCAGAAGGCCGAAGACCTCTCCTCTTTTCACATCGAAGTCTATACCCTTTAGAGCCTCTACAATCCGCTTTACCTTAGTCAAAAATCCCTTTCTCTCATAGGTTATATAGCGTTTTACCAGGTTCCTGACCTCTATAGCATTATCCATAGCTATCTCTCCGTATATTGTATAGACCTAAGTACTATACACAAATACTTTTCTCCGAGTCCCGGCATACTAAAGATCAGTTTATATCTAAGCCATCCTAAGTGTAGTGTGCTCTCGGCATGACCTTAAGAAGTCATCTTGGTATGGCCAAGATTACAATTAAGTTCTACACTCTGAAGTACAGAGTAAGTGAGAACTACCTTTATTCATTTAAATGAAGTGCTGTTATTTTCATGAGAGTTTCATGATTGAACTGTTTATTCCTTCAATGGACTTACTCCAACAAGCACTTTTATAAAGTGAGTGAAATTTCAGCTAGGTCTAATTAAGGCTATGGTATAATTTCCATAGTGGTGAGGCAATTGGAGATAACTTTAGAACTTCCTAAAAGATTGATCATTAAGCTCAAGAAGCTATCGAGGGTTAAGGAAAAGACCTTAGAAGAGCTCATTAGTGAAGCTATTTTCAAGCGATTCAATATTACTGACCCTGAAGTTAAGGCTGAACTTCACTTAAAGCTTTGTCAAAAATACATACGTGAAGCTGAAGATTTCTTAGCGAAAAAGACTATGTTCAAGCTTCTGAGAAGGTCTGGGGTGCAGCATCACAAATTGTTAAGGCTGTAGCAATTAAGAGGGGTATTGAACTTAAGAGTCATAGAGAGTTATGGGAGTTTATTACTAGCCTTAATAAGGAATATCCAGATTGGAATCTGTTGAGTATGTTTCATGTTGCGAATAGTCTTCATGTAAACTTCTATGAGGACTGGTTAACTTCTGAAGCAGTAATAAATGGTATTGAGACAATTAAAATATTCGTTGAAAACTTAGATCGCTGATATGATTAAGGTAATTCTACTTCCTCATTTATGGAGAAATAGGAGAATAAATGAAGAGAAACTAGAATTCAGAGAGGAAGTGGGGATGCTCGATTGTTATTCTCTCATTTAAATGAGCGGAGGAGCACTCAGTACACTTCCAGGCAGTATATATCTGGCAGATTTACATTTCCAGATTTTATATTTTATTCAGATGAAATATTTAAGTCAAATTACTATGTCTGGAGAAATGTTCATCGTTTTCTGTATCTTTTGTTTCATGGTTCTCACTCTGTAGGGTTTAGATTCAATTCCTCCTAGGAGTATTTGGGTATCGACCTTATGAACATCGAGGGTATGAGTCTAGATGTACTCTATGTTCCCGAGGCTAGTTACGATAAAATGAGTAGCTGGCGTAGGGAGCATGGGGGAAGACCAAGAGTAATGAACTCTAGAGTGTAGTACAAAAACACACTCTAGGAGGAACTCTAAGACAGGTATATATATACCTATGAAAATCATTGAGCTACTGAGAGTTGATGCACTCCCATTCGCTGAGGAAGGCAAGTATCCGTAGGAAGGTGTGGGAAGGAAAGGGGTAATGAACATTTACATAAGACTATGAACACTTACGTAGATAGGAATCCTCATTTTCTGGTGACTCCACTCTGAAGATAGTATCACACTGGTGAAGGGGTGATCAAGGGGGCGGTCTTTAGGTGAGAGCATAAGCTTATATGAAACGATAGAATGACCCCTTAAGGACAAACAGTCCAAGTCCTAGAGGAGCTGAAGGAATGCAGGGGGAGGATATTTGAATAGTAGAGATAGAGTGTATGCACTACTTAATCTAGAGGAGGCAGATAGAATAGCCTACCTAGACTTTTTCTGGAAGGAGACCATAGATAGGTGGAAAAGGGAAGGGCTACCAGAGCATGTAGTACTTCAAGAGTACTTCAATATGGATGTGTACTTTGTAGGTGCTGATATATCGCCCAAATATGATGTCATAACCCTAGAGGAGACTACGGAACACAAGATTTTCAGAGACTCCTTTGGAGTAAAGGTTAAGGCCTGGAAAGATAAGAGTGGTACTCCATTACCATTAGAACCAGCAGTAACTACCCTAGAGGAGTTTAAAGAACGCATAGAACCACTATTAGACCCAGATCTTCCTATGAGGATCTCTAGTCCTAGATATCCCTTCAGAGGAGATCTGGAAAAAGCCATTAAAAAGTTACAGGAGAGATACTTCGTCTTTGCAGGTGTATTAGGTCCCTTCGAGTATGCAAGACACATATTAGGTGAGGGGGTAGATAGGATAGTGCGATACTTCTACAGACATCCCAAAACCCTTGAGTACATATTTAGAGTACTGGGCAGATTTCTGTCAGCTATTGCGAAAGCACTACTGGATATGGGCGCAGATGGAGTGTGGATATGGGATGATGTAGCCTATAGAAGTGGCCCCTTTATGTCGCCAGGTATGTATGAGAAGTTCGTAGCACCAGCACATAGGAGGATAATAGAGCCCTTTATCAATAAGAACCATCCAGCAGTACTCCATACCGATGGTAATGTAAATGTACTAGTACCGAAGTTCATAGAGGTAGGCTTTACAGCGCTCCAACCTCTTGAGGCTAAAGCTGGAATGGATGTGAGAGAGCTTAAGAAGAAGTATGGGGATAGATTAGCCTTCATAGGTAATCTAGATGTGAGAAAACTCTCAGCTGGAAGAGAGCATATAAAAGAGGAGTTCATGTCAAAGGTATTCATAGCAGCTGAGGGAGGAGGTTATATAGCAGGTTCAGACCATTCCGTGCCCCCTTCAGTGTCTCTAAGTGACTATCAGTACCTCCTATTGCTTATTAGGAAGTATGGAGTATATCCACGGAGAGGGTAAACTTAGGTAGTACTGATATCCTTCACCTACATATTGCTTCCTAATAGAGGGGGTCATAGAGAACTAGGTTCTAAAAATGCTACACGTTTAGTACGTTTAATATAAGATCGGCTATGTCCTCTAGTTCTTTAGGAGGTCTCTCAGGCTTATTATTGCACATGAATATAGCGTATTCTCCATGGTTACTATCATCAGGACCCTTGAAGGTAGCTAGGCTATACAAGTCGGGTAAGCCTAGAGCCGCATTAGCACCATAGTGTAAGTTGTCGAAGTATACTGTTATATCTGGCATATACTCTACTCTATCTCCTCTATAGACATCCCACTTGAAGAATACTCGGTTATCCAATTTCCTTCCATCGGGATCTTTTACCCTACTTAGAACTTCTGCTACCTCTCTGCATGTATCCTCGTACTCCTCTCTGGAGACTATACCCTTCTTCTCTCTATCTTTAAGGTTAATCCATACTTGAGCTATATATGCACCCCATGCCCATGCTGTAGTTCTTTCCCAGTCTATCAGTCCCTTCATATCCATATCTCTCAGACTTATAGGTCTACTAGGCTCTTCCTTCACCCTTAGAAATCCCTCTTCTCTAAGTAGTTCATTTACATTCACTCTATAGTACATTCTCTTAGCTCCATGATCACTCATCACTATTACTACATCATCATCTCTTAGGACTGCTAGTAGGTCTCCAAGTTCCTGATCTATCTTTCTATAGATATCTAAAAGCCCCTCTTTAAGCTCTGGATCCTCTGTATAGCGAGGATGACCCCTATCGAAGAACCTCCATAGAGTGTGCTGTGCACGGTCAATACTCATCAAAATAGCTATGGCTAGATTCCAGTTCCCGCTCTTCACTAGATATTTGATCACCTTGAAGTCGTGGTCTAATTTATCCAGTAGTAATCTTAGTAGCTTCTTAGGCTCAATACTTCTAAACTCGTATATGTCGATAATATACTTATCCTCACCACCTACTACTTGAAATACCTCCTCCCTTAACCTGGAGGGATGTGTGAAGTTCGATTTAGTATTCGGTGTAAAGAAGCCTGAGACCACATATCCATTTATCCTAGGAGGGGGATAGGTTCCGGGAACAAAGCATAGTATAGATCTCAAGCCTAAGCGATCTAGTCTGTTCCATATGAAGTCTATGTCTTTAACTAGTCTATAATTGTATAATTTATAATTAGTATATGTACGAGGTTCTCTATACTTGAGATCGTATAGACCAAGGTATCCCGGGTTAAGACCACTAAAGGTGGTAAGCCATGCTGGTATTGTTATGGGGGGTACTGTACTCTCTACTCTAGTATAGAAGGTCTCATACAACTGTTTTAGATTAGGTAGTTCCTCGATCCACTCTTCTACTTGAAGTGGTTCAGCACTATCTATACCCAATATCAATACCCTAGGACTACGCATACTAGTGCCCATTTGTATAAAGACCGCGTATATATAACATCTTATATTCTGTTCTTCCCATTAAACAATCGGCTAACTGAAATACCTTAGCTTGCTGATTAGGAAACCTTTTAATTGCCTACGAGGTAGGAGAATAGGTAGGAAATATGAGTGGAAAAGTAAGCATTGAGATATCCAAGGATCTATACGAGAAGCTAAAGAAATTTGTTGAGGAAAGTGGTGAGTTTAAGAGTGTGGAGGAGTTTGTGGATTTCGTCCTAAGGGAGGTTGTAGAGGAGGAGACTACAGAGACCGCATACACTCCAGAGGAAGAGGAGGAGATAAAGAGGAGACTGAGGGCTCTAGGGTATCTGTGACCTCAACATTTTTTCTGTTAATGATCAGAGATACCCCAGAGCTCTTAACCTACGCTTAACATCCTCTGACTCTAAGTCTGGAAGGTTCTTTCTCACAAGAAATATTATGTATTCAGTAGGGCTTCTATACCCTGAGCCTTCAAGAGCTTTAGCTAACCTTTCATAGAGAGGTCTAGGAATCGGTATATTCACATAATCTACCTTCTTCTGCCTCATACGTAAAAATATGTAAGGCTCTTGAATTTAAACACTATCCCGTAGAGATCTCACTCGTACCTACAAGGGACTTGAGTCTAGAGTATATATCTATCTCTTTAAGGAACTCTACTACAGGTACTGGTAATAGTTCGCACCAGGATTCATCCTTGTTGAGTATAAGCTCCCTAAGCTTTGAAGCTGAGATCTCTACTAGCCTGTGGACATTCCTATGTCCCGGTATTACAATATAGCCTAGTAAATTAAATGCTAGCACCATAGATGGTTTATTCCCTATGAAGATAGTATCTTCAGGACTCGTATTGAATATTCCCTCAACCCTTCTAGCCCAGTCCAGTAGTGGATGACCTTTTAGGACTACTTTATCCTCCTTGGGTAGGGGGGTCTCCTTTCCGAAGTCAGGTATTATCCTTAAAGTGATTCTTTTGAGTATTCCCTCATAGTTCAGTAGTCTTTTCCAGACCTCTATACGTTCTTCGCTTGTGAGGGGATCCTTTAAGGTAAGTCTCGTATCCCTTATACCTATATAAACCCTATCAGCTAATTTAAGCCCCAATTTCACACTGCTCAAATGTCCTTGATGTGGAGGTTGAAAGCGACCACAATATAGAGCACTTCTCCACTTCATTATGTAATCACTGATGCTAGGACTATATAAAACTTTTTCTTAAATGATTTGCAACTTATATATCTATTATTTAACAGTGAACAAGTCACTATATCCTATATGAGGTTTTCATGAGATAATATAGTCCTTAAGTTAAAGAGAGCTCACAAGTTGTGTGAACAGTATGTCTGCGTGAAAATAGTTCTCTAAGATTGGTCTAGAGCTGAAGAACAGTTTAAATGATCGATGTATTACTGATTAAGAATGCTAGCTCTTCAATAGTCGATTAATACTTTAAATATTTGAACCTTAACTACAGATTTAGAGTCGATGGACTATGAGCGAACTAGGTATTACAGTAAAGAAGAGTGAAAATTTCGCAGAGTGGTATTCACAAGTGGTCTTAAAATCGGGGTTAGCGGACTACGCACCCGTGCATGGTTGTATAGTGTTCAGAGAGTATGGTTATACTATATGGGAGAAAATTCAGCGAATACTGGATAAGAGAATCAAAGAGCTAGGTCATAAGAACGTGTACTTCCCACTCCTAATACCGGAAGCTCTCCTGAAGAGAGAGGTGGAACATTTTGAGGGATTCGAACCTGAGGTGGCATGGGTTACTATGGGAGGGGATAAGAGTCTAAGTGAAAAGCTTGCGATCAGACCTACTTCCGAGACCATAATGTACTATATGTTCAGTAAATGGATTAAGAGCTGGAGAGATCTCCCACTGAAGATCAATCAGTGGTGTAATATAGTGAGATGGGAGATAAAGTCGACAAAACCTTTCATAAGGAATACAGAGTTCCTCTGGCAAGAAGGTCACACATGTCATGAGACATATGAAGAAGCAGAAGAAGAGGTAATGACTATGCTAGAAGTATATAGGGATCTAATAGAGAATTATTTAGCTATTCCTGTTATAGTGGGTAAGAAGAGTGAAGGAGAGAAGTTTGCAGGGGCGCTCTACACTACAACACTAGAGACTATTATGCCGGATGGTAGAGCACTACAGATGGGTACCAGTCACCATCTGGGACAGAACTTTGCAAAAGCCTTCGATATAAAGTTCATGGGAAGGGATGGAGAGCACCACTATGTCTGGCAGACGTCTTGGGGAGTATCTACTAGACTCATAGGTGCTATAGTAATGGTACACGGTGATGATAGAGGATTAGTACTACCTCCGAAGATAGCGCCTATTCAAGTAGTTATAATTCCTATATACTATAAAGAAGAAGATAAGCATACTGTAATGGAATACTCTATAGATGTGAAGAGAGAACTCGAGGAAGAGAAAATAGAAGTACTTTTAGATGATAGAGAAGAGAGGACTCCTGGTTGGAAATTCAATGAATGGGAGCTTAAGGGCATACCTTTAAGACTGGAAATAGGACTAAGGGAAGTTAGAGAAAATAAGGTAACTATATTCAGGAGAGACCTACTTAAGAGGATATATGTAGAGAGAGAAAAGTTGATTACAACAGTAGTCCATCTCTTTGAAGATATTCATAAAACCCTTTACGAGAGAGCAAAGAAGATGTTGAATGAACTTACTACTGAAGTGGACTCTCTGGAGGAGTTCAAGAAAACTCTTGAAGAAAAAGGAGGATTTATAGTGGTTAAGTGGTGTGGTGAACTCGAGTGTGAAGAGAGTATAAAGGCAGAGACAGGAGCTACAGTCAGAGTTATACCTTTTAAACAGAGACCAGTATCCGGAAAGTGCTTCTACTGTGGAAGACCAGCTAAGTACATAGCCTACTTTGCAAGAGCATATTAACCGGTGCCATATTCCTCCATCAGAGTTAAAGTTATTGTATAAGATGAACTACAAAGTAGGGGATGGCTCATTAAGTGTAGGCTACTACTCGTAGGATTTGGTACTGTAGGTAGAGGATTTGCGGAGATACTCATAGAGAGAGCACCAATCCTAAAGAATAGGTATAATATAGATATGAATATAGTGGGTATCAGTACACTAAGACATGGTTCAGTGTACTCTGAAAAGGGTATAGATGTTAAGACTGCCCTAAAGCTCGCGTATAAAGGTCTCTCTCTAGAGACCCTTCCAAAGGTCGAGAAAGGGCTTTCTTCTCTGGAACTTATCAGGGAGAAGGAATACGATGTATTGATCGAATTAACTCCCACGAATCTTAGGACAGGGGAGCCTGGACTCACTCATATCCGAGAGGGACTACTTAGGGGAAAACATGTGGTTACCACTAATAAGGGACCTATTGCACTAGCCTATAGAGAGCTAAAGTCCCTAGCTGCTAAAAAGAACGTTAAGTTTAGATTTGAGGGTACTGTTATGAGTGGGACCCCAGTAATAACTCTCACAACTGAAATAATTAAAGGAGATTACTTAGAAGAGGTGTACGGGATAGTTAATGGTACTAACAACTTCATCCTGACACTAATGGAGCAGGGACTTAGCTTTGAGAAGGCACTTCATGAGGCTCAGAGACTAGGCTATGCTGAAACTGATCCGAGTATGGACATAGAGGGTTGGGATGCTGTTGCTAAGGCTACTATTATAGCTAATGTGATAATGGGAGGAGACATTAAGGTACAGAGTGTAGAAAGAGAGGGGATAGAGCATCTGACGTCGAGAAGACTAAAAGAAGCGCTCAGTAAGGGGAGAAGGATCAAGCATTTGATAAGAGTAGTGAGGAAGCAGAATAGTATAGAGGCTAGTGTGAGAGTAGAGGAGGTGGATATGTCACATATTCTCGCACACGTAATGGGAGCTAAAAACTGTCTCATTTTGAATTATAAAGACCTCGGAGAAATCGCAATTTATGGACCTGGTGCTGGTGGTAGAGAGACAGGACAAGCCGTCCTCTCTGATATTCTAGCAATCTATACTTAAAGACTCCCCTACCTCTATCTTCCTTCTTTTTAAGAGGTAGAGGTCTCCCTCTCCGTCATCTATCACAGAGAGCTTCATTCTCATAGCTATCATTTCTCAGCAGTCTGAGGTTTCTGACAGTCCTTCACTCACTTAAGTGGATGGGTTATCTCCTGAGGGAACTTTCTCCTCATCCAAGATCTCTCATTCTATATAGCTATCTTAATACCACACTCTAAACCTCTCACCCAACCCCTGCAGTACATTTTCCCTTTTACGTTATGCTTTTATTTTTGTCCTCTCCCCATATTTTTTTTTAACTCAGAAGCTTTAGAGTGGAAATTGAAATACAGAAGCCTACACTTTGAGGCTGAAGGAAAGTATCCCTTTCCTTCAGCTATCCCTTTCGAGAATTTCGCTATCCCGAGGAAGCTCATAACAATATATCTATTCAATATCCTCCTCTAAGAGTTTAATGAACTCATCTTTAAGTTTCCTACCCAAGATATTCCCCGTAAAACAAGGACAGAGTGGAATATAAAAGTAGTGTACTGCTCTTAGCACTCCTCTAGTTATGGTATAGTAGTATGTAGGTTAAATCTAGATTTCAATTAGCATCTATGCTATGAGTCTCCTATTGAAGTAGAACTTTTCGATGTTTTCATGCACTCATCTCCAGAATGGTTTCCTATACTTCGATTTACTTTACTCCCTAAAATAAATACGCAGGTCTTCCGCTCCTAGAATGAAGAGTATGATAGATTTACTGTAGGATCTCGGTTATGGTAGACCTAGGCTACTGTAGGATCTCTATGTTAACAGCATCAGTAGCTCCTCTTCTTAGACCTCTAATACACACTATAATATCACCATAGGATAACTCTCCTGCACTTTTCAGTCTCTCCATAGCCATCCTAATACATTCCTCCATATCCTTAGCCTCTATGTAAAGCGCTCTGATACCCCATAGAATACTTATGAATCTAGCCATCTTTAGACTATTAGTGACGACATATATGGGTACTTTTAACCTATTCCTTGAGAGTCTCAGAGCAGTACTACCACTCCTAGTAAATGCTAATATCTTTGCTCCTAGAGATTCGGCTAGTAGTCCAGCTCCTCTCGCGAATCTATCGTATATATTCTCTGTCTTAACCTCTACCTTATAGTCTGTAGATCTTTCTGTGCTCTCTATTATCCTACGTAACCATTTAACAGCTTCTATAGGGTATTTCCCTATAGCGGTCTCACCCGAGAGCAAAAGTCCGTCTACACCGCATCTTACAGCAGTCATTACGTCTACGACTTCAGATCTCGTTGGAAGAGGATTCTCGATCATAGAGTCTAGTAGTTGGGTCGCTACCATAACGGGAACTCCTGATTTTAGGCATGTCTTGACGATCAGCTCCTGTATGTTAGGTATCTCCTCTAGGGAGAAGTACATGCCCAGATCTCCTCTAGCTACGAGAATACCGTCACTTGTCTTGATTATGCTCTCTAAATTGTCTACAGCTGATTTCGTCTCTATTTTGGAGATCACTCTGATCTTAGCCTTAAACCTCCTCAGTATTTCTCTGAACAGTACTACATGTTCACTTCTTCTTATGAAAGAGAGCATTAGATAATCTACATCGTTATCTATACAGAACTTCATATCTCTACTATCCTTTTCAGTTATCGGGTGAAGGGGGATTTCCTTACCTCTAACCACTACAGTCTTGTGGGGTTCCATTTCACCATCTATTAGTGCAATACACGAAATCTCACTTGATCCTACCTCCTCTACTGTAAGTTTCATTAGACCACCAGCTATGAGTATGAGATCTCCTATCTCCACTACTGAGAATACCTCCCTAGAGGGGATAGCAAACTCAAGTTTACTAGAATCGCTCTCATCTCCCTCAATAAACTTGCACTTCGTGCCTCTCTTTAATTCAATTGGTTCAAATTTTCCTAACCTAACTACAGGACCTTGGAGGTCCCCTATTATGGGTATAGGTCTATTGAGCTCCTCTTCTAGCTCTCTAACCATTTTTATTACTTCTCTTTTCTCCTCATGAGTTCCGTGGGAGAAGTTCAATCGTATAGCATCAGCCCCTTCACTAATCATAGCCTTTATGGCCTCATAACTATGAGTGGATGGACCTATAGTGACCATTATTTTAGTTCTCTTCATCACTCTACTACTATGAAGCTAGTATTAAGCTCTTCTGTGGAATGATTATAAGAGACTGAAGGCCTTAGTTGACATCTATAGCTCGATCGATAC
>Ga0190286_1000585_pt1 | contig 14803 bp, 17 predicted proteins | sample 48691834_MG_FD_183241 | JGI IMG/M metagenome (GOLD analysis project Ga0190286, IMG submission 183241) | Hydrothermal vent microbial mat bacterial communities from Southern Trench, Guaymas Basin, Mexico - 4869-18-3-4_MG | ecosystem: Environmental > Aquatic > Marine > Hydrothermal vents >... | reverse complement strand
AGATACTTAGGAAGCTGCAATTTCCTCCTATCTTTAGAAAAAATCTTTCTGAAGGTCCTTAATAGGAAGTTTCCGGTATAATAGGGCTAAATGAGGAGATTCCGAAAAGTTACTGTGATTATGGGAGGAAAATCCCGAGAGAGGGAGGTATCCATTCGTTCCGGGAAGAGAGTAGGTGAGGCTCTGAAGAAAAGAGGTTATGAGGTGGTTTTTCTGGATATGGATGAGAATTTACCCTGGCGTCTTAAAGAAACGGAGACAGAGGTGGTATTTATTGCTCTTCATGGTAAACCTGGGGAGGATGGAACAGTACAGGGGCTATTAGAAGTGATGGGTATTCCCTATACGGGAAGCGGGGTTCTGGCTTCTTCTTTAGCCATGAATAAAATTTATTCAAAGAAGATTTGGGAAAGAGAGAATATCCCCACCCCTCCCTATGAAGAAGTAGGGGAGAGGGATGGGAAGGAGGAGGTAGAAAGGAAGGCGGAAAGGTTAGGATTGCCTGTGGTAGTAAAACCGGTGAGTGAAGGTTCCAGTATCGGAGTGGAGATTGTGAGAGAGAGAAGGAAGGTATGGGAAATAGTGCGAAAAGAAAGAGAAGAGTTTGGTAAAGTTTTCTTAGAGAAGTATATTGCTGGGAAAGAGGTTACTGTAGGGATACTGGGAGAAGGGGAAAATTTAAGGGCTCTTCCCGTATTAGAACTGGTCCCCAGAAAAGAGTTCTATGATTATCAGGCTAAATACACACCGGGGTTGACGGAGTTTGTTATACCTGCCCGACTTCCTCCTCTCCTTTATCAACGAACCCAGGAAGTTGCCCTGAAGGCCCATATCTCTTTGGGTTGCCATAGTTTTTCCCGTGTAGATATTCTGGTGGCTAAAGATATTCCTTATGTCCATGACCTCAATACCATTCCTGGGCTTACTGCTCTCTCTGACCTTCCTGCTCAGGCTGAGGCAGCGGGGATAAGTTATGAAGAACTCATTGAGGAAATTCTTTCTTACGCTTCCACAGGTAAATGGTAAAAGGGAGGGAAGGAATGGAAAAGGAAGGTTATCGGTTAAAAGTGGGAATGGCTACCTTTGCTATGGAGAGCAAAAAACTTACTGAATGCTTGGAGGAGTTGGCTAATTTTGATTTTTACTATCTGGAACTTTGGGCGGGTAGAGGGAGAGACTATTTTCATTTTCCTTATCGTTATCCCAGAGAAGTTAGGAGACTCAAGACCCTCTTAAATAAATGGGATCTTTTCCCTTATTCTATACACACTCCTATGTTCTCAGAAGGACTGGATTCCTTAGATAAAGAATCCAGATTGAAGGCATTAAGAGAGATTAAGGAAAGCCTGAAAGTACTGAAAGATTTAGGAGGAGAGATAGGAGTTATTCATCCTGGAGGGAGATTTACTCCTCAGACAGAAGAAAGACAACTCTATGCTTCTCTTTCTTCTTTACTTAATCTCTTAGAGTATTCTTCCCAATTAGGATTAAGGATAAGTGTAGAGGTAATGTTCCCTGAGGATATCGGTAGTAAGATAGAACATTTACTCTTCTTTAAGGAGAATACACCGGAGGAGTTGGGTTTTTGTGTGGATACTGGTCATGCTTATTCAGGAGGGATTTTGGAAGAGTGTATAGAAGTATTGGGAAAGAGAATTAATCACCTTCATGTGCATGATACTTTTAAGGGACGCGATGCTCATCTGCTTTTAGGTGAAGGAGAGATAGACTGGAAACGATTTATTGAACTCCTCAAAAGTATTGATTATCATGGTGTGTTTATGTTAGAGTTGCGGGAGAATTCACAACTTACCCTTAGTGAGTATTTGAAAAAGGTAAAGGAGAGTTTAGGAAAGATTTTAGGGCAGACCTCTGTGGAATTAGATTTTAAACCGTAGGAGATTATGATATATTTAAGGAGGAGAGTATGGCTAAAGGAGAAAATATTCGTAATGTAGTATTTGCTTCTCAAGGGAGTTCAGGAAAGAGTTCTCTTATTGCCACGATACTTAAAAATCTCAAAGTGGGTGATAAGTTTCCTCCTAAGACAGAGATATTTAAGTTCTGTGACTACACCCCTGAGGAACTGGATAGAGGCTTTACCATAATTAACAAGGTCTTTACCTTTTCATATAAAGGTTACCTTTTTAATTTCCTGGATACTCCTGGTTATCCAGATTTTCTGGGAGAGGTGATAAGTGGAATTCATGCCTCAGAAGGGGCAGTTATGGTACTGGATGCCTCTTCAGGTATAGAAGTGCAGACCGAGAGAGTCTGGAATTTGATAAGAGATAGAAATTTGCCTTGTTTAGTGTTTATTAACAAACTGGATAAGGAAGGAGCGGATTTCTCTAAAATCTTACAGGAACTTAAAAACAAATTTAAACATGATTTTCTCCCTCTTTACTTACCTTGGCTGGAAAATGGGAAGGTGAAGGATTTATATTCAGTTCTGACAAGGAAAGGCAGAGGGAAAGAGGAGATACCTTCTTCTCTTAAAGAGGAAGGAGAGAAGTTAAGAGAGAAGATTATAGAGATGGCTGCTGAGAGTGAGGATGCTTTGATAGAGAAGTATCTGGAAGAAGGAGAACTCTCTGCGGAAGAGATAAGGCAAGGTTTGAAGGAAGTTATGAAGCAGGGGAAGGTAGCCTTGGTGATTCCGGGTTCTACCTGGGAAGAGAAGGGATGGGAAGAACTTCTCCATGCGCTGATAGACTATTTCCCTTCTCCTCTGGAAAGAAAGGTCAAGACTGTAAAGGGTGAAGAATTAGAAGTTAGAGAGGGGGGGAAGTTTATCGCTCAGGTGTTCAAGTCTACCTTTGAACCCCATTTGGGAGATATGAGTATTTTTCGGGTATTTTCTGGAGAAATCACTTCTGGGAGTGAAGTATTAAACTCTACCCAGGACAAGACAGAGAAGGTAGGACAGTTGCTGACCTTGCAGGGGAAGATGAGGAAAGAAGCAAGCAAATTAGGGGTGGGAGAGATTGGGGCGGTTTTAAAACTTAAAGAGACTAAAAGCGGAGATACTCTCTGCTCTCTGGAAAGCCCGGTAATATTGGAGAAGTTAGAATTTCCCACTCCTATTTTCTCTCTGGCTATTCGTCCAAAAGAGAGGAAAGACGAGGAGAAGATAAGTTATGCTCTCACCAAGATATGTCAAGAAGATCCTACTCTCAGGGTAGAAGTTAACCATGAGTTTGGACAAACTATACTCTCCGGTATGGGAGAACTGCAACTTAACCTGAATATTCAGAAACTTTCCCGTTATGGAGTAAATGTAAATATTGAAGAACCCAGAGTTCCCTATCGGGAGACAGTAAAAGGAGTTAGTAAGGCACAAGGTAAATATAAGAGGCAGACAGGAGGGAGAGGACAGTATGGAGATGCCTGGATTGAACTGTCTCCTTTAGAAAGAGGGAAAGGTTTTGAGTTTGTTAATAAGATCGTAGGGGGAGCAATTCCTGCTCGATTTATTCCCGCCGTAGAGAAAGGAATTCGAGAGGCTATGAAGAAGGGACCCTTAGCAGGCTACCCGGTTATAGATGTGAAGGTTACTCTCTATGATGGCAGTTTCCATCCTGTGGATTCCTCCGATATTGCTTTCCAGATAGCCGGTTCCTTGGCTTTCAAAAATGCTTACGTAAAGGCCCAGCCTGTCCTTTTAGAACCTATAATGAAGATGGAGATAAGGACTCCGGAAGATTATGTAGGAGATATTACCGGAGACCTTAATGCACGTAGAGGTAAAATAATTTCTATGGAGACGGAAGGAGAAATGCGTATTATAAAAGCCCTGGTCCCTCTGGCGGAGGTTTTCCGATACGCTACCGACCTTAAATCCATGACCCAGGGGAGAGGAATTTTCAGTATGGAATTCTCTCATTATGAGGAAGTTCCTGCTCATATAAGCAAGAAGATAATCGAGGAAGCCAGTAAAGAGGAAAAATGAGAGAAAAACTAAATTTACCAGGAAAGGGGAGGAGGTAAGATGAGCGGTCATTCCAAGTGGGCACAGATAAAGCATAAAAAGGCGAAAATGGATGCAGCAAGAGGCAAGTTATTTACTAAGTTGATAAGAGAGATAACCATAGCCGCCAGACAGGGAGGAGGTAATCCAGAGCACAATCCTCGTTTAAGAAATGCTATTGAAGCAGCAAAGGAAGCCAATATGCCTCAGGAGAATATCGAAAGAGCCATAAAAAAGGGAACGGGAGAACTACCCGGGGTGAGTTATGAAGAATCAATTTACGAAGGGTATGCTCCTGGAGGAGTGGCAGTTATGGTAGAAATTCAAACAGATAACAAGAACAGGACTCTCAGTGAGATAAAACATATCTTTGCTAAACATGGCGGTCACTTAGGTTCTACGGGTTGTGTATCCTGGCAATTTCACAAGAAGGGAGTGATTCAACTGGATAAGGGAGAATGGGGAGAGGATAAGGTTATGGAGTTGGCTATAGAGTTAGGTGTAGAGGATATTAAGGAAGAGGAGAGTGCTTTTACTCTCTATACCCGTGTGGAAGATTTCCAGAGAATAAAGAATAACATGAAGGAGAAGGGGATAAATTATACTTTTGCCGACATAACCATGGTTCCGGAGACTCTGGTGAGATTGGAAGGTGAAAAAGCAGAGCAGGTATTGAGTCTGGTTAATGAACTGGATGAACATCCGGATGTACAGAATGTATACGCTAATTTTGATATACCCGAAGAAATCCTGGAAGCGGTGTTGGGCAATAAGTAAATGGTGGTTTTAGGAGTAGACCCTGGATTGAAGATAACCGGTTATGGAATAATTGAGAAGGAAAATTTTCAGGTTCTGGATTATGGTGCTTACCGAATAAAAGGCAAAACTTTTCCTGATTATTTACTCTCTCTTAATCAGTGGATGGAGAAGATTATTCGTAAATTTCATCCTCAGGTTATGGCTATTGAGGAGCCCTTTATATCCTCTAATCCTCGGATAGCCATCCGTATAGGAGAGATGGTGGGTTCTCTAACTATTACCGGATTAAGGGAAGGTATGGAGGTGATTACTTACAGCACTTTGGAGGTAAAACAAGCAGTCACTGGATATGGACGTGCTTCTAAGGAACAGATGCAGAGCATGGTGAAGAGACTTCTGGGGTTAGAAGAGATTCCTTCTCCTGATGATGTGGCAGATGCTTTGGGCATTGCCATCTGTCATATCTTAACTTCCAACTGGAAAGAGAAGACCGGTAAAGTTGATTGATTTCATTCGGGGAAAAGTAATCAAGAAAGATTTAACCAAAATTTTAGTGGAGGTAAATGGTATAGGCTATGGAGTGGAAGTTCCCGTTTCCACTTATAAGAAACTTATAGGTGAGGAGGTGGAGTTATATACTTATCTTTACGTTAAAGAAGATTCTTTACAACTCTATGGATTCTCTACGGAGGAAGAGAGGGAACTGTTTAAAAGTTTAATCTCTGTAAGTAGAGTAGGACCCCGCCTGGCTCTGGGGATTCTCTCGCAAGTCTCTGTGGAGGATTTCTATCAAATTGTGGAGGAGATGGATGTAGACAGACTCTCTTCTCTTCCTGGACTGGGAAAGAAAACTGCCCAGCGAATTTTACTGGAACTTAAAGGGCGATTGGTTCTTCCCTCTCCGGAGAAAGAGGAACTGACTCAGGAAGCTGTAAAAGTTCTGATTAACTTAGGGTGTAAGAGGGAGGAGGCTATTAAAGCAGTGGAGAAGGCTAAAAAGAATCTACCCCAAAAAGTGAATTTGGAAGAGTTGATAAAGGAATCTTTAAAGGTACTGTAAGATGAAGAAGGAAAGAGTAGTTGCTCCTTTAAGGACCTCTGAAGATAAGGAATTGGAATCTCGTTTGAGGCCAAAGACCTTAGATGAATTTGTAGGTCAGGAACATATTAAGGAGCAACTTCGGATTTTCATTCAGGCGGCGCGAGAAAGAGGCGACCCTTTGGACCATATTCTTTTCTTTGGCCCTCCTGGTTTAGGTAAGACTACCTTAGCCTATATAATTTCTCATGAGATGGGAGTTAATCTGGTGGCTACCAGTGGTCCGGTGCTTGATAAACCAGTAGACCTTTCTGCTCTGCTTACCCGGCTGGAAGAGAGAAATGTATTATTTATAGATGAAGTCCACCGGTTGACTCCTCAGGTAGAGGAGATTCTTTATCCTGCTATGGAGGATTTCAAACTGGATATCATTCTGGGGAAAGGTCCCTCAGCCAAGAGTATTAAACTATCCCTTCCTCCCTTTACTTTAGTAGGTGCCTCTACTCGGATAGGACTTCTTACCTCTCCTCTCAGAGCCCGGTTTGGTATAACTTTTCGGATAGGATATTATCCTGTAGAAGAGGTGGAGAGAATTGTGATAAGGTCTGCGCAAATTCTTAATATTTCTTTAGATAAGGAAGGGGCTATAGAGATTGCCAAAAGGTCTCGAGGGACTCCCCGGATAGCCAACAGGCTTCTTAGGAGAGTAAGAGATTTTGCTCAGGTCAAGGCAAAAGGAAGAATCAACGGTGAGGTAGCCAGAGAGGCTATGGAGTGGATGGGGGTGGATGAAACTGGTTTAGATGAGATGGATAGAACCCTCCTCAGCGTGATTGTAAAGGAATTTGGAGGAGGACCAGTGGGCTTAAAAACTATTGCCTTAGCCGTGGGAGAAGAGGAGAGTACCATTGAGGAGGTTTATGAGCCTTATTTAGTTCAGCAGGGGTTCATAAAGAGAACTCCTCAAGGAAGAGTGGCTACTGCGAAAGCCTTTGATTACTTAGGGATTTCCCACAAGAATCAACCCCAGTTGTGGAGAGAACTGTAAGAGGAAAGGAGGTGAGGTGAATGACTAAGGTAAAACTTTTTATGGGAGCGGCTACTCCTGATGGAGTAAAGTTCTTAGAAAATAGCATTAATGAGTGGATAAATTCAGAGAAGGTGGATGTAAAGCAGCTTTCCCTTGCTTTTGGGATCAAAGGACCGGGAGGATTAGGTGTAGAGACTACCAATGAATTGTTTGTTTCTCTACTTTATGAGAAACCTTGAGCATGAGTAAAAAATTTTATCTAACTACGGCTATTGCCTATCTCAATTCTCCCCCTCACATTGGTTTCGCCTATGAAGTAATGGGAGCAGATATACTGGCACGATTTAAAAGAATGCAAGGTTACCGGGTTTTCTTCCTCACTGGTTCTGATGAGCATTCTCTTAATATATACCATCAGGCAAAAAAGGAGAATCTTTCTCCTAAGGAATACTGTGATCGAATGGTAGAGGTGTATCTGGAGACCTGGAGGAGGTTGGGAATTAGTTATGATTTCTTTATCCGTACTACCTCACCCCAGCATAAAAGAGCGGTAAGAAAAGTACTGGAAGGATTATTTAAGAAAGGGGTAGTGTATAAAGGACCTTATGAGGGATGGTACTGTATTTCCTGCGAGAGTTTTTATCGAGAAAAAGACCTTATAGAGAATAAATGTCCTATCCATTTAAGAAAGTGTGAATGGGTGAAGGAGGAAAATTACTTCTTCCGTCTCTCTGACTATCAAAAATTTTTAAAAGACTTAATCCTCTCCAAGCCTTCTTTTATTGAACCTGAAGAGCGAAGGAACGAAGTTTTAAAGATAATAGAGGGGGGACTACAGGATATAAGTATCTCCAGGCAGGGTTTAAAATGGGGGATACCTTTCCCTGGTGAGAAAGGACATACCGTTTATGTATGGGTAGATGCACTCATAAATTATATTTCAGGGATTGGTTATGGAGAGGATGAGGAGAAATTTAAAACTTTCTGGCCTGCAGATGTCCATTTTATTGGGAAAGATATTCTACGGTTTCACTGTGTTATCTGGCCTGCCCTCTTGAAAGCCTTGGATTTACCTTTACCGGAGAAAGTTTTTGCCCATGGTTTTCTGACCCTTAGAGGGATGAAGATATCCTCCACTCAAGGAAATATAATTGAGCCCTTAGAGATATTGAAAGAATATCCTGCGGATGTGGTTAGGTATTATCTATTTAGAGATGTGGCTTTTGGACAGGATGGAGATTTTTCCATGGAGGGAATGAGAGAGAGATACAACAATGAACTGGCTAATGATTTGGGGAATCTGGTGAGGAGAGCGGTTACCATGATAGAAAAATACTTTCAATGGATAATTCCTTCCCCAGGAAGTTACCTTGCTCTGGATAAAAAGTTGATAAACCTGGCTAAGGAGGTAGGGGAAAATACGGAAGATTTTATGGAAAATTTAAACTTCTCACAAGCCTTAAAAGAAATATGGAGGCTGGTCAAAAGAACCAATCAATACGTAGAGGAGGCTTCTCCTTGGAGGCTTCATAAAGAAGGGGATAAGGAAAGGCTCTCCACTTCTCTTTACTCTATTCTGGAATCTCTTAGGATTATAGCCACTCTACTCCACCCGTTTATGCCTTCAAGCACCTTAAGGATTTTAGAGGAATTGGGGCTGGAAGAGTCCTGGCTTTCTTTAGAAAAGACCAAGGAATGGGGTCTTCTTCCTTCTGGAAAAAGAGTTCGGAAAGGACCGCCTCTTTTCCCCAGGAAATGAAGAAAAAGATTATTTTAATCGCGGAAGATGACCGGGAACTTGTCTCCGTGATTGTTACCTTGCTTAGGACTCGAGGGTATTCCTATTATGTGGCTTACGATGGAAATACTGCTTATGGTATCCTGAAGAAGAAACCGGTGGATTTGGCACTTTTGGATATTAAAATTCCGGGAATTGATGGCCTGACTTTGTGTAAGATGATTAAAGAGACTCCGGAATGGAAATCCATTCCTGTCATTATAATAACCGGGGTAACAAAGAAAAGTGGGAAATCTGATGATTACTGGGCAATACGGAGTGGAGCAGATGATTTTATTACTAAACCCTTTGACCCCTTAGATCTTCTTAAGAGGATAGAGGAACAACTGAGGATTTATGAAAAATAGAGAAAGAATTATACTGGCTTTGGATGTGGAAAAAATGGAGGAGGCTGAGGAAATAGTGGAGCGATTTTCTCCTTATATAAATATCTATAAAATCGGTCCATTTCTCTTCTATAGATTTGGAGAGAAAATTATAAAGAGGATAAAAAAGAGAGAGAAAGAAGTTTTCCTTGACCTCAAGTTAATGGATATTCCCAGAGTAGTAGGGGAGGGGGTTAAGATTGCCCAAGGAATGGGAGTAGATTTTCTCTCTTTACATATCCTCTCTGGTAAAAGTGCCTTACAAGAAGCAGTCAGACACAAAGAAGAGGGATTGAAACTCTTGGGAGTTACTGTGCTTACCAGTCTGGGAGAGAGAGACTTAAAGAATTTTGGCTTTTATCCCTCACTTTCAGAGGAGGTTCTATTACTGGCAAAAATGGCAAAAGATGCAGGATTGGATGGTGTGGTTTCCTCAGTATGGGAGGCTAAGAGAATAAAGGAGAAAGTAGGAAAGACTCTCTTAGTAATATGTCCGGGTATACGGATAGGGGAAATTGTTGGTAATGACCAGAGACGAGTGGCTACACCCCAGGAGGCTTTTCGGGAAGGAGCAGATTTTATAGTAATGGGGCGCTCTCTTATAAGAGAGAGGGAACCGGGCAGAATTTTAGAGGAAATTTAGAAATTTTCTTCCCGTTATGGTATACTCAAGAACTTCTTGAAGGAGGATAGGATATGCCCATTTCGCCGGAGAGGAAAAGAGAAATTATTGAAAAATTTAGGTTGCATGATAAAGACACTGGCTCACCCGAGGTGCAGATAGCCTTACTTACCGAGAGAATAAATAATCTTTCTCGGCATCTGCAGCAATTTAAAAAGGATAAAGCCTCCCGGAGAGGATTGTTAAGTCTGGTAGGGAGACGGAGAGCACTTTTGAATTATCTTAAGAGAGTGGATGAGAGTAGGTATTATCGACTGTTGGATAGTCTGAATTTGAGGAAGTAAGTGCGAAAGGAGGTCTTCTCCTTCCAGAAGTATAGAGTAAATGAAAGAATAAGAGCAAGAGAGGTAAGAGTGGTAGATCCACAAGGTAGGCAGATAGGTATTATGCCAGTGATTCAGGCATTGAGATTGGCGAGGGAAATAGGTTTGGACTTGGTAGAGGTAGCACCTTCTGCTTCTCCTCCTGTATGCAGGATTATGGACTATGGGAAATTTAAATATCAACAGAAGAAGAGAGAGAAAGAGGCACGAAAGAGACAGAAGTCTCAGGAAGTTAAAGAGGTTAAGTTTCGCCCTTCTATTAATGAGCATGACCTGAAGAGGAAGATAGAGAGTATTAAAGAATTTTTGGAGGAGAGTTATAAGATAAGAGTGATAGTAAGGTTCAGAGGGGCGGAGATAGGATATCTGGAGAGAGGAAGAAATCTCCTTAATCGGGTGCTTAATGAGGTGGGTAAACAGGCACAGGTGGAGAAGCCCCCTTATATGGAAGGAAGGCAGATGGTAATGATTCTTTCTCCCAGATAGAGATGGTAAAGTTAAAGACTAAAAAATCAGCAGTAAAAAGATTTTCTTCTACAGGAAGAGATAGAATTATTAGAAATAAAAGCGGGAGGAGTCATCTTCTGAGGAAGAAAGATTCTCGGAGGAAGAGGAGATTGAAGAGAAAAGAAATTTTAGCCACCTGTGAAGTTCCTCGAGTAAAGAGACTGTTGCCTCACTTATAAAAGGAGAAAAAAATGCCTCGTGTTAAGAGAGGAACGATAAAGAGAAAAAAGAAGAGAAAAATATTTTCTTTAACCAAAGGATATCGGGGAGGAAGAAGAAATCTTTATCGTACGGCAAAAGAGACCATAGCCAGGTCTCTTGCTTACAGTTATCGGGATAGAAAGGTGCGAAAGAGAGAATTCCGGAGGCTATGGATTCAGCGTATAAATGCTATGGTCCGGGAACATGGGTTAACTTATTCTGAGTTTATCCATGGGTTGAAACAGGCTAATATTGAACTTGACCGTAAAATACTGGCAGAAATGGCGGTCTCCTCTCCCGAGGAGTTCCGTCACCTTATTCAGGTAGCCAAAGCCTCTCTTTCTTGAATGCATAAAAATCTTAAAGAGATTAAAGAGACTTATTTGCCTCTCTTAAGAGAGGTTTCTTCTCTCTCTCAACTGGAAGAGTTGAGAATTAAACTCTTAGGAAGGAAAGGGATTCTTACTCAACTGATAAAAACTATTCCCACTTTCCCCGTAGAGGAAAGACCTCGTATAGGGAGAGAGATAAACGAGATAAAGAGGGAGATCTCTTCCCTTATAGAAGAAAAGGAACGAGTTCTTAAGAGGAAAGTGTCCAGAGAGGTTTATGACCTTACTCTTCCTGCCCTCCCGGTTTGGCGGGGAAGAAAACATCCTCTTACTCAGGTGATGGATGAGATATTAGAAATTTTTACTTCTATGGGATTTCAAGTTTTCACTGGTCCAGATATAGAGACTGATTATTATAATTTTGAGGCTTTAAATTTCCCCCCTGACCATCCTGCCAGAGACCAGCAGGATTCTTTCCAGATGGGAAATGGATATTTACTGAGAACTCAAACCTCTCCTGTCCAGATAAGGGTAATGGAGAAGATGAAACCCCCTATTAGAATGGTCTCTCCAGGGAGATGCTATCGCAGGGATAATCCTGATGCCTCTCATTTCCCAGTCTTTCATCAGATAGAAGGTTTGGCTGTGGATAGAAACATTACTTTTTGTGATTTGAAAGGAACGCTGGAGGAGTTTGCCCATGCTTTTTTTGGGAAGGATGTCCGGATGAGGTTTCTCCCCTCTTATTTTCCCTTCACTGAACCAAGTGCTGAGGTCTCCATATCCTGTATTATCTGTAAGGGAAGAGGTTGCCCTACCTGCAGGCGAACAGGGTGGTTGGAGATTTTAGGCGCGGGTATGGTGCATCCTCACGTTTTCCAAGCAGTAGATTATGACCCTCAGGTTTATTCCGGTTTTGCCTTTGGTATGGGGGTAGAGAGATTGGCTATGCTGAAATTTGGGATAAAGGATATACGCGTGCTTTATGAGAATGATGTAAGAGTGTTAAGACAGTTCTGACTTACCGGAAAAAGCCTCCCAGAATTCTCTTACCGAAGAGTATCTCTGAGAAGGTTCTTTTTCTAAACATTTCATAACTGCTACCCCAATATCCATAGGGAGAAAAGGGCTATATGCTCTTACATCCATAGGCTTAAAGTTAAGATGCCGAATCATCACCTCCTCTACTGTGCTTCCCCTATAGGGAGGTCTTCCTGCCAGCATCTCATAAATAGTAACTCCTAAGGAGTAAATATCACTGGCTGGGGTGAGATTCTCCCCTCGAATCTGTTCGGGAGCCATATACTGGGGAGTACCTTTAGGTCTGAAACGATAAGTTTCCTTTTTACCGGAAGGATAAAACAGGTCAAAATCGCTTATCTTCACCACATTATCTTCAAATAGCAAAATATTGCTGGGCTTAATATCTCGGTGAATAATTCCTCTCCTGTGAATATAATCCAATCCTTTTACAATCTGACGGACAATGTTAAATACCTCCTCTAAGGATTCTATCTTTCCTCTTTCCTCTATCAAGGTGGCCAGATTTCCTTTGGTAGCCAGTTCCATTACCAGATAATAAATTCTCCTTCGATTGCTCACCTCAATCCCTTTGATAAGGTTAGGATGAGAAAGAACCAGAGTTAATTTTGCTGCACGCAAAAAATTTTCCAGTTTCTTCTCCTTTCTCAATCCCTTAGTTCTAAAGACTTTTATAGCCACAGGTTGATTCTGGGTCATATCTCTGGCTCGATAAACTATCCCCATGCTTCCCTCCCCAATAATATCTTCTAATCTGTATCTTCCAAGTCTCTTTCCAATCATGACGCTCAAAGCATATCAAAAGTCTGTTCTCTCCGTCAAGGGAAATTCTCTTATATTTGACGGGAACGGAGGAATTTTTTTAAACTATTTCTTGTGGAGAAAATTCCTCTCTTGGTGATATCCGGTCCTACAGGAGTAGGAAAGACTGACCTTTCTATTGAGGTAGCGGAGAAAATAGGAGGGGAGATTATCTGCGCAGATTCTGTTCAGATCTATAAGTTCTTAGATATTGGCACGGGGAAACCTTCTCGGGAGTGGAGAGAGAGAATCCCACATTATATGGTAGATATTCTGGACCCTAAAGAAGAGTATAATGCCTTCTCTTTTGCTCAAGCCAGCAGGAGAATCATCCAGGATATTTACCAGAGAGGCAAGATTCCTCTTTTGGTAGGAGGATGTGGTTTTTATATCAAAGCGGTTATGGAGAACATTCTCTCTGGACCGGGGGGTTCACTTCTTTTAAGAGAAAAGTTGCGTAAGGAATGCGAGGAGAAAGGGGTGGAGTTTCTATATGCAAAACTTAGAGAAATAGACCCGGCCAGAGCCCGAGAAGTACATCCTCACGATAAATTTCGAGTGATTAGAGGACTGGAAGTTTTTTATCTTACTGGTAAGCCCTTTTCCTTATGGAAAAAAGAAAGAAAAGAGGAAGAAAAGTATTCTTCCTTATTTCTGGCTCTGATAAGGGAAAGGAAGGAACTTTACCTTCGTATTGAGGAGAGAGTAGAAAGGATGTGGGAAGAGGGTTGGGTAGGGGAGGTGAGGAGACTCTTGGAAGCAGGATATCCAGAGGACTCCCCTGGTTTGCGTTCCTTAGGATATAGGGAAATTGTGGAGTTTATCAAAGGAAAGCGAAGTGAGGAAGAGACAAAGGAGGAGATAAAGAAGAAGACCAAGAATTATGCCCGTAGACAGATTATCTGGTTGAGAAAGGAGAATCCAGTATGGATTAAATTAGAGGAGGAGAGAGAAAGAGTATTTAGGTTATGCGAGGAATTTCTAAAACAAGTAAAGTAGTAATAGCAAATTCCATAGGGAGGGATTCTCACGGATTTTATATAATTCATTCCCCTTCACGCTGGTCTTCAGGAGTGAGAGAGGAAGAGAGGCATTTCACTTACTATCCTTGGGAACTGGCTTACCTTTCTTCCCTTCTTAAAAGGGATACAGACCATGAGGTTAAATTCATAGATGGAAATTTGAGGAAATGCTCACCCCTGGTTTATTCAGAATTGCTTTCTCAGGAAGATCCTGACTTCTTAATAATGGAACCTTCTACCCGCACAATAGAGGATGACCTTAGAGTGGGATTAGAGGTGAAGAAAAACTGCGGAACTACTCTGATATTTTGTGGTCCTCATGCTTCTATTTTCCCCGATTGGTTATTGGAGAAGGGAGTGGATTATGTGGTGAAGGGGGAATACGAAATGGCACTTTTGAATTTTTTTCAGGGCAGGGAGCCTTCCTCTATTCCAGGGCTCCATCCCAATCCTCCTGGTGAATTGGTGGATATCCAAATCTTACCTTGGCCTGAAGACGAAGATGTGAAGAGAATTGAATATGCTTTTCCAGGGGAACCTTCTTCTGAGTACCGAGAGATTCAAGCCTATGCCTCTCGAGGATGCCTAAGGTCTTGTAATTTCTGTGTTTCTCGGCATATTTATTATAGAAAGCCTTACTGGCGTCCTCGTAAAGTTGAGGATGTAGTGAGAGAGATTCTTTACTTAAAGGAGAAATATCCATCTATGGAAGGGATATTCTTTGATGAAGAATGCCACAATGGAAGGAGAGATTTTATCCTTTCCCTATGCTCTCTTATTTGTCAGGAAAGGTTGAACTCTTTAAAGTTTGAAGCAATGTGTGATGTGGGATTACTGGATATAGAGATGATGGAAAGAATGAGGGAAGCGGGTTATTATATGCTTCGGGTAGGAATAGAGAGTGCAAGTGAAAAGATTCAAGAAAAAATAAAT
>Ga0190286_1000584_pt1 | contig 14853 bp, 15 predicted proteins | sample 48691834_MG_FD_183241 | JGI IMG/M metagenome (GOLD analysis project Ga0190286, IMG submission 183241) | Hydrothermal vent microbial mat bacterial communities from Southern Trench, Guaymas Basin, Mexico - 4869-18-3-4_MG | ecosystem: Environmental > Aquatic > Marine > Hydrothermal vents >... | reverse complement strand
ATCAAAAAATTATTTTAAGACGTTCAATTTGTGTATAAAGTTAGAGGTAAAGCAAGGAGTGGTAAGTTATGGTAGATATTGAAGCGAAAATTTTACCTCCTCCAGATATATGGCTTGAACCATGTCTAATAGTTGAATGTGAGATCAAAACCCCTCCAAATCAGTGCATTTTTGAACTAAGAGGCCTTCTCTTGACCGAAGACGGAAAAATCGTTAGCGAGTTGGAGGAGATCCCTGAATTCCTAGAAGGCGATAAGGAAGTTGATAGTCTACATGCTTCCGATAACTATCAATTTCGAGAGCTTTTATCGTCAAAAACCAAAAGCATAAGCAAGTTTAGGTTTACTGCTCGTTTAAGTCAAAGAGCCATCGAACACATCGAAAAGCTCAGAGAAAAGAGGCTTAAACGTGATGTCGAGCTTAAGCTTAGGCTCCTTTTTAAATACGTGCTATCCAACGTTACTACCTCTCACCTTCACGAGATCTCATTAAACTCCCTTCCAGCAGAATTAAAAAAGCACCTTCAAGGAATTCGGATAGGTAAGAAGGGTCTTGAATCATTAATAGCTTATTCCTATGATCCTAACTTCAGTCCCTCAAGATCAAACATGTGGATCCTATCCTCAAATTCTGGGGCCAAGTTTATCTCTTTCTACAGGGGAGAAAAGGAAATCTCAAAAAGAATCCCGTATGATGATTGGATTCACGATTTTCTACCTACTCTAAAAGCTTACACAGTTGTAACCATCGAAGTCCCCGTGGTCGAAGAGGTTCCAAGCTACGAGCATTTAGCCAAAGCTGTGGAGGAGCTTAGGCATGGTGAGAGGCTTTTGAAGGAGGGAAGATATGACGGTGTCATTCGTTCAGTTAGAAACATTCTGATGAATCATCTGTTGACTGACACAAAAAAGGTTAATGAAAAGAAGCAGCGATTTCTCGACAAGAGGATTAAGGAGCTTGTGCTCTCCAATGTTCCTAGCGAAGCAAAAAAAGAGTACAAGCATGTACTTCTTGCAATGGAGAAAATCCTGAGAAGGTTATTAGATGATCATCTTAGCAAGTTCATTCATTTGGATTCAGAAAAGTTGATTCGCATGCCACTTAAGGCTGATGCAGAATACCTACTTCTGACTGTAACGAGCATTTTAAGGTACTTAAGTAGGTTGTCATCTTCCTCAGAATGAACGTTCGTTAAGCGTTGAAAGGATAAAATCGGAGGTTGAAACAAAAGGGAAGGGAAGACCTTACAAGAGCGGACGATGTCGACCATGGACTAACCACTTATGGTGTCTTTCTAAATCTTCAACTATCTGTTTAAGAGACAGGCGTTCAAGACCTTCTCTGGTTTGTAAACCAGTCTTAACATCCCAATTATGAAGCCAATAGTATTCATCAAGCATTTTATCCCATTTATCTTTTTCCAAACGCTCTCTTTTAAATGGTCCAGATTTTATGGGTTCTTCCATTAGTCTTTTAGGTGGATAATCGTCTTTGCGACTAAATTTAGCATGAATTGTGTTAAAAGCTTTGCCTACATTAATTATTCGCTCTCCTATTAGCATAAGTTCTTTTCCCGTAATTCTCCAACCAGTAGCCGCTGAAACTAAACTTGCGTAGTCGTCGGGATTTAGCAAGTCAGGCGCGCGCGAAAGACAGCATCTTTAAAGGTGACCCCTCACGATGGCCCTTGCCGCTTCGAGCTCCGGGAGCCTCGATAGGGGTATCACGTCGAGGACCATTATCCTCTCCAGCTCCTCGTCCGCGGGTACGACGAACGGATCCATGTTGAAGTACTCCCTCACCACTTCCTCCCACCTATTTCCATACTCGTCGAAGGGCTGGGACTCGTCGTACTTGTTCAGAACGACGGCCACAGTTGGCACGCCGACGGCCTCCCTCCCTCTTGGCCATGAAGCTGAAGACAATAGAGACTATCGAGGAGATGGCGCTCTTCCCGGCGCCCCCCCGTCCCTATGACGCCTACCTTCTTCACCCGCCTCACCTCAAGACCTCGAACTCTATCACTACGACCTCCTCCTGGTCGTACCTGCCGTATATCTTAGCCCAGACCCTCCTGAACTCATCCAGGCTGCTGAACCCCTCCCTGTGTGCATCCAGCTCGCTCTTACTCTTTAAACTTTTATTGTTAGAGCTTACTTAGGGTGATTGTAGTAAAGACCATGATAAAGGTGGATGGTCTCATTAAAAGCTTCCCCAAAGGGAAGGGGAGAACTTATGCTCTTAGAGGAGTTACCTTCTCCGTAGAGGAGGGGGAGATATTCGGTTACCTAGGACCTAACGGAGCCGGTAAGACGACCACGATCAAGATACTTACGACAATCTGGAAGCAGGATGAGGGGGAGGCCTGGGTAGCTGGCTACAATGTGAGAACTACGCCTGGTAAGGTCAGGGAGAGGATAGGCTGGCTTGATGGAATGAACATAGAACTCATGTGGATGACCCACGCTCCAGTGAAATACAACATCGCTTACTTCGCGAGCCTTAACGGCATACCCTCAAGCCTAGCTCTTGAGAGGGCAAGGGAGCTCATGGAACTTCTGGATCTTGATCCTGATCTTGATGTACCCATCTACAAGTACTCGTTCGGGATGAAGGCTAAGCTCGCCCTGGTTGTGACCCTGCTCCACAACCCGGACGTCCTGTTTCTGGACGAACCTACCATAGGTCTGGATGTGCCCACCCGTTCCAAATTCTACGATATGCTGAGGGAGCTCAGAGAGGGCGGGAAGACGATATTCCTCAGCAGCCACATGCTGCACGAGGTTGAGAAGGTATGCGACAGGGCGGCCATCCTGAACAGGGGCGAAATAGTTGCGGTGGGTAGGATAAACGAGCTGAGGCTCCTATCCCTGATCGATGTGCTAAACGTCAGGTTCAGGGTTTCCGGGGATGAAAACCTGATAAGGGAGGTTCTAAAGGAGGTTCCAGGGCTCAAGCTGCTGAACTTCATGAGGGTAGGTAAGGGGGAGTACTCGATTAGCTTCAGGGTTCCGAGGCAGAGTTCGGACCTAATTGCCACAGCCAATGAACTTCTGGTCAAGAGCGGCGTCAAAGTCCTTAGGATAGAGGAGCAGATCCCCAGCCTAGAAGAGGCATTCCTTAGCCTAATTGGGGATGAGAATGAGCCTTCTTAATATTAAAGCGAAAGGAACAGCCATCGCTCAAATACTCAGGCTATCCGAGGTCAACCTACAAATCTCCCTGTACTATCTGGGAAGATCCATCATTACCGTGACCGTTGCTCTGCTGAGGATCATCATGCGGTTACTACCATTCTCCGTCCTAGGTCAGGTATTGGCCGCGGGCTATCGAACATCCCTCCCCGAATTTGTCACGGTTGGACTTGCATTTAGCGCAGCGCTAAATGACTCTTTGATCTCCCCCCTCAGATCATGGAGGCAGAAGGGAATATTTGAGAACCACATGGTCTCAAAGCTCGGAGTTAGAGGCGTATTGCTATCGCACCTAGTGCTTTCCTGCATAAGAGGGGAAGTCCTCTTTGCGACGATACTGATTATGGGCAACCTTATTAGTCCGGAGTTCTCACTGAAAACCCTTCCTTACCTCATGCTCATGGTCCCCTCCATATCGATGACTGGGTTCGGGATAATGCTGATGTCCGCGGGATACCACCTTAGGACCCAGAGGATAGTTCCGGTTCCCCTCTACCTCAGGTTTTTGACATGGGCTTTTGGTGAGGTTTTCTTCCCCTTAGATAAAATCTCCCCAATTCTAAGCCGTTTAGGCTGGTTTGTTCCCACGATCTTCTTAATCAGGAGGTTAAGGTTTGTTTACAGCGGAACTCCGATCCTAGCCGAAATCCTATCTAAAATTGCGCAGACCTACCTGCTAGGAGTACTGTTTCTTGTCTTAGGATTTCTGGTAATAAACGGTGGTTTAGAGGAAGCCAGAAGCAAGGGAACCACTACGAGAATATTCTTGGGTGTTTGATATGGAGATTCTACCAGAGAAGGTTCCGAAGGTCTCTCTGCTCAGGGGAGTAGTCGAGTGGTTAGTCTGGAGGAGAAAGCTGAGCCTTTACTACCAAAAGTACATAATACACCACAACATAACGTTCTTCCTGCTCTTCCTGTCGAACCTACTTCCCTTCTACGTCTGGAGCAAGGGTACTGAGGTGAGATATGCTGGCTACGATGTCTTCCACTACGTAGCCCTCGGGCTGATATATCTCCTCTCAGTGGATTACTCCTTGGAATTTGCCGGCAGGCTCAGGAGGCTTAAGGAGGAAGGGGAGTTAGAAATAGTTATCTCTTCGAGAGGGGGAGTTCTAAGGTTCCTCATATATAGCTTGGCCGATTCCTGCGCCCAGTCCATGATATTCGTTCTCATAGTCCTCACAATTAGTGGCCTGCTGGACCGCTCGCTTATATCCTCCACGACCTTTACTTCCATCCTTGCCTCCTCAATCATCCTCCTGCTGGCGAGCGTCGGCTGGTTTGGACTCGGTCTTATGATGGATGCTCCTTTCCTCATCTGGGAACAGAAAGGGAGGCCTGCAACTATCTTGCTCTTGCTTACCGGAGTTTTCGGTGAGATATACTTCCCCTTGGAGAATTTATCATCTAGACTCGGCGAGATAGGGGTTTTTGTTCCGCCGATCCTGTTCATTAGATGCTTCAGGCAGGCGTTCTTTATCGATAATGCTAGGAGCTCTTATCGTATTTTCCTCTTGATTGGAATATCTGGGTGCCTGGCACTTTCTCTTTTGATGATAGGCTTTCTTTCTGCATTTAAAACCCTTGAACTTGCTAGAAAGCAGGGCAGGACTGGAAGGTATACCTTCTAGCAGTTAACTCTTTTCTAAGCCAAATTAGGTGCATGCTAAACGGAAAATTATACCATACTAGCGCGCGCTGGGCCAGTGACATTCAGCCCAGCCATCCAGTACAAGCCTTCCTCATACTACGAGATCTACTACAACGCCCCAAAGGGCTACGTTTATTACCCTGAAGGAGGAGGGTACTACAGGCTATGTCCACCATACGGCGTCACAAAGCTGGGCTTCAATGCCATAAGGGCCGGAACCGGTCAGACCTGCCTCTCGGATGGCACGAAGCTCTGGGGGTGATGCTCATGAGAGCAAAGTCTCTCTTCGTTCTCGTCTTAGTGATTTCCTTGCTTGCCCTTATCTCCCTAACTGTGAGACCTAAGGCCCAGATTCCAGAGGATCCCTTAATAGGCGAGGAATCCCCTCCAGAAACCTATCAGCCCTTCCCTTCCACCCCAAAAATCCCCCAGATAGACTTAGACCTAGATGTTATATCCGGTCGAACGTCCATGGGTAGATTGCACGCGAATCCAGGTGAGCTGATAGAGGCAAAGCTTATCGTGATGACCACCCCGACCACACCAGATGTGGTTAGGTTCGAGCCAGTACTCCTAATTTACATGATCAACGACACAGAAGCGATGAAATCCATGCCTATGCCAGAAGAAGTATGGAAGCTCCTTGGGAAGAGCGATCCAGGTGCGGGTACGCTATCTGTAAGCACTCCAGGGACGCTTCCTGATGTATCAGGAAAGATTATGGTTATTTTGGATCCTCCCCCCGATTTAACGCTCAGGAGAGGGGAGAGAACGGCGCTCAATCTCACAATACGGGTAAGCAAGAATGTTATGCCAGGGCACTACTGCCTAATATTTCAATACAGCTTCGGAACGTGTACCGCTGAGTTCCACGTAGATATTTATGTCGAGGCTAGGGAATCATAATTTGGGCTGCTTGCTCAATAAGATGAGAGTCAGACAGCTGGTCCTTAGTTGGGATGTACTTTAAGTTTTTAGCTAACTTGCTAGACTTCAAATGCTAGACCTTCAACGTTGCTCTACTAAGGCATCTGCCCTTACGGCTTTCACATTTGCATGTTTAGCCTTTTCTCTGAGATCCTCATCCTCAGTGACAAGGACTAGTTTCCGGCTTTTTGCCTTATGTAAGTAGGATGCATCGTAGAATGTTATTTTGAGCTCAGAGGCAAGTTCCATCACACTCCTGAGCTCTTCCTCCGATTCTATTCTCTCAACATCCATTATCTCCAGCAAGGAAGCCACATGCTTAACCTTATTCAAGGCCTCCACTTTATTAATAAGACCTCTCAGGGCATATTCCTTCCAGATTATGTTTCCAAGTTCGTAGCGTGCAAGGTCTAAAGTTACACTTCCTTCGAGAACCTCTATGGCTTCCTCCTTAAGTCTCGCCAATATTACAGCTATGGAGCTTGAGTCAAGAATGTACAACTACCTCAGCTCCCGCATCTTTCTGATACTTCTGACTATCTCCTCCTCAGGAATCTTGGAGAAAAGCTCTCCCAGCTCTCTCGCAGCTCTTCTAAGCTCTATAATCTTTCTTCTTCTGACTTCCTCCTCCAAGGCTCTCCTAACTACGCTACTGACTTTAATCCCATATTTACTGAGCTCCTGCTTGAGCTTCCTAGGGATCCTAACGGTTATTGTTACACTATTCATAGCACATTCTATGAAACACAAAATTTGTAATACATAAATTTGTGGTAGTTCGTTAAGGCGGATTAAACCCAATTATCTTTGGAGGTGAATTCAGAGTGAACTTAAGATTCTTGAAAGCTAGAGAGGCATTATAAGAGGACAAGGGCTCTCCAATGCCAAATTTAGGTTGAATTTCATCTTCTCAATCTCGTTTCCTAGCCTATCCACCCTGAAAGGTGGATGCCTTGGGCGTGTTGATCTCCTCCACAAAAGGAAATTCCGCGATCTTCGATATAGACCTGAGAGAAGCTCTTCCAATAATGTTTCTCTGCGTATATAGGTGAGCTTGCGCGCGCGCACAAAATAAATTCATTAGACACAGCATAAAAAACTGATTAGAGTTCTTAAGAATCATCTTACTGGATCCTTCGGAGAGAACCTTTTTCGGCCAAAAAGGTAAGTATTACATAAAAAGATTGAATTAGGAGATGAGACTCATCTGGACTTTAATCAAAAGCTCAGCTCAACATAGCTAGGCCTTAAACTTTCAGGGCTTAATTAAGATTTATTATAATGGCAGTTTGATCAGCTTAATGTCACAAGAGATCAGGTCCGAATTAAGGAAGCTTGTTGAGAGAGGTATAGAATCTGGTGCGTCCTATGCGGACGCTCGTTATCAATGCCATGATTATGAGTTAATAACTGTTGAGAACAAGATCTTGAAAAGTTATTCCTCTAGAAGACTTAGTGGCGTTGGAATTAGGATCATTATGAACGGAGCTCTTGGCTATGCCTCAACAAGCGATTTGACACGAACTGGCCTCGAAAGAGCTTTAAATAATGCCATAAAAATAGCCAGATCTATGAAAATTGAGAAAGGAGGTCTTTGTGAGAGCAGGGTCAATAAATCGGACGTAAAGCTTTCTGTTAAAATGGATCCTTTTGAGGTTTCTCCTGAAGAAAAGGTTTCAATAACGATGGATGCAAACAAGGCTGCTTGGATAAGTGATGAGATAAAGAGCGCTATTACAAGGCTTGGCCTTTCCAAAGACTTTAGATACTTCATCTCTTCTGAGGGAGCCGAACTAAGTGTTAAGACATACTTAATAGGTCTTGGGCATGAAAGCGTTGCCAAAGTCAACGGGGTGATGGAGAGGGTTCCATACAGCGAATCCATGTGCGCAGGCTTCGAATTCATAAAGTCTAAGGACTGGAATTCCTTCGCTTCTGACATCTCTGAACTTGCAATTAAGGCAGCTGGCTCCAAAACTCCTCCACCTGGAACTTACACAGTAGTAGTTGATCCGAGAGTTGTTGGGCTCCTCCTGCATGAGGCCTTTGGTCACGCTTCAGAAGGGGATCTAGTATCATCAGGGGAATCAGTTCTTCATGGTAAGTTAGGAAAGCAGGTAGCTAGCGAATTAGTTACCATAATAGATGAAGGAACAGTAGAGGGTGGGTACTTCTATCCCTTTGACGACGAAGGGGTGAAGAAGGAGAGGACGGTCGTAGTCAAAGATGGAATTCTTAAGGGGTATCTCCATGACAGAAAATCTGCCCTCCAATTTGAGGTTGAACCGACGGGAAATGGAAGAGCTCAGGACTTTGAAAACCAGCCAATAGTGAGGCAGACTAACTACTACATGCAGCCGAGAGATTATGAGTTCGAGGAGCTTATTGAGGACATTGAATTTGGAATATACGTTAGAGGTAAAGGAGCTACTGGAGGGCAAGTTGAGGTTGGTATGGGAACTTTCACATTTGGAGTAGGTCCTTCTAAAATCATAAGGAAGGGGGAGCTCGTTGAGACGGTAAGGGGTGTGGTCATCAGTGGAATGATTCTTGAGACCCTGAAAACAATCGATGCAGTAGGAAAGGACTTGAGAATGCGTACAAGCGTATTTGGTGGCTGTGGTAAGATGGGACAGACCGTTCCTGTTGGTTTTGGAGGACCCCACATCAGGGTTCTTAAGATGACGGTAGGGGGAAGGTGAAGGAGAATGAGTCTAGCAGAATTGGCAATCAAAAAGGCTTTGAGTAAAGGTGCAACGGAAGCAGAAATCTACGTTCAAAGAAGGAAGACTGTTCAAGTGGAATTTGCTGAGGAGATTGAAAGTTTCAAGACAATTGAGTCCTTAGGAATGGCATTGATGGTAGCTTTAGGTAAGAAGATTGCTATGTATTCTACCTCGGTTTTGGATGAAGATGAGGTCTCTGAAGCCGCAGAAAGGGCGGTAAAGATAGCCAGAGTTTCAAAGGAGGATCCTCATTGGAGACACGTGAATAGGAAGTTTGGAAGAGCATCTGCTGAAGGATACTATGATGAGAAGCTGAAGGACTTGGAATATGAGGAGATAATCGAGACCTTAACATCTGTTGTGAAGTGGATGAAGGACTACGACAGAAGAGTTGTGCCAACGAGAGGGATCTTAAGCATCTCCACCTCAAAAATATTAATAGCAAACAGTTATGGAGATGAATGCGAGAGAAAGGAAACAAACATAGCTGTTTGGGTGAGAGCTAAGGCGGAAGAGGCTGATATGAAGGGAACTGGGACAGAACATCAGGAATCAAGGTTTTGGAAGGGGATAAACTTCCAAGATCTGGCTCTTAGGACAGCTGAAAAGGCCGTTAAGTTCTTAAGAGCAAAGCCTATGCCGGGAGGCAAGCTGCCTGTCATCATTAGAAATCAAGTCTTTGCCGACATACTCGGAGTGATTTTAAGCGGTCCAATAAATGCAGACTGGGTTCAGAAAGGGAGATCGCCTCTATCGAATAAGCTTGGAAGCCAGATTGCATTGGATAACGTTACAATATTTGATGATGGAACAATGGGAGGTGGCTGGCGCACAAGGCCATTTGATGACGAGGGACACCCAACTCAAAGAACTGCAATTATTGAGAAGGGAATCCTAAAAAGTTACCTCTATGACACATATACTGCCCTAAAAGAGGGTCTGGAGTCAACTGGAAATGCATTTAGACGGCGTTACTGGATGCCTCCACAACCATCGCCCAGCAACCTTATTCTGAAACCCAGAAGGGCAAGTCCTGAAGAAATGATTAGAGAAACGAGGAAAGGAATCTACATTGAAGGGACCATTGGAGAGTGGCTCTCGAATCCAGTTAGTGGAAACATCAATGCAACAGTAACACACGGATACCTTGTGGAGAATGGTGAGATAAAAAAGCCAGTCAAAGGGGTGATTATATCAGGAAACTTCTATGAGCTTCTAAAAGGCGGGATAGAGATCATAGGGGAAGACCTAAGGAATAGCGGTGGAAATTATTCCCCTACTGTCAAAATTGCTGAGCTTACGATTGCAGGAAAGTAGCTATAGAGATAGCAACAATAAGTATGCAAGGACATTTAGAGAAACCTCAAATCAATCTAACTTAAGATAACATTTTTCATAAAGAGAAAAAGATATCCATTAGTTTTCTTTCAACCTCTCTTACAAGTTCTGTTTTACCTAAGTTATGGGCATAGTGTAAGGCTAGTCTAACTTTACAAGTCAATTTATAAGCTGATACTTAAGGGGTAAAGCCGTTGATTTCTTGAGGTGAATCAGATGAGAACAGTTAATAATATGCTGAAACTTATTGGCAATACCCCAATAGTTAGGCTATCAAAGCTTGATGAGAAATATCCTTTCGAGATCTGGGGAAAATGCGAATTCATGAATCCTAGCGGAAGCGTTAAGGACAGAATGGCATACTACATGATCAGGGAAGCTGAGAAAAGAGGAGAGCTGAAGCCAGGTATGACAATACTCGTCCCAACTACAGGAAATACTGGTATAGCATTTTCTGCCATAGGGACCTATCTAGGCTATGAGATTCTCATAGTAATGCCAGTAGAGATGAGCTATGAGAGGAAGCTTCTCGATATGCTTTATGGCGCTAAACTCATATATACTCCAGGAGGCGAGAGCGATGCTATGGGAGCGGTAGAATACTGCAGAAAATTGGCTAAAGAAAACCCGGGAAAGTATTGGGTAGCAGAGCAGTGGGAAGATGAGGCAAACGTCAAAGCTCACTATGAGACTACCGGAAGAGAAATTGTTGAGCAACTAGGAAAGGATATAAAGCTTTTTGTAGCTGGGATAGGAACCGGCGGTACCCTGATTGGCACTGCGAAGAGGCTAAAGGAAGCGAATACCAATGTTAAGATTGTGGCAATGGAGCCTGCCGAATGTCCGACAGCAGCTAGTTGGTTCTGGGATAAGGGCGAGGCATGGGGAAGACATGAGATAGAAGGAATAGGAGACGGGCTTGTTCCAGGAATAATCGAGAGACACAAAGAATTGATAGATGATTTCGTCCTAGTGAGCAGCGATGAGGCAGTGGATATGGCAAGGAAGCTAGCTAGAATCGAAGGATTGGGTCTTGGCATATCTTCTGGGGCAAATGTTGTAGCAGCCATAAGGGCTTCCGAGAAGCTAGGAGTGAAGGAAGGGAAAGTAGTGACCATACTGCCTGACTACGCTGCTAGGTACTTCAGCACAAGACTTTTCCTAAAGAGACGGCTTAAAACAGAAGAACATGAGGAAATGCTTAAACTTGCTAGATCATAGCTTGTCTTAGTTTTTCACAAATTTTGGTTTATTTCAACGTCCTACAAAAAGGAGTTACTGAGTTTGACCATGTTTCTACGCTGCTTTTTAACTAAATTTATCTAGCTAGCCCTGTAATGCTCCCTTATTGGCTCTAGAGCTCTATCAACGTCTTCAAGTCCAAGTCTCTTGAGAGTTTCGTGTGTCGGAATTCCTAACTCATCCTAGCCAAGATAACTAAACCACTCCCTCTTCTTTTTCTGGACTTCTTTCCTATCCCCAGCCTGGCCAGCCTTTGGACCAGACGGAAGTGTCTCATAAAACCTTGGTGGGTTATCGTCATCTACTCTCGGATCCCACCCAAGGTCAGGACCTCCTATCAATAGGGCAGCCCTTTGGATTGCAAGCATTCTGGGACCTATGGTTTTGTTCCAGTCCTCCATACTCATGTTCCAGCCTGTAACAGCGTTAAAGAACTCCCAGATTATTTCTCGGGGCCTTATGGAGTTAAAAGCACAAATCACAGCTGAATCCATGAAACCCATGAAATCAGGGGGCGGAAACTCAGCAACTGAGGTGTGATCGCCTCCTTGAACGTTACAGGCATAAGCTATTGGTGAAGGGTAATCTAGACCACTTCTGATTCCATGGGCTCCTACTGCTATTCCTTTAACCTGAACAGCATACTTAGTAACATCTAAGCCTTTCATCTCTCCTATCTTTAAGGCAGCTCTATAAGTTCCCTCAGCCAATATGTCTCCGATTCCCTCTCTTCTCGCTATCATCTGAGCAAGTCTTCCAAAGGTCCTTGCGTCTCCCCACTTCAATTCGAAGCCCAAGTCCTCCTTTGTTAAGATGCCCCTTTCATAGAGTTCTGCCGCAAAACCCATGACGTTCCCAAGCTGGATCCCACAGAAGCCCAAGTCATCGCTTATCGAAGCGATGTATACGTTTTCTTCAGGTTTGAATATGCCCAGATTCGTCCCTAAATAAGCCTGGAGCTCGTAGTCAGGATTATCAGTTATTGCTCCTTTTAGAGGTCCTCTAAGCACAGCAGCTACCTTCAAACAAGTTGTTGGACACCCATAGTCTCCCCAATAACGCTTAAGCCAAACCCTCCTTTCAAACGCATCGACACCAAACTCCTTCTTATCATGCCACTCCTCTTGCCAGTTCCTAACGGGTTCTGAGCTCATCTCAGCACCAACGGCATAACCTCCGCTTCCAGTTCCCCATCTCCTCATGCTATCCTGCATAAGACGGTACTCTACCACTTTCTTTAGCAGCTCCTTTACCTTTTCATAATCCTTAGGATCTGGAAGGGGGCCTGTGCCTTTGGCAACGATTGCCTTAAGGTTCTTTGATCCCATTACTGCCCCATAACCTCCATATCCAGCGCCATGGGTCCATTTTTGCTCAACTGCAGCGATTCTAGACATGTTTTCACCAGCTGGACCTATGTAAATGATGCCTGGCTCACGCCACATCCTTTTCCGTGGTCTCTCGCTCTCTAGCTCGGCTATGATCTCTTTGTTAATCAATCTTATGGATTGCTTACCATCCTTTCCCCAGAGATGTCTGGCATCCCTAATTTCCACTTTTTCATCCATTATGAAGATGTAAACTGGGTGCTGAGCTCTTCCCGTCACTATCACTCCATCATAACCAGCACACTTTAGCTCTATTGCGAACTCCCCTCCAACAGTAGAGCCAACGATGCCGTTGCTTTGAGGCGATTTCCCGGATATGCATATTCTAGGACCTGGATAAAAGCCAGTCATAGGCCCGGTAAGGGCCAGAAGAAGGTTCTCTGGCCCTAAGGGACCTATCATCTCCCATTTAGCTCCAAGCCTGTCCCATAGAATCTTGCATGCGAGGGCCCTTCCTCCTATGTACTGCTTCAAGATCTCATCGCTAAATCTCGTCTCTTTGATCTTCTCATTAGTAAGGTCAATCTCTAAGAACTTCCCAGCATATCCTCGCGGCATCTCATATCAGCTCCTTTGCTTTATCTCCATAGAGGTGATAAGCCATTTCCTTTATCACTTCAGAAGGTTTTTTAGCGTAGAGCTTGTAATTTATGCTTGGCGCTTTTTTAACCAGCCAAAGAGCGTTCCACCTTCCTTCTTGGCATATTTTGACGCATTGAGGATCTCCCCCGCATAGATCGCAAATCGTGGCTTTGCCATCCCCGGGATGAAGAAAAGGAACATCACCAGGACACGCCTCTATACACAATCCGCAGCCTGTGCACATCTCTCGATTTACAAGGACGGCTCCAGTATTATTGTCTACAGAAAGAGCCTTTGGTTCTGTTGGACAGGCATCAACGCATGGGTAATCGTGACATTGAGCGCAAAGGTGAGGGATTTCTAAGGTGGGTATCAGCATGAAAATCCTTATTCTTGAAGCTTCCGGCCAAATCTTACCTTCATGAGAGAGGCTGCAAACAATCTCGCACATTCGACACCCGCTGCAATTGTAAAAGTCTCTGGCAATCCATATAGGATTAGTTTGGCTCGAAGACATAATAGTTAGGTTATTTAGAAGCTTTTAAGGATAGACGCCTATCGACTGATCGGCTTGATTTTTGCAGGAAGAAAATACGACTTATCCGCCCGCTATAGGAGGAACGAAGGCTATTTCATCTCCTTCCTTAAGTTTAACATCTGGTTGTTGAGACCTTCCATTAGGGAGAACTATCATGTAGTCAGGATCGCATCCTTGTCTCAAATCGATGGGACTAAACCCATATCTCTTCGATATCCGTTTTACAGCGATGGCAAAAAGTTGTTCCTTCCTCTAGCTCAATCATGACTTCTTTTCCAATTTTTCTAGCCAGAAATCCGACAAATCTCACTTTGACCTGCAAATTCAGGCTCAAGTTATGTGAGAAATGAGTTCCATAAAAAGTAGACTGATAGTTTAAGGCAATAATGTAAAAGCTTTGTGAGGACTAAGGTAAAACGGCTAATTTCACTTCTAGAGTCACATTACGATTTGCTTAAAACCTTAGGAGTTTTTCCTAAGAATTCTGCGGCTGTGAGAAGCTTTTTACTGGATTTCTTTGCAGCTTCCCATACTTCCATAGTGTGTTCTCTAAATTTGGCTTCTCTTATCAAATGATGATCGTAAATGATTAGTTTTGCCCCACTTTCTTCGACTATCCTTATAGCATTTCTTATAGCTCTGTTCAAGTTGATTCTATTGAGGAGATAACCGAACATGTAAGTCATTGGACCATCTAAAATCAGAACATCAGGGTTTTCCTTGATTATCCACTCTGCATAGTCCTCTATTATGGGACCATTCACATCGCTAGAATGAATTAACTTTTCACCCCTCCACTCTACAACCGTGGCGAATACCCATCCAAGGGTTGAGAACTCAATTCCATGAAACAAAGGTTTCGTAAACCTTAGGTTCGTCTCTCCAAAGTGAAACTCCTTACCTTCCGGATATCTTACTTTTATCCTGTCGAATTCAAACTCAGGTATCCTAGGCCACTCATTCCACCTCTCTACCTTGCCCTTGAAGAGCCTTAAGCCCTTGTCAAGCAATTCCTTTCTCCTCTTTGCGTAATCCCCGAAGTCCTTTTGTTTTGCTATCGGCAAATCGTCTAATGGGTTCGGATATTCTTTAGCTTCGGGCTCCTTTAGTACGGATTCCAACCCAATCCCGCCAAAGCGCTTGCAAATTCTGGAATAAAACTCCATAGCTCGGTTTCGTTGAGATTCATTTATGTATTCATTTGGATCCTTTGCAAGTAAGAGCTTTCCTTCATACATCTTCATGTCTCTTGGAAAGTAGTGAT
>Ga0190286_1000583_pt1 | contig 14857 bp, 17 predicted proteins | sample 48691834_MG_FD_183241 | JGI IMG/M metagenome (GOLD analysis project Ga0190286, IMG submission 183241) | Hydrothermal vent microbial mat bacterial communities from Southern Trench, Guaymas Basin, Mexico - 4869-18-3-4_MG | ecosystem: Environmental > Aquatic > Marine > Hydrothermal vents >... | reverse complement strand
TAAAAAGGCTATTAAACAATTTGAACAAGAAGTAAAATCAGGCATATTTCCTAATACTGAACATGCTTTTAGTATGGAAGAAGAGGAATTAAGAAGACTATTAAAGGAGATTACTCAATTATAATGGCCCTATATTTATTATCAAAAAGGCCCAACCAACCTTTGTAAAGGAAGTAGAGGTGACAGTAGCAGGTGATAAATAAGGAACGTTTAAAAGAAACACTTTTAGAATTAATTGCCTTAGATAGCCCTTCAAAATTAGAAGGGCTGGTAGCATCTTATGTAAAGAAGAGGCTTGAAACATTAAGCATACCTTATGAAGAAGATCAGGCAAGAAAAAAGATAAAAGGAGACAGCGGAAATTTGATTGCCTGGGTAGACGGCCTCTTGGATAAGGAGCCTATTTTGCTAAATGCCCATTTGGATACCGTTCAGAAGCCAGGTGAAAAGATAAAAGTGAAATTTAAAGGCGAAATCTTTAAAAGTGATGGAAACACTATTTTAGGGGCAGATGATAAGTCTGGTGTAGCTATTATATTAGAGGTCTTAGAAATTATAAAAGAAAAGGGTATAAGGCATTGCCCCTTACAGCCAGTGTTTACTGTCTGTGAAGAAATTGGCCTTTTGGGGGCAAAAAATTTGGACTATTCTTTAATCAAGACACCATGGGGACTGATTTTAGATGGGGGTAATCCCTCAGAGATTATCAATCGTGCCCCTATGGCAAACCGTTTTTTGATTGAAATAATTGGAAAAGAGGCCCACGCAGGTCTACATCCAGAAGAGGGAATAAATGCTATATCTCTTGCAGCAAAGGCCATAAGCCAGATATCGTGGGGAAGAATTGATGAAGAAACTACATGCAATGTGGGCATAATAGAAGGGGGCAAGGCTACAAACATAGTCCCTGGAAAGACAATAATTAAGGGAGAAGTACGCAGTCACAGCAAAGAAAAATTCGAAAAACAGACAAATCTTATTATGGATACCTTTAAAAAGATTAGTCCTGGACTTAATATTGATGTCATAGACGATTACCCATTAATGATAGTTGAAGAAAATCATCCTTTAATAAAGCTCATCGAGGAGACAGGAGAAAAAATGGGAATAGAAATAGCGTTAAAAATCACTGGGGGTGGTAGTGATGCCAATATCTTCAATAATAAAGGAATTGTCAGTGTAATTATGGGAACAGGAATGAAAAAGGTGCACACACATGAGGAATATATTGACTTAAATGATATGGTAAAATCAGCTAATCTTTTGCTAAATATAATAACTTTATAATTGGAGATAACATGAAACTAGACCTTATTCTTTTAGGTCTCCTTAAAAAAGAGCCAAAACATGGTTATGAATTAAAAAAGGTCATTGAGGAGGAGATTAAGCCCCTAACCAACATCACCCTTACTTCTATTTATTATACATTAGAAAAATTGGTAAAATCTGGCTATTTAGAATATGACACTGAAAAGGAAGGAGGACGTCCTGAGCGCCGCATCTATCATTTGACAAAGAAGGGAGAGAGAAGGCTTCAAGGACTGCTTATCCGAAACTTCTTATTTTTGGAAAGGCCATTTTTCAATCTTGATTTGGCCTTGTATTTTTTAGACCAATTTCCATATAAAAACCGAATTAATCAACTTATTGCCCGTAGGACCAAGCATCTAAAAGAGGTTATTGATTGGATTGAAAACACAGAAGATAAAGTAGGAAAACACATGCCTTTGCATAAAAGCATTATCTTTAAACACCTAAAATACCTTTTAGAAGTTGAGCTAAAATTCACTCATGACCTGAAAGAGCTAATGGGGTTTAAAGATTAATAGAAAAATCTTTAGTAAACGCTGCTAATGCAGGATAGTGAGTAAGGTCATAGTGAATAGGGGTAATAGAAATCATTCCCTGGGAAAGTGCATAGACATCCGTATCTTTATCAACCTCATTTAAAAAACCATCCCCTATTTGCCAGTAATATACACGGTGATGTGGGTCAGTACGTTTTTCAAAACGTTCTTTTAAAGGTATAGTAGCTTGTTTGCTGAAAGCAATACCTTTTATCTTTGAAGCAGGAAGTGCTGGAATATTGACATTGAGGCATATACCCCTTGGTAGCCTGGTTTTTTCTATCTTTTTTATTAATCTTTTTGTAAATTTTGCGGCATAGCTAAAATCTGGGTCTTTATAAGTATTTAGTGATATAGCGATGGCAGGTAAACCTAGGATGGCCGATTCGGTAGCTGCTGAAACTGTTCCAGAATAAAGTAGATTGACGCCTACATTGGGACCTAGGTTGATACCAGAAATAACTATGTCTGGTGGCTCTGACAGTATTTCATGAATGGCTATTTTCGCAGCATCAGCAGGGGTACCAGCTATTGCATGACCATAAAACCTACCATTGCGATACACCTCTTTTACACGTAGTGGAGAGTTAAGAGAAATAGCATGTCCCACAGCACTCTGTTCACTCTCTGGGGCTACAACAAAGGTCTTATAAAGTGGGTAAAATACCTTATATAAACTAAGTAGTCCAGGGGCATAGATACCATCATCATTGGTTAATAAAATTCTCACTGAATCCTCCGTTTCGCTTTAAACAGGAAAGTGCAACAATTCCTTTTGCAAATCACAAGTTCCTTTTACAAATAGCATCGCCACTGAGTTTAGCAATCTAAAATGGGATATCTTCATCAACAGGGGTTTCTTGTGGCAGTGTCAATGTTTCTGGTGGAGGGCTAGGAGCAGCTTCTGGAGGACCTACAAATTGAATCCTATCAGCAACAACCTCTGTAGTCCATCTTTTATTTCCATCCCTATCCTCCCAAGAGCGGGTCTGTAAACGCCCTTCAATATATACCTGTTTCCCTTTTTTCAGATATTGACCGCAAAACTCGCCTAGCTTTCTCCAGGCTACAATCCTATGCCAATCTGTACGTTCTTGTTTTTCTCCTTGTTTATTTGTCCATCTTTCATTAGTAGCCACATTAAAGTTGGCTACTGCAGTCCCACTAGGTGTATATCTTATCTCAGGGTCTGTCCCCAAACGACCTATAAGGATTACCTTATTTACATCGGCCATAAAGACCTCCTTCTAAAAAATTTACCTGCTTTTTAACATATAGAGGATTTTATGACAAGAGATTTATCCAATTAGTTTCCATTTGCCTTCTTCCCACTTATAGATCTCCCCGCCTTTTTTATCACTGCTTAATGATTTATATTTCCCTTTAATCCTTATTATACCTCCCCTCATATCATCTCCTACCCATGAGCCAATATTTCCCTCAATAGATATTTCACCACCAGCCATCTTTTCTCCTAGGGCATCCCTTACATTGCCTTTGATAAAGATAGTCCCTCCTTCCATTTTTTCTCCTACCCAATTTCTCACATTGCCTTCCACTAATATCTTTCCGTCCTTTTTTAATTTTCCCAAGTAATTTCCTACATTGCCCTTTATAAATATCTCACCACCTTCCATTTCTGCTCCTAAAAAGTGTGCCCTGTTTCCTATAACTTCTAGCCTTCCTTTAAAGTGCCTGTAGCCAATGCCATATATGCTGCCAGGGTATGCTATAAGGTTTAGTTTAATAATGTCTCCCTGTTTAATTATGTCCCTACAAAGCCCAGATATAAAGCAACCTGCTAACCCAGCCCTTGTATAGTGGGGCAAAACCTCATTAAAAAGCCTGCCAACCTCAAAAATATTTATATTGTATTCCCTTGCCAACCTTCTTCCAAACTCAAATACCCTTGCTGAGGCAGCATTGAATCTCCAGCTTGGTATATCAAATCCCCACTGCATGTATTCTTTGGCTATTTCATGAAGCTTATCATAATCGGCCTTTATTACCTTTCCATACCTGGTTAGCATCCGCATCCTTTTTTTATCAGGCCTAATCTTTATTAAATCTGGGTTATTTTCTAATAATTCTCTAATTCCCTGCATAGATATCACCAAAACTCCTTCCCACTGCTATATAGGGGATATCTTGCTCATCTTCTATCTCAACAAAGCTAACAAGTGAAAGCCTTTGTTTTAAAAGGTTATATCGTTCCTTAAAGCTTTCATATCCCTTTATATCGCCCTTTATCCAAATAATAGTAAGCCTGTATCTAAGTTTTGAAAAATAATCCATTACCTCAGAGACATTATCAATGCCTGCATCCGTAATCAATATAAAATCTACCATTTTTTCACCAATCTTATCTACATATTCTTTGAATTCTTCCAAATGGAGTGTAGTTCCACCACATTGGTAAAGCTTTAAGGTTTCATACACCCTGTTTCTCTCCTTGGTAGGTTCAAGCTGAATATTGATGTTAGAAAAGTTTATTGCGCCCACCTTTGATCCATGCTCAAAATAATTTCTTGCTATGGCAAAGGCACCAATTACTGCATATGAGACCTCTTTGTCAGGATTTCTCATGCTCCCTGAGGAATCTATTATTATTACTGTATCTGGGAAGTTGCTAGGCTCATACCCCTCAAATGCCTGCAGTTTATACCTCTTTGCCAATCCTGGAAGGCATTTCCCATAGCTATCTATTGGGGCATAGGTATCGATATTATCATCTAAATCAAAATCCTTTATCTCATATGGATAAAGGGCATCCCTTTTTAGAAAGGACTTGATATAAATAGTGTGTCTTTGGGCCCTGGCCTTATACCAGTCGATATCTGGCCTGCCAAGCTCTCTGGCCATGGATTTTTCACCAGGGGCAATCCCTAGTTCTCTTTTTTCTTTAAATTTAGCCTCTTTAAAGACCTCTTTGGCAATTTCCCTGTATTCTTGAGGTTCTACTTCCCTTGCAATCTCCTTCATGGCCTTTTTAATCTCGTGTAAGGGGAAGTCATTGATTCCAAATATGGAAAAGGGCAAAACTATCTCTTCATCTATTAAATCCTCAATGATTTTGCAAAACTTTCTTATGTTTGTCTTTATTTTAACTCTACTTATATCCAAAAAGTCTATTTGAAAGAGCATTTTAAGCCTTTTATCCAATTCTTTATCAATATCTACATTACCAAAATCTATGCCTGTAACATCCTTATAAAATGCCCTAAATAGCTTATCTGCTTTTCCTTGTGCTGGAAGTTGTTTATAGACCTTGGCTATTTCCTCTAACCCCTTGTTGATTACCAAGTCCAGGTTGACTATTACATCATCATAGAGGTTTCTTATAATATTCTTATTTTCTACCTCAGGGAGAAAGTGGTGCTCTAACAGGACGGTCTTTGCATCATATGGATGCTTAACCCAATGGTTTAGCTCATGGTGAAAGATGCCAAGCAGTGCCTCTCCATCTATTTTTTTAATAAATTCCTTTCCAACCAATACCTTATAGCTTCTGGCAGAAAAATCTATTTCACTTGTAGAGACATTTGTAATCTCTACCTTTGTAATAGGTGGGTAATATAAATCCTTTCTTGCCCTATTAAATATCTTATTAATTTTATCTATATCCATCAAAGTCCTCTTACAAGGCTTTTAAAGAATGGGTGGTCTATCTTGTCTGAAACCTTCATAAGCCCTTCATAATCCTCCTCTTTGAGTGCCAGATATGCCTCTATCTGAAAGTCCCTGTGTTCCATCCATCTTTTCTTTGCCTCCTTTAGGCACTCTTTGACTGCATAAAATTCATCACATACATCCTTTTCTATATCTCTTACCTCACTGAGCTTCTCGTTACTTATACTTGTCCTGTGCCAAATTACATAGGGCATTATCGCTATAATATGTTCAAGGGTTACTTCCCTTTTTCCCATAAACCAGGCCAATGCCTTTGCATACCTGAATAGGCTATGCTCTGTCCTATTTGATATACTGTACAAACTTGAGCAAAGAAAATTTGTATAATGACATCCACTGCACTTAGAAAAGTCCTTCTTTAGACTTCGCTGGCAATAGATTTCTTGCCCTATATAATCAAGAAAGAGCTCAGCATCTTCAGATATACTTAGCTTCCCTATTTCTTCCTTTATTTCTTTTATTTCTCTCTTTCTAGGGATGCTTGTATCCCACCCTTCATCCTTTAACCTATCTTCTAATTTTCCCTTAAATTCTTCTGCTACTTTATCTATATACTGATTTATCCTTTCAGCATCTTTTGCCTCACTGTTTTTTGATATATATTCAATCACTTCCTGGGAGAGCCGACTGTCCTTTAATACCTCCTCATCGATTCCCCTTCTAATGAGCCTCTTTCTTACAGGATGGAGTTTCCCGGTCTCTACCGCAATGTCAAATCGGTCAAGCAGGGGAGGAATCAGCCTTGTAGTGCCTACATCCTGATAATTTATAGTGGCAAAGAACGCCTTTCCTTCTTTAATCATCAGTGTTTGGCCCCTGTAGCTCCAGATATTTCTATCTATTTCATCAAGCAACATATTTTGCTTCCCTACAGGAAGACGGTTTATCTCATCTATAATTACCATAGGTGAATAGGGTGTAATCTTCCACTTTACTACCTCCTTTCCCTCCCTTTCTAAGGCAGCCAAATCCAATGTGGCCTTTATCTTTTCCTCAGTTTGCTCTGGGTGGCCATGGATGGTAGAGGCCTGAACAAATTCCAAGGGGAGCCCTTTAATCAGGCTAGAAATCCTTTCACTGGAAGACGTCTTACCACTTCCATATTCACCAAATATAAGCTCTCTTCCATCTAAAATTAGTGTAATAATGCCGAAGAGTACAACTGGTTCATACCTTTTATCACCTACCTCAAATGCCTCATCACCTAAATAAAACCTGTTTTTAATGAGCTCATAAATTCTTTGTACTTTTTTATTAAGCATAGATAAAATATACTACAAAAGTTGCTATCTTGGAATATGAGGGGAATTCATTTCTTAAATGCCAAATGTCAAGAATAGATAGAAAGCTTATCACAGGTGGGTTTTGCAAAAGCCCTTATTTAACCTAACGCCAAGTTTACAATTTAAAACCCAATCTTGTCTCTTGGCTATTTCACAGGTAGAATGCCAAGGTCTTTACAAATTTTCCTAGCCAGGATATCTCTTATTTCAGTATGCCTTGGAACAGCAGATCGTTTGTTTAATTTTGGGTTACACCACCAAGAATGTCGTTTACCTTCTCTAATAAGTTCACATCCATAAGCACGAAGATGACGAATCAATTCGCTTCGTTTCATATAGCTATTTGTTCTTCTTCAAAATCCTTTTCAGCCGCGATTATTGCCTCTTGTCTATTAAGCTCAAGGGCCTCTTTTAATGTTATTTTCAGACTTTCTATTAACTCCTCACGCGTAGCTTCTTGACAATTTACTCCAGGTACTTCCTCAATCCAACCAATCCACCAATCGTCATCTTTTTTAATTACAGCGGTATAAATTTTATTCATTAAGTATCTCCCTTCTAACTTAATCAAGTTGCTCTATAAATTTACCCAAATTTATAGACAAATAGTAACCTAACCTGACTAATTTTGCAAAACATTATTATGCATTTAGGATACTAAAATTTTTTATTAGGCCGTCTAAAAATTGCCAAATTCTCTCTAACTCACATTTATTTTAACATACGAAATATTATACTGCCTGAGAAAACAAAAGATAGTGATTAAGAGTTTTCCTTGGCAGAAATTATTAGCGACGGTAATATGCTTTTTAGGCAGTAGAATTATAGTTAGGGCAAAAAGGAGACTACTTTGTTTCTTTGCTATGTAGATGAAAGTGGCTTTAACGGAAGGAAATATGATAAAAACCAACCAGTCCAGACTATGGTTGGAATATTCCCAAATCTCTATCATTTCCATAAATCGGACAATGAGTTTAAAAAAGTATTTGAAATAATTAATGAAAAAATACCAATAAAAGAAATTAAAGTAACAGAGATTTATCGTGGAAGAGGGGCTTGGAAAAAGAAAAAAATTAAGCCTGAAGTCAGAGATAGAGTAATAGAGTATTATCTAAAATGGCTATCAAGTCGTAACCATAAAGTAATAGTAACCGCGATTGATAACAGATTATTTTTCAAATATAAAAAAGAAGAAAAATATAAAGAATATTACAAACGGATTCCATTCCCATGGCTGCTGTCATCACTACATATATCCTTAGTAATACAGAAATTAAATCGCAAAATAAAAAATAACAAAGGTAAGACATTGCTTGTCTTTGATGAAGAAGATACATTTGAAAGTGAGTTGGCTGAATTGATTTACAACCCTCCTGAATTTATAGATGAATTCGTATCATTTGACGAAAGGTCAGAAAAATATCGCCTAAATCAAATCATTGATAGTGCCTATTTTGTGAAATCTCATCATTCCTCCATGGCTCAAGTTGCTGATGTGCTATCATTTCTTTTTAGGTTACGTTTAGAGTTAAATTATTATGGAGCGCAAGAATCTTATGAAGGTGAAAAAGAAAAAAATTTCAAAATGGATTGATCGTATAAATGGAAATTTTGTAACCTACTCAAAAATTTATCCTCAAAAAGGAGGGCCATTCATAAAATTCATCAATGCAACAAAAGCAAAAGGTGCAAATTGGTAATTTCAATATGCCCTAACCAATCGCTGCGCCTGACCGCTATTCCGCTGCGCTCCATAGCGGCAGGTGAGCTTGGACGTTAGGCCGCATCTATTAACAAAAGATTATTGACTTTTTAATAATATTGTATACGCTTAGGATAAACATCAGTTTAAAGGAGAAGTTCAGGATGTTAACCAAAGTTCAAAAATGGGGAAATAGTCAAGGTTTGAGATTCCCAAAGACTATCCTTCGGGAAGCTCAAATCAATGTAGGCGACGAAGTAAATGTTACTGTTCAAGATGGAAAAATCATCATAGAAACAGTGAATAGACTACGAAATGTTTACGATCTTAAAGAATTAGTATCAAAAATACCAAAAGATTATCAAGCTGAAGAACTTGATTGGGGCCGCCCTGTGGGAAAGGAAGAATGGTAAGTGCCTTATTATATTCCTAAAAAAGGGGATTTTATTATAATAACTTTTGATCCCCAATTGGGTCATGAACAAAAGGGCAGACGACCTGCATTGGTAATAAGCAATACTTTGTTCAATAAGCACACAGGTCTTGCCATCGTGTGTCCAATCACGAATACCCACCGCAACTTCCCATTCCATGTAAAGGTACCCGATCAATCATCTCTAACGGGGTATATCATGGTTGAGCAAGTTAAATCTATTGATTTCATAAGCCGAAAAGCCAAATATGTTGAGAAAGCACCTCTAAAAACACTAAATGAAGTCCTCGGTATTTTGGATGCCTGCATATATTAGGGTGCCTAACAACCGCTTCAACAGAGAGGTAAAAGTGGTCAAACCTACAAAATACATTTTATAGAGATTTGTTGTTAAATAAAAAACGTGGTCAATCCTTGACATAGGGCAAAATGAAGATATTTCTTTGCGGCGTATCTTGTGTGGGCAAATCGTCCATTGGCACGCAGTTAGCCCAGGGCTTGGGTTATAGATTCTACGACTTTGATTTGGAAGTTGAGCGTTTTTATGGCAAGTCAATAGCTTGTCTCAAATCTAAGTTTCTCACAGAATACTCTTTTCGAAAAGAAGCCTCGATAGTCCTTAAAAAGATTATCGATGAAAACAGGACGAATGACTTCGTTGTGGTCTTACCACCCAGTGGTCTCCATGCACCATATCATAGGTTGATCAGAACCACCAAAGGCATAGTGATAGTGTTAAGTGATACACCTGAGAACATACTGGATCGAATTACGTTCTATGACGATGACTCGAACAGAATTCCAAAACAATTAACTGAAAGGGAAAAGAAGCTATACCTGAAAGAGATAAGGAAAGATATTACGTATTACAAATCCTTTTATAAGAAAGCGGATCGTCATGTAGACATAGCAGGTTTAGGCATATCTGGGAGCGTCGAAAAAATTGAGGAGTTATTGAGAAGAAAAGGGGGTCTTGATTGTTGAAAGGGAGAATTAGAGGGAGAATTAGGGTCAAACTTAAATTTATTAAATTTAGACTCCTCATAAGAAAAAAGGGAAAGGGGTTAAACGTTAACTACTGGTTAGTCTAATCGTGACGCACTTTTCAACATACATGGTCAGCGCAAGAATTGGCCGAAGGGCAAGCACCTTAAAATTTCAGAAATTTGGAAACTCAATTTTAAACTACTTAAGCCTATAAAATCCCCAAGTTCCTCCCCCTTGATGGGGGAGGATAAAGGTGGGGGTGAAAATCTTAATCTATCCCCCTCCCTCAGTCCCTCCCACCAGGGGAGGGAAGATATGGGCAAAAGCTGGGACCACGAGAGGAGTGATAGAGGTAAGGACTAGCTTTGACAAAAGTGGAATCATTTCAGTTTCCAAATTTCTGAATTTTGTTTGACAAAACTAGCAGAAGTTATTTATTATAAATGGAGGATAAGCTGGCCTGACAATTCGTTGCAGCCGACCGCTTAACGACGGCGGCTGAGCTTAGGCGTTAGGCAAAATTTGTCTTTTTATAATTGTATTTTTCCTTATTTATTGGTATAATTCTTTCAAAAGTAGAGAAACTACCAAAATCAGATTTAGAGGCTTTTAGAAAGTGGTTTGAAGAGTTTGATGCCAAAATGTGGGACAAACAGTTTGAACAAGATGTTTTATCTGGCAAATTAGATAATTTAGCTGCCCAAGCAATTGCAGACTTTCAAGCTGGTAAATGTACTGAGTTATGAAACATTTTGCAAACCCTTCATTCTGGAAGTGTTATCACAACCTACCAGCGGCTACACAAAAGTTGGCAGATAATTTTAGTTTATACCTTCCTCAAACTGTGTAAATAAAAGGCAAAGGCCCCTATTGCCAGAATCAAGGCAATGCCTTGAGTAACTGTAAAAGAAGAAAAGAGTTCTGGCCTGGGGTCGCCACGAAAAAATTCAATGATGATGCGACTAATACCGTGTAAAATTAGATAAATAGAAAACAATTGACCATAAGGTCTTAATTTTTTCCTTTTTATTAAAAGTAGGATAAAAAAGATTAAAAAACCGCCTAGTGCGTGATAGAGTTGGGTAGGGTGTAAAGGCACACCTAATGGGGCAAGAGATTGAGGGTCTTTAAATACTACAGCCCAGGGCACGTGGGCTGGCTTACCATATCAGCATCCTGCAGAAAAACAGCCAAAACGACCTATTCCCTCTCCTAGGGCCAAACTAGGAGCTATCAAGTCAGCTACTTTCCAAAAATTAAGGCGGTGCCTTTGTATATAAAAAAAACCAGCTAGTAATGAAAAGAGTAATCCCCCATAAAAAACAAACCCACCTTTCCAAATTTGTATTACTTCTAATGGCCGGGATTTAAAGTAAGGAAAATCAAAGGCCACATATAAGAATCTAGCCCCAAGGATGCCAGAGATTAAGAGCCAGAATACAAGATCAAACAGCACTTGTTGGGAAATTCTTTCTTGTTTTGCAGCCCTTAGTGCTAAGGTAAGGCCCAAAAGTAGGCCAATAACTATCCAAACCCCATAAGAATATATAGTAATAGGGCCTAATTTAAGGATAACAGGATGCATTTATTTTTTTATGGCCAAATTAAGCAATATTAAAAAAATACCTAAAGAAACAGTACTATCAGCTACATTGAAAGCAGGCCAATGATAATGGTCTATATGAAAATCAATAAAATCTATTACCTCGCCCCTAAACAGCCTATCAGTAAAATTGCCTGATGCCCCACCCAAAATAAGACCACAAGCAATTATCTTAATAAAATTAACATCTTTGGTATAATATAAGTAAAAAAACAACCCTAATATGGCTAAAGTAGTAAGTAATAGTATAAAAACTTCTTTTAAAAGAGACTGATTTGCAGCAAGTATGCCAAAGGCCACCCCTGTATTGCGAATGTGAACAAAATTTAAAAAGGGTGTCATTTTTATAACTTCTTTATACGGAATCAAATATTTCATTACTAACCACTTACTTACCTGATCAAACGCTAGAACCAGGAGGCCAATGCTTAAAGACCACTTATACTTCATTTTTTAAAAGCCTCATCACCTGTTGGCAACGCTCACAAAGCAGAGGATATTCTGGATCTTTTCCTACACTGGGTTGGTGCTGCCAGCACCTTTTACACTTAGGGAAATTATAAGGTTTAACTAAGATTTTAAGATGTGGCATGTGTTCGCTTTCTAATGTCACCTCAGGCAATGTATCAACCAATTCTACATGAGAAACAATAAAAATAGTAGCTAAGTCTTTTGAATACTGTTGTAAGAGGGTTCTTAATGTAACTGAAGGTTGGATGATTACCTCTGCATCTAGTGAGTGACAGATTAAGCCCTTACGACGCACCCTTTCTAAGGCACGGTTAACCTCCGAACGCACAGCCAAAAGATCTTTCCAACACCTTTCTAAGTCCTCATCTTCATATTCGGGTTTAACACTAGGAAGCTTGGTCAAATGCACACTTTTTGGCCATCCTTCTATATGAGGCAAACATTGCCAAATCTCTTCTGCTGTAAAGGCAAAGATAGGGGCCATAAGTCTTATCATTACTTGAACCAATTCCCACAAGGTAGTTTGAGCAGCACGTCGCTCTATAGAGTCTGGATGAAATGTGTAGAGGCAATCTTTTATTATATCTAAATAGAAAGCACTTAGGTCTACTGTACAAAAATTGTGTAAGCCATGATAAATAACATGAAATTGATAATCTCTATAAGCCTTTTTAAGAAGCGCAATCAAACCTTGAAGGCAATGCAAGATGTATCGGTCAATCTCTTGGCGTTTTCCATAGGGTACAAATTGGCTTTCTGGTTCAAAGTCATAAAGATTTCCCAGGATAAATCTTAAGGTATTGCGAATCTTTCGGTAGCCTTCGGTAAGCTGGTTTAAGATATTAGAAGAAAGTTTGATATCGTCTTGATAATCAGAAGCAGCTACCCAAAGTCTCAAAATTTCAGCACCATATTTATCAATTACATCTTTAGGGTAAATGACGTTCCCCAGAGATTTAGACATTTTTTTTCCTTGCCCATCTACCACAAAACCATGGGTAAGAACTGCCTTATAAGGAGGTTTCCCTTTTATGCCTACCGAAGTGAGCAAAGAGGATTGAAACCAACCCCTATGTTGATCACTGCCTTCTAAATACAGATCTGCTGGCCAATTTAAATCTTGCCAATAAGGGTGTTTTTCTAAAATGGCTGTATGGCTTACCCCGGAGTCAAACCATACATCCAAGATATTTGATTCTTTCTCAAATTCTGTGCCTTTACAATTAGGACACACCGTATTGGCTGAGAGTAATTCTTTGGCTTCATACTTAAACCAACAATCTGCGCCTTCCATCTCTATCAAGTTAGCTACATGGTTAATAATCTCTTTACTTACCAAAAAATTTCCACATTTTTTGCAATAAAATACAGTAATAGGTATACCCCATGTCCTTTGGCGGGAAATGCACCAATCAGGACGCTGTGCTAACATAGCGCTCATACGCTCTTTTCCCCTTCTAGGAAACCACTCCACCTTTTCTATAGCCTCTAAGGCATTCTTCCTGAGTTTCCTCTTTTCTACAGAAATAAACCACTGTTCTGTCGCACGAAGAATCACTGGTTGCTTACAACGCCAACAATGGGGATAGCTGTGAACAATGGTATCTTCTTTGATTAATGCCCCTACCTCTTTTAATTTTTTATTGATTAATGGATTGGCATAAAAAACAAATTTTCCAGAAAAAAAAGGGACATCTTTAGTGAAACATCCAATATCGTCCACCGGGGAATAAATTTCTAGATTATAGGCCAGGCCACTTTCATAGTCCTCCTGCCCATGACCTGGAGCAATGTGCACACAACCTGTGCCTGCCTCCAGGGTCACATAGGGTGCCAAGATAATAATGGACTTCCTATCTATGAATGGGTGTTTACACCTTTTACCTTTTAAGTCTTTGGGGGAAACCCTTGTCAATATCTTATAATCTTTATAACCAAAATCCTCCATGCACAAAGAGCAAAGCCTTTCTGCAAGGATTAACACCTCTTTATTGGTTTTAACTGCCACATAATCAAATTCTGGGTTTAAGGCAATGGCCAAATTGGCAATGAGTGTCCAGGGGGTGGTAGTCCAGATGACTAAATAAATCCGTTCTCCTTTAAGAATTGGATATTTATTGGAAATTTTAGAAATTAATGGGAATTTTACAAAAATAGATGGCGCTTTATGCTCTTTATATTCAACCTCTGCTTCTGCCAGGGCCGTTTTACAGTGCGAACACCAATATACAGGTTTTTTACTTCTATAAACACTCCCATCCAAAAGGAATTTACCAAATTCCCTAACAATATTAGCCTGGTATTTATAATCCATAGTCAGATAAGGCCTTTCCCAATCTCCACTAATCCCCAGGCGCTTAAACTCTTCGCGTTGGATGTGAACATACTTTTCTGCATAAGCACGACAGTGCTCTCTAATGGCCAAGATATCTAATTTCTTTTTCTTATCACCTAATAGCTTATCTACTTGGTGCTCAATGGGAAGGCCATGACAATCCCAGCCCGGCACATAGGGGCAATAAAAACCCAGCATTTGTCTAGATTTAACAACAAAGTCCTTTAATATCTTATTCAAGGCAGTCCCCATGTGAATGTGGCCATTTGCATAAGGTGGGCCATCATGTAAGATAAATAAAGGATTATCCTTAAAACTTTCTTGCATCAATTTATAAAGCCCATTTTCTTTCCACATGTTGAGGATTTTGGGTTCTATCTGAGTAAGATTTGCCTTCATAGGAAAGGCAGTATGAGGGAGGTTTAACGTATCCTTATAGTCTTCATCTTTCATAGTAAAGGAAAGATAGCACAAGCTATTTGATTGTCAAGTAAATGAATGGCTGG
>Ga0190286_1000581_pt1 | contig 14874 bp, 12 predicted proteins | sample 48691834_MG_FD_183241 | JGI IMG/M metagenome (GOLD analysis project Ga0190286, IMG submission 183241) | Hydrothermal vent microbial mat bacterial communities from Southern Trench, Guaymas Basin, Mexico - 4869-18-3-4_MG | ecosystem: Environmental > Aquatic > Marine > Hydrothermal vents >... | reverse complement strand
TGGCAGAGCAGGAGTTCAGATTGGCGGACGGAACGAAGATTGTGCGTAAGAAGGGCATTGCTCTTTTCAAGTATAATGACAGGATAGGAGGTGCAGATGTCATCTTTGGTGAAGAAGGGGACCATGTGCTGCTGGGTGCCTTTACGCTTGAAGCCCTTGGGTTAGTCCTTGACCCGCTGCGGAGAGAATTAAAGCCATTACCTATGGTTCTTGTTTAATTCTTGTCTTTGGCGGAGGAATAAAGAGGAGAGGAATTCTATGAAGAAGCGGTGGAAGTGCATCTCATCAAAGGAAATGCAATTTCGCATCCATCATTCTGGAGGATGGTTTAGGGGGATGAACGTTGAGACTTTTGGATGGTTTATTTTTTCGTCAGTGCAAAGAATTTCTCTCTGCTCATTCCTGCCTGCTTTAAAATGCTGAGCAGTTCATTCTAAACACGCTTGTAGAGGTGTACTAATGTATTCGCTCAGTACAATTGGTTCTTTGGTAGTTTTTGTATCAATCCCTGCGTCATCTAATATTCCTTCTAAGATTCCTAAATCCCTTGCTGATTCCAGGTATAACTCAACAGCCTCAACTATGTTCTTCTTTACCTCCTCTATCGTTTCTCCCTGACTCGCAACTCCCAACTCCGGACACAATACCGAGTACCCACCTTCTGCCTCTTCCTTTATCAACGCAGTGAAAATTATTCTCATTTTATCATCAAGTTAAAGTTAGTCTTTTCTTATATAAAGCAGAGTCGAGCTTGTAGAAAAATATTGGTGGTGTTTCATCATCAGTTAAAATTCACCTCCAGCAGATAAAAGAGACGAGAAAGGATATAATAGGGGCGATAAAAGAAGCAAGAGATGTAATCCTCGATAGGTATATAGGGGATGAGAGATGAAAAATTTGGATAAAATGGAGAGAAGGAGCAAGATATTGGGATTATTAGCCTTAATCTGTATTATATATGCAGTGGTTTCATATTTTTTGCATTCAATGGGGATATGGAGTCCATTCGATATGGATTGGCTTTATACATCGAATTAAGGGTGAGGAAATGGAATAAATCCTCTCACTTACATCTACGGGAGAAGAAGGATAGGAAAGACAGAGTTGATAAAACAATTTAGATAAGCCTCACATCTATTTCCTCGCTGATGCGAGAACAAAAAGAGAAACAAATTATGCTTTTATGACCTAAAAATAAAATAATTAATGCAAATCAGTGTGGGGAAGGATATGAGAATGAAAGAAAAAACAACGGTAAGTCTCGTGGTAGTAGTGTTATCGCTCACCTCAGGTATTGCAGTAGCGGTTGCGGCGAACGGCAGTTTTATACCTATGGGTCTAAAAGCGATTGCTGGGTACGTATTCTTAGGAATAGCGTTCATCCTCGCTGCTATCGCTTATGCTTATGTTTTTATCAGGAGAAGGGAGGAAAGGATAAGAGAGAGGGGGAGGGCAGGCGAAAAAGAGAAGGACGAGGTAGAAGAGGTGATAAAGATATTAAGGGAAGCAAAGAGGATAAAGGAGGAGATTGAAAAGAGAGGAGAGAATTTAACACAGGAATCAGAAATAATTTTATCGAGGATAGAAGTCAGGTTAGATAGAGGGATAAACAACCTGGAGGCGCTAATAGTATCGGGGATAAATGACCTGAAGGCATTAATATTATTTGAAATAGGAATCATGCTCGCACTTGCGCTGACAATAATTTCTATGTTGTGATGCTTACATAGGTTTGTTATTAAACCCTTACAGGTTTTTCGATGAAAAGAACAGTGTCAGGATGGCTTCAACACCGCCCGCCAATTCACCAAATGCCTGCTCCGTTTTCTTCACCACATCGGCAATAAAGAGTGTGGAACTGGGGTGATCCACGATATACTTCACTATCCCCTGAGCATCCGCTTTTTTATCTTCCTCTTCTTTCGCCCTCTCTTCTTCCCTTCCCGCGGAAAATCACCATTTGTCAAACCTATCCCTGATGTTCCTGATCTGCCTATCCGTGTAATTGGTGATGGCTGCAACTGTTTTCTGTGGAACGCCACAGAATAATAGAAATACAACCATCACCCATCTCACCAGGTGAGACGCCGTGTTAAGCGCTAAACTTGATGCATTTGAAGATAACGATAAAAGTTGATGGACCTGTGAGGGTAAGTTCTCTATCTCTTAATGAGTTAAAACCGGAAATGAATTTTGTCCTGGGTTTTGGGGATTGAAACAATTGATGTGTTTGTTGCGGTCTTCATCGTCCTGGCAATTACTGCTAGCATCGGGAGAAGCGAGAAGGAAGAGGTAGAGAGGGTGGTAGAGATACTGAAGAGAGCGAAGAGGATAAAAGAGGAGATAGAGAGGAGAGGGGAGAACCTGACGAGAGAGTATGATATGATGCTATGGAGGAAGAAATGAACACAGCGACTGAACCGATTGAGGGGCGTACATAGAAAGTTTCGGATTGTGGAATGGTTCGAAAGCTTTATAAAGGGACAGAAGTAACCATTTCACGCTCATCTGTGTCATTCATTGAGCGGATGGGAGCGCCGGGGAAGGGGGCGCTTAATAAGTACCGCAAAGCTGGTATACCGACACCTTTAAATAGAAGGTGGAGGTATAGCATAAGAGGGGGTAAACGATGGAAGCGGAGACAGGCGAGGTAAAGATGGGCGAGTATAGAGCGATGGCAAAGGAGGATGAAAAATATAGAATACAATACCGAAAGTTTTATATACCCCCTCGATTAAGAGAGGTATGAAGTTAGGAGGTGAAACCGAAAAGAGATGAATAATAGAAAAGGCGTGATAGGGCTAACATTAGCAGTGATAATGGTCGCTTCGATATTTGCAGTGATAAACCCAGTGCCTATTGTCGCTTCGCCAGGCCCCGTAGTGGACGGCGTTAGGAGTCCGGGAGAATGGGATGAAGCGTGGAAGTTAGCAGATGATCCAGACGATCCTTGGAACAACGGATATGATTTGCTCAGGGTTTATCATCACTACGAGGCGGGAGAGGACAAAATGTATTACATGTACGAAGTGGACGGTATTGCAGGTGATTCTGATGGAGATGGTAATCCAAACACGCCCGATGATGGTTTTAACGATCAATGGGGCGTAGGGAGTAAGGAAGGATATTTAATCGCCTTAAATGCCGACAATGACACCACGACAGGTATTACCTTGCATGGCTACCCCGGCTACGACCTCACTGTTGAACTCCGAAACAATACACCGCAAGTAACATGGCATACTGCTGGCATGGAACCATCGGGTTTTGTAGCTGAAGCAGCAATTAAGACAGCCGAGCCGTACACACATGTAGTAGAATTCAGCATAAGCAACGTATCAGAATTCATGGATCCAACTGAATATGTATTCTTTGGTTATATAGGGAGCCAAATGGATGCATACGAAGAAGATTATCTCGAACAACCAGTCACTCCACCATCGATACCACCAGTTCTCGAGTTCGACTTCGAGCATATATGCTGCCTCAACATGAGGTTTAACGGTTCTGCCTCACACGATCCTGATGGGGACATCGTGAACCACACATGGGATTTCGGCGATGGAAACATAACAGGACCCATAAGTGGTACTCCTGGTGTTATTGAGCATCGCTATACCGCATGTGGCGATAAGACAGTCAAGCTGAGCGGATATGACAACGATGGATTAGACAACGAGACAACAAAGACCGTGCATGTGCCATGTCCACCGAGGGCGAAGGCGAATGCCAACAAGACAAATGTAATAGCAGGCGCAGGTGAGGTAGTCAAGTTCTCATGTCAGCCGGGCACATGGGTGGAGCCTGGATTGACCCTCACTTATAACTGGACATTCGATGACGGCGGAGTTGGAACCAGCGATGATCAGTGTGATACGACACGTGTGATTGATGGTGAGCCAGGCGATGTCATATGCGCGACACTTACAGTCAATGACAGTCACTGTGAGGACAGCGATACGGTATGTGTGCGCATAAGGGAGAAAGGCAACTGCACGCTCAGGGTGTACGGTCGGTTAAATGAGGGTGCGGGGGACTTCGACGTCAGGGATCCAGTGTCAGGTCTGCATCCGGAGAATCCACCGTATACCGATCCAGAGGCACCGTTCTATCCACAGGCAGGACAATCACCGAGGAAGGACTTCATAACGTTTGACCCGATAATCATGTACCACAACGACAACGACTGGGACAACGACGGAGTAACAGACACGGTCTATGCAGACTGCATAAAGGATGGAAGCAACCCGACAGCTTACGATGCGTCGGAGAAGATATTCAAGCGCATGTGGTACGAGCCGACAGAGTGGTTCAAAGATGAAAACGGAAACGGCATACTCGACCTCGTGCTCATAAAAGGCGATGATAAGATAGGATGGGTCCCCGCGGGTAGTGAACTGATGCACGACCTGATAAAGAATGGCTACAAGATCCTGCCACACAATGACGATGACAAACTCGGTGACATATATGCGCCGGCGATAAAGCAGGAGTTCACATACATGATGCTCGATGCGAGCGTCGTGCCACAGCCGAAGGCGGTGCCGACGGGCGGAATAAGCTCGATGCTCATACCAGCGGCAACACATGTCCCGGACAATGGTATTGACAGCTTCGACATGAATGGTGACGGTGTGGTAGATGTAGATGATGCAGTGCTCATCGAGAGCGAATCCAGTCTTGGCATGGACATAGACAACGACGGCGTCATAGAGACACTGAGTCCTGACGGCGCAGAGCTCACAGGTGATGAGACGCTCGTGCTGACGACCAAGGCACTGGTACTTGGTATTGACGACGAGTTACAGTTCTTCGACCACAAGATTGTCCTTACGGATGTCTTTGGCACACCTGAGAATCCGTATGCAATCATCGACGTTTATTATCAGGGACACACATCACCACCAGGAAGCTATAAAACCCGCTCAAATATAGGGAAAGGCGAGCGGAGGTTCTACTCATTCGGTATAGACAATACCGGTAAGAACCCACAAGGACCGTTCTTTATCTGGGTTATCAATGCAGACAAAGATAAGAACACAGTTACGGTGAGGATTGGAAGGATGTTTGGCAACACATGGGCGAACATCGGCGCCAACCCGTACTGGAACCAGAAGCAGTTCTACGTTGACGGCGTATGCTACAATGTCGTCGCGATAAAGACCGAGGGCAATGACAACTTCAAGTATGTAACGATCAGGCAGAAGCTGTCGAAGCTGGCTGTCAAGATACCGAACCACACACAGCACCTCAAGGCGTGGGGCGCGGGCGAGATATTGCCTGAGATGCCGCAGTACAACATGAACCACACCATCGTACAGGATGTGCAGACAGAATGGACGATTCCAGAAGCTATAAGTGATAAATATGGACCTATATTGGAAGCGCCGGCGCTGGAGATCTACTACCTCGCGGAGACGTTAGAGCCGAGGTTCTTAGGTGAGCTGAAGGAGATATATCACGAGTATGAGGCAGAAGAAGGATGGATGATCGAGTGGTTCCACACGATGCCATGGGCATACACGCTGTTCAAGCTGCCACCTGAGGAGGAGGCTGGAGCATACCTGCTGACAAGCGCGTTCTACGCACCTGAGTCGCTGAACGTCCTGTGGGACGGTGGTGAACCATATGGTGAAGAGCCGATTGATGCATGGTTCGGCAAGAGGTTGAAGTTCTGGTACAAGGACTGCACGGGACCTTACTTCGTTGACAGAGATGGCTCACTGCGCATCTATGGCTATCTCAACAAGGGCGCGGGCAACTACGGCGTGACAGACCCGAGGACGGATCTTCCACCTGAGAACCCGCCATACACCGACTCGATGGCGCCATTCTATCCGCAGGCAGACGAGGCACCTGAGAAGGATTTCATAACGTTCAATCCGATAATCATGTACCACAACGACAACGACTGGGACAACGACGGAATACCAGATACCGTCTACGCTGATAGCATAAAGAACAATTATTACGATGCCTCAGAGAAGATATTCAAGCGCATGTGGTATGAGCCAATAGAGTTCTTCAAGGACGAATACAACTGGACCGGTGTCGGCACACCGGGTGTTCTCGACGTGTTGCTCACCGATGGTAGCTGTGTCCCGATAACTGCATTCGAAGACCCAACGTTCGTCTGGCAGCTGAAGGTAGCCGGAATATCGATCGTGCCCGCCAATAGCAATGACACGCTATGTGACATATATGCGCCGGCGATAAAGCAGGAGTTCACATACATGATGCTCGATGCGAGCGTCGTGCCACAGCCAGTAGCTGCACCGACAGGTGGAGGAAGCAGCATGCTGATACCGATGGCGTCATGGGAGCCTGGCAATGGCATTGACAGCTTTGATGCCGATGGCGATGGTGTGCCTGATCGCGTGCTCATCGAGAGCGAATCCAGTCTTGGCATGGACATAGACAACGACGGCGCCATAGAGCCATTGAGTTCTGACGGCGCAGAGCTCACAGGTGATGAGACGCTCGTGCTGACGCTGGACGATAAGATCTTAGCAAAAAACCACTCAGATTATCCTGATGAGATACGGTTCTTTGACCACAGGATCGTCTTAAAGGAGGTTATGGGAACACCAGAGCATCCAGAAGCAGTCTTCGATGTTTACTACATGGGTGCCGGGACTGGACCGGGAAGTAAGACGGATACTGTTTCGATCGGCGCAGGCGAGACCAACTACTTCAGCTTTGGAGCTGATAACACCGGAAAGAGCCCGCAAGGTCCCTTCTTCATACATGTGAGCGTTGCGGACGGAGCAGAAGACAAGGCTATTGTGAAGGTCGGCAGGATGTTCGGTGAGACATGGGCGAACATCGGCATGAACCCATGGTGGAATGAGAAGCAGTTCTACGTTGACGGCGTATGCTACAATGTTGTTGCGATAAAGACGGACGGCTACGACAACTTCAAGTATGTGACATTCAGGCAGAAGCTACCGAAGTTGCCGGTGAAGATACCACAGCACACACAGGATCTGCTGCCATGGGGTCCGGATGAAGTGCTGCCCGAGATGCCGCAGTACAACATGAACCACACCATCGCGCAGGACGTGCAGCCAGATTGGACGATTCCAGAGATAAAGGCTGACAAGATAGGACCTACGATGGAGGCACCAGCGTTGAACATCACATACGTCAGTGAGGACATCGAGGATAGATTCCAGGGCGAGCTGAAGGAGATATACTATGAGCCTGAGGCTACAAATGAGACATGGATGATCGAGTGGTTCCACACGATACCATATCAGTACACCGGATTCATGCTGCCACCGAACCACGGACTGTACATGGTGACGAGTGCGTTCCACGCACCTGAGGCGTGCTACCACCTCTGGGATGGCGGCGACGAGGATGAAAACCCGATTGATTGTGGCGTTAGTGCAAGACTCAAGTGGTGGTTCGACCCGACAGACCCGACCGACATCTACGTGAATCCGCCACCGGTGCCCAAAGAGTGGACAATAGAGGAGTGGTATGACGCTCCCGCGCATGGCGGTAATGGTGACGGTGACGTGTGTGGCGACGAGATGGAGCTCGTGAACGCAGTGCTCGACTACATATTCGCATTCGGCACAGGCACCTATCCGTTCGGTGAGGGTGGAATCTTCGATGAGGACGATCTGGCAGAGCTCATCATAAAGTATACCGTAATCTGCACACAGTAAGCTACAAAGAGCAAAAAGCAGAAACAAAAATGGAGGGAGGAACAAAACCCCTCCTTTTTAAATTTTTTATTTATTTTTGTACTTGTACAATAGGATTTAAAAATTTTGAAAGTATTTATATACTATCGAGGGGTATATTAACAAGGAGGTCATAGTAAAATGGATAAGATAGAAAAATCGGCTGTCATAGTAGTATTTCTGGTAATAGTAGTAATTGGCATGTGTGTGCTGCCTGCAGCCGCAGCCGATGTGGATGTGGTTGTAACCCGCGATCTTCCTGATGAGCCGGTCAGTCCAAAGGAAGTTATTACTGTGACTTTGACGCAATCAGGATTCTTCCAAAATGTCGGGTGGGTGAACGAGACACTTCCGGAAGGATTCACGTATGTGGTGGGAAGCGTGGCGGACGGCGATGGTTATCCGGTAGTAATTGACGCGGATTATAATGAGACGACAGATAAGATAAGCATACCGTTTGGGTACTCGGAAAACAAAACAACCATGACATATAAAGTTGAAGCAGACACGTTAGAGCACATACGAGAAGCAGAATTTTCAGGAACGTGGACAACCATTAGTTCACTTGGTCCACCGGTGGAATACCAGACAGGGGAGGTTACAGGTGATACAAAGTTAACGGCGGCTGAGGAGGAGCCTACACCCACCCCAACGCCACCTTATAATGGTGGCAGCGGTGGTAACAGTGGTGGCGGCGGAAGTGGAGTCAGCGGCGGAACAACAAGTCCAGCAGCGCCCACGCCAACACCTGGAGAGACGCCTGCAACAAGTCCGACACCCGGTGCAACACTTACACCTACGGTTACGGTTTCCCCGACGCCAGTGGCAACGGTAAGTCCGGTACCGACACCGAGTCCAGCGAAAAAGCCCTGGATTCCGGGCTTTGAAGTGGTTTTTGCCATTGCAGGCTTATTAACGGTTGCGTATCTGGCGCTGTGGAGGAGGAAAAAAGTGTAACACCGATTCTTCCGATAAAGCTTTTCTTTTTCCGCTTCCTTTTTATTTTTATAGAGAGAATGTAATTCTCATCGTCTTTATTAATGAGATTCTGGAGCGGCTGGACCGGCATGAGGGAATACTCAAGAAGTGTAGCATGTAAGAAGTGCGAAGCCTTCACTTGCCATAGTATCGCCTTTCATCGGGGCGAAAATGCTTACTATCGCAGTTATAGATACGGGCATTGATTACACACACGAAGATTTTGTTGACAATTATGGGAGGATACGATTGGGTAAACAATGACTCAGACCCAATGGATGACCATCGTACACGCAACCTGCAATAACGCAGATATTATTAGCTAGGAGGTGACGATGCACAGGTAATGGAAGATGCCTGTCTATATGCATGGGACAATGGTAGCTTACATGTCGCCGCCTCAGGGAATGATGGTAAAAGTAACTTATCCGGCGGCGTATGAAATCGTGATAGCGGTTGGCGCGATTGACCAAAATGACCAGCGCTGTGGATTCAGCAACTGGGGACCAAAACTTAGAATTAGCGACTGGCACAACATGACCTTTAACCCGCCGTTCACGCTCATTGCAAACGAGACATACAACTACACCATACAGACAGGTTCCTATCCACAAGTATACCATACGAGGGAACTGCCAACGGCGAATAGCTGGATAAACTGCACAAAATTTACAGATGTGAATGGAATGTAGCCGTCGCAATTGTGATTCTTCCAAGTCGGCGATGTCGGTTGGATGAACGAGACCGATGAGAAGAGGGCAGAAGGGGAGAAAGAGAGGCAGTTCAAACGTCTCCGCCGTTCTATTGCTTTAGCAACGCGGGAAGAAAGTGCCGCAGTAACAGTAATAGAAAGTTATTTATATATCCTCTGAGGAACTAAAAGTGGGGTAAAAGGACCAAAAGATAAAGGTAAAAATGGGGAGAGTAAATAATAATAAAAGCAGGGGTAAGAGGTTGCTATACGTGACGCTGGCAGTGGCGATGGTATTCGCGGTATTAACAGCGGGGATAGGGATAGTGTCAGTGGGTGCGGATTCCGAACCTACGAGAAGTATTGTGCCCGATTCAGTCGCGCCCGGCGGGGAGGTAAACGTAACGATTAACTTCACTACGGTTCAAGACTTTACATACCTTTTTATCCGCGATTACGTGCCTTTGGGTTGGAATGTAACAGATATGCGTGTGAACGAAGATGCGAATGAAACATTATTCCTGACCGAATTTAACGCCACAACCGGGATTGTGTTATTCTTCTGGATTCCAATTGACTCTGGAATTGGTGTAAGAGCGGAATATACGCTCCATGTTCCTCTTGATGCAGAACCGGGAGCGTATACCTTAGCGGGTGAACTTGTGGGATGGAGCGAAGACACAAGGAGCTGGAATGACACGATTCCCGAGGGGGCAGTGATGGTGGAACTCCCATACGGTGTCAGTCTAAGTGTGGATGAGGAAGAGAAGACTACTGACGCGAATGTCAATGCAACATACTATATAACAGTGGAAAATATCGGAACTGAATGGGATACTTATGGGTTGAGTGTAACCTCAACGGAGGCGAACTTTGCGGTGTTGAACAAGACGTCGGTATCGCTTGGTGCGGGCGAAAGCGAAGTGGTGGAATTGAACGTATCGAGTTTTCTTGCCGGGGATTATGACACTACCGTTGAAGCTTCGTCTACTACGCAGCCAGGCGTAAGTGACAATGTTACAGTGACTACGGTCGTGAGCGCAATAGAAGATACAGAAGCACCGGTTATATCAAATCCCTCTGCGGAACCCTACATACTACCAGAAGACACGGATAACGAGCCGTTATGGGGTGAATTATCGAACTTAAGTGCGGTCATAACAGATGAAAGCGAAATTGTAAGCGTTACGATAAATCTATCTGAGATAGGGGGAGGTGCAGCGGAAGCGATGACGAGAATCGGGGACTCGAATATTTGGAATGTATCAGTGAACGCATCGGTTGGAACTGCGGGATGGAATGGAAGCGCTTATGTACCGCATGAATTGCCGGTGAATGCAACGGATGAATATGGGAACTCAAATACATCGGTAAGCATAGAATTGATGGTGATGAAGAATGGAGACGTGAATGGAGATGGTATAGTAAACTTTGTAGATGTGACCTATCTTGCAAACCACCTGGTGGGCACTCCGGGATATGAGGATATGGAAGACAATATAGCGGATGTCAATGGTGATAGTATAGTAAACTTTGTAGATGTGACCTATCTTGCAAACCACTTGGTGGGCACGCCGGGATATGAGGAGCTAAAATAAATAGGAGGTGATGAAAAATGAAAGTAAAACCTTTGGCGGCACTAAGTTTGGCACTCGTTGCCGTGCTAATTTATCCGGTAATCGCTCAGTCCACAACGATATCTATTGAAGATGTACAGGTAGCTCCGGGAGGGAGTAAGACGGTCCCAATCTACATTTACAACATTACAGATCCTGATGGGGTAGGTACAGTTGAGCTTAATTTGACATACAATTCGTCTGTGGTACATGTTACAGGTACAGACACCAGTAATAGCGGTTTCGACCTTGTGATACCTCACTGGGACAATTCTGCGGGCGTTTTAACGTTAGGGGGTTCGTATTTTAAAGTGAAGCCCCTTCCAACGGGCGACGTCCGTGTCATAGATGTGACCTTTACGGCAGTTGGCAGTGCGGGTGATGAAAGTCCTCTTAACATAACAGACACTTTGCTGGCAGATTACACACCCGAAGCAAATGCCATTCCGCATGATGTGGATAATGGCACATTCAGCATAACAGAGACACCTTATACTGTTTACTTCACACCCTCTCATAGTAGTGCAGGCTATGGGCACACGGCACAAGTTGAAATAAGAGTGAATGCCACTAACTTCCAGGGAGGGCAGATAAATATAACCTATAATTCCAGTTGTGCAAATGTAACGGGTTGGGAGCGTAATACAGCAAACTTTCCGATGGGAGAATGGGACTCATCGGTGCCCGGGCAGGAGTGGATTACGTTCACGAATACAGGTCCTTTTACCGGGGACTATAAAATAGGCACGCTGACTATACGCTGCATTTGTGATTGCGAGTGTACCACTCCGCTGGACTTCAGTACACGAAGTGCGCTGTTTGCGCCTTCTGGCGATGAGATTTTGGCTAACTGGATAGACGGCTACTTTGAATGCGGAAGAGAGATGTGTGGCGACGTGGCACCGTATCCTATTGGCAACAGAGAGATAAACATGGGGGATGTGATAAGGCTGCTGAACTATGTCAACCATCCAGAAGATTATCCCGTTGACGAATGGGCTGGGAACGTCAATTGCGAGGGCGAGATAGACATGGGAGATGTAGTATTGCTGCTGAATAACGTTAGTTATCCTGGGAGATATCCGCTGAACTGCTGTTAGTCGTAAAAAGATATTTCCCCTTTTCATTTTTTAGGGGTATATAGAGGTAGTGGAAAAAGAAAAGGGATGAAAAAGGAAGGGGAGATGAAACGGGGGGACATATTGTTATTTGCAACACTGTTGGGGATAACTGTATTGTCGGCTACATTATTTATCGTGGCAGGCACGGGCACGGCACAGAACGTGGTATATCTTGTCCCACAGGATGGTAACGCAACGCCGTGTAATACAGCAGAGGTTGAAATCTGGATAGATGCGGAAAATTTCCAGGGCGGGCAGATAAATTTGACATACGATTCGAGCTGTGTAAATTTAATGTGTTGGGAGAGGAACATCACAGTCTTCCCCATGGGTGGATGGGACTCTTCAGTTGAAGGGAAGGAGTGGATAACGTTATTAGCTAACTCCACGATGACGGGTAACTACAAAGCAGGCACATTCACTATCCAGTGTGTTAGCGAAGGTGCATGCGCTACCCCATTGAACTTCACCTCGCCGAGTGCTTTGTTTGACCCTAACGGCGATGTAATCACGGTTAATTGGGTAAATGGGACGTTTACATCTTCATTCACGAGTGTCTTTGACACGGGTCACGGCTCCTATCCGAGCATCTCAGGCACACACAATGGAACGATAAAGCCAAATGTAACAATTGAGGTATCCAAGCTTTATACATATCCATGTCCAGGGACAGGCGGGCACACGGAATATGTAAGGATATGGAACTCTACGATGGGTCTGGATGTAAACGCAACCTGGAAGGGATATGCGGGCGACTGGCACAACATAACCTTTAACTCGCCTTTCACGCTCATTGCAAACGAGACATACAACTACACCATACGGACAGGTTCCTATCCACAAGTCCACCACACGAGGGAACTGCCAACGGCGAATGGCTGGATAAACTGCACAAAATTTACAGATGTGAATGGAAGAGTCTATTATGACTGGATACCCGCTATCAGATTAATCGGGCGCGTAACGCCTGCAACCGCTGCCGATGTAGATATGTAGTTGGTGCAATTGTGATTCTCCCAAGTCGGCGATGCCGGTCGAGTGAACGATGAGAAGAGGGCAGAGGAGGAGAAAGATAAGCAGCTCAAACGTTTCCGCCGTTCCATTGCTTCAGGAACGCGGGAAGAAAGTGCCGCAGTAACAGTAATAGAAAGTTATTTATATATCCTCTGAGGAACTAAGAGTGGGGTAAAAGGACCAAAAGATAAAGGTAAAAATGAAGGGAGTAAATAATAAAAGTAAGGGTAAGAGATTGCTATGCGTGACGCTGGCAGCGATAACGGTATTTGCGGTATTTGCAATAGGGATAGTGCCGGTGGGTGCGGATCCAGGGCCTACGAGAAGTATCGTGCCCGATTCAGTCGCGCCCGGCGGGGAGGTAAACGTAACGATTGAGTTCACTACGGTTCAAGACTTTACATACCTTTTTATCCGCGATTACGTGCCCTTGGGTTGGAATGTAACAGATATGCGTGTGAACGAAGATGCGAATGAAACATTATTCCTGACCGAATTTAACGCCACAACCGGGATTGTGTTATTCTTTTGGGCTCCAATTGCCTCTGGAATTCCTGTAACAGCGGAATATACGCTCCACATTCCTCTTGATGCAGAACCGGGAGCGTATACCTTAGCGGGTGAGCTTGTGGGATGGAGCGAGGTCATAGGGAGCTGGAATGACACGATTCCCGAGGGGGCAGTGATGGTGGAACTCCCATACGGTGTCAGTCTAAGTGTAGATGAGGAAGAGAAGACTACTGACGCGAATGTCAATGCAACATACTATATAACAGTGGAAAATATCGGAACCAACGGAGATACCTACGATTTGAGCGTAACCTCAACGGAGGCGGACTTTGCGGTGTTGAACAAGACGTCGGTATCGCTTGGTGCGGGAGAAAGCGAAGTGGTGGAATTGAACGTATCGAGTTTTCTTGCCGGTGATTATGACACTACCGTTGAAGCTTCGTCTACTACGCAGCCAGGCGTAAGTGACGATGTCACGGTGACTACGCGAGTTAATCCATACTACGAGGTTGATCTGGGAGTATCACCGGAAGAGCAGACAGTGGAACCCGATGAGACTGCCACGTACACACTGACAGTTACCAATCTTGGAAACACAGAGGACAGATTCAACCTTGCGCTTGCGTCGGAAATCCCGGTAGGCGTGAGTGCAGAGTTGAACAAAACTGTTACGAGTTCGCTGGAGCATGGCGAAAGCGATACTATATTGCTGAACGTATCGAGTGCAATAGAAGGCGAGTATGTTGTGAATGTGACGGTGACTTCGCAGGGTAACACGAGCGTTAGCGATACGATAAGCACAGTAACAAATGTTAGCGTGGTTCCGAGACCGGATTTGATAGTCACAGCGATAACGCCTAATTGCGGCTATCTATTCGCGAACGAGAGCAACGAGATATGTGCGGAGATAAAGAACAACGGCAGTGCAGATGCAGGTGCGTTCAATGTCAGCTTCTGGGCATATCTGGACGGGCTACTGATAGATAAAGTGCGTGTTAGCGGGTTAGCTGCCGGTGGAGATACGGAGGTATGCATGAATGACACGGCGACGAGAGCAGCAGGCGAAACGGTACCGATAAGCGTTTTTGCAGATTGCGATGACGAAATTAACGAATCGAACGAGACGAACAACGAGAACAGCACCGAAGAGACAGTAGTGAACAACGGGTACAAGGGCAAGCGATACACGGGCGGCGAGGACATATCTACATGGCGGACGTATGAAGTGAACGGCAGCGTGCTATATTCGG
>Ga0190286_1000580_pt1 | contig 14891 bp, 11 predicted proteins | sample 48691834_MG_FD_183241 | JGI IMG/M metagenome (GOLD analysis project Ga0190286, IMG submission 183241) | Hydrothermal vent microbial mat bacterial communities from Southern Trench, Guaymas Basin, Mexico - 4869-18-3-4_MG | ecosystem: Environmental > Aquatic > Marine > Hydrothermal vents >... | reverse complement strand
GATTTCCCCTCTAATTTTTCTGTTTTTATATCTGGAATTATTGCTGGTTCAGTACTTTGAAAAATTCGGTTTGACCAGTCTTTGAGTGTTCCTTTGCCAAGCTGAACACCTTTCACCCCACCTTTATCAGAAATTCCTATTAGGAGCACTCCTCCTCTCGTATTAGCAAAGGCACCTGCTGTTTCTATGGCTTCCCTATCAAAATTTTCCTTAAATTCTATTGTCTCTGACTCCCCATGTTTTATAATTTCTTTAATATTCATGCTTTCACTCCTTTACCCTTCCATTCTTCCAAGGGAACTAAGAATCTAACAATCTCAATCTTCTCCTGAACCTTTAGATTTTCAGCAGGATTATTGATTATGTAAAGGGTTGGATTTGTAGTAGCATTGGCAACTATATAAAGCCAGTATTGCTCCTTAAACCTCTTTGCTTTAAACCATTCGTTGCAAGTTAAAGCAACCTGTCCTTCATCTTTTCTTGCTTTGACTTCTATGTATCTTGTCTCTTCTTTGCCCTTTGACCTTATATCAAATCCAAGATTTTCTTTTGACACATCCTCTGGCTCTCTTCCTTGATTTCTTTCATATTCCATGGCAACATCCATTCCTATTTTTTCTATCTCCTCATCACTTATCATATCCTCAGAAGCTGTAGGCTTTACAAGAACTGCACCTACAAACTTTGGCATAGAAATTGTCAAACTCACTTCCTGCTCTATTTCTCTCTTCAATGTTTTTAAGGCTTCTTCATATTGCCTTTTTCTCTCTTCTTTATTCCTGATAACCAAATCCACTTTTTCACCTTCTGCTTGTCTTTCATATAGTTCTGCAAGGTCAGCATCAAGCTCACCTATTAAATACTCCAAGGATTTAATTCCATATTTTCTCTTTATTTCTGTTTGCCTTTTCCTTTCTTTAAATATTTCCTGCTTGTATCTTTCAACAGCAAATATGGCATGCTCTTGGGCTCTTTCCTTAGTTATGTCCATTTTTATAGGCTCAGTATCATCCTGAGGAATAAAATCCCATAAAATTGCAGGATTAACTTCATTTAAATCTTCTCCACCTGCCTGTACGACGGCAGACAGGTCGTCATAAATCGCCATAAGGCGCTTGCCTGCAACCTGTCCTTTCCCATCCTTTACCTCCCCCTCAAAAAACCATAAGATTCCATTGTATCTTCCAGAAGGGTCTTTGAAAACCGCTCCTCTTTGCAATTTGGAAAAGTAAGACCTTTTTACCCATTCAAGTAAAGCCTCAAAGAGCGGATGACCAAAAGAGATAAATTCTGCATCAGGATTTTTGAAAGCAGTATCTTTATCAAATGTTGCTTTTGGATAGGATTTTAGGATAGAGCCATATCTATTTTTAAAATCAACTTCCTCTGCTATTTTTCTTATTTCATAGGGAACCGATTCTATTACTATAAATCCGTCCTTTCTAACTCTAAATCTCCCGCCAAGCCTCTGATATGCCCTTTTGAAAAACTCCTCCACGTATTCTGGAATTAACCTGTACTCCCTTGCTTTTTCAAGGCTCTCTTTTATTCTGGTATAATCAATGTGTCTGGTCGCAAGGCTTTCTCCTAACGCCTCCTTAATTTTTGCGATATACTCCTCATCTACTCTAATATCAATCTCTTTTATAATTTCGTCCATGCTCCTTGCATTCGCTACTGCATCTAAAATGAGCTGATAGAGGTTTTTACCGTAAAATGTATCCCCAATAACATCAAACACCTTATCACTTCCCAGAGCCTTTCTTATTTCTTCAAGTTTATCAAAGAGTTTAGCAAGTACCTGACCTTCTCTTGTATCCTCTGCTACGAGATTAAAGACATAAACATCTTTCTGTTGTCCATACCTGTGAATCCTTCCCATTCTTTGCTCTAAGCGATTTGGGTTCCAGGGTATGTCATAATTAATCATAAGATGACAGAACTGAAGATTAATCCCTTCACCCGCAGCCTCAGTTGCTACCATAATCTGCTTTTCATGCTGAAAAGCCTTCTCAGCATTTACCCTATCCTCTAATCTCATACCACCATGAATGAAGTTTACAGAGTATCCCCATGATTTAATCCTTTTTACCAAATACTCCATAGTATCTCTTGATTCTGTAAAAATCAGAATTTTCTCGTTTCCACCCATTTCCCTTATTTTTTTAAATCCTTCCTCTATTGCTTTCTTTAGTTCCTTAAGTTTAACTTCCGCCTCCTCACTCAATATCTCCTTTGCCATGTCTATGAGTCTGTTTAGAGTGTTGATCTCTCTTTCTAACTCTTCCCTATTCTCAGCAATACTTAATGTTTCCCATTTCCTTTCCTGTTCCCAGCGTTTCTCTTCTTCATAATCATCAATCTCTTCAATATCAATGAAGGCAGGCTCTTTTATGCCTGCCTGTCCCACGGCAGACAGGGGTTCTGGTTCTTTGAGCAAACTTTCAAGCCTCTCTTTTCTCCTCTCAAGTGATTTGAGAAGCGCATAAACACTTGATGCCATCCTTCTCTGTAGAATTAGTAGGGCAAAGGCAATGTTTCTCCTTTTATCGCTCTGCAAAGCCTTGTTGTATTGAGAAATTACATACTTTGAAAGTTCATTGTATAATCTCTTCTCCTTCTCTGATAACCTGAACTTAATCGTTTTCGGGAAGCGGTGAGTAAAGATAGGCTTTCCTTCAAAATCTTTCAAATCTTCTTTCATCCTTCTGATAAAGAGAGGATTATCTTTACTCTCCAAGGATTCATCGATCAATTTTTTTGTGGCAAAGAATCCTGGAAATAGAAGGTCAAGAAACAATCTAAAGTTTTCCGGATCTCCTTTATGTGGTGTAGCAGTGAGAAAGAGCATATGGTCGGTATTCTTTGATAGCACTTCCCCTAATCTGTATCTCTCAGTCTTTGATAACTTATCCCTATATCTATAAGCCGCCATCTTGTGAGCTTCATCAACTATCACCAGATCCCAGTCAACGCTTCCAAGTGAGGGCAAAATTTCCTCCCTCTTGGCAAAGTCTATGGAGGTAATAACCTGACTCTCTCTTTGCCATGGATTTTCTGCATAGTGGACATCTAATAAACCTCTATCAATTACTGTAAAGGATTCTTGAAACTTCTCCTTTAATTCCCTTCTCCATTGGTCTTTCAGATGTCCTGGGACAACTATTAGAATCCTATTTGCCACACCCCTTAATTTCAATTCCTTGATTATCAACCCTGCCATGATGGTTTTGCCAGCACCAGGGTCATCTGCAATCAGAAACCTTATACGAGGAAGTTTTAGAATGTAGCCATAGACTGCCTCTATTTGAAAGGGCAAAGGGTCTATCTTTGAGGTATTCATTGCTAAAAGGGGGTCAAAAATGGATGCGAACTTATAACGCTCTGCTTCAATGGCTAAAAATGCTTCGCTTCCGGGAATAGAAAAATCTAAAACAAACTCCTTTGTTTTTAGTCTTGCAATATCTTCTTTTGATATTAATTGGTCTATATGTTCGTTAGAGTAAATAGTCGCTCCTATTACATGAAGGCGGTCTCCAAATTCCTCAACTTTCTTTATTTCCACAGGTTCTGGCCAGAAAGGACCTTCAATTATCACACCTTCCTTAATCATACTCAATTCTCCACATCCCAGTTTCGCCTAACGGAATGAGGATAAAAGAAGTTTTCTGTTAGGAAAATTTGGATGAAGGCAAGGGCGTAGTCTTTTATCCTCTGTTGTGCGAGCCCGCTAAATTTGATGTTAATTCTCATTCTCTTTAGCCTTTTCTTTAATAATTTCCCTTAATCCAGCATCATCTGGATGCAGTGAAATTCCATTTTCTCTTTCAAGTTCTTCTTCTGTTAAATCACTTCTTGCGGTAAATATCCAAAATGCTGTTCCATCGCCATCTTTTGAGTAGAATTCATCAAGCATAAATTGATAGAAACCTTCTTTAGTCCAAGTATGATTACACTTCCTTTTTGATATTCCATACTCTTCCATCACAATTGGTTTGTTAAGTGTTTCATGAGCATCTTGGATAATTCCCTCGATTATCTTCGTATAGTCATTTCTACTAAACTCCGCGTGACCATAAATGTGGAAAGTACAGAAACTTATGTTGGTAGCAATCTGATGTACTTTTACAAAATAGTTTTCACCTTGGTTTGTAAGATAGTATTTCGTGTTTCCCTCACCTCCAATAGAAATCATGTGATTTTGCTCTATACTTCTGATATAATTGCTTGTTTTCTCTATCCAGTTAATTAATATGCCAATTGATGGCGCAGCATAGGCTGGCTCATTCATTAACTCCCAGGAAAATATTGTGGGGTCTTCCTTATATTGAATTCCATTTATAGAATTTGTTCGCGTGATTAAATTATAAACGAAATTTCTATATAACTCGTTTGCTTCCTTATCTTCAAAAAAGCCTTTTCTGACTTTTTTGGGGTCTTCACCTTTCAGTTCTGGATGTGCTCTTATCCTGTATCTGACGATTCCACCATGACTTGCGAGCGCAATAATTAATTTTATATCATGCCTTCTCGCACTATCCAGCATGTAATCAATATCTTCAAACCGTACCTCTGGATAGCTCTGAGGGTCCCATAACCATACCCTGATAACTTTAATTCCGAGTTTTGACGCCTCCTCAAAAGTACCATCTATTTCATCATGAGGGAACGATAAAAATCTCCAATGAACATTCGCGCCAACAAACCTGTATCTTTCACCGTTTAAACAAAAGTGATGCCCGCAGACTGTGATGAAACCTTTCTTAGAACCTTTCTTAGTTGGAGTTGTTTGATAATCGAAGAAGATGGGTGCGTTTGTGTGATAATCTCTGTTCGCGTATCTTAGTATGTAAGCGATGTCATTCCTAAAAGAGGGGAGTTTTCTACTGAAAAACGCACCGTTTTGCACGATGATTATCTCATCATCGTCCCACAGAATTATCTCCTCCCGAGCGTCGCCGGTTATGTCCATCGGGATTGCATCAAACTCGTAGGCGTAACTTGTGGGTCGTGGCGTGTATCTTGAGTCTTGCAGCTTTGTTTCTTTCAAACCAAAAGGACCATAACTTACGATTTTGAAGTTGCCGTTTTCCCATTTTGCGACCGCGCCACAGGCAAGCAGTATCTCATCCTGACTTCTGTCGCCGTCCCAGTCTATCTGCCAGCGTCCCTGCCAGTCGGGCAACTCGGCGTTGAACAAGACTTTGCCATGACAATCAAGCAGCCATTCCTGTGTTGAAAGTGGATAGACTCCTCTTCCGTAACCGGGCGGCTTCATCTGGACCCTTATTTCAAGCCCGGGCCTTTGCTTGTCGAACTCCCCTACAAGCACGGTTTGTGGATTACGTATGATCACATCCGCTTTCTTTCTGCTCTCGTGCTTCCACAGCAGTTTTCCCTTGTTGTTGTAGCAGAAGACACCTATGGCTCCGCAGGCAACTACCTCCTTGCCGGGATTCTCGGGGATAATGTCGGCACAGCTCAGAGAATCAATGTGGTCGCCGGTTTCGACGAAATCGCGCAAGTTCCAGACTTCGTTTCCGTTCTCATCGAAGAGGCGTTTTCCCACGAAGAGTTCCTGTTTGCCATCATCATCAATGTCGCAGAACCAGAGGTAATGTCCCAACTTCTCGTTTGGGAAAATCTTCTTCCAGAGCATGTCGAGATTGCTATCATAGACTGCGACCCAACTGCAGTTAGCACTGCCTGTGACAGCGATTTCGGGTGTACGACCGCCGCGCATATAACCGACCGCAAGCAAACCACGAAACCCTTTGAACGGCAGGGCAACGCTTTTCTCTATCTTGCCATCGCTGCCGTTGACTATGCTGAGTGTGCCTCTTTTTACGCGTTCATTAATCAACGTAAGTATGGCAACCTCATTTTCGCTATCGCCGTCAAAGTCGAATATTGCTGCGAGTTTGGGATGATACGCATCCCGTATTCCCAACCCGCGCACTTTACCAGCAAGAGGACTCTTTATTTCCCACATCAAATTGCCGTCGTGGTCAAAAGCACGGACATATTCCAACCCAACGTTATACAGGAAGTCGACTTTCCCATCGCCGTTTAAGTCACCCACATAAAGGTATCCCACCATTCCTCTGCTATCAACATTCTTGTATGGCTTCAGGTCAATATGCTTGTAAAGTACAGCAGGTTCTTTCCATCCCTGTTCAGGTCTTTCATATTTCTCAGGAATGATGTCGGGCTTTTCCTTCCCGGACGGCTCTTGCTTTTCTTTGCCTACTTTCTTCCGCGGTATCTTTTCCTTCTCAATCTTCTCAAGTATTGCATCTGCTTCCTTCAGTAGTTGCTCCACCTTCTCCCATTCACCGCTACGATATGATTCTTTTATCTTCGCAAGAATTGGCTTCAGTTCGGAGATGTCATAACCTTTCGCTCGAAGTTCCTTTGTCCTCTGCTTTAACTGACGTAACTTTTGCTTCAGTTGTTTTTGCCCGCCTTTCTTCTGGTCAACTACATCAGGCATGGCCACAACACTGCAAACAGCCAATGTTTTATTGATTTCATCATGTGTAAGAAAAGGTAAACTCGCAATATTCGCGCCCACAAACCTGTATCTTTCACCGTTTAAACAAAAGTGATGCCCACCTATTAAAATTCCGGCAATAATTAAAATTCCAATCGTTGTTAAGATTTTTTTGTTCATCATAATTTAATTGCCCCCTTTCTTTAATTAGATTTCTCAAAGCGGGCCCCGCAATTTTGCCTAAGGTTTCCAGCATATACGAAGTTTCGGCGAAGCCGAAATTTGGGTAAAAGAAGTGAGCGGTATATGCTGGGTTATCGGAAGTGCCATTAATCATTTCAATTTTTTAATTTCTGCCCAAAGACCTGCTTTGTCATAAATTATACGGAAATTGGATATATTTGCTTTATATATAACCTCTCTTAATTTATCGGGTGAACTGTAGGCTTTTGCATCTTCTCCCAGAGAACGGTCTCTTAGGGATTTCATCCTCTTAAGTTCTTCATTGCTAACATATCTCCCAAATCCTCCACCGACAAGAGCAATACCACCTTTCTTCAATACTCTATAGATTTCCTTAAATACCCGCACCTTATCTTCCCAGCAATGATATGAACCTCTACTGATTATAAAATCCGCAAATTCATTCTCGAAAGGCAGGTCATGGGCATCGCCCAGAACGGGAATTATCTTATCTGTCAATCCTTCCTTTTCAATGTTCATACGCGCTACTTCGTATATTGCTTTGACCTTTTCCAATGCATATATCTTCAATTTGGAATGTCTGCATAACTCAATTGCAAAAACAGCTGTGCCACAGCCAACATCCACACATATACCTTCCAAAACACCATAATCCTCAATGATTTGTCTAACCATCGAGATAATTGCAGGCATAAAGTTTTCTTTGACCTTTTTATCAAAACGCTTTGCCTCCAGAAGGTCCATTTCGGTGTAATCAGCAGGAACGCGCTCCTCAGGCATAATTTATTCTCCTTTTAATTTATATTAATATCTCCTGTTTCACCCCCTTTTAACTGGATAAGTTTCCTTTCTGCCTTTAAATCACCACCCTTACGTCTAATTTTACCTGATATTATTTATCCGGGCAAAGAAAAATGAAGGAAGGAAATTTATTTAATTTTCCAATATCTTTCTGAACTTATCTCTTAAGCAAAACATAACCATAAAGGATAAGAAACTGGAGGAGTGAAAAACAATTTGCCCTTTATATGAACATAATAACAAATGTTCCAATGTTTTTAAGAATATTGGAGGAAAAAGGGGAAAATTTCTTCAGGAAAAGCCGGGATATCTTTGCTTTTTGATTTGGTTGAATTTTTCTGTGCTTAAAATTTACCAGAAAATCTATACATTCTGGAAAGAAAGGGGTAAGATACAGGAATTATGGAGGGAGAAACATCTAATAAAAACTTAAAAGGTTTCCTTTATGCCTTTGGGGGGACATTTCTGGTTTCTACTAATTATGTAACTGCCAAGTATGGATTAGGTGCCTTTAATCCGGAGACTTTTTCCTTAGTCTGGACATCAGCAGCAGCCTTCTATTCCTTTCTGGTTGTTCTTTTTAATGGGCAGGGGAGAGAACTCCGGTTATCCCGAGAGAGTTTTCTTCCCGTTTTTTTTATGGGATTCTTCACGGGAGTAGGAATGATATTATGCTGGGGAGGGCTAAAGTACCTTGACCCTACTTTTTCTGCCTTTTTGTGGAGGTTACAGCCAGTCCTCACTATTCTCTTAAGTGGAATTTTTCTTAAAGAAAGACTTCACTGGGAAGAATTTCCCCCTCTCCTTCTCTTAGTGATAGGAGGTTGTATCAGTACCTGGGGAAGATGGCATATTGTAGGATTGGGAGTGGTCCTTACCCTTTCCGCCTGTTTTACCTCCACTATCCAGGTTATGCTGGCTAAAAGTATGATAAGGGATATTCATCCCAATATCCTGGTTTTCTATCGCGCCAGCATTGGTTCTCTCTTTATTGCTCTCTGGACTCTTCTAATAACTAAAAGGGGAGATTTCCACATTCCTTTGCCTTACTGGGGAGTGACTCTTTTAGGTGCTTTTCTGGGACCCTGTGCCAGTTTCCTTCTTACCTTCCGTTCTTATCGATACTGGGAACTCTCTCGCTCCAGTATGGTGGGAATGGTGAGCCCCTTGATTGCTCTTCCCTTAGCCTATATTTTCTTAAATCAATTTCCGGCTAAGAGAGAAATCTACGGAGGAATACTTATTCTGGCAGGTTCTTTCTGGCTTTCCTGGGTTTACTTTTTTAAAAGAACCCCTCACCAGCCACTTTGACAGGGTTATCTCGCTCTGATAAAATTTCTCACCATGGAGGAAAGAGTTTTTATTTTTGATACTACCTTGAGAGATGGTGAACAATGTGCAGGGGTAACCCTTTCTGTGGAGGAGAAACTTCAGATAGCCAGACAACTGGAGAAACTGGGAGTAGATGTTATAGAAGCAGGATTCCCTATAAGTTCACCCGGAGATTTTGAGGCGGTTAAAGTGATTGCCCAGAAGGTAAGAACCCCTGTTATTGCTGGGCTGGCCAGGGCTCTTAAAGGAGATATTGATAGATGCTGGGAAGCAGTGAAACATGCCCGTCATCCTCGTATTCATGTATTTCTGGCTACTTCTGAGATTCATATGAAGTATAAACTCAGGAAAGCCAGGGAAGAAATCTTAAAAATGGCTGTAGAAAGTGTAAGGTATGCCAAAAGTTTAAGCCCAGAGGTAGAATTTTCTCCTGAGGATGCCTCTCGCACAGACCCTGAGTTTCTCAAGGTGGTGGTGGAGAAGGTGATTGATGCAGGAGCAGATGTGGTTAACATACCGGATACTGTAGGATACGCCTATCCAGAAGAATTTGGGAATCTCATAAAGTTCTTGAAAGAAAACGTACCCAATATTGATAAGGCTATTCTAAGTGTTCACTGTCATAATGACTTAGGGCTGGCTACTGCTAACTCTTTGGTGGCTCTGGAAAATGGAGCCCGGCAGATAGAGTGTACCATTAATGGGATTGGAGAAAGAGCAGGAAACGCTGCCCTGGAAGAAGTGGTTATGATACTTCATACTCGAAAGGAGAGATTTCCCTTCACTACCCGTATAAATACCCGGGAGATTTTCCGCACCAGCCGATTGGTATCTAAACTTACGGGCATGAGTGTTCAGCCTAATAAGGCTGTGGTGGGAGCCAATGCTTTTGCCCACTCTTCAGGCATACATCTGGACGGAATACTGAAAGACCGTAGAACTTACGAGATAATTAAGCCTGAAGAGGTAGGTGTGAAAGGTCATAGAATAATACTAACTGCACGTTCGGGAAGACATGCTTTAAAGACCAGAATAAGGGAATTGGGCTATGAACTCTCTGAAGAAGACTTAGAGAGAGCCTATGAGATTTTTGTTCAGATAGCCGACCGCAAGAAAGAGGTATTTGATGAAGACCTTATAGCCATTGTAGAAGACGAAATCTTAAGAATACCGGAGACCTTCCATCTTCTCTATATTCATGTGGTTACCGGTAATCGCACCATACCCACAGCCACGGTAAGGATAAGGAAGGGGAAGCGGGTAATGGAAGAAGCAGCCTGTGGAGATGGTCCAGTAGATGCGGCTTGTAAAGCCATAGATAGAGTTACTGGTATCACTCCCCGATTGGTAGATTATAACTTGAGAGCAGTAACGGGGGGGAAAGAGGCTGTGGGTGAGGTAACCGTGAGAATTAAGAGCGAGGAGGTGGAGGTAGTAGGAAGGGGTATCTCTACGGATATAATTGAAGCCAGTGCTCGGGCTTATATAAATGCTATTAATCGTCTCCTATACCGTAAAAAGCGATTTTCCACCTCATGAGAGTTATCTCGCCAGGAGAAATTTCTTCTACGGTTAAAGAACTTTACCTGAGAGCCAACTTTTTCCTTCCCCCTCAGGTTAAAGATTTAATTGCTCAAGCCTTTGAAAGGGAGGTTTCTACCTTGGGGAAGGAAGTGTTAAAGGAGGTGATAGAAAATATAAATATTGCTGAGAAAGAAAGGATCCCTCTCTGTCAGGATACAGGGATGGCAGTAGTGTTTCTCCAGGTGGGAAGGGAGGTAAGACTTAAAGGTGACCTGGCAGAAAGTGTGAATAAAGGTATTCGGGAGGCAGTTAAGGAAGGTTATCTACGTGCCTCTGTGGTAGAAAAACCCCTGAGTTTACGAAAGAATACCCAGGATAACACTCCCGCAGTTATCCATGAGAAGATAGTCTCTGGAGACAGGCTCAAGATAACGGTGATGGTTAAAGGTTTTGGAGCAGAAAATGCCTCTGGGGTGTTTCTTCTCCCTCCTCATTCAGGATGGGAGGGGGTGGAAGAGGTTGTGGTTGAGACGGTGAAAGAGAAGGGTGTAAATGCCTGTCCACCTCTCTTTATTGGGGTAGGGGTAGGAGGCACAGTGGAGAAGGCGACTCAACTGGCTAAGGAGGCTCTCCTTAAAGATTCTTCTACAGAGAAAGAGAAGAAAATTTTAGATAGGGTTAACCAACTGGGGATTGGTCCTGGAGGAGTAGGGGGGAAGTTTACCGCTTTAAGGGTTACGGTTCTTGAGTATCCCACCCATATTGCGGGTTTACCGGTGGCTGTAAATTTGAATTGTCATGCCTTAAGATACTCTACGGCGATTATTTAATATGAGAAAAAAAATCAATGCTCCCTTAAGGGAAGAGGAAATACTATCCCTTAAAGCAGGGGAACAGGTCTCTCTCTCAGGAACTATATATACTCTCCGGGATGCTTCCCATAGGAAGTTAATTAAGTGTCTTGAGGAGAAAAAGAAGTTACCCTTTAATTTAAAGGGAGCAGTTATTTACTACTGTGGACCTACTCCTGCACCTCCGGGTAAAGTGATAGGCTCATGTGGTCCTACCACCAGCAACAGGATGGACCCCTATACCCCCTACCTGCTTAAGGAGGGTTTAAAGGGAATGATAGGTAAGGGAGATAGAAGTGAAGAGGTAAGGAGGGCTATCCAGCGTTATCAGGCTGTCTACTTTCTGGCTACCGGAGGAGCAGGTGCATATCTGTCCAAGTTTGTAAAGGAAGCAGAGGTAATACTTTTCCCTGAACTGGGGACAGAGGCAGTCTTTCGTCTACGGGTATCGGATTTCCCCCTTATTGTAGGAATAGATGCTCGGGGAGATACGGTTTTCTCTAAATTTTAGGGAAAGGAGAACTTATGAGGCAGGATGGAAGGAGAGAGGATGAGTTAAGACCTCTCCTCTTAAAGCGAAGGTATCTCAAACATACTGATGGTTCCTGTTATATTCAGATGGGGGATACCTGGGTGATTTGCAGTGCCACTATTGAGGAGAGGGTCCCTCCCTTCCTGAAAGATACGGGTACAGGCTGGATAACCGCAGAGTACAGTATGATTCCTGGTTCCACAGAGATAAGAATTTCTCGGGAACACGCAGCGGGAGGGAGGAGTCAGGAAATCCAGAGAATGATTGGGAGAAGTCTCCGGGCAGTAGTGGACCTCTCCCGTCTGGGGGAGAGAACCATTCGCATAGATTGTGATGTAATCCAGGCTGATGGAGGGACCAGAGTGGCATCGGTGATAGGTGGATTTGTAGCCCTTACAGAAGCCATCTACCAATTACGCTGGAAAAAAATAATCTCTCGCTGGCCTCTTAAGGATTGGTTAGGAGCAGTAGATGTGGGTCTGGTAGGAGGCAAACCTATGTTGGACCTTAACTTCAGTGAGGACTCTCAGGCAGATGCGGATATGAATGTGGTTATGACCTCTAAGGGAGAAATAGTGGAGATTCAGGTGACTGCAGAGAGAAGAACTATCCGGAGGGAAGATTTTAATGCCCTTCTTAATCTTGCCTGGCGGGGTATAGAGAAGGTAATAGAACAATTGAAGAAGGAACTACAGGAAATATGGATGGATTCCTCCTGATAGATAAACCCAAAGGACTCACTTCTCATGATGTGGTGGATGAGATAAGGAGAAGGTTTCGCCTTAGAAAGGTAGGGCATCTGGGCACCTTGGACCCTCTGGCTACTGGTCTCCTGCCTCTGGCTATAGGAGAAGCCACCAAACTGGTCTCCTACTTTTTGAAAAAAGATAAGGAATACGAGGGTAAGTTCATCTTGGGAATAACTACCGATACCTACGATATAGAGGGGAAGGTAGTGGAGAGAAGAGAGAATTTTAAGGTGAGTAGTGAAGACCTGGAGAAGGTGAGAAAGAAATTTTTAGGAGAGAGGGAGCAAATCCCACCCATGTACTCTGCACTTAAAAGAAGAGGAAAAAGGCTTTACGAGTTAGCCCGTGAAGGGAAAACTATCCACAGACCTCCTCGCAAGATTACCATTTATTCCTTCCAGATTTATCATTTCTCCCCTCCTCAAGTGGAGTTTCGCATACACTGTTCTGCAGGTACTTACATCCGTTCTATAGTGTATGATATAGGGAAAATTCTGGGCTGTGGAGCCACTCTCCAGGAATTAAGAAGAATAAGATGTGGAGATTTTCATCTGAAGGATGCCTACCCCCTGGAAAGGATTCTTTCTCAAAATCAACTATCCTCTTATCTTTTACCTGTAGAGGAATATCTTTCCGAATTCCCGGAAGTTAAGGTAGATAAAGATTTTTTAAGATACATTGTCCATGGCACGCCAGTCTATAAGAACAAGGTAAAGAGTTACCCTTCTCACTTAAAGAAAGGAGACATGGTGAGAATTATGGATAGCCAGGGAAAACTTCTTTGCCTGGCTGAGAGTAGGATAAATGGAGAGGATTTCCCTCGCCTTTCTGACAATAATATTGTTTTTCAACCCCGAAGGATTTTTCACTTCTCCTAAATGAGGGTAATTTATCTGCCTTCTGAAGTTTCTCTTACCCGTCCTTTAGTTTTAACCATAGGAGTTTTTGATGGTATTCACAGGGGGCATCTGGCCATCCTTTCCCATGTTTTGGAATCTTCTCAAAGAGAAGGGATGGTCTCCTGTATCTTTACTTTCCCTTACCATCCTTCCCATGTATTAAGTCCCACCTCTCCTGTTCCTCTGCTTACTCCACTTCCTGAGAAACTGAGAATTTTCCGCCAGATGCAGATAGACATAGTTTTTCTGGTAGATTTTAAGAGAATATACTTTCTCTCTCCGGAAGAATTTTTAAATACTTATTTAAGCAGGCTTCCTCTCTTTAAAGTAGTAGTGGGAGAAAATTTCCGGTTTGGAAAGGATAGGAAAGGGGATGTAGAGTTACTTAAAAAGTTTGGTGAAATGAGAAGTTTCCGAGTAGAGGCGTTTCCATCTTTTAAGATAGATAATCAAGTGGTGAGTAGCACCCTTATCCGAAGATTGATTCGGGAAGGGAAGGTGGAAGAGGTAGAAAAATTCCTGGGAAGATATTACTCAGTCTCTGGTAAGGTGAAGAAGGGAAGAGGTGCTGGGAGAAGGTGGGGTATACCCACGGCTAATATTCTGCTTAAGTCTTACCTTCTCCCCCCTCCGGGTGTATACGCGGGGTGGACAACTTTTTCTCATTGCCGCTATCCTTCCTGCTTTGACTTGAGAAAACTTCGTAAGCACTATCTTATGGAGGTCTATCTTATAGGTTTTGAGGGGAACCTTTATTTGCGCAAACTCCGGGTTTCTTTCGTGAGATTTTTAAGGGAAAGAAAGATTTTTAAAGAGGACGAGGGTAGAATCAGACAGATAAGAGAAGATATTGCGATAGCAGAAAATATTTTGTCTTCTACTTAAGTTTCCTTATTTTCTTGATAAAGAAATCCTCTTCTGCTCAAAGAAATAAATGGAAAATAAGAAGAATAAAGGATAAAATAAGAGGATTTAACCTGCTGGTTTTACAAATAAAGGATAATAGATGCTGAGATGGATAAAATTTATAGGATTTCTTTTAGTGGGTCTGGCGATTTTTTCCCTCTTTCCGGCTTCCGTAGATTATGCAGAGAGATTCATCCAGAAGTTTGAGGATAAATCCTGGGCAGGGACTGCTTACTACCAACTGGGGAATCATTGCTACCGCACCCTTCGGTATGGGAAGGCTCTTGAGATTTATGAAAAGGCTCTGCGTAAGTATCCCCGTCATCCTCTCTCCTCTCTGGCTATGTTCCGGGTCGCCGTGTGCTTGGAGAAGCTGAATAGGAATAGAGAGGCTATAAGAGCCTATAAAAGGTTTCTTAAAAAGAACCCTCATCATTATCTGGCTCCACAAGCCAGAAATGAGTTGAAGAGACTGGAAGAGTTAGAAGGTAAGTAATTAAAGTAATCCCAGTATATATCTCCTCACCAGGTCCAGGGCTACCTGAGAGGCTCTGAATTTAATGGTCTGACGAGAACCTGAGAATTGATGCTTCTCTACCT
>Ga0190286_1000579_pt1 | contig 14896 bp, 15 predicted proteins | sample 48691834_MG_FD_183241 | JGI IMG/M metagenome (GOLD analysis project Ga0190286, IMG submission 183241) | Hydrothermal vent microbial mat bacterial communities from Southern Trench, Guaymas Basin, Mexico - 4869-18-3-4_MG | ecosystem: Environmental > Aquatic > Marine > Hydrothermal vents >... | reverse complement strand
GCCTATCGTTGAGTGCTTCCTCTTGAATTTAACGATTTAACCAATTTTCGTTTTGACGATTATACGACTAGATGATTTATCTATATTATATCTAGTTTTTTCCCTGCCTTTGAAAAGACTTCTAATGCCTTATCTAAATGGGCCTCGGTATGGGTAGCCATTATACTGGTGCGCAGTAAGGCACGCCCAGGGGGCACTGCTGGAGGTACTACTGGACTAACAAATACCCCATTTTCTTCTAAATAATGGCATGCTTCAAAGGTTCTTTCTACATCCCCAACAATTACAGGCACTACAGGGGTAGTGCTTGTACCAGTATTAAAGCCTAAAGATTTTAGGCCATTTAGCCACTTATGGGTATTTCGCCAAAGCCTTTCTCTCCTCTCTGGTTCTTCTTGTATAATCCTTATAGCCCTACTGGCCGCTGCCACTAATGGAGGGGCTAGGCTGGCACTAAATAACAAGGCGCGTCCTATATGTTTCACATAATCAATCACCTCTTGGGAGGAAGCGATAAACCCCCCAATGGTGGCCAGTGATTTGCTAAATGTGCCCATAATGATATCTACCTTATCCTCTAGCCCAAAATGCTCTGCTGTACCACGCCCGTTTTCCCCCATTACCCCAATACCATGGGCATCATCCACCATTACCCTAGCCCCATATTTCTGAGCCAGGTTCACTATTTCTGGTAGCTTGGCCAAATCACCTTCCATGCTAAATAGGCCATCTACAATGATCAATTTCCCTTCTTCTGGGTCACTTTTTAGAAGCTTTTCTAAGGCATCCATCTTATTATGAGGATATCTTTTAAAAGTACCATAGGCAAGGCGGCAACCATCCACAATGCTAGCATGATCAAATTTGTCCAGAATGGCTATACAGTCTTGTGTGACTAAGGCCTGAATGCAACCTAGATTGGCCTGCATCCCTGTGGAAAATACTATAGCTGTCTCTTTTTTAAAAAATTGGGCAATCTGTTCTTCCAAGGCTTCATGGATGTCCAAGGTGCCATTGAGTAAGCGTGAACCTGCACAACCCACACCATATCTTTTAATTGCATTTATAGCGGCTTCTTTTACCTTTGGGTCACTAGTTAGTCCTAAGTAATTATTTGAGCCAAGCATAATCATTCTACGCCCATCTGCTGTTATCTCTGGTCCTTGAGCAGAACGGATAGTGCGAAAATAAAAATATCTATGCTGGGACTTTGCAGCTCTTACTCGATCTTCAAATGTCTGGCATTTTGCAAAGATGTCCATGGGCCTTATAGCCACCCCTGAGCCTTATACCAAGAAATTGTTTCGGCCATTCCATTCTTTAGGGAATAACTAGGTTGATAGGCTAGATTGTATATACTGTTTGAAATATCACAGATCCAAGTATTTTGGAGGATCTCCTTCAGCTTATCCCTACTAAACATTATTGGTTGCCTACTGATTTTAGCCACTGCCTCTGCTGCTATAGCCACAATACTTGTAAGTCTCTTTGGGAAGTAAATAAAATGTGGGCTTGTACCAAGCAGACTTGCAACTGTTTTTACTACTCCTGACCAGGTATAGGCCCTTCCGTCTGAGATAAGAAAGGTGCTTCCAAAAGGTACATTGGCCTTTAGGGCCTTTATTAGTGCCTGGATTAAGTCTAGGATATAACATAGACTCAGTCTTGCGCTAGGATTTAAAATGGGTGCCCATCCCATTTTAATAAGGCGATAGTAACCTAAGAGCTCCCTGTCACGAGGTCCATAGACAGCGGTGGGGCGGAAGATTATTACATGAAGCTTATTACGGACTTTTAGTAACGCCTGTTCTGCAAGCCATTTACTCTTGGCATAATGGGTAAGTGGATTAGGCATATCACTTGACCTAATCACTGAATTTGATGGAGAACCATGAACTGCTAATGTAGAGACGAAGATAAATCTTTTTAAAGACCACCTTTTAATTAAGCAAATTTTTATTAAATTAACTGTCCCTTGATAATTTACCTGATAAAATGCGGTTTTTTTCTTGGCCTTGATCAAGCCTGCCAAGTGGAAAACAAATTCTACATCAGATGGCAATGATTTTAGCGAAGAAAAATTTGTACAATCCCCTTTTATCAGATTTATAGGCAATTTCTTCAACCACCTCAAATTGCTATTTGATCTAACCAAACAGTGAACATCTTCCCCTCTATTAACCAGTGCCTCTACCAAATGACTTCCTACAAAGCCTGTGGCCCCAGTGACCAATATTTTACTCATCTAAAATTTTGTTATTTCTTTTTCTTTTTTAGAAAGAAGCCCTTCTATTTCTTTAATAAATTCATCTGTAACTTTTTGCATCTCTTCTTGTCCTTGATAAAAGTCATCTTCAGAGATCTCTTTGTTTTTCTTCATCTTTTTTAAAATATCATTGGCCTTTCTCCTTAGGTTGCGGATAGCCACCTTGGCCTCCTCCCCCAGTTTTTTAACTAACTTTACTAACTCTTCTCTTCTTTCCTCTGTAAGGGGTGGTATATTTATACAAATCTTTTTTCCATCATTGCTAGGAGTTAAGCCTAAGTTTGATTTAAGTATTGCCTTTTCTATACCAGATAAAACAGAAGGGTCCCAAGGTTGGATAGTGATTAATCTACTATCTGGTATAGAGATAGAGGCCAATTGATTAAGGGGAGTAGGATTGCCATAGTATTCTATCATGATTTCTTCCACAAGGGCAACAGATGCTCGTCCTGTCCGTATTTTGGACAGATCCCTTCCTAAAACCTTAATAGTAGTTTGCATATCCCTTTTTGTCTGATTAAATAATTCTTCCATCATGACCCTTCTCCTTGTATCTGCTCAAAATTTTGCAATTACTCTACCTTAGTTCCTATAGATTCACCGTGTATTACCCTTTTAAGGTTTCCAGAAATGGTGACATTAAACACTATAATGGGCAATTTGTTGTCCATACACAAAGAGATGGCCGTAGCATCTATTACTTTAAGCCTTTTTTTAAGTAGTTCTAAATAAGAGAGTGTTTTAAATTTATGAGCATCTTTGTATTCAGTAGGGTCCCTTTCATAAATGCCATTTACTTTAGTGGCCTTGAGGAAGATCTCTGCACCTATTTCTGCTGCCCTAAGGGCTGCTGCTGTATCTGTGCTGAAATATGGATTGCCTGTACCGGCTGCAAAGATTACTATACGTCCCTTTTCTAAGTGCCTAATAGCCCTGCGTCTGATATAAGGTTCAGCTACTGCCCTCATCTGGATTGCAGACATTACCCTAACATTCATTCCCTCTTTTTCTAATGTCTCTTGTAGTGCAAGGCCATTAATCACTGTGGCTAGCATTCCCATATAATCTGCTGTAGTTTGGTTTATTCCTAAGATTTTTGCTTGACGCCCTCTAAAGATATTCCCCCCTCCAATGACAATCCCCAATTGGACGTCTTCTTTTATAATCTCACTGATCTCTTTGCTTATATTTTCTAAAACCTCTGGGCTTATACCAAAAGGTGCCTTTCCTAATAAGGCCTCTCCACTTATTTTAAGTAGTATCCTTTGATAAATCGGATTCATAGGAGAGCCTTTCCCCTAGTTCAAAACGCACAAACCGTCGAACAACAATATTTTCTCCAGTCTTTGCTATTATTTCATTAAGTAAATCCCTTACCTTAAGTTTTGGATCACGGATATAGGGTTGTTCCAATAGGCAAACCTCTTGATAAAATTTCTTCAAACGCCCTTCAACAATGTTATTTATTATTTTTTCAGGCTTACCAGAACTTAATGCCTGTTGATGATAAATCTCCCTTTCCTTTTTAATTATTTTTTTTGGTAGGTCTTCTTTACTAATGGAAATGGGATTATTGGCTGCGATTTGCAAGGAGATTTCTTTTACAAATTTTTTAAATTCATTTGTTCTTGCTACAAAATCTGTTTCACAGTTCACCTCCAGTAAAACACCCAGATTTCCTTCTCCATGGATATAGGCGCTGACTATACCCTCTGAGGCAATGTGACCTGCCCTTTTTTGTGCCTTGGCTATTCCCGTCTTTCTCAAGTATTCAATGGCCTTATCTACATCTCCTTTGCTTTCTTCTAAAGCCCTTTTACAGTCTATCATCCCAACCCCAGTCCTTTCTCTTAATTCCTTAATTTTATCTATGGTCACCATTTTCTTTCCTATTCTGAATGGGCTTGTTCAGTCAATATTTCATCTTCTTCTATAGCTAAAGGCGCTGTTTCTTCTAGTTTAGCCTCCATTTCTTCTGCCTCAGTGGCTATTTCCTTTTCATAACGCTGTTTTCCTTCCAAGCAGGCATCAGCAATCCGAGATGTGATTAAACGTACAGCCCTAATGGCGTCATCATTGCCTGGAATTATATAATCTATTTCGTCTGGATCACAATTAGAATCCACAACAGCTACTATAGGAAGTCCTAGTTTTTTGGCTTCATAAACAGCTATTTTCTCTCTTTTGGGGTCTACAACATAAAATACTCCAGGGAATTCCTCCATATCTTTAATACCACCTAAGTTTTTATTTAACTTAGCAATCTTCCTTTTGATTTGAAGCACCTCTTTTTTGGGTAACTTATCAGAACTATTCTCAAGGGTGGCCTCTAGGGTTTTTAATTTTTCAATACTCTTTTTGATGGTTTGAAAATTGGTTAAAGTACCTCCCAACCAGCGGTTATTCACATAAAACATCCCGCAACGTTTTGCCTCCTCTTCTACTGACTCTTTGGCCTGATGCTTTGTCCCTACAAACAATACCTTTTTACCTTGTGCTACCTGTTCCTGCACGAAATCATAAGCGGTTTTGAATAGTTGGACGGTCTTTTGTAAATCAATAATGTAGATGCCATTTCTAACGCCAAAAATATAGGGTTTCATCTTGGGATTCCAACGCCTTGTTTGATGTCCAAAGTGGACACCTGCCTCAAGTAGCTCCTTCATGGTTAAATAGGCCATAATTCCTCCGTTTCATTTACTTTATTTGCTAACTTGATAGTCAAAAAACGGATGACACGATCGTCCATCTTTATACTGTGCTCTATTTGACGTACAATATCAGAACCGCCACAATATTGAACAATCACATAATATCCACTCTTTTTGTGATGGACCTCAAAGGCCATATTCTTTAAACCCCAGTTTTCAATGTTGATTAAATGCCCTTGGGAGCGAGCAATAATGTTTTTGAACTTTTCAAATAGATCTTGCAATTGTGCTTCTGAAAGCTCTGGGTTTGCTACAATTACCGTTTCGTATTTCCTCATTATTATCTCCTAGTTAATAGGCTTTGTTGATATATTATAGCTCCTATTATTTGTCAAGAACGCTGCCTATCTTTCTTCTTTTTTCTGCTTAGACTGTGCAATAATCTTTTCTGCCAATTGGGCTGGCACTTCTTCATAATGCGAGAATTCAATATTAAATGAGCCGTTTCCTCCTGTAATAGAGACCAGATCAGAGGCATAGGTAAGCACTTCGGCCATAGGCACCAATGTCTTAATTATTTGATATTTTGCTCTGGTATCTACACCTAGTACCTTTCCCCGTCTCCCATTCAAATCGCCTATCACATTTCCCATCCATTCCTCAGGAACGGTGATAATTAATTTCATAATAGGCTCTAAAAGGATGGGGTTGGCCTGCATAAATGCCTTTTTAAAGGCCATAGAACCAGCAATCTTAAAGGCTATGTCAGAAGAGTCCACAGGGTGGTAGCTACCATCTACTAGATATATTTTCAGGTCTATTACAGGAAATCCTGCTAATACCCCGGCTTGCATGGCTTCTATAATACCCTTTTCTACTGCTGGAATATAATTTTTTGGGATTACCCCTCCTACTATTCTATCTACAAACTCAAATCCACTACCGTGAGGAAGTGGCTCAACTTCTATCCAGGCATCTCCGTATTGACCGCGACCCCCTGTCTGTTTCTTATATTTTCCTTGGGCCTTGGCCTTTCCTTTGATTGTTTCTTTATAAGGAACTTTTGGCTTTTCAATATTGACCTCTACTCCATATTTACGTTTTAATTTTTCAATGGCGTTTTCTAAATGAAGTCTTCCTGTTCCTGAGGCAATAAGTTCCTTAGTCTGGGTGTTTCGTTCTAATCTTAAAGCGGGGTCTTCCTCTGACAATTTTACCAAGGAGGCATATATCTTTTCTTCATCTCCCTTAGATATAGGTTCAATTGCAAAGGAGATGATAGGTGGAAATGGGGCAATAGATGAAAATACAATAGGTTTTTTTTCATCACAGAGGGTATCGCCCGTTAGGGTGGCCTTTAACTTGGCTACTGCAGCAATATCCCCTGCCTTTACCTCCTCTAATATCCTTTGGCTCTTTCCTGCAGGAGCGAACAGTTGTCCTACTTTTTCCCTATAGCCCTTTGTAGCATTTAGTATAGTTGAGTTAGATGTCAAGTGTCCTGAAAAGACTCGGAAGATATTGATACGGCCAGCAAATGGGTCAGAGATAGTTTTAATGACTAGGGCAGAAAATGGTTCGTTTATATTAGGTTTGTACTTGATGGCCTGATTTGTGTGGGGATGGTGACTTTCTGCCTCGCCTTTTTCCAAAGGTGAAGGGAGGCAATGATTAATCATATCCAATAATAACTGAATTCCTATATTTTCTTTACCTGATCCACATATTATAGGCACAATGGAGCGGTCAATGCTGCCTTGGTGTAAGGCCTTGAGCCATTCTCCAGTCCCGATTTTTTTGCCCTCTAAATATTTTTCTAATAAGGTATCATCGACTTCTGCCAGGTTTTCCATAAAATTCTCAGTGTATTTTTCTGTTTTTTCCTTTAAATTACCTGGTATTTGAACTTTAGAAAACTTTCCAGAACCATCTTTTTGATAAGTCCAGGCCTCCAAGGTCAATAAATTTATGATACCACAAAAGTTAGTTCCTGTTCCTATAGGTAAACAAATTGGTATCATTTTTTTGTTCAGTGTTTCATTCATTTCTTTTAACGTTCCATAAAAATCTGCTTCTTGTTTATCCATTTTTGAAACAAAAATAAGAAGTGGCAGTTTAAACTTATCAACAAAGGAAAGGATTTGCTCTGTTTGGAATTTCACACCTTCTGTGGCGTCAATGACGAGGGTGGCCCCATCTGCTCCTTGAAGGGTAATAATGGTATCTGAAAGGAAATTATTATTGCCTGGGGTGTCTATGATATTTATTTTATGATCTGCCCACATGTAATGATGGAAAGCACTGCTAATGGTCATATGCCTTTTGATCTCTTCTGGCTCATAGTCTAATATACTTGTACCTTGATCTACATCGCCTAAGCGTTCTGCGGCCTTAGTAGTAAAAAGCATGGCCTCTGCAAGTGTTGTTTTACCCGCACTTTCATGTCCAATAAGTGCTATATTTCTGATGAATGCAAGCTTTTCATCCATACTTTTGCCCCCTAGTATTCTTTCTCTTCAATTACATTTTTCTTTATCAACTCTACCAATTGTTGTAAAACTAAAAATGTATGTTGTCTAGTATCTCCAGCCACCAATACAACCATAATCCAGTCACCTATTTGCCTTTCTCCCTCTGCTATCTCTACTAAAACTTCTTTTATGCCAGGTTTTCTTTGTAAATCATCTAATATTTCAATTAATGCCCTTCTATTGTATTTAACTTTAAGATATTTTATGGGTTGCCCAAATTTTGAATAACCACGTACTATTCCTAAATGGCAAGCAATCATTCCTATTTCTGGATGCATTTTAATTTTGTTTATTAGCTCATCTAAACTTAATTTCATTATCCCAAAACGTAATCGTTCACCGCAGAGCTCGCAGAGGGCTTATTCTTCTAAACCGAGTTCAATTTCCTTATCATCTTTGTGGTCTCTGTGGTTCCCCTGTTAAATTTCCCAGGGGAACCCTATTTAACAGGGTGAATCTGTGGTGAACAGTTATCCCAAAACTACCTTTAAAAATTGTTTTTTAGGGTTAACTGCCTCTATTTTAACCCTGACCTTATCGCCTTGTCTAAAATGCTCTTTTGAATTAATCAGTTCTGTTTCTAAAAGGTATTCTGATAACAGGATGCGGTATCCTCTGGGTATCTTTTCTAGGATGTAGGCCTCTATTATATGTTTAATCTGCTGTTTTAGATGGGTAAGCAACCAATATTTGAGACGCTGGTTGCACACAGTTAAAGTGCGTCTTGAACATTCTTCAAGGTGTGGGATCAAAGGAGAAAAATCTTTTTCTATATATAAAGGTTTTTTTTCTCTTAGATAATAGACCAATTGACGCTGGATGATTAGGTCTAAATAACGGCGCAGGGGGGAGGTAGCAGCAGTATATTTTTCAAGGCCCAGAATATGATGGAAAACAGGTCTTGTGTCTAATTGAGGGCGATTGAGCAATTTGCGTTGCAAATAAGTAGTAAACAAGTCTTGGGATGTACCATCCATAATCCTTTCCCTGGGTTGTGGCTGTCCCCGATAAATGGCAGGTATACTATTTTCATGAAGGAAAGAGGCCGTTATATAGTTGGTCATGATCATGAACTCGGCCACCAAGATACGTGAAGGTTGCTCTGGATTGCGCTGTTTCACCTCTAATGTATCTTGAGGCAAAAATGAAATGATCAACTCTGGTAAAGTGATTACCATCCCTCCTTGAGACAGGCGCCTTTGCCGAAACTGCAAAGCTAACTGGTGGAGCTTCTTTAAATAAACCCCGTTAGAAAATTCAGATGGAGCGTTAGGACCCGTGCTTATTGAAGAGAATTTATTTTTTTCATCCCTGTCCCCAAGCCAGGGATTTCTAACGGGGTAAATATCTTTTGTAAGCAACTCATTGACTTCATCATAAGTGAAGCGCGCATCTACTCTAATTAAGCTAGGTAAGATTCTATAACCTAAAATATTAGAATTGCTATCTAAATCGACTAAGAAACTCATGGTTGGTTTAATTTGTCCTTTTTTTAAGCTGCCTAATTCATCAGGTATCTCTTCTGGGAACATAGGAATGCGCCCATCGGGCATGTATATGGCAGTTCCCCTTTCTCTGGCCTCTTCATCCAATTTACTCTTTGGCGGAATGAAGGGTGTGAGGTCTGTAATATGCACCCCTATTCTATAATGGCCGTCTTTTTCTTCAATGCTTAAGGCATCATCAAAATCCCTTGTTTCAGGCCCGTCTATGGTGAAGGTATATAGTTTTGTTAAATCTTCTCTGTCCTTTAAAAAGTCAGGGATGGTTTTTATCAAAAGAGAGGTTTCTGACTTTACTTCATCAGGAAATCTCACCCTTATTCCGTAGCGGGGTAGCAAAACATTCTCATGTTTTGAGAAAACTCCTAAGTTTACTAAAACCCTAAAGGCATTATCTGTACTTAGATGGGCCTTATCTAATATCTCTTTTGCCATCTTGGCTTGTCTCGGAGAGTAAGCTTTTCTAAGGGGCGGGGCCTGGGGGGCTTCCTCTTGAAAGACGCACCACTCTTTTAAAATATTTATATATTCATCCTTTTTCTGCGGTGGTGTAACATCCTTCCCAAGATAAACGGCATTTAGCCAATTTGCTGCCTCTTCTATCTTTTTTATCCTCTCATCTTCCTTTACCTTTTGCCGCATAAGGCGTTCTATATACTCCTTAGACATCACTTCAAATTTATGGCCCCTTAACTTAAAATGGATTTTTTCTTCAAGAAGTGCGCGAAGAATGGCACTTTGCTTATGGGAGGTGACTTCTCCAGAAAAACATAACTCAGCTAGGGTAGAAGCGTTATAAGTACCTCTTTCTTCTGAGAGTAGTTCCCATAATCCTAAGACATCTACATTATTTTTCAATGACTCTCTTTTCTCAACCACCTCTTTTAATGTCTTTATCATCCCTTGCCGATTTGAAGTCAAGTATCTTTCCTGAGATACCAATACAATACGCGTCTTGCTCAAGCCAATTTCCCGGTTCAGTGGGGTAAGCAAGCGTAGGCTATTTATACTTTCTTCAAGGCAAATAGCAGTAGTTACCCTCTGTTTTTCCACGTATTCAACAATTTTGCCCTCCATATCTTGCCTGTCTTTTTTATTTTTGTTATGATGCCACATCTGCAAGATGTGTCAAGGCAAGGAAATAATCGCCCAAAGGGTTAAGCTTATACCCCCTTCTTCTACCCTAACTATAAGTGCAAAGGCAAAGGCCTTGAAAGAAGCCGGTGAGGATGTGATTTCCTTAGCAGGGGGTGAACCGGATTTTGATACCCCTGATCACATCAAAAAAGCAGCTATCAAAGCTATTTCTGCAGGTTTTACTAAATATACCCCTGTGGATGGCATTCCTGAGTTAAAACAGGCAGTAGTTCAATATATAGAAAAGGAATACAGCCTCTCATATACTTCTGAAGAGGTGATGATTAGCTGTGGTGGAAAACAGGCCCTTTATAACCTTTTTCAAGTTATTTTAGATCCAGGTGATGAGGTGATCATCCCTGCACCTTATTGGGTATCCTATCCACCTATGATAGTTTTGGCTGGAGGTAAGCCAGTAATTATAAAGACAGAGGAAGATGATGATTTTAAATTGAAAGTCAAAACCCTTAAATCTCATATCACTTCCAAAACAAAGGCCATTATCATCAACAGCCCATCTAACCCTACAGGTAGTATTTATACCAAAACCGATTTGATAGAGATTGCTAAGATTGCCTTAGAATATAATATTTATATAGTTTCAGACGATGTCTATCACAAGATTATCTTAGATGATATAGACTTTCAATGTATTGCTAGTTTAGACCCAGAAATAAAGAAAAAGACCTTTATTATCAATGCTGTTTCTAAGACCTATGCCATGACAGGCTGGAGGATTGGCTATTTAATTGGTGACAGGCGAGTAATTAAGGCAGCCACTAGGATTCAAGGCCAAAGTACATCAAATCCAAACTCCATTGCACAAAAGGCTGTCTTAGCTGCACTTACAGGACCCCAAGGGTTTATTGAAGGATTTGTAACGGTTTTTAAAAAAAGGCGTGATTGTCTTATGGAACATTTGGCCAAGATTCCCAAGGTAAGCTGTTTTAGGCCCCAAGGGGCATTTTATGCCTTCCCCTGTTTTTCCCCCTATTTTAATAAAAAAATTTCAGATTCGGTAAAGTTTACAGAATACTTGTTAGAGGAAGCAAAGGTAGCCGTAGTACCAGGTATTGCCTTTGGTAGTGAGGGGTTTGTTCGCCTTTCGTTTGCTAACTCCTTAGAGGCCATTGAAGAGGGTATTTTAAGGATAAAGAAGGCATTGGATAGATTATAATGACAAATGACAAATTCACCTAGAAAGTGGAGTTGACCTAAGGTATATTCAGGAGATTTTAGGACATAAGGGTAGCAAGACTACCGAGATTTATACTCATGTCAGCACTAAGGATATAGGTAGAATCAAAAGTCCATTGGACAGCTTGAGTATAAATCCATCAAAAGAAAAAGGGGAGTGAAGAAGTAAAATACTTCAGCCAGAGGGAGGTATATCCGAACATATTTCGGATATGAATGCGTTATATGCCATGCCTAAGAAGTAGACGAAGATGAGAAAAAAAATGAGAGTATATCTGGCACTTCGGTAATTTCAGCGCTATTTGATGAAAGGAACCCAGAGAGGAAATCACTCACAGAAGCTTTTTTTCGTGAAAATAGGAAACTTTGAGACCTTCATCTCCGAAATTACGGTTGCTGAGATTGAACGTACTCCCGACATGGAACTCCGAAGCAAAATGAAGGATGCAGTATCACGATTTTCAGTACTCTCTTTAACCGATGACGTTGAATGGATAGCGAGCGAGTATATCCGCCATGGTGCGGTTCCTGAAGGTTACCCTGAGGATGCCTACCATATTGCCATTGCTGTTATAAACGAGGTAGACTATCTTTTGATTTGAGCCATTTATTTTACCTCTATTATAACTTATATTGCAAAGCAATCTAAGGCTTGGAATTGGGGTGCTTAAACCATTCAACGAATTAACCAATTGACGATTTAATTTTCCCTTTCTCTATCAATTCTAGTCCTACTTTGATTAATCGCTTGAGCCGCTCATTATGCATTAAGGATAAAATTTGATTTAATACCTCTAAGATATTCTTGGTTCTAGGAATGGAGATTAAATTCCTAGTTTCTTTATCGGGGAACTCTTTAAGACCCACGGCAAATACCTGTTCAACCTTAAATTGCCTTAGTTTTTCTAATAAATTTAGGCTTATTTTTTTATGACATAATAGGCAGGGATTTATACCCGTAGGGGAGAGCAGGTAATGAATAGAAAAAAATTCATAAACATTTTCTAGTAAAATGGCTATTTTGTAATCTTGTAGGTCATAACAGGCTTGTTTAAGTCCAAAAACTGCCAATGCATCTTTTGTGTTTAATAATTGCCACTGTTTCTCAGGGTAAAAAATAGCCAGATTAAATAAGTCACCATTTTCATTATAATAAGGGAAGGTAAAGTTTCCTGCTAGACCATCTTCATATCCGTTTTTTATAGGACTAAGTAATCCCATATTGATACAAATCTTTGCCAGTTGAGGATATTTAACCCACATCTCTTTATAATACTTGGCAAATGCCTTACCATAATAATGGATATCTTCTTTATTTGGGCAAAAACCTAGGTTGAATTTTTTTATCTCAGGACGGCCAATGTGCCAAGGGGCAAGCTGTTTATACTGATAGGAAAATAATGGCTCATTCTTGTAAAACAATTCATGATAAAAATTTGTTACCATCTTTAAAATCCTAAATTCTCCTGCTTTGTTCACAAAAAAATATTGCCATTTTATCCTAAATTATGCAATAATTTAAAGATGAAGCGTACTTACCCTAAATGCCCGCTTATAGGTGTGGGGAGTATTATCTTTAAACAGAACAAAAAACAGAACAAAGTGCTTTTAATCAAAAGGGCCCATCCTCCTTCTGAGGGTAAGTGGAGTATCCCTGGTGGGTTGGTAGAGATAGGCGAGACATTAAGAGCTGCTGTCATAAGGGAAATAGAAGAGGAAGTGGGTTTAAAGGTAAGGCCAGAAAAGATAGTGGATGTAATAGAGCGCATCATCCCTGACAGTTCTGGGAAAATAATGTATCATTATGTAATTGTTGACTTTCTGTGCACTATTTTGGCAGGTAGTCCTGTTGCAAATTCAGATGTAAAGGAGGCTGTCTTCTACTCACTAAATCAGTTAAATAGGCTTGAATTATCGCCTGAGCTTGTAAATATTATAAAAAAGGCCTACAAGATATGGAAAGACCAATAATTGCCATTATAGGTTGCCCAAATGTTGGGAAGTCTACCTTGTTTAATCGTTTGATAAAAAGAAAAAAGGCCATTGTGGATAGCACACCCGGAGTGACTAGAGACCGCATTTATGCCGATATTAAATGGGATAATACACCCTTGACCGTAGTTGATACAGGTGGATTTTTACCTGAAAAAAACTCTATTTTAGTTCAAGTGCTTTCCCAGACCAAGGTCGCTATAGATGAGGCAAATGCCATTATCTTTTTGGCAGACAGCCGCATAGGCCCTACACCTTTAGATGTGGAGTTAATAAATCTATTACGCAAGGTAAAAAAACCTGTGTTATTTGCCATAAATAAAGTGGATGATGAGACACATTTGTCTAAGATTTATGACTTTTACAAGCTTGGGATAGAAAGGATTTTCCCTATTTCTGCCTTGCATGGTAGGGGTATAGATGAACTTATCTCTGAAATAATAAGCCTTTTGCCTAAAAAGGAAGTCTTAGAAGAAAAGGTAGAATCTGTGAGTGTAGCCATAATAGGACGTCCCAATGTAGGAAAGTCTTCTGTATTTAATTATATCTTGGGCTATCAGCGCAGCATAGTAAGCGAGATACCAGGCACTACTAGAGATGCTGTTGATACCCTATTTCATCTTCAAGGAAGAGATTATCTGCTTATAGACACAGCAGGTCTGAGGAGGAAGGCAAAAATTAAGTCCCATTTAGAAAGATATAGTGTAGGGCGTGCATTAAGAAGTATCGACAGGAGCGATATAGCAATTTTATTGCTCTCTGCAGAGGAAGGTATTACACATCAAGATTACCAGATTGTAAATTACACCTTAGATAAGGGAAAATGTATTGTAGTAGCCATTAATAAATGGGATTTGATGCCCAAAACAAGGCGATTTAAAGAAGAATATCTTAGAGCTATTCAAAAAAAATTGAGTTTTGCTACTTTTATTCCTATTTTAACCATTTCTGCCTTAACAGGTGCGGGGATGAATAAGATCTTTCCCTTGATTAATCAGCTCTATCGGATATATACCAATCGTATTTCAACAGCCAAGCTGAATAGACTTATAGAGGAATTGACTGCCAAATGTCAGCCCCCTGCAACTGGTAATAAAAGGGTAAAATTTTATTACGCTACTCAAGTTTATATCAAACCACCAACTTTTATCGTATTCACCAATTATCCTGCTAGTATCCCTGATGCCTATAGGCGTTTTTTGGTAAGTAGGATTAGAGATGGTTTGGGTTTTCAAAAAGTGCCTGTAAAGGTTATCTTACGAAGAAAAACGTAATTTATCCTTATATAAAATCTTAGTAACCGTTCATCATTTTTCTATTTACCCCCACACCAAACTTTTTGGTGTGGGGGTTTACCGCAGATTCACCCTGTTAAGTATGTGCTAATAAGCAGTTTGGTTGCTTTTTTTATTGAAAGTTGTTTTTTACAAGGAGCATTGCTAGTATGGAATTACTTAACAGGGGAACCGCAGAGATCACAGAGCACACCTGCCCGCCAATGCCTGTTTGCCTCGTTCTCCTGCACGACGGTGGGCCCGCCTGCTACCTGCCCGCCATCGGCTTCGCCTCAGGCGAGGCGGGCGGGTCGCTTTGCTCAGGCAATAGCGGGCAGGTGCGGTG